>Ga0209542_10000333_pt1 | contig 117462 bp, 101 predicted proteins | sample RifCSPhighO2_01_FD_184028 | JGI IMG/M metagenome (GOLD analysis project Ga0209542, IMG submission 184028) | Soil microbial communities from Rifle, Colorado - Rifle CSP2_plank highO2_0.1 (SPAdes) (version 2) | ecosystem: Environmental > Terrestrial > Deep subsurface > Rock core/Sediment ...
GCTGAAGTGTACTTTAAAAGTAATAATTTAAATCTAACAAAGAAAGGGGGTGAAAATGTTCTAGGAATCGTTAATTTACTGTCTTGACAATGGGGTCCACCTTACCCATTAATTCCCTTGAGGTTCTTAGTTGAGACGCTTCATTCTTGACATAGCCAAAAATTAATCGTTGGTCAGCTGTAAGATCATTTCTGTCCAGTTGCCCAGCCAATAGTCTCTCTTCTGCAGCATGAGATCCAGCCATGTTATAGCAACAAGATATATTATCTGCTTGAGTTACATTTCCAACTGCGGCGGAAAAGGCACTAGCCATGGAATCTGTTTCTTGAAGTACTTCCGCTGTATGAACGAAATTAGATTCCTCTGTGATTTTTTGCTTCCGTTGACTCATCTCGCGCATTACTGCTAACCTATTAGCCACCGGAGTTTGTTCGGGAGTTAGTTGGATTTCTTTAGGAGTAGTAACTGCTGGTTTAACTCCAGCTGTAGTTTCTGAAACTGCTGATGCTTCAGGCATATTTTTATTATACACCTTCAGTGGACGGAGAGGGATTTGAACCCCCGACATCTGCAATGTGAATGCAGCGCTCTACCACTGAGCTATCCGTCCAGTTTTTATAATTTTACCATTCTACCCTCTTGCTCTCAACTGACAGCTTTGAGATAATAATCAAATGGAAATTCAGCCTAAAAATAACAGCTCTTTAGATTATTATACTTCCCCAAACCAAAATTCTTTTTTTGATAATATCGGCACTCATCTGATTGATTTTATTCAAACTTTGGTAGTATTTGGAGCGATATTTGTGCTTATCTACCTATTGATAGCTCAGCCCCACCGAGTTTCCGGCAGATCGATGGTCCCCAACTTTCAGGACGGAGATTTGATCTTAACTGATAAGCTCAGCTATAGGTTTGGAGAGCCTAAAAAGGGTGATGTAATTGTCTTAAAATATCCTAAAAGCGAGACGCAGGAGTTTATCAAAAGAATCGTGGCAGTACCAGGAGATACATTAGAGATAAGGAGTAACTCTTTATATATTAACGGTCAAAAATCGGAGGAAGTCTATCTACCACCAGATACTATCACGGAAGGAGCTGCCTACATCAGAGAAAACGAAATTATCACGATTGAAAAAGACCAATATTTTGTCTTTGGAGACAACCGGCTAAATTCTTCCGACTCCAGATCCTGGGGACCGGTAACCAGAGCAGAAATTGTTGGCAGAACGTTTTTTCGCTATTGGCCTCTCAACACCTTCGGGTTAACAGTGCACTAAATTGTCTATGCTTCCTTAAGCTTAAAATAACCCATGATGGCCTGATAGATATCCTGTAATATCGGGGTGGTTTTATCAGGATGGCCGTTTATCAAAAATTCCATTCTCACTTTCTGACCAGTTTGGACACATTTTACAGAGGCTTTATCGGCTCTTTGGGAAATAATATCTGATAAATCATTGGCCACTTTATCCAATTCTTCAGAAACAATATGCATTGTCTCTGTGATAGCCATTTTCTTAGGTCCTACACTCTGTCGGGCTCTAAATCTTCTGACTAACTCCTCTGTCCCCCTGACTGATAGGTTTCTTTTTAAAACTTCTTTATATGCATCAATTATCAACCTGGGATCCTCTAAAGCAGCCAAAGCTCTGGCGTGACCCTCAGTAGTAGCCTGAGACATCAGAGCATCCTTGAGAGCATCCGGTAAAGTTAACAAACGGATGGTGTTTGAAATATATGATGGGCTTTTGGAAACTCTTTGTGAAATTTCCGCATTAGTTAATCCAAATTCTTCCATTAATCTCTTGTATGCTTGAGCTCTTTCTAAGGGGTTTAGATCGATTCTTTGCACATTTTCCACAATGGCCATCTCCAGCATACCTTGCGGGTTAGTTTCTCTAATAATTACTGGAACTTTGGAAAGTCCAATCAGTTTGGCGGCTCTCCATCTTCTCTCTCCTGCCACAATCTGAAATCCGGCCGGAGTTTTAGCAACCACCAAAGGCTCCAAAACTCCATGCTCTCTGATTGATTCCGCCAACTCCGATAGAGATTCCGGAGTCAGTAGTCCCCGAGGTTGCAAAGGATTAGGCTGCAGCAGGTTTATTTCCAGCTCGTGAATTTCTTCTTGTTCCATTTTAAGATACAAAAATGTATGTTTTATTTAATTTTTTCTTAAAGTCAACCTGGCCAGATGTTGTGGCAAAAATAGTGTAATCTTTACCTTGTTTTGTGCCCGAACCGGCAAAAAACTTGTTACCTTTCTGTCTGACTATAATATTTCCGCCTGATATTTTCTGACCACCGTAAATCTTGACGCCTAAGCGTTTGGAAATAGAATCTCTGTTCTTCTTAGTGGTAGATCCGCCTTTTTTGTGTGCCATGAAATGAAGTATATCTTCTGTGAAAATTGAAGTCAATATGTTAATTTTTCACATTCCAGACCAATCTGCTTTTTGCTAATCTTAGACCTGTAACTTTTCTGAAGTTGGCCTTTGCGTGATATTTTGCCACTCTAATTTTTGATCCTTTGACCGTATCCAAAACATCTAAAGTCAACTCCTCTTTCAAAAAAGGAGTACCAACCTTTAATTTACCCTCATCAGACGAAAGAAGTATCTTGACTTGAATTTGTTTACCTATGATCTTTTCATCAATATCAAAAGGTTGACCAGGTATCACTTTTAGTTGCCTACCGTTAATTTGACAGATAGCGTAGTTCATTGTGGGAATTTTACATATCTTCCTACTCAGTGTCAACTTTCTTTCTGTATCTCGAGACAGACGAAACAAGCCCTAAACAGATAAAGGTTGACAAAAGTGAGGATCCTCCATAAGACATTAACGGCAAAGTAATACCTGTAATTGGCAACAAACCTACATTCATTCCGATATTGACAAATGTCTGAAACAAAAGCATGGCACAAACCCCAAAAACTAACAAATGACCGAAATAATCAATCACATTTGTGGAAACAGCCGTGATGACTATAATCAAAAATAAATAAAGTATAATTATAATCATTGATCCAATAAAACCCATTTCTTCGGCAATTGAAGCGAATATAAAATCTGTCCTGAATTCTGGTAAAAATTGTAGTCTTGATTGGGTTCCTCTACCTAACCCTCTTCCAAAAAATTCTCCTGAACCAACCGCTATAGTTGATTGAATCAAATTATATCCCTTACCCAAAGGGTCTGTCTGCGGAGCTATAAATCCAAAAATTCTTTCCTTCTGATACTCTTGTAAAGAAAACCAGATCAACGGCACTAACAATAAACTTACTATAATCAGTACTGAAATTTTTCTAAGTTGCACACCGGCTGCAAAAAGCATTCCCAACCATATTGCTAAAATTGTCAAAGTTGAACCTAGGTCTGGCTGCTGAAAAACTAAAAAAAGCAGCGGCAGAGTTATCATTAGGCTCTTTAATATATTTTTAAAAGTAGCAGAATTTCTACTCCAAAAATCTGCCAAGGTTAATATTAAAACTGGTTTAGCCAACTCAGAGGGTTGGATATTAAAAAGTCCCAAAGGAATCCATCGGATAGCTCCTCTTGTCTCAACTCCCAAAACTAAAACTCCTACTAAAAGTAACAGTATGCACAGATAAAGTGTGGATGTAAAATTTTTTATCACTCTGTAGTCGAAATTAGAAACAAAAATGAACAAACTAAATGAGAGAATGGCAAAAATAAGCTGCTGGATAGCCAACTGAGGAGACGACGAGTATATCACCAAAATTCCCATAGATAATAGGAAAAGACTTGCAATCATTATTGGCAGATTGATCTGGTGGAGAAATTTCATTTTCAGAAAGTCAAATAGTTACTGTTTGTTTTTAACTTCTGCAACTTTTAGACTCTTGCTTCTTTTTATGGATAAAGAAGCTGTACTAACCAGAATGATGTTTTCATACATTTTTGGCCAAGCAGGCGCCTCGATTATAGTTTTATCTGCTAAAGTTAAGTTTTGTTCCTTTCTTAATTTCTGAATCTGTCTAATTAACTCCCTGGCTTCCCCTTCTTTTGCAAGTTCGGGAGTAATTTTTGTATCCATCTCTACAGTAGGTCCAACTTTTGAGGACTTTTTAAACTCAATTTTCTTTACATTAAGCTCATCAGCCAGAATTTGCTCCAGGTCCTTTCCTAATTGATTAGGAATTTGATAGACCATTCGGGGTAAAGGTTGTCTTAATTTAATTGACACTTCTTTTCTTTTGGCATGCCCAATTTCAGCTATTTTTCTTACCATATTCATATCTTTAATAAGTCGGTCATTCAACAATGATTTATCTCCTTGAGGATAATCTTCAAGGTGCACTGATTTTTCACCCGTCAAATTTCTAAAAATTTGCTCAGAAATAAAAGGAAGAAAGGGTGCTGAAAGCTTGGCAGATATCACCAAAACCTGGTACATAATTGAAAGCGCTCTGTTTCTATCTTGTATGTCAGCTTCCGGGCCTGCTCTATCCCTGGAACGTCTGATATACCAAGTGGAGAAATCATTAACCATAAAATCTTCTATTGCCCTTGATGGTGTCGCTGCATCAAAATTGGCCAGTTTCTCATTTGTTAACAAAACCACCTTCGTTAATCTGGCTAAAATCCATTTATCTAATGATGTTAGATTATCTATTTTTGTTTCGGAGTCCCAGTCAACCAGTTGAGCGTAATCAACAAAAAATTTATAACTGTTCCAAAAAATTAAATAAAATCTCCTTTTAACCTCGGTAGCAGGAGTAAATCCGAAATTTAAATTAATTTCCGGATTTTGGGTGACATACATCCATCTCATAACATCAGCTCCAATTTTATCGGCCGCCTCATTAAACTCAATGGCATTACCTTTAGACTTATGCATTGGTTCACCTTTTTCATCCATTACCATTGCATGCCCTAATAAATTTTTAAAAGGATTGGTTTTGTTAAGAGCAGTACTTATGGCAATCAATGAGTAAAACCAATTTTTAAACTGTCCCGAGAAAGCTTCTGTTATAAAATCGGCCGGAAACCAATCCTTTGACATGGTAGAAAAAGGGACTACGCCGGCATCAAGCCAGGGGGTACCAACATCCGGAATTCTGGAGACAATCTCACCGCATTTAGAACACTTTATTTTTATCTGGTCAACCCATGGCCTGTGAGGTGAGTAACCTTCAAATTCCTTCCATCCCTCAGTAGCCTTATCTTTAAGCTCATCCTTACTTCCAATTACCTCAAAATTACCGCAGTTTGAGCATTCCCAGATTGGTAAAGCTAAACCCCAATATCTTTTTTTGGAAATTAACCAATCGTGCATATTTTTTAGCCAGTCCAGTTCCCTATCCAATCCCCATTTTGGAATCCAATTAATTTTTTTAGCTACTCCAACCATCTGCTCGCGAAAAGTTTTTCCTGAAGAATCTTTTTTATCCATAGCAATGTACCATTCATCAACCACCCGCCAAACCAGTTCTGTTTTACACCTCCAACAAGTAGGATAACGATGCTTGTATCCTTCAACTTTTACTAGAAACCCTTCCCTTTTAAGGTAATCTATAATCTTTAAAGTGGCTTCATTTACAGTAAGCCCTGTTAACCAGTCAAAACCATCAACATAAACTGCCTCTTCATTAATTGGCGCTATAGTGGGTAAAGTCTCCTTTTTACCCAAAGCAAAATCTTCAGCACCTGCCCCTGGAGCAATATGCACCAAACCTGTTCCTTCTTCTGTAGAAATAGGTAATATAACAGGATCCGAGGCTACCACTCGATGGGTATATCCTTTTAAGGATTCTCTAATAGTGGGCAAATTATCGAATGGACCTTCATATTCCCATCCCACTAATTCCTTCCCTTTGTAAGTTTTTACAAGTTTGGCTGTTACAAATAGTCGCGACAGCGACTGATTGTCACAGACTATATATTTCTTACCCTCTATCTCATATTCTGCGTATGCAAGCTGAGGATCCACTGCCACAGCCACATTAGCAGGAATGGTCCATGGAGTAGTAGTCCAAACTAAAAGATAAGTATCTTTCTTGTCTTTAACAGGTAGTTGAAAATAAACAGAGTTATGAGTTAACTCCTGATATTCCTCTGTTAAAATTTCATGTTGAGAAATGGCTGTACCGCACCTGGGACACCAGGGAACCGAATCCCTTCCTTTGTATAACCATCCTTTTTCGTGGACTACTTTTAAATAATTCCAAATCGCATAGTTATTTGCATCCGATGAGGTATGGTATGAATTATCCCAATCCATAAAATAACCTAACCGCTTACTTTGTTCAGTTTGGATTGCCGAAAATTTTTTAACCCTTTCTTTACAAAGATTGATAAACTTTTCCAAACTTTTAAATTTATCTCCTAAAACTAAATTTTCAATCTCTTTTTTGTTTTTTAAACCAAGCTCTTTTTCAACCTCTACTTCTACCCACAGTCCCTGTTCGTCAAAACCATTTTGGAATCTTTGTTTGTAACCCTTCATATTGAAAAACCTCTGCCATAAATCTTTATATGTTCTGCCCCAGGCGTGGTGTACGCCCATAGGGTTATTGGCAGTAATCGGCCCATCTAAAAAGGAGAACTTTTTTTCAGATTTATTATTTTTATGAAGATACTTTTCTACAATTCCCTCTTGAGACCAAAAATCTAATAATTCCCTCTCCATCTTTGGAAAATCAATCTGTGATGAAACTGACTTCAATTTAGCCATACTGGAGATATTCTAACAGAATACCAGGATCGTATCTAGCGGTTTGACCTTAAAAAGGCCGGGATTTCTAAATCTTCTTCCTCTTCTGCCGGCTTTTCTTCTTCTTGATTATCACTTACCTTTTGGACGGGTACAGACGTATCGTCCGAGGTATCGGAAAAAGTGGCTGGCTGTGTTCTCAAAGAGGCAGAACCGATGCCGGTTCCCACATATTCCCTTAGTCTTCTTCTGGTTTCATCAAAACCGGTGGCAATCACCGAAATTTTCACCTGATCCAATTGATCTTCTTTGATGGTAGCCCCAAAAATAATATTGGCATCAGGATCGGCAGCTTGAGCGATGATTTGGGCCGCTTCATTAACTTCTGCCATAGACAGATCAGGACCTCCCACAATATTGAAAAGTACACCCTTTGCACCTTCAATTGATACTTCCAGCAAAGGAGACGCGATGGCCATTCTGGCTGCTGCCGCGGCCCTATTTTCTCCTCCGGCCATCCCAATTCCCATCAGCGCAGAACCTGCACTGGACATGATAGTTTTAACATCTGCAAAATCAACATTGATCAACCCTGGAACAGTAATTAGATCTGAAATACCCTGCACACCTTGACCTAAAACTGAATCCGCCAATTTAAATGCCTCCTGTAAAGTCATGTTTTTCTCCACCGTTTCCAAAAGCCTCTGATTGGGAATAATTATTAAGGCATCTACCTTATCCTTAAGCTTGTCTAAACCCTCTTCTGCCACCATCATTCTTCTGGTGCCCTCAAAAGAGAAAGGCTTGGTAACAACTGCCACTGTCAAAGCACCAATATTTCTGGCTATTTGGGCTACCACCGGTAAGGATCCTGTGCCAGTTCCCCCTCCCATCCCGGCTGTCAGGAAAATCATGTCAGAATCCCCCAAGACATCCTGCAGTTTTTGGGAGGACTCCTCTGCTGCTTGCAGACCTATTTCCGGATCTCCTCCTGAACCTAGTCCTTTGGTTAAATTTTCTCCAATTTGTACTTTAGTAGGAGACTGATTATTCAGCAAAGCCTGAGAATCTGTATTTACAGCTACAAAATCCACACTTTGGATCTGTTGAAGGGAGATCATGGAGTTTAAAGAATTTGAGCCACCCCCTCCCAAACCTACTACTTTTATTTTGGCAAATCTTTGTACGTCAGGTTTAATTAGCATAGTGAGTCATAATACATGATGCTTAATACACTTCCTTGGCAGAATATAGCAAATAATAATCAGTAATATCAAGTCCCAAAATATTTAGGGCAGGAATGATTTTATAATAGCAACACCTTTTTCAAAAAGATTTTTAAACGGTAAATTTCCCGACAACACCGGGATATGGAGTTCTCCCCCTGTCCCTTGCGATGTTACACCATAAAGTATTAAACCTGTGGCTGTCGCAAATGAGGGAGAATCTATCTCCTCTATCAGTCCGGAAAGATCTTCTGTCTTGCCTATTCTGGCGGGCAAACCCAAAACATACTTGGCTTGATCTAGACAGCCAACTGTCAAAGCTCCTCCACCGCAAATTACCAATCCCGAGGGAACTTGTGTACCAAATCCGCTTTTTTTGATCTCTTTGCCAACGTATTTAAAAATCTCCTGAAGTCTGGGCCTGATTATGCCATCCACCACAGCCTTCTTGGAAATTTTCCCCACATCTTCTTCTATACCCAAACCTTTCAACTCTAAAATACCCTCATCTTTTTTCTTGGCACCTTCAGAGTTGCTTTTCTCAGCTTCCTCTGCCAATGCAGGAGATTTTTCCTTCCGCCCTAAAAATAATTTTATCTTCTCTGCAGATTCCAAAGAAACTCTTAAACCAACAGCCAAATCAGAAGTAGTATGCCTTGCTCCAATCGGTATGACAGAAGAGTAGGAGATAGACCCATCTATAAATATCACCACATCAGTCGTCTCCCCACCGATATCCACCAACACCACCCCTAACTCCTTCTCAGTATCTGTTAAAGATGAAAAAGAGGAGGCTATTCCTGTAAAAATTAACTCACTGACATCAATCCCCACCTCTTGTATACACTTAACTAAATTCCTCATTGACGTGGATGAACCGGTGATAATGTGGGTTTGGGTTTCCAATCTGACTCCTGTCATTCCGACCGGATCTTTAATCCCTTCCTGTCCATCTACGGTAAACGTCCTGGGGATAACATGTAAAATTTCTCTTGAGGCAGGCAAGGGAACTGCTTTAGCGGCATCATTAACTCTTAAGACATCTCCCTGCTTAATCTCCCCCTCCGGCTCAGAAACCGCCACCACAGCATGGGAATTGACGGATTCTATTTGCGGACCGCCCACAGAGACAAAGGCTTGGGAAATAGAGTATCCTGCCATCCTTTCTGCACTCTCTACCGACTCGGTGATGGCCTCAACTGCCTCTTCAATGTCAACCACCTGATTTTTTCTAACTCCCTTGGAGACAGTGTTGGCAACTCCAATCAGATTTATTTTGCCTGACTCATCAACTGATGCAATCAGTGTGGCAATTTTTGATGAACCGACATCAATTGCGCAGATTATTTTGTCTTTCGCCATATCTAATCACTGGTTTATCAAATCTTAAATCGATAAACTCTAACTTTACATCATCTATTTTAGCTTTCTCCAGGATCAATTGTAAAGCAGCAAGTTGACTGTCGATTTCGAAGGTTAATCTAAGGACTAATTTCGGAGAGGTATCTATTGAAACTAGATCCTCTTTTTCTAAAAAAGCCCTGGTTATAGGTAAACCAAATTCAGAAACTTTTTGTAATATTTTCAATAAATTTTTTATCAGACCCTCATCTAATCTTTTGCCAACAGATAAATCATATCGTAAATAAATCTTGGGTAAATTTTCTTCAGTTGCTCTTTCAAAAACAACTCCTTGATCGTCCACTAAATATTTTTCTCCCAGATCAGCAAATTGAGCGCTTTCTGTGGCCGAGATGTTAATTAGTTGTTCAATCGCCGAGCCGGTGGCTTCCTTCAATTTTAATGGAGCAAAAATAAATTGCGCTTTTCTTTCAGTCAGATTTATTGTTAGTTTATCAGGGTATAACTTGGAAAACTGCACATCTCCTATACAAGAATATTTTAATGTTAGATCTTCTTTGCCTTTTTTAAAATCTATCATGAAAATATTTTTTCCATAAAGATTGAGTTCTTTATTAATTTGCTCATTTTCTACACAGGATAACTTATTACCGATAAAATCAATTCTTTTAACTTCAAAAATTGGAGTTTTAATTGTCAAAAATATTGGCAAAACTAGTAAAAAAATAGTGAGGAGAATCTTCAATAGAACGATCGTCGGAGGTTTCTTTTTTGATTGTAACATCATAACCTATCTCTTTCAGCAAGAAGAATTGTTTCCAAGGCCAACCTTTTGGCAGCATCTGGTACGATGATTTTGCGGGCATTGTTGGTCTGTTTTTTGAAAGTAGCTAAATTTCGAAAGAAAGCTTTAACAGTTTTTAAAAGACTTTTACCTGTTAATTTTGATTGGGGTAAAATTCTCACCATCCCTAAGTGTTCAAAATATTTGGCATTTTTATTTTGTTCATCCTGATATAGATAGGGGATGGGAATTACTAAAGCCGGTACATTAAAAAAGGCAAGCTCCACTAAACTATTTATTCCTGAGCGACAAACAGCCAGATCAACCTCTGATAAAATCTTGCCCAGTTCCTCACCAATCCATTTCTTCACAATATATCGCTCACTTTGAAATTTTTTTAGCCTTTCATAATCTGCAAATTTATTATCACCTGTTAGATGAATGACGCAGGCAGATTTAATAAGTTGGGGAAGAATTTTCTCAACTGTTGTATTGATGATATGCGAACCCTGATTCCCACCCATAATAAGCATTAAAGGTAATCTATTTCTCTTAGAATATTTAAGTAATTGTATAAAATCTGGTGGAATCTTTTTAACAGGATTCAGAATTCCATCTCGTAAAGGATTGCCAGTTAATATTACTTTTGAGCTAGAATTTGCCTGATTTTCAAACGAGACTGCGATTATATCGGCAAATAAACTACTGATTTTATTTGCCAGACCTGAAACTAAAGTTTGCTGGTGGATAATGACCGGTTTTGAGAAAAGCCAACCTGCGATAACCAAGGGTAGCCCTACATATCCCCCAAACGATAAGACCACATCAGGGTTTTGAGATAAAATTATCCAAAGGGATTGAGTAAAGCCCACTGGAATTTTCAGTAAGGATGGAATTGTATAGGGAGTAAATGTTCTTTGTAATCTGCCGGCAATTAGAGGTATAAATTTCACCCCCAGTTTGGGAATCTCTGCTGATTCTGCAGAAGGGGAGGAATCCCCCTCTCTGGTAGTTTTTCTACCCACATAAATAATCTGAATATCTCCTCTTTTTTTCAGCTCATTTATAACAGCAACAGCGGGTGTAAAATGCGTCCCAGCAAGGAGAACTTTCATTAATAGTAATGATACGCCATTACTCCTACCCATTCAACTTATGTATTATGCTTGGAAATATTTAAAAGTATCCCGACTGCTGTTAAATTAGCAACCAGCGCTGAACCACCATAGGAGATAAACGGTAAAGGCACTCCTGTTAAAGGTAACAAGGCCACCATGGAGGAGATATTGATAATTATCTGTATTCCCAACCAAGTAGTTAATCCGAATGCTAATATTTTTCCAAAATTATCAGCACAGTTTTGGGAAATTTTAAATCCCCTATAGATTAGGAGTGCAAAAAGTCCGATTAGAAATGTTGCTCCTAAAAATCCCAATTCCTCACCAATTACCCCAAAAATAGAATCTGTTGTCACTTCCGGAATATATTCAAATTTTTGTCTGGAATTCCCCAAACCCAGACCAAATAGTCCACCAGAACCTAAGGCAATTAAAACCTGCAATATATGATAAGTGAAGCCCTGCGGATCTGAGAAGGGATCTAAAAATGCCAAAACTCTTTTGCTTCTGTAGCTTGAGGTTAAGATTAAAATAATAAATGAAATGACTGCAGCAGGTAAAGCAATCATAAAATGCCATAAAGGAGCTCCGGCAATAAAATATATAATAACTGCGGTAGTAAAGAAAACTATTGTTGACCCTAGATCTTTTTGCAAAACTGCAGTGATCAGTGAAACAGTTACCAGTAAGATTATAAACGGAGTGAATCTGATTTTTTTCTCAAAAATAGTTGCCAAATACAAAACTGTTGTTAACTTAATAATCTCGGCTGGTTGTAAGGCGATTCCACCTATCTTTAACCACCTATGCGCCCCTCCTCCGGAAATACCCAATCCGGGTATAAATACTGCCAAAAGTAAAGGCAGGGATAAAATTAATAATATCGGTGCTAATCTCTTAAATCTTATATAGTTAAAATTGGCAAAAAAAAGCAAAGATAAAAACCCTATCCCCACCCAAATTGCTTGTTGTCTTATGTAATATAAACTATCATTAAAATCCTTTAATGCAGAAATTGTGGAAACATTATAAATCATCAACAGGCCGAAAATTACCAATGCTATTACACTAAAAAGCAATACCAGATCTAAAGATCTTTTTTGGGGCAATAATTTCAATCTCATTATTTAGATAGCAGTGCAATCCATAAACCAAATATGGCAAATAAGGATTGGGCCAGCCAAAACCTGGTCACTATTTTCGGTTCTTCCCAGCCAATATATTTAAAATACATATGAATTGGAGCAATGGGTAAAATCTTTCTTTGGAAAAATCGTTTGGATAAAATTTGCAAAAGTGACGATAAAACAATCACTATGAACATTCCGCCAATTATAGCCAACGCTAAAATTTTTCCCGTCAAAAGGCCAACTACTGCCAATGTGGCACCAAAGCCAAAAGCTCCTCCATCTCCCAAAAATATTCTGGCTGGCCAAATATTGAAATACAAAAAAGCCAAAAGTGCTCCAATCCAAATACCTATGAAGGATGCCAAAGGCAAATTAAGAATAGATGAGGCCACTGCCAAAAAGGCAAAGAGGCAAATCAGTAAAAGTCCTGCTGATAAACCATCCAATCCGTCAGAGATATTGTAGGCATTAGCGAAAGCCACAATTACCAAAGCAGCAATCGGGATATAAAAGACTCCCATGATTAAGTTTCCCACCAGGGGAATGTGAAAATTATTAAGTCCGCCCAATAAGTAAAGCATGGTGGCAACTGCAGCTGCCAAGATCGTCTGAATAATCAATAGTTTACCTCTGCCTAAACCCAGCAGCTTTCCTTTCCTTCTGGTTAGTACCCATCTGACATCATCAACAAATCCCAGTAAACCAAATGAAATCATTGTGAATAGTAGGATTTTTAGATTAAACCTGCCGATGTCAGGATTTAGCAGGGCAAAAATTCCCGTTAAAATAGACAGCACAACAATCAGCAAAACCCCGCCGCCGGATGGAATATCTTCATCTCCCCGCATCAATTTATCATGAATGGGAGTTTCGGAATTTTTTTTATCAGCTAATTTTTTCCCAAATTTATTCTTTAAATAAAATAAAAAATCTATGAAGGGGACCATGCAGATGCTGGTTACAAAAAAAGATAGTAGAATTAACCCCAAAAGCTGCGTCATTTTTTCACAACCCTTTTTACCACCTCATCTAATCTTACAGCACGAGAGCCTTTAATTAAACAGACATCTCCTTTTTCCAAAGTTTTTAAAAGATGGGCCACAATTTGGGAGTTTGATAGATTAGACTCTACTCTTTCTTCCCAATAGCCTAAGGATTTTAATTCATCCTCTATATAGTTGGCGTCTCCTCCTCCCAAAAAGGTGTAGTCGATCTTTTCTTTATAAATTTTTCTGGCAATTTGTCTGTGTAGCTTTTCGGAATATTTGCCCAACTCCAACATTTGACCTAAAACTATTATTTTTCTTTTGGCAGGTAATTTTATTAAGGTGTCGATAGCTGCCTCAACTGCCTGAGGTGATGAGTTGTATGTATCATCTATGATGACTGATCCAAAAGGACCGGGTAACGGCTGAAATCTATGCATGGCAGGCTCTAGCAGTTCCAGGGCAAATTTTATCCTGGTTAAAGGAATTTTCAAAATAACTGCACACAAAGCAGCTGCCAAGGCAGCATAAATTTGATGTTCGCCTAAAAGCTTATATTTTATTTGTACCCTTTCCACCCCTAAATTTAGCTCAAAAACAGTCTGGAAATTCTCTACCTTGATATTGCCGGCCCAAATTGTACAATTTTTGGCATCCATTCCAAAATAATATACTTTACCTTGACAATTTTGAGCCAGTAATCTGCAGTTGATATCATCATAATTTAGTATGGCCACCCCATCTTTAGGCAAACTTTCCACCAACTTACCCTTTTCTTGAGCAATCTGGGGGGGGCTGCCCAAAAATTCACTGTGAGCATATGCGATTCGGGTAACTACCACCGTCTTTGGTTTGACAATCTGCAAATAGAATTCCATCTCTCCCGGATACTCCACTCCCATCTCCAAAATTACCTTTTTGATGGAAGGGTTCAACCTTAAAATTGTTTGCGGGATGTTTAAAATTGGATCTAAATTTGGTTTGGTGGCTTCTGTTTTGTATTTTTGAGATAAGACAGCCTGCAGAGCTGAGACGGTGGTAGTTTTGCCAACAGATCCCGTCACAGCTATAAATGTGTCTCGAGGATAAAGTTTGGCATATTGTTTTGCCAAATAAATTCTCAGAAGATGAAATGGTTTCTTAAAAGGGGCAATCTTAGTTTTATAGGGCGTCACCTGAGTCCAAATCGGATGATTTTTAATATCCATGCTAATCTATTCTTTGAATTATTGCTCCCAGTTTTTTCAATTTACCATAAACATCCTCATAGCCTCTTTCAATCAGCTCTGCCTGACTAATTACGCTCTCACCTTTAGCTACCAAAGCAGCCAGCACTAAAGCCATACCTGCCCTGATATCCGGTGTATCTAAAATCCTACCTCTTAGTTTAGTAGGTCCATAAACTAATGAGCGGTGAGGATCAGCCAGAATTATTTGTGCTCCCATGGAAATCAATTTATCTACAAAAAACATCCTACTCTCATACATCCAATCGTGACAAAGAGTGACACCTTTGCTCTGTGTTGCCAAAACAATGGCAGCACTCATCAAATCAGTGGGAAATCCCGGCCAGATATTTGTTTGCAGTCTGGGCACTGCCTTAAGATTCGACTTCAAAACAGTGATTGACCCCAAATTCTTTCTGATTCTCAGGTTAAATCTTTTTAAAGGCTCCAAAACCGGATTAAGATCACCTTGATCCAATCCTTTAATGGTAATTTCTCCTCCCGAGATTGCTCCGGCCACCAGATAAGTCCCCATCTCTATAAAATCACATCCCAACTTATACTTAACACCATGTAATTTAGGCACCCCTGTAATTTCTAATCTGTCTCCGACTTGGGAAATTTTGCCTCCCATCTTAGAAAGCATTTTACAAAGATCCAAAACATGAGGCTCTTTGGCATAGTTTCTGATAATTACCCTACCTTTACCCAATGCGGCAGCCAAAATCAGATTCTCCGTAGCTGTGACTGAGGCTTCTGCTAAAAATATTTTGGTATTTTTTCTGTTCTGCCTAAAATTTAAACTATACTCTAAATCATTTTTTTTATAATTTGCCCCAAGGGATTTAAAACCTTCCAGATGAGTATTAATACTTCTTTGGCCGATGATATCTCCTCCTGGATGATAAAATTTTACCTTACCTAATCTGCCCAACAAAGCCCCCACCAAAACAATCGATCCTCTCAACTTAGTCATTAAATCTTTGGGCAGGGCAGATCCTTTTAAACTTGAGGCGTTAATGGTCAGCTGAGAAGAAGTTTTTTTAATTTCCACACCCAAACTGCTCAATATTTTAATTAATACCCTGCTATCAGATAAATCCGAGACATTTTCCAAAACAACTTCATCATCTGTCAAAAGAGCTGCTGCCACACAAGGAAAAATGGCATTCTTGTTTCCGGAAACCGTAATTTCACCCTCTAACTTCTTACCGCCAGTGATAATGTATTTCATATGGCCTTAATCCTAAAAACAGCCGATAAAATTATATGCTGTTTTAATCTTAATTTATCAGGTGCAATCTCCAAAACCTGATCATCTGAGGATAATACTTTAATACTTTTACACAAACTTTGCAAAACAATACTGGTGAAAAGATTACCTCCCACACTTCCAGTCATATTTAAAAACTGATCGGACAGCAGATTTTGTTCCTTTAAGAATTCCCTAAATTTAGTTAAGCTGACACCAGAATCAACTTCAATTAAAGCCTCCTCTATACCTAATCCTATCCTGGTAGCTTTACCTTTAATTGAAATTACCTCGAGATTTTTAGTTCTATTTTTAACCACCAAGCCGTTAAACCCCAAATCAGATATCATCATTTTTGATCCTGTCCCAAAAATAAAAAAAGGCAGCTTCAGCTGACGGCACATCTCAATAATTTTTCTTAGTTCGCTTACACTAAATGCAATAAAAAAAAGTTTGGCAGGACCACCAACTTCCAAGCTGGTGTAATCTTTTAAAATTTCATCAAACTTAAACCGCTCTTTACCAAATGTGTCTACAATTAGCTTATATTTATTATCCATTTAACACCTTTTCTACAGCCTCCCTGTCTAACCAAGGTAGCTCTTTTTTTCCATCTAAATTCATTGATCTTTCGTGGCCTTTGCCAAAAATCCCCACCGTGTCTGTCTCCTTGGCTAAACTATTAATTGCAAAGTCTATGGCCTCTCTTCTGTCTTCCACCACAAATAAATTTGTTCCCAATTTGGCGCCTATTTTTAATGCACCTGCCACAATTTGTTTATTTATCTCACTTAACTCCCCCCTGGGATCTTCGGCAGTTACCACTGTTATATCAGCAAAGGAAGCTGATACCTGCCCCATTAAAAATCTTTTTCCCACATCTCTTTTACCTGCGCAACCAAATACTGCTATCAGTTTGCCTTTTGTTTGCTGTTGCAATGTTTTTAAAGCTTGCCCTAAAGCATTTGGCGTATGAGCAAAATCAACCACAACTGTGATCCCTCTTTTATTTTTAATCTCCTCCATTCTCCCTTCTAATGCTGAAAAATTTTCTAACACTCCTTGGGCAATTTTTCTATCTATATCTAAACAAAAAGCCACAGCTAAAGCTGCCAAAGCATTCTCCAGATTATAATCACCGGGGACTTTAAGTTTCAATTTTAAATCTTTTTGACTAAAATCTCCTTTGCTCAATCCGAAAGTTAATGTCTTACGCATAATCAATTGCTTAAGATTTTGATTGATGATGGCAAATTTTACATCTTTTATTAGCTTTAATTTAGCCTGAAAATAGTTTTCCCAACTTTTATGATAATCCAAATGTTCATGGGTAATATTGGTAATCACTCCCACCTCAAAATTAATTCCCCAAAATCTATACTGGTTCAAAGCATGCGATGTCACCTCCAAAACTAAAAATTTATCTCCGGCGTCCTTGGCCTGACGGGCAAACTTTTGCACCATAAAAGGATTGGGAGAGGTGACATGAAAACCTGTGTCATATGTTTTTCCACCAACAAAGGCATTAATGGTGGAAACCATGGAAACTTTCTTCCCAGCTATCTTTAATATCTGATAAATCATATTGGTGGTGGTGGTTTTTCCATCAGTGCCAGTCACTCCAATAACAGCCATTCCCCCGGTGGGGGAACCATAAAAAACATTGGCCAAAAAGGCCAAAGGTAGATGATAAAAATTATTAATGATCCATTGTGGCACAATGGAGCGTAATAACTGCTTCATTGAAGCCAATTATAGCAGGTTTTACACACGCCGGTGGATCTATTCATCCGATGCTATTTTGTAGTAAGTAAACAGTTCTTTGGCTATTTCAAAAAAGGTGGGGGCGGCGGTCTCCGAACCATAAATGGATGTTTGAGGTTGGCTGTAGACTACTATCATGGCAAACTTGGGATTATCAGCCGGCGCAAAACCCACGAACGAAGCAATGGTTTTATTCGGATCATAATGACCGGCTATGGGAATTTGAGCAGTCCCTGTTTTCCCGGCTATTTTAAATCCCTTCGGTTTGGCCCATTTAGCCTCACCTTCCGACACAGCCTTCACCATCATCTCCGTGATAACTTTGGCCACTTCTTCTTTGACTGTTTCCCCTACCACCTTGGGGGTTATTTCAAAAGTCTGATCCTCTTCTACAATACTTTTCACAACATGCGGTTCCATCAGTTTCCCGCCATTTGCCAAAGAAGCAACCGCCGTAATCATTTGAATGGGAGTAACAGCAATCCCCTGCCCAAAGGAAGCGGTGGCCACATCAATTTCCCGCCACTGATTTTTTTCCCTTAACGGAGGTAAAGCCTCATCCTGCAGATCAATATTTGTTAACTTACCCAATCCAAATTTTTCCAAATATGGATACAGCTTATCCAATCCTAATTTCTGACCAACAAACACCATGCCAGTGTTATCCGAGTGAACGATCACATCATTCATGCTCTCTTGAGGAAAATATTTATTGTTCCAGGTTCTGATGGTAAATCCACCCAACTGGATCGGCCCGCTGCAAATCTCACATTTGCTGTCCGGTTTGACTAAATCCTCATTTAAAGCAGCTGCCATCACCAATACTTTAAAAGTTGAACCCGGCTCATAAGCTTGAGCCACAGCCGGATTTTTATAATATTCTGCAGGAAAATTAAAATAGAGTGCCGGATCATAATTTGGATAAGATGCCATAGCCAAAATCGCACCGCTTTTCGGCTCCATTACAACTGCCAAAGCTTCTTTTGCTCCATATTTTATCAACCCTTTTTTAAGTTCATTCTCCACTATAAATTGAATGCTCCTGTCTAAATTTAAGTGAAGATCTTTGCCGTTTTTAGCCTGAGTTTGGAAAAAGCTACCGGTCAGAATCGGCAAGCCAAAAGCATCTCTTTCGTTTTTAACAGTTCCCCCCACCCCTTTCAGTTCACCATTATAAAAACCCTCCACGCCAAAATATCCTGTGCTTTTATCCCTTTCATCAAAACCGACAAATCCCAAAAGTTGCGCCGAAGATGATCCTTCAGGATAAAATCTCAAACTGGACAGCTCAAATCCGATACCAGCTAAATTATTCTCTTCAATCTCTTTTTTTGTCTCAACATCAATATTTTTGGCAATTTGCACCCAGTATAAGTCTTGTGAAAGTTTACTTAAGATATCTCCGGACCAATCATCTGCCTTAGCTTCGTCTTTGATCAGAAATCTGGCCAGTTTTTTTGCTAGAGTCGGTTTGTCGGCAGAGGATATAGTTTTAGGAAGAGCATACAATAGAAATGCCGGGTTGCTTGATGCCAAAATTGAGCCGTCCGAGAAATAAATATTGCCTCTTTTGGCCAAGACTTGAGCATTTTCAAAATGCTGCTGCTCAGCTTGAGATTGTAGTTTTTCCGATTGTAATATTTGCCAATAAAAAAGCCTGGAAATTATGGCGATCAGAAACAAAAAAAATATAGATTTAATCCAAAATATCCGCATTGCCTAGCGAATATATTGTATCTTTTCCACCTTGGAAAATCCAAGTTCAGCTGATTTTGAGGCCAAAGAGGTCAGCGAAGACTGGGTGGCAATTTGATTTTCTAACAGCTGATTCTCCATTTCCAAACTCTCCTCAAGCTTGGAAATCTTTTCCAATTTCCCGCCATATAACACCATGTTATTTTGGATCCAGATTTCTAAAATTACCAAAGTTAGGATAAAAAGGAATGAAAATAGAATATATTTTTTACTAAATCCCTTTTCGTTTTTTACAGGTTCAAATTTTTTAATAATTGTCATAGAAATTTAAAAATCCTCATTTTGGCCGATCTTGATCTGGGATTATTTATGACCTCCCTCTGATCAGGAACGATCGGTTTTTTAGTTAAAACCTGACCAAATCCGCCAATCTGCCAGTTTCTAAAAGTAGTTTTAACGATCCGATCCTCCAGTGAATGATAGCTAATAACCAAAATTGTGCCATTTTTCAAAATTAAATCTTTGACTTGATCTAATCCCTCCTTTAATGCATCTAATTCATCGTTTACAGCAATTCTTAAGGCTTGAAACACCCTGGTGGCCGGATGAATTCTCCATTCTCTTACTCCGGCTCTTCTGTAAACACCAACCACCAAATCTGCCAAATCTCTCGTGCTTGTTACCCCCTTTCCCCTTATTTCACGGGCGCGTACCAAAGAATCAGCAATGGCTCGAGAATATTTTTCCTCACCCAAATTTTTAAATAATCCATATAGCTCCTTTCCTGATAAAGCATTCACTAAATCCAGTGCCCTAACCTCTAAAGTAAGATCCATCCTCATGTCCAAGAGGCCCAATTTGGCGAAAGAAAAACCCCTCTCGGGGTTCTCAAGTTGCAAACTGGAAACCCCCAGATCAAAAATTGCACCTGCAAATTTCAATCCATTAGTGTCCGTCTGCTGTATTAAATTTTTAATGTCTCTAAAATTTCCCTGTATTAAAACAAACTTCCCCAATCCCCCGAATCTCACCCTTGCTCTTTCTAAGGCTTGGTGATCAACATCCAAACCAATCACATTCCCACCCTTTTCTAATATCTCTATAGAGTGTCCTCCATCTCCCAAAGTACAATCCAAATACCACTCCCCGGGCTTCACCTTTAGTGCCTCTATTACTTCCCTAAGAAGAACAGGCTCATGATACTTTGGCATAGTCTCTTTCTATCTCCGTAAGATGCTTTTTCCAAAAATTTTTATTCCAAACCTCAAAATGATCGCCTGCGCCTATAATTACTACCTCTTCCATAATCCTAGCGTAAGTCAGCAGGGCGGACGGAATGACAAACCGGCCTTGACTATCCAACTCCGCTGGCACGCTGCCTGAAAACAGATATCTTCTCAAGTATCTGGCCCGTTCTTCTGTTGCTGAAATTTCCAGCTGCCTTTTTGCCTCTTTTTCAAACTCCTCAGGCGAAAATCCCCAGATGCAATTTTCAAATCCGCGGCTTAAGATTAAATCCTTACCTTTAATTTCTTGTCTGATCTTTTTAGGAAGCACAATTCTTCCTTTGCCTGAAAAGTTAAGTTGATATTCACCCAAAAACATGAGGACATCCTCTTTACCTCGCCGAAGTCCCGATTCATCGGGACAAAGACGGGCTTTCTGGGCAGAATACCAGGGTTTTCACCCTTTTTCACCATCTATAACCATTTTCCCCCATTTTCACACCAGTTGTCAAGACCCAAACTAAAACAAAAAGCTATGAGGTGACGAGCAACTATTTAGAAGTTAGCACTGCAAATATTCCGGCTCCGTTGGCCGTGGTTTGCAACTTGGATCCGTCTATTTTTGTTTCCAGCTCTTCCCATTTATTTTCAGAGCTATTGTATCTATAAATTTTGGCATCTGAGGAAGGATTTTCAGACAGCTCGACTGTAACCACCCCCGTAGGCAACTCTTTTGCCACAGGAATATTTAGGGCATATACCTTCCCTGAAACTGCTTTGCTTGAAGGCAGCTTTGGCACTCCTGTTAGATCACTAATTATCGAGAAACCAACCACTGATAAATCCCCTCTTTCATCAGCTACTTTATAGCTAAAGTGGCTATCTAAGGAATTTAAAACGCCCAATGCCACATCTACTTTTTGTAAATGCCATTGGGTAATCATTTTGTAAGTTTTCTTCCCCTTTCTAATTTTCAAACTAAGCGTGCCGTTTTCCACACCTTTATCATATTTACAAACATTTTTGGAGCAGGACCCAAATAAAATTTCCTGTTCATACTCGCCTTTCTTATCCTTGGTATCGATGGTACCTGATACACCTCTGTCAATTGAACCTGAGACAGAACCCTCCTCATCAGTGACTTTAATTCCGGATACTGTAGTAGTATCTGGCAAAGATGTATATGCCAGCTCATAAGAGATCTCATCATAAGAGGCGGTTCTTTTTAAATTTAAAATTAAAGCATTTCCATCTCTTCTGGGAAGAAGTAGAGCATATGCACCTTCTGGATCAAAGCTGATATCTATTTCCTCAGCTACACCACCACTGGATGTAAACTTTTGAAAAGTGATGAAACCTCCAGCAACTATCAGCAGTAATAAGACAATTAAAATGACAGTCATTTTACGTTTTTCGCCAGAAAAAGGAAAGCTTTGCTTATGGACTGTCAAAAAAACCTTCAATTTATCCATCCTAATCTATCTTACCATGAAGATATGATTTCAAGTCAACTATCTTTACCCTCTCTTGTTTGGCGCTGTCTCTATCTCTGACTGTCACCATTTCATCTTCCAGGCTTTGGAAATCTACTGTCACGCAAAATGGTGTACCAATCTCATCCTGGGAAGCATATCTTCCTCCAATATTTCCCCTATCATCCCATGCGCTTATAAAATCCTGTTTTAAATCCTGGTAAATCTTTTTTGCCAAACCCACTAATTTTGGTTTGTTGGCAAGAAGTGGAAAAACAGCCACCTTGTACGGTGCTAGTTTTTGATGCAGTTTCAGGATGGTTCGTCCACCTTCTTCAGAATATGCATCGACCAATAAAAACAAAGCTGCCCTATCAACCCCTCCTGATGTTTCAATAACCCATGGTAAATACTCTTCACCTGTATCCGGATCACGATATTTCATATCCTGACCACTATACTGCTCATGTCTTGACAAATCCCAATCACCTCTGTGATGTATCCCTTCAAATTCAGACCACCCAAATGGGGAGTTATATTCTATATCAGTGGCTGCCTTGGCATAATGGGCCCGTTCTTTCTCCTCATGATCTCTAAACCTTAAGTTCTCTTTCTTAATTCCCAAAGATAAATACCAGTCCATTCTTTGTTTCTTCCAGTACTCAAACCACTTTTGATCCTCTTTTCCTTTAGGATCTATGTAATATTGAATTTCCATCTGCTCAAACTCTCTTGATCTGAAGGTAAAATTTCCCGGGGTAATTTCATTACGAAAAGACTTACCAACTTGAGCAATACCAAAGGGAATTTTCACCCTGGTGGAATCTAAAACATTTTTAAAATTAACATGAACTCCCTGGGTAATTTCTCCCCTAAGATAAATTTCAGACTGTTTATCTTCTAAAACACCCAGATAAGCCTTAACCAGCAGGTTAAATTTTTGGGGCTGGGTCCACTCTACCTTTCCATCATGGGATTTCTCGTGTTCTAAAGTCTCACGAGTATGGTCAGCTCTAAATCGCGCGTGGCATACTTTACACTCCACCAACGGATCTGTAAATGCCTCCACATGTCCGGAAGCCTCCCAAACTTTGGGGTTTAACATGATGGCAGAATCTATCCCCACCATGTCTTCGCGAAGTTGAACCACATCCTTCCACCACTGCCTCTTTATATTGTTTTTTAACTCTACCCCTAAAGGACCATAATCCCAAGTCCCACCCAAACCTCCGTAAATTTCCGAACCAGGATATATAAATCCCCGTCTTTTACATAAAGCCACAATTTTTTGCATTAAATCATCATTCATATTCGCCTTGTCATTGCGAGCCCCGCCGCAGGCGGAGCGTGGCAATCTTACTTAAAAACCTCCTGCTTTTTAATTGGCCCTCAATCACTCTTTCTACATGATATCGTAATACACGTTCCAGTTCCAGAGCCTGTTTTTCCTTTATCTCTATTTTTTCTATCTCATCCCAATTCAATTCCTCCAAATTTTTGAGCAAATCCCTTAGGTGTCTACCTAACACACCTCCAGGGTGTGGTACGTTCACACCTTGGTAGGCAAAACTAAGAAAGCCTAAATTAGAAAGTATTTTTGCCTCAAATGCCCGAACTAAAATCTGGCGGGGGTTTTTCTCGAGCCTTTTCAAAACATTTACCAAATGCTCGTACAAAATCCTGCTTTCCTGGTTTTCTGCTGTTAATTTATCTACCAGTTCCAAAAGATGATAGGCATAGGTTGATAATGTTAAATCCTCTTTCAGTCTGGAATAAGATTCCAGAGTAGTTGCTTCTGTTAAAATCGGCATGCCTTTCCCCTGATGTAAATATAGAATACTTCTGTTTAAAAGCTCTATATTCCCGGCTCGACGGGAGGTAATTCTTCTGACTCCTTTTGCCAAAATAGAAATTTTGCCTTTTTGAAGAGAAAAAACAGTCAAAATCCGATCCGCCTCCCCAAAATCCTTCCTCTTTAAAATAATCCCTTCAGTCTTAAACCCTCTCATGAAGCAAGTTTACCATACTCAACATTTTAGCTTTGCAAGGTGTATCCCTAAAGGTCTGTTCCTTAAAAAATCTGATCAAGGGATTTTTATAAGTCAAATTTAAATTCCCTGTCCTGTTCCAGTTTAAAATCAGCTTTTTGGGAACCATTCAACTTTATCTTATATTTAAAATCTTTAGCACCCGGTTGTTTTTGGATTAACAGCTTATACTCACCTTCCGGCTTGTAAGCTACCTCATATTCTATTTCCAGTTTTCTGGAATTTTGCGGTCTGACTGTGATAAATGTTTCAAAAACAGTTTTTCCCAAATCTTCAATGGTATTAACCTGATCCTCAGACCCTTTTGAAGAAATTAATTTACTCCCTTTTGGCACATATATCCTGACATAATCCCTGTTTATTCCGTTTAACCATTTATTAAATTGTTGTGGATTGGAATAATCAATGATTACCTTCTTGGTAATTTTGCCGTTTTTAATATTTATTTCCTGGGTGACGGTTTGCTCAACATACAAATTAGTTTTTCCTCCGGCAAAATTGGCATCATTAATATGCAAATAGTCCTGCGGGCCGGCAGGCAGGTCTCCGTCATAATCTTTAATTTGACCAGTCCAATTTAGCTCCGATAAACCCTCCTGGACTTTTTTATCATGCATATAAAACATAATGTGTTTGTGATTGGCCAGCCGGGCCACTGCTTGGGCAAATTGCGGTAACCTACTAATCTCCGCCTCCAAGGTTTTAGTTAAAATTTGTTGCATTAAAACTCCCAAGATGGCTTTTCTATCCTTCTCTCCTTTAGCCGCAATCTCGGCATAGGATTCCAGCTCATATATCACATTGGGACAGTTGCATCTTTTATCCAGCTCAGCTGAATATTTAGTCCCAAATACATCAATCGGTCCTGTCACTTCAATCAATTCCTCAACTACTTGTGTATCAATGTAGATTATTCCATCAAAAGGTAATCCTTCGCCTAAAAGCTGGTACATCCTTTCAAACTCTTTGGCAGCTGTAGGAAGATGGGGAGAGATATTTGAATCTCTCATACTCCAGGCAGATCGAACTTTACCTGTTGTTTCCGGTAAATATTTGACTAAAGGCTCGGGTGGGGCAAGCGGACAAATCTTAGTCAGACAGACATTGAGGAGTTTCTCGTCTAATCTGTATATATCATCGGAGTTGGTTGGGCTAATTTGGCCATTATCAATTGACAATGTGGCAAAGGCTGTGATGAATCCGCCTGTTGGTCTAATTTCTTTATCATTTTGAAAAAGTAAAAGATAATTTTTCTTATTAGGTACCCCTAAAGCTTGAGGAGCAACCTCCAAAGCAGTTCTTCCTTCCATCACAGCTACTCCAGCCCCAATCATGAAATTTCTTAAAACTTCTAAATTCTTTCTAATGCTTATCCCTCTAATTTTCTCAGGGTATTTTTTTGTGTCAATACCTTCCACCTCATCAGCAGCTTTTGTTAGCTTACTTTCTATATCATCCAAGTAAGGCTGCAATTTTTCTAATATTCTTATAGACTGGACAATTCTTTCCGATCCTCCTTTGGGAGTATTGTTAAAACCTAACTCCTCTTTTTGTGACTCTAGTTTAGTAAAGAGTGTAACTAAAGCTTCCAACTCATAAACTCCTGCTTGAGTAAAACCCTTAATATCCTGGTAATAACCACCCAAAAATGGGATAAATTTCAGCCAAAATAAAAAGCTTAGCGGGAAATTTACTTTCTGCAAGGCAGATTTTGTGGATGAAAGTTCTTTTTGCACTGTTTCATAGTTTTGGGCCTCATATGCTTTAATCAAAGCTTTACCATGAGCATTGAGATCTCTAACCCCTGTATAAACAAAAACGAGTGGAATGGCGGTTAATAAAAAAACTACTAAAAAAATAATAAACAGCCTTTTGAAAAATCTCCCTTTTTTTGGACGTCTCTTTATATGTGATTTGTCATATTTATCTAGCTCCTTTGTCAGATTAAATAAGGCCATAGATTGAGTTTATACAGCACCTTTACCAGATATTACTGCGGGAAATGTTTTTAAAATGATCCAAAGATCGTGAAATATAGATTTTTTTGAAACATATATTGCATCCATTCTAACCCTTTTTTCAAAATCAATCTCAGATCTACCTGTGACTTGCCAAAGACCAGTCACTCCAGGTTTGCCGGATAAGATAATCTTAACAAATTTTTGGGACTCCGGGAAATTTTTTTGCTGCTGATCCAACTCATCTGGATAATATGCCCTGGGTCCTACCAAACTCATTTCCCCCTTTAAAACATTGACCAGCTGCGGAAGCTCATCTAATGAGTATTTCCTGATGAATTTACCCACCATGGTAATTCGCGGGTCTTTAGTTAACTTAAAATTACTTCTTTTATATTCTTCATACAATGATTTAAATTTAGGATCGGTTCTTAAAATATCGTGGGCATTGGCAATCATAGATCTGAATTTATACATCCTGAAAAGCTTGCCGTTTTTACCCACTCTCATTGGCGTATCTGCCAAAATCGGCCCCACTGAATCAAGCTTTATAGCTAAAGCCACCATCAGATATATTGGTAATAAAATAATCAGCCCTAAGATAACACCAATAATGTCTACTACTCTCTTGCTAAAATCGTACATGTAATTAATTAGTTTACAACAAAGCGACAACAGTTTGCTGGAAATTTTTTAGAAAGAGGTCTTTGCTAAATTTTTGGGCATTTTTTTTAATTTCCTGTTTGTTCCAGTGATTTAAACCTACCTCGAGTGAAGTCGAGAGATCATTAAACCGACGCAGTATCTTAACCAAACTATCCACTGTGGGATGATCAAAAAATAGACCTGTTTTACCTTCTATCACTGTTTCCAGAGCACCACCATCCCTGTAAGCAATGACGGGTTTCCCCAGAGCTTGAGCCTCTAAACTGGCCAATCCAAAGTCTTCCACTCCCGCAATAATCAGTGCCTTGCATCCCGCCAAAATTTGCACAACTTGTTTTTCATCAAACTCACCGCTGATAATTTTTAAACTGACTCCAATTTTTTTGCATGCTTCAATTATCAAATCAAACCTTTTGTATGCGGCAGGTCTACCTATTATCACAAAATATCCACCATCAAATGTCTCCACACCCTCAAATCTTTGTAGATCCACAAACGGATAAACAATTTTAGAATTAACTTTGTAAATCTTTTTAATTCTTTTTTGGGCATTTTGAGAACCGGCTATAAAATAATCTACTCTTTTTGCCGAAACCTGATCATAAATTCGCAATTTACTCATCAGGATTTCCAAAAACCCATAATTTTTCTCACCGGACAGATGCCACAAAAATCTGGGCGGAGTGTGGCAATAGCTGATATGTCTGGTCTGCGGCTTGGTGATAATGCATTTGGCAAAACGGGTGGTGTGAGATATTACCAAATCAAATCCATCAAAATTAAATTGTTCAAAAGCGATTGGGTATAAGGGTAACATTACTTTATAAAAAGATTTCCATCCTGGAATTTTTTGCAGGAATGAAGTGATTATTTTTTTATTCGCAAACCTACTTACCAACTGATTATTCGAATAATCGAAAACTGAAGTATAAATTGGGGAATCAGGGTAAATTTCACAAAGACCCTCAAGTACCCTTTCAGCTCCTCCCCACTGGACCAGATCATCATGTACTATGGCTACACGCATTCCGAGTATACCTCCAAAGTCTGTTTTGCCAATTTTTCCCAACTAAACTGTTTGTATCTTTTTAATCCTTTTTCTGTTAATTCTTTTCTTAATTTTTCAGAATTTAATACCTGGGAAATTTTTTTTGTCATATCATCCATATTATGTGGGTCAAAATAAATGGCCGCATCCCCACCAACTTCCTTAAGCGCCCCAGCATTTGATGAAACTACCGGACACCCACTTGCCATTGCCTCCAAAAGTGGTATACCAAAACCTTCTTCAAAAGACGGCATCACAAAACAAGACGCATTTTTATATAAGGCTACCAGCTGTTCATCAGACACATATCCTGTGTAAATAATTCCATCATATTGATTTTCTCTTTTGATTCTTTGCCAAAAATAGTGATCTTGTCCAGACAGGACTAAAATAAGGTTTGGGTAATTTTCTTTTAATCTTAGGAGTGCCTTAATTAATCCTTCCACATTCTTATGAGGATGAGCATTACCAACATAAAAAATATACGGTGGTTTAATATTAAATTTATGCAACATTTTTTCTTCATCATTTTTTTTCATTAATTTTCCGATCGAGAATACTTTATCATCAACTGCCTCATAAGTCACAATAATTTTCTCACCATCCACTTCCCACTGTTTAACCAGCAAATCCTTTACATAATTTGATGGGACTAAAATTTTTTGTGCATTCTTAATAGCTTTTTTAAAAACTGCCTTATATCCAAACTGTTTAACTTTATAAAGTATTGGATTTAAAGTGGTGGCTCTTTTCATTTGAAAATGTTGATGTATCAAATCATGGATAGTTACCACAAATTTTCCTTTATAAAAAACTGGCATATTAAAGTGCGGAAAATGTACAAGATCGGGATTTAATTGGTTTAATATCTTGGGAAGTTTAATTTGTTCATTTATCCCATACCAATTAAAGTTTGTTAATACCTTATTAAACTTGGTATGATAGACTAGTTTATCATACTCATTCAGCAGGTGAAGAATGTAGTATTCATTAAACTTGTCAAGGATTTGTAATTGGTCAATTAAATTTCTAATATACCTTCCCACTCCGGATTCTTGATACATTCTGGCATCTATGATAATCCTCATCTGCTACCTTTCCCTAATTTTTCATAAATTTCAGATAAATTTTCAGCAATCGGATCCCAATCATACTTCTTCTTAACCATTACTTTGGCTTTTTCCAAAATTTGCCGATAATAACTTTCATCAGATAATAGTCTGATGGTTGCGTTAGCAATATCCGAAGGATCATCTCTGATAATAACTTCTTCTCCGTCTCTGGCATCTGTTCCGCCAATCCCGATGGTGGTTGTTACAACAGGCAGCCCCGAAGCAAAAGCCTCCAAATTCTTGTATCTGGTTCCTCCTCCTCCATAAATTGGAGCAACCAAAACCGAAGCCTTTTGGTAAACTTCTCTGACATCTTTTACCTCGTCAACCCTGATATCCTCACTGCTTAACTTTGCAAAAAAGATCTTGGCATCTTTACCGATAATCCAAAGTTTGGAGTTAGGGATTTTTCTTTTTATTTTTGGCCACACATTTTTTACTAAGATAGAAACTGCCTCTCTGTTTTGTAACCAGGTAAAGTTACCCAAATATAAAATAATTGGATCTTTGGATCTATCAACTATTTTTTTTCCAAAATATTCACTATCTACCCCATTTGGAACAATATCAACATCAAGAGATGGGATTTGTGATGTCATAGTCTTTTTATCCTCCTCAGACATGGCTACCACTTTTTTAGCCTTCTTCCAATAATTTAGCTCCCAATATTTCATTTTAAAAACATCCAGATAAAGAAGTTGTTTTAGTAAAGGAATTTTAAACTCATCTGCAAAATGTCGGTAAACTAAATATTCAATGGTTTGCTCAACCAAAAGTATGGGGATACTGGTTTGCGGGATATGAGGCATGACATAAAAAGTTTCAGCATGAATTAAATCAAACTTTTCCCTGTTTATTTCTTTATCAATTTCATCTTTTTCTCCTTTGGCCCAGTTTCTGATAACCAAGAAAGGGTAGGTACTAAGAGCGGTTTTTAAAATATTATTGATGGTCCAAGGATGTTGGGATCTTTTAAAAATTTGCACTTTGGCACAAAATTTTTCTAACTGACCAATAAATTCCCTTTCCTGATCATTTTTCACCAGAGAAAACAAACTGATCTGATGACCTAATTTAGAAAGTCTCCTGATCAAATTATACGAGCGGGTTTGTCCGCCGGTTAATAAGGGATATGGTAAATATGGCGTGAGCATGAGGACTTTCATGGTTCCGGATCTAAATTGTCATCAAAAGGAGCATTCAGCTTTGTTAAATCAACTATGATAAATTGATCGCTTTCCAAAAGGGGCTGAAAATGCCTCATCACCCAAGTAGTTTTAGCATCTTTTGTTGTCGAAACATAGTGTGTCACTCCGTAATCTGCAACCATCTCTTTAACTGGTAAATAAACAAACGGGAAGCCCCCTCTGTTTATCTGATACAAAAAGGCGGTGTCCCCATTATATGGCGCTAACACAATGGCATTTTTAGGCAGTAATTTATCAGCCACCTTTCCCGCCTCAACAATTGCAGGATTGTTTATCTTATAAAACTCTTTATCAACTTTGAAAGTAAAATAAAACGTCAGTAAAAGTAGCATGAAGGCAACAGGGATTGTCCATATTCTAGCAAGATTATTAGGGATACCTTTGATTAAACTAACCAGTCCAATTGAAAGAAAAATTGCACCAATTGGCACAAATATATACTGATAATAGTTATGTCTGACATTCCCTGTGGCAACTATTGAAAAATATAAAATCATCGAGGCAAGCCAAATATGCAAAAAATAGCTTTTTTGTTTTATCAAAACCCCGATTACAAAAAGAGCAAAGCCTGCAACCGATAAAATTTCTCTGCCTAATCTTTCTGATACTAACCACCAGAAAAAAGCCGGTCTGAATCTTATCCCGTCGCCATTTAAAAGCCATGAAGAGGCAGGAATACCTTGAGGTTGTTGCAATATCCAAAGTCTCCAAAGTAAAAATGGGGTGATTGCCAGTAAAAACAATCCTCCATACTTTAAAAATCCGCTTATTTTCTTTTCTTTAACAAAGATGGAGTAAACTAGTGGAAAGACGAAAAATATTGCCCATGGTTTCATCAGAAAAGCAATCATAGTAAAGACAAACCCCCATATACCCCAAGCAAATCTTCTTTCCCATATCGCTCTGTCTGAAAAGTACACCATCCCTAATGCAAAAAATAGAAAGGTTGGTTCGGGTAAAGTGGTCCTTGAAAAAAATACATTAAACGGTAAGAGCGCATAGATCGTGGTCGCAATAAAGGAAGTAAAAATATCTAAATATCTTTTTGATATAAGATAGACAAAAACAATACTTCCCAACGAAAATAGGACTGAAACCAATCTGTGGAAGCTATCATTTATACCAAACAGTAAATATAGCGGATAAACAAAAATATTATATATAGGAAATTCCACAAATCTGTATTGTTCGGTGTTGACCATTGGCATTTCTGAAACTCCGGACATATCATCATATTTGGGATAAAAGGGATTAAAACCAAGCTTAATAAAATTTCTGGTCACAGCTGCTGTATCTGTTTGTCTCCAGGAGTGCCAATCCGCAATCGGTGAATCAATCTTATAAAGCCTTACCAAAAAAGCCAAAACTAAAATTACACCCAACCAAAAATATTGATTTGTTAAAAGATTCACAATCCTCCTCATCTTGCTTCCTTTGCTATTTTTAAAACAGCCAAGTTAAGACCCAATATCATCCAAAAAAGTGTGGCCACCTTTGATGCCTCCAATACATCTATAAATAAACCATTAAGCAAAAAGGCAATTATCATTGCCAAACTGGCGGCAGAAAAATATTTGATCAACTTACTCTCATCTCCAAAACAATATTTAACCCTTTTGGCAACTTCCACAAACACTAATACTAGGGCATATGTACCCAATATGCCAACCTCCCCTAATGATCTTAATATATCATTATCTGTAGCTATATCTATTGATGAATAACCTGTTCCCAAAAAGGGATTTTTAATAAATGCCCTGATAGCCCTTGGCCATTCAATATTTAATCTTATTTGAAATGATCTATAAACCCCAAGCTGAGTGGTGTCTATGGGTTCTCCCGGAGTAATATCTGAAGCTTCCCCGCCTGAGGGAGAAACAAAGATGGAAGTATCGGCAGATCTCGAAGACGTCTTTATAGCCAGCGTGGGAATATTTAGCCTGGATCTGACTTGCTGATCTTCTGTTTTACCTTCATATCTTTGCCCCATATTTAAAAGATTAATTGTGACCGTTGAGATAAATCTATCTCTAAGTTGCGAGGGATATATTAAAATTAATGCACCGGCTATAAAAATTAACAGTAGATATTTTTTCTTTTTGGAAAAAATTAAGGCAAAAATGATTCCAACAAAAGCGGCTACAAAAGAGAGTCTGGCAGCAGTCATAATTAAGACAAAAAGCGATAATCCTCCCAAAAAAATGAGAGCTAATTTATACCATTTTTTAACTGTAAAAAAGACCGTTGTCAAAATCACTAAAGTCATAGCCAAAAAGGTGGCCAGATCATAGTGACCTGCAAAAGTGGAGTTAACTCTTGCACCGGGAGTAAGTCTCAAGCTTAAACCCTTGGCAAATTCCGAATTAGAAGTGGAAATTACCGACCAATCCAAATACTGCTGTCCCAATGCATAAATATCCACTGCTAAAACTACACAGAAAAGAACAATCAAACTTAAGATAAACTCTCTTTTGGTTTTGATGACTGTTGCAACAATTGGTAATAAAATCATATACTCCACTCTCCTTAGAAAATGCAGGATGGCTAAATGAGGAGAAACTGTCTGGGTTAAAAAGATGGCTGAGATTAAAGAAACTAAACCTATGAAAAAAAATAACAGCAATACTTGATTTAACCTATCGTTTACAAAAACCTTTAATTGATTTGAAAGAGCTAAATAAATTCCCCATCCACCAGCCAAAAGAGCAATAAGTAAATCTTCAACTCTAATAGCTACAAATGTACCTACCACGTTTGTTAAAGGGAACTTTGGATATAAAGGAATAAAGGCAAAAAGAAACAGAGTTAAAAAAAATAAAGCCTTTTGGTAATAAAATAAAAAGCTAAACATATTTTTTGATAAGAACCAATTTAGTAAACTTATAAAGCAGTCGTATGGAAACCAAAATTCCCAACCAGACAATTATTCTTGCAACTATACTCGATGGGTAAAATCTCAAGGTAACTTTGGTAAAATACTCCTTTCCCACTACTTCAAACTTAGTTGCTCCCCAAAATTTAGAGGATCCGTCCTCATAATACGGTTCCAAACCATTAACATATAAAGAATCTCTCAGCGGATAATAAAGCTCTTCTAAATAGGTGGAGTCTGTGTGTCTTTTAATCACATTCCAGGAATACTCCGGGGGATGGTTTAACCTTAGGGGAGGAAAAGGCAGTTTGGATAAATCATGGTAATCTTTTGCATAAAAAGGGGCGACAAAACTTCTAAAATTATCAGAAAAATAGGCTGCCACATTGGGGATTTGGATGGTATCACCCTCTAAGGTAGATTTTTCAGAATTAGGCAAGCTTTTAAATTGAGACACATGTTGCGGTGAAGGCCAAACCATATAAACAAGGAGTAGCAATGAGAATAGAATGAAAATAATCTTCATATCACTGAAATAATCTGGCTCTTCCTAATCTATATTTTGGATCCTTTAATTTTCTCTCCCCAATCACTTGCGCCGGTACTCCACCCACTATTTTAAATTCCTCCACATTTTTAGTAACTACAGCACCAGCTCCCACCACTGCCCCTTTTCCTATCTTCACACCGGGCAAAATAATAACCCTGGGCCCAATAAAAACATAATCTCCTATTTCAACAGTGGCCACTGTAGCATGAAAATCATCAGAGTTTACATCATGTTCGGAGTTGTAGATCATCACTTCTGATGCTATATCCACATGATCTCCAATTTTAATCTTATCCCTTCCATCTAAAAAAACGTTGTCTCCAATAATTGAACCTTCCCCTATCTCAATATTTGCCGGAAAGAAAAATCTTGCTCCAATATGAATTCTGGACCCTTTACCTATTTTTACTCCCTCCAGTTTATAAAAAAATAATCTGATAAAATGAGATGGAATTAGTCCAATCCAGGTTAAAAATAATAATTCTAAATCTAAAACCCAGTTTAAAAACCTGTTCAAAATCCTCTGAGAAGCCTCTCTGTTATCCAAGGGCTTGCCCATACGATCATAAAAAATAGCCATGTATTAATTATATGGTGAACAGCAGGTATAAGCAAACTTAAATATTCCCCACCCTTTCAAATACTTTCAAAACTTCTTTGGCCATTTTTTCCCATGAGAATTTTTTGGCTTGTGCTAATCCCAGTTTAGAATATTTTTCCCTAAGTTTCTTATCAGTGGTGATAGTTCTGATAGCCTGCTCGATTTGATCAACCGAGTAAGGGTCAAATGTTAATCCGGCTCCTCCTACAACCTCCGGCAAAGAGGAAACATTAGAAACTAAAACTGGTGTTCCACATGCCATAGACTCAACAACAGGCAATCCAAATCCCTCCCAAAGAGACGGTAAAATAAAAGCGGTTGCTCCATTTATTAGATAGTTTAGATCTTCTTTTGGGACATATCCTAAAAACTTAACCCTCTCTTCTATTTCCAGCATCTTGGGAGCATCCAGAGTTTCCTGATACATCCATCCCTGCTTTCCCTCTCCCTTAGCTTTACCAACTACCAACAAGTTAAGATTATCAATCCTTTTGATTGCCTCCATTAACCTGATCAAATTTTTCCTTGGCTGAATTGTTCCTATATAAATAATGTAGGGAACCTTAATGTCATATTTTTTGATTATATTTTGAATTTTCATTATGTTTTTGATCGGATAGAAAATGTTTTTATTGTATCCAGGATAGGTGGTGGTAATTTTATCCATCTTTACCCCATATTGTTCAACAGTATCCTTTTTAGAAGAGTTGGAAATAGTGATGATGTGATCTGCAAATTCAGCAGAGAATTTTGTGCCATTTTTCAGTTGCCACAAATCCTTTTGTCGAAACATTTCCGGAAAATGCAAAAAGGACAAGTCAAAAATAGTGGCCACTCTTTTAACGGGTGAAAACCTGGGAATGTAGTGGGTCGGAGAGTAGAATAAATCTGGTCTATGTTTTGCTGTGTATAACGCCAATGGCAAAACTATTCTTGTCCAAAGTATTTTTGGTTTTAAAACTTTATACTTCCACCCTTCTCTTTCTTTGGGTAAATCATCCAAGGGTGGATCAGGTAAGAGAATATTGTAGATATTCTTATGATCAATTTTTTCTAAATGTTTAATTAATTCAAAGGCCATTTGTGATGAACCAAGCCTTTGTAAAACATTTGCCTCATACCCATCAATAGCGATATTCATTTTACTTTTTTAATATATGCAGCAAATCCACCTCTTTTAATTTCCAAATAATCAACAAGAGCTTCGTCTTTGGAAAATTTATCTTCTGTCAATACCACATTATAATCCACATTATTGCTAATAACTTCATCTGGATAAAGCCATGCAAAATTCTGATCTGTAAAACTTTTACTTGGAGTGTTTCCATATGCTTTAAATAAATATCTCCACCCCTCATAAATAAAGCAGTCCCCTATTTTATTTATCGAAAAGCTATTATTTCCCGAAACATCCATTACTGCTTCAATCAATTTCCTTTTTTGGCCTAAACTATATTTATCAGATGAACTTAGGATAGTATTTAATCCAATAAGCAAAATGAAGAATATTAAAAGTATAAGTAAAGGCTTTAATTTATAGCTAACTTCGCTTATTAAGATTGCTGGAACAAAAGTAAATAAGGTAATAAAACCATGCAAGTAATACTCAAATGAACCTCCTGAATAAATTATATAAAATCCTAATGATACTAATAAGAAATACCCCAATAAATTATACGAACTTTTTTTGTTTCTGAAGCTTTTGACTGAAAAATATACCAACAGGATTATCGACAAACCAGAAAGCCAAAAAGCAGGGTATGTTCTTTCCCGGTTACAGAAGATCCCCAGCTCGCTGGCGTTGGGTCTGCCAGGTGCCAAATACCAAAATCTTCCCATCGTATCAACAATTGAGTTCATTTTTCCAACTGGGTCGAATTTAGCTCCGGCTTGTTCGGCTTGTTGAGAATACCTTCCTAAAACGATCAGATTACTCCAGTTGTGGTTATAATCAAAAACCAAAAGGGGCCAGTAAAATAGTAGAAATACCAAAATGCAACTTAATACTAATTTTTTGTTTAGAAAATATCTCCCTTTTATAAATAACCAAATCCCCACAATGATAAGGGGTAAAGGGGTCAAGTCAGTTTCAAAAATTGCGCCAACCGCTGCTGTATAAAGAAGCCACCACCAAGGAGACTTTTTGATCATCATCAAGGATGTAAACATGACCAAAACAATTAGTTGAACAAACATCGGATTCCAATATTTTTGATCATAGAAAACAAAAAGTGGCAAACCTGCATAAAGCAATGAAGCAATTATTCCGACTATTAAATTGAAAAATTTCCATCCTACAAAAAATACAGCCAAACAAGTGATAACACCCACCAAGGCTGCAACATAAGCTGTCAAAAGTGGATCGCCACTGGATATCCAAAGCCAAAGCGCTGTAAAATATGTAAAATATGGCCCCATATAAAAGTCTAAAAAAGATGCACTGACTCCAATCCAAATGGGATGAGGATCCTTAACTATACTCCAAGCATAGGTGGCTTGATATTCTTCATCAAAACCAAAAATGTAAACTTCTGATAGTCTGTAGAACCTTAAAAATAGACTTAAAGAAATTAAAATCAGAACAATCAATAATACCCTGTATTTTTTGAGGAATGTCATGACTTTACTAATCTTTTGTAAACTTCAAAAGTTTCCTGGGCGCACTTTTCCCAGGAAAATTTCTTAACTTGTTCAAAACCTTTTTTAATCATTTCAACCCTCAAGTCTTTATCATTCATAATCACTCTTACTTTCTTTTTCATACCCTCAACATCTAGTGGATCAACATAAATCGCACCATCTCCTCCCACTTCCGGCATGGAAGAAACATTTGATGTTATTACAGGTAAACCTGAGGCAAATGCATCCAGAATTGGCAGTCCGAACCCTTCGTAAACTGAAACATACAGTAAAACCTGGGCGCTACTGTAAAGTAGCCCTAACTCATCATATTTAAGCCAGGGAATACTCACTCCTGCAATCACCAGAGGATAATCTCCACAAGCTTCCTTGATTCTTTTCATATTTCTTCTCTCTCCTACTCCTCCGATTGCCAAAACAAACCTTTGGGGAAGATGATATTTTTTACGAAATTTTTCCACTTTCCGACTTATTTGGGGTTTAAAATTAGCGGTTGGCGCCTCATAGATAACAGTGATTTTTTCCTCCGGAATATTAGATATTTCCAAAAGATCCTGTTTGGTAGACTGCGAAACTGCAATCACTTGGTCAATCTCTTTTTCCACTAAATAAAGTCTTCTTTTGTGAACGGAGACAATTTTAGGGTGCGACCATTGAGGATATTTTAGGGGTATTACATCGTGGTAAGTGGTTATCTTTTTTGCTTTAGCGGGAGGTTGCACCCAATCAGATGAGTGAAAAACATCAATGGGTCCTAAGAATCTCTCGATAGAAACATTCCTCCACCTATTAAAAAGCATTTCGAAAAGGGTTGGCGGCAATCTGTAAGATTTGACATTTTTCAATTTACCTTTGTAGGGTTTTCTCAGAGAAGAATAAAAATAAGTAATCTCCAAATCCTTAATTTTCGCCAACTGTTCAGACAAATTTTGGGTATATGTTGCCACTCCACCTCTGTGAGCCGTTTGTGATATATCCATTCCAACCCTGATCATGAATCAATTGTAACAAATTTGAAGTTGTTAAGGAGTAAACCTACACTCTTTATCACTACTAATAACCGACCTGAGTTGTTTTGATACATTATAAATATCACCACTACCTACATCCCATGCATATAAATTTGGTAGTCTAAATTTAGGAGGGGTATTTTCATCCGGGGCACATATCAACTCTTTAACACGATCTAAATCATTTGTCACCGTAGAAAATTCCGACTTTCGGGTTATTCCTCTTTTCAAAGCTAAAGGGTAAAAATCATTCCAATCAAGGGCAATTCTAACCCAGTGATCTCCTGTAAACACAAGAATCTTATTTTTTTCATCGCCTTTCGGCAAATCTTTATCAATCTGATTGTACAAATAATTTTGAGTTACGGCGGAATGATATATTGATTCCCATGATAAAATTCTGTATGAACTCCACAGATTTAAAATAATCACCGCGGTTAAAATTGGAAAAGAATATTTTCTTTTAATAAACGAGGTCGAGTAGGCAATCAAGCCAATTAACCCTATGCTGGAGAGAGTTAAATAACGATGTGATACAGCTGTATAACTTTGTCTCTCAATATAATCTGATTGAGTTAGCCATCCTGGAATTAAACCAAGAAATATCCAAATAGATAGAAACAGCAATATTCTAAATATGGTTGATTTTCTCTTCCAAAAAGCAAATATCAAAATAATTGTCCAGATAAAGAAAAGTACTCCTGCAATAGTATTGAAAATATTCGGATCAGTTAAATGGTTTAACTCAACTATGGGGATTATCCAACCGACCAATAGATTACCAATGGATGTTAAAAATTTTATTAGCATCTGGGGAAAATTGGCTAATATAATAAAAATATTTTTAATAAGATAAATACTCCTACCTTCTATTCGAGGACTAAGATACCAAAATAGAATTAATGGAATTGCTAATAGGCTACATATCTTAAATAAAAACTTTTTCATTTTATGCTTACTGAAATTTTGTAAATCAAGCAGTTCCCATAAAATCAACATCGGAATAACTACTATCCCGTTGCCAGCATCTGAAAGAATAGTCAAAATAATCAAAATAATTGAGATAAAATATTTATGTATAGTTTCTTTTTTGGCATTAATCCAAAAAAATAATCCTGAGCAAATTAGAGGTATTAAAAGGGCAGCAGAGCGACCGCTAGCCCAAGTAAATGTTTCGATACCCCCAACTGAAGAAGAAAAAATAATAGCTGAAAAATAGGCAGCAGACTTTGATTTTGTAATTGATAAAATTAACAGAGCAACAAAAAAAGAATCTATTATTTTTAAAAGAAATCCCAAAAACTGGTAATAAAAAGGGTTAAATTTAAATACGGGAGCAGATAAAATAAACTGATATACTACATTAGGATGTGTCTGGAAAAAGGGATCGATTGTTGATCGATCATAAAGAACTCCCCAAAGTAAAAACCAGTCATCTATTATGAAGGAAAAGTTAAAGGCTTGGTAAAAACTTAAAAAGGCTAGCGAAACAATCAAGAGAATAAAAATTAAACTCTGCTTTTTGTGAGTTAATATAAAGTTCATAACTATCCCTATTCTTCAACTGTCCTTCTAAGGATATCCGTCTCGTTAATGCTATCTATTACCTGATAATTTTTTTGAATATATTGATCAATTTCTTTAGCAAAATCTGTGATTTTTTGATCTTCTATAACAACACTTCTATCTGAAACGATAATTTTTGGTTTATCATCTTTAATACCATCTAATAGTCTATCTTCAGCCACTTTTAAAAACCAGGGGAATTGAAAAACAAAAATATCTCCTGCTGGGATGGTATTTGTCATCTGATACAGATGAGGCACAGCACCAAAAATGAAAATTCTTTCATTTGGATTTGTGTACTCCTCAATTTTACTGGCAATTTTTTTGGTTTGCTCATCAAAAAAGAACACTTTGTTAGATAAATGCCCTTTGAAAAAAATATTGAGCCACCAGATAGTGACGAAAAAATAAATTAAAATCAAGAAAGTTAGAACTTTTCTATTACTGATAGACAAAAATCCTAAACTTGTAGCAATAACAACAAAAGGCAGTGATGGTTGAAGATGAACAAAATCAGCTCTGTCGAAAATAGAAAGGAGTGATCCTGTTAAGAATATGAACAATATTAAAATAAGCCTACGTTCTTTGTGTAAAAATGCTGTCAAAGATATCGAATATACAAAAGCTATTCTGGTCACAAAGCCTATTGAGGAAGGAATACTGGTGCCATGTTGCGCAAATACCGTTAAGTTAAAAAAAATTGTCCAGTAAATAAAATCATTTAAAACTCCCATATTAATTAAATAAATGAACATGACAAAAAGAGGAATAGATATTCCCGCTGAATAATTTATTAGTGGCTGAATTTTTCTTTTTTCCCACAATATGTAAAGAAATACTAACCCAGCTAAGGGCAGGATCACCTGTTTAAAAACAATACCCATCCCTAAAAAAAGACCAGTTAGAAGGAACTTATTTCTAGTGGTAAAGTAAAAAGCAGGAAGCAGAAAAAGTGGTAGAAAAGTATCCAACCATAAAACCCATCCCTCAAAAAATGGCTGCCAGATTAAATACAGCAAATTTACAATCAATGCCTTTTTATTGCTTTTTAAGATTTCTTTGGAAATTAAAAACAAAAGAAGCTGGGTAATTACGACAACTGCTATTAACCATATTCTGGCAATATATTCATCATTCACTCCCAAATTATCAAAATTTACAGGCAGAAACATCAACCCCGGAAAGTGCTGGTCTAGAATCTGACTATATGGCTTTAATCCATGGTTTGTTAGATACGGATATATAAAAAGTTCCGGGTAAGGAAAAAATTGTAACTTAGTTAGAATAAATGCATGAATAATTATTATTAGCCCCAAAATAATAAATGAGAGTTTAATTTTCTTTAACATAATGATTAATAAATCCTACGCCCGAAAAATCATATACCTTCACTAATCTAAATCCATTTTCCTCAATAACTCCCTGAACATATCTTCGTGGGTCTGATAAATCCTGTAAATATTCAAAAATATATACATCTTTAGTCTGATTTAAATTACGTAAATTATCCTCAATTTCTCTTTTTTCTGCTGGAAACCTTAATACAACACCCCAACTCTGCTTATCTTTTGCGTACCAGGTATACGGAGAAAAAGGTTGTGGCCAGGCAAACAAAACTAATGAGTTTTCATTAATATTTTTAAGGATAAATTTTGATGCCCCTCTCCAATCTTCCCTTTGGTATTTAGAACTTCCATAATACAAAATTAATCCACTTAAGGAAATTACTACAATAATCCCAATAAAAAGGTTCTTAACTCTTCCAAGATTTAGTATACCCAGTGCTAATAAAATGCAAAAAGCAGGAATGATATAAAGAATTCTAAATGGTTGGTTTAAAGGAATCTGAAATGAGATTATTAAAGCCTTAAGAATGGGTATTAAAAACCAAAAAAGTACAAGTTGATAATTTTTTTCCCTCATCCTTCTGGGAGAGTTGAAAAAAATAAATCCCACTACCCCTAATATTAAAACTGCCAAGAGGTAATGAGTAAAATTTTCCTCAATGCTAATCCTACCAAAACTAAATTTTATAAAAGTCAATGGGACTGCTTTATAAAATGGCAGACTCAATGCCTCTCTCCATCCTGGTAAATATTCATTTGCTCTTAATCCATTCAAAAGTTGTATTAGAAATTGTGGAATCCAGGGAATGTAGAGCAAAAAAACTATGAACAATGGCGAAAGGAAATATCTAATTTTATCTTTTCGAATAATCAGTAAATAAAGGATCTGTGTAAATATTAAGAAAAATCCATCATAGTGAGTATATATTAAAGCTGTGGTTGATAAAATGTATCCCAAATAATTTAAAAACTTCGGCTTGGCTGTAGAAAGATAAAAAAAGAAGACAGAAAGCGTTCCGAACAATGCTGCCTCTGCGTACATCCTGACTTCCTGCGAATAATAAATATGGTAGGGGTTAATAGCCAGGAGAAAACTTGCCACCAATGCAACATTTCTGCTAAATAATTCTTTCGTTACTTTATATGTTAAAAGGATTGTAAATACGCCAAAAATGACTGAGAGTAATCTTAACCAAATTTCCGAGGTACCCAGTTTGATCCAAAAATGCATTATTAAATATGACAAGGGTGGGTGAAAGTCTACTCCTCTTTGAAAGATTATTGAGTAAATTGAACTCTTGGAAAGGATTGCCTGAGTTGCTTCATCCAACCAGAGACTTTGATCTAAATTTATTAATCTTAGAATAGTTGCTAAAATAATAATTAGAAAAATCATCTTGCATTTCTCTTTTCCCAAAGTTTAACCAGTACAGTAATTTTATAAATCATCATCAAGTAAGTTAAAACGAATCCATAGATTCCATCAAGATAGCCCTGATGTTTAATAAACCTTGTTAAAAAAACTCTTGCCGGCCACCAAAAAAAGCTTATCCAGCTAAACCTTATACCCTTTTCATAAGCTTCCTCACTTTCTACCTCAGCATATCTATTTTGTCTGTCTATAAACTCAGATATATCACTGTAGCCGTAATGGATAATGGCTAATTTTTCTTTGGCTGGTAATTCTAAAATTTTTCCTGATACTTTTGGATAAAGGTGAATTTGACTCCAACTAACACTACCTTTTTGAAAAAACCTGACATGTTTATCGGGCCACCAATTTGTGTGGGTAATCCATTTCCCAAAAAAAATATTTTTTCTGGGAATATTAACTGCTGAATACTCTTTAGATTCCGACACTTTCTTTAACTCATTTTTTAAACTATCAGGAATATACTCATCGGGATCTAAAATCAAGATCCACTCATTGGAAGCTTTAGAGATGGAGAAATTTCTGATCTTCTCAACATATGGCACAAATTTGTGATGGAATATTTTTGCTCCATATTTTTCACAAACATTTTTCGTTTCATCTTTTGATCCCAAATCTACGATAACTATCTCATCCACAAAGTCCCTAATACTTTCTAAACACCTTTCAAGCTTTTCTGCTTCATTAAAACTTACTATAGCTGCAGATATCATAAAGCTATTATCTCAGACTTTTACTAAAGTTTGCATTACTTCTTCGTATTGTCCAGCTATCTTATCCCATGAAAATTTTTTTGCCTGAAGCCTGGCTTTTTTAGACCAGTCAGTTTGTAAAGCTTTTTCAATTGTACTGGCATATTTTTGTGCGTCAGCTACATCCACAAATAAACCTGCATCTCTAATAATCTCATGACGAGCTGAATCATCAGGTACCACCACTCCTAATCCAGAAGCCATAGCCTCAAGATAAACCAGACCAAAGGCTTCTCTATCCCAAGATGGCAGTGTAAATAAATCAACTGATCTGTATACTTTAGGCATATCCCGATAAGGAAATGTAGCAATTCTAAATCTGTTTTTTAAAAGGCTCTTTCCCATCTGGTTAAGTTGTGTCTTCAGTGGACCATCTCCCACAATGAGCAGTGATCCTTTGCTTAATTTAGAAACAGCCTTAATTGCTCTTTCGTGGTGTTTATACCAGACTAAAGCTCCCACACTTAAAATAATGGGGTTTTCTAAATTTAGATCTAATTTTTTACCTAAAGGTGTAAATCTACCCAAATCTATCCCATTGGGAATTTTAACTAATTTAGATCCCCAAGACCATTTTTTTGCCCATCTTAACTGATTCTCAGTTAATGCCACAAACACATCAGGCTTCACCAATAAATTCCAAATGTCATCTCTGCCAATACCACTGTGTCCTGTGATTAACAAGTTGTATTTCCCTATTATTCTTCCTAATGAAGCTTTAAGGCTCTGGAATCTCCCATTTATAGGGATAACAATGTCGTATTTACCAGCCAAAACAGCTGGTAAATCATCTGCTCCATCACTTTCTAAAATATTCACCTCATGATTTTTGGATAATCTTTCTGAAATTTCAGAAACAAAATTTTCTGCCCCTCTTTGTATTTTATCTTGATATCTACTTAAAAAAGTAATCTTCATCTGACTACTCTATATTTTATCAGTGCCCAAATGGCAATAAGTCCATCCTTCCATCCTATTTTTTTACCTTCATTATAAGTCCTCGGTTTAACATTTATGGGAACTTCTACAATTGAAGTTCCCATTCTTAAAATTTTGGCAGTAATTTCCGGTTCAAAATCAAATCCATCTGACTTTAAGTCTATTTTATTAATCAATTTGGCATCAAAAACTTTGTAACCGGTCTCCATATCAGTTAAATTTGACCCAAATAAGATATTGGTAAAAAAAGTTAAAAGTTTATTGACAACCAAATGTATGGGCAAAACCGTCTTATTCTTACCCCAAATCTTTAATGGATAGCTCCTTAGTCTAGTTCCAAAAACAACTTTTGCCTTTCTTTTTATAAGCGGCTCCAATAACTTTGCATAATCGTTTGGGTCATATTCCAAATCTGCATCCTGGATTATTACATAGTCTCCTGTTGCATGCATCAATCCTGTTCTAATAGCGGCTCCCTTCCCCAAATTTTTTTGATGGGAAATAAATTTAAATTTCTTTCTGAATTCTGAACTCTGGATTCTGAATTCCGAACTATCATTTGATCCATCATCTACCACAATAACTTTTTTTTTGATATTTTTAGGAAGCTTAGCCAAAAACACTCTTTCTAATAAAGTTTTTACAGTTTTCTCCTCATTAAAAACAGGGATAATTACACTTAGTTTCATAATTTTCTTTGGGCAATTACCAAAATCGAAGTACCAATAGGCGGTTCTATTAAATTCTCAATCCCTAAAAAAAACGGTGCCAAAAAATTAAAAATTTTAATCCTTCCTTCTTCAATCTTTCTTTTCTTAAATAGTTTTCCTTCTATAAACCATCCTATGCTTCCCAAAAAGTTCAAAATAGTAGATTTAATTAATTTAAATCCAATTTTTTTTAAATTATCTTCCAGCTGTTTTTGAGAATATCTTCTAAAATGGCCAATAGATTTATCAATTTCACCAAATAAATATTGATGAGAGGGTACAAGAAGTATTAAATAACCATTAGGATTTAATAATTTATATAAATTTTTTAAAGCTTTTTTGTCATCTTGTATATGTTCCAAAACATTTAGGCAAACAATACCGTCAAATTTTTTTTTGAAAAAATACTCCCCTCTCTCTATATCACCATACCCCACTTTAGCTTTATCACCTAATGTCCTTTTAGTCTGATTCACATACCTTCTGTCAATATCTATTGCCCAAACTTTACCATATTCTGTTAAAAAGGGTGTAAAATTTCCTATACCGCATCCTACTTCCAAAATTTCACCTCTTAAAAAGGAAGAGAATTTTTTTAGAGTCCATTGGTTATACCAAACCGCCTGACTCATCGATTCCAAAGTTTGTTGAGCCTGATTCATATTGCCTCTACAACCAATATCATCCCGAAAAGCGAAGGGTTCAATAATAGGAATGGTTTGTCTCCTCTACGTTCACTTACACCTATTACTTTGGTTATTTTTTGAAAACCTACTGATGACAAAAATTTTTGCAGAATTTTTAAGTTAAAAAAACGAATATGCGACCATTGCCAAACTTCTAATCCTGTCCATTCGGTATCAGGTAATCTACCACTAATTAAATAATACAATCTATATCTCCAATAACCCATATTTGGGCAAGATAATATTAATCTTCCACCCCTTTTTAAAACTCTTCTTATTTCTTTGGCGCAAAAAGTTGGGTTAAATAAATGTTCTACATTATCTCCCCAAAAAACTACATCAAAAGTATTATTTTTAAAAGGGAAAGCTTCTTCACTACTTGCAACATATGATTTAACTCCTCTTTTATTTGCCTTTTTGACAGCCTCTTTGGAAATATCTATTCCAATTACTTTGACGCCAATTTTTTTTTGTAAGAAATCTCCCACCACACCATCCCCGCAACCTACATCCAAAACTAACTCCCCTTTCTTAAAAAAATTCACTAAGTAGGTATTCCTGATGTAATTTCTAAATTTTCCTCTATCCTCCTTCCAAAAAGTATTATAAAAACTTTTGAGATCATTCATAATTAGCTAATCATTCTTTTGACATTTCTATACGGAGTATTTAATAAGCTTAATATTGTATACTTTTTTGACCTGTTTTTAAACGGTGAGGGAACTATTTTAGGTCTACCTTTATAGAAAACTTCCGGATATAAAAAATTTTCTGGGACAGAAATACCTAATTCATATTTGAGTTTGCCGTGAGTATCGATTCTACTTCGTTTAAGGTGTGTTAAGTGTAAAAATGGTGCATCAATAAAAAGTATTCTTTCAGGACTTCTTTGCTGTATCGGAATATTATTTTCATCCAAGTATCCTTCCGATCCATATGCTCCTCCTACATGAAGCCCGTTAATTCGTGTATTGATTGCTCTGATAGTCAAGTGTCCTTTTTTCTCCAATATTTCATACCTACCGGCTTTTTGTGGCTGGTAATGGTAAATATCACCTACCACGTTGTAGAAAGGCACAACAATTGATTCATATTTATCGCTTTTTTGATTTATTGTGTTCACTACACTCTTAATTGATTTTTCCCACCAAACCTCATCACCGTCTAAAATTAAAATCCAATCACACTTTGACTTACTCAGCATTTCCTGACGGATTTTAGTAAATTGATATTTATCTACTTCCCCAATCTCCTTAAAAATTATTTTATTTTTTCTGATTTCCTGTATTTTTCTGATAATCTCAACTGTCCGATCTTTGGAACCTGTATCATAAACAAGCACTTTATCAACATAATCTACCACGCTCATGATGGCAAACCAGATAAAATTTTCTTCGTTTTTAACAATACAATTTGCCCAGATAGTCATCTTTTTAGTTTAATTACCATCCATATTAATGGATATAGAAAATTAAAAATCGTACCTACTAATACTGTGATAGATGCGCCTACCACTCCATAATTTGAAATCATAATATAACCTAACCCTCCAATTATTGCTAAATGTCCAATTGCCACCCAGATAAAAACATCCGGCCTGCTAAAATAAAAAATTACACTATTGTGTACGGGGATCGAGAATAAAAATACCAGCATAGCAATAAATAAAAAGATAAAAGGCGTAACTGCCTCCTGATATGCTTGACCAAACAATACGGGAATTAAATATATTGATATTGGAATGGTTAGTATACCTAAAATGCAAAGCCCCAAAACAAATAGTTGAAACTTCCTAAAATAGGTAAGCATTTGTGAATTGTTCTGGAAAGATGAAAACTTGGGAGCTGCCACAAGTCCTAATGCTGAAACCAGTTGTGGCATGACTTGAACAAGTTGGTTGGCTGCGCCATAAATACCAATATCTTTTGTCGAAAGTAAAACTGCCGTTAAATAAGTATCCAGCCTGGCAGAAACAGCGGCAATTATTGTAAAAATTGCAACAGGAATATTATACTTAAAAAGTTCTTTGGCTAAATTAAATTCATCTCGGCTTTGAATAATTTTTTTAGTGGGCAGAATAAAAAGTGTTATAAAAAATCCAAAAAAAGGTAACGAGATATATAAAATTAAGCTATTTTCTATATTTAAAATTACTAAATATCCCAATATTAATATCCCCACAAATCTGATGGCATTAGTGAAAATATTTATTGCACTCCATAAGAAATACTTCTGATATGCCTGCAAAGCTGATGTGGCAAAACTGAAAAGTAAGGCTCCTCCAATACCTAGGGCGCTAAACTTTAAAAGTATTGTTAATTCAACTTTGTGAAAAACATAAGTTGCCAAAAATGGAGCCAGTAAAAAAATAGCTAAAAATGAAATTACTGAGGTAATTAATTTTACCTCAAGAGCTAATTTCAAAAATTTATATGCTTTCTCTTTATTATTCACCAAATTTGCAGAAACAAAGCGAACCAAACCTGTATTTGTCCCAATATCCGCAATATCCGCGATTAAAACCAGAGTTGTCAAAGCAATTGTTAAAAGCCCAAAGTTGGCAGGCCCCAAAAATCTTGCCAGCAATATATAAAATAATGCACCTAATCCACCATTTATTAGAGTTCCTAAAATTGTTATTTGTGACTGCCTAAAGGTGGCGGTGTTTAAAATTTTTCTAAACATTCATTTTCCGCAGGAAAATAGTCCTACGGTTTATTAATTTTACTAGAATTCACGTCTTGTTAAAAGCCCATATATCTAGACAGATTCAAAAAATAAGTATATAAACTTAACTTTATGTCAAGGAAATATAATATTTCCTATTTTTATAAAACCTCCTATTTTCATATCAACATATTTTTAATAATCTTACTTGCTGCAATTTTGAGATTTTATAATCTTCCTGAAAATTTTGTTTTTGCTGGAGATGAAGAACTACAGGCAATTCTTGCTCAATCGATAGTCAACAATTTCCATATTATCTGGATTGGAGTTAATGCTGCTCATTTAGGCTTCTATCTTGGTCCATATTGGACATATTTTACTTCCCTATGGTTGTATCTTTCCGACGGTGATCCTTTAATAACTGGTTTTATTTCAGCAAGTATTGGTGTAATAACCACAACAGTTATAGTTCTTGTTGGATCTTTAGTCTTCAGTAGGTGGGTGGCAATTTCAGCAGGTTTACTTTATGCCACTTTACCACTGATGGTATTTTATGATCAAAGATATTGGAATCCCTCACCTATCCCTCTTTTAACACTACTGATGTTTTTATCTTTATATAGATTAAAACAAAATCCTAAAATGGCAATTTTATTTAGCTTAAGTTTTGGGATGGTCTTTCATACCCACCTTTCACTTTTTCCAATTTTATTTGTGGCTTTGTTTTGGATCATCAAGGAGAAAATAAAATTATCCAGAAAAATTATATTTTTTTCTATGTGTTCATTTATTTTGATGCTTGCTCCACTTATTGCTTTTGATTATTTTCATAAGGGATCCAATATTACCACCCCCTTAAGATTTAGGGCGATTACTTCAGATGAGGTTAATAAAATAAAACCTCTCTTTCATTTTCAAGCACTTTTTCAAACTCTTGGAAGAGTTTGGTATTTAAAACCACCCTCTTTAAACAGTGATGAGGTTATCGCCCAATGCGCCCCATCATCAAGAACTGACACTAAAAAAGAATTGGTTATGTACTCGGAAAGATTTAATCCACCATTCCTTCTATCTCTTTTGGGGGCTACAGTTTTATTACTATTTTTGATTAACAGACAAACTTTTCAAAAAAATTCTCATTTTTTGCTGGGTTTATTTTTAGCTACCATTATGGTCTCATTTCTACTTTTTCCCGGCCCATCATTTGAATATTATTTATTGGGAACTTTTCCCTTACTTCTATTTTTGCCGGGAATATTTTTGGGGTATTTCAGAAAATTCAAATTTGTTATTGTTTCTGCTGTTATTATGCTATCAGTTCTGGGCATTTTTAGTGTCTTAACCAATATGGCTGATTTTGGATTAACAAACAAGATGATTTTAATCGAGCAGGTGATTGCACAAACCGGCAGCGAGCCTTTTGAACTAAAACAAACAGGGATTTGTCATACTTATGAAGGATGGAGATATTTATTTGCATTACAGGGTAGGACGCCGGAAAGAGCTGACAGTGATGAGGGAATGGGCTGGCTGTATGAGGAAGAGATTACCAAAGCTCCTGCCAGATATACAGTCATCATGTCTGAATCAAGAGTGCCGGTTTGGTTTGATACTGCTAATGCCACTATAATTTCCTCCGGCGGATTTACAGCTTACATTTTTAAAAATTATTAAATCAGCCAATAATTTATCTAAATCTAAGTTTAATTAACAACATCAATATAATTAACGCTGTTATACCACTAATTGCCAATCCGGGGTATACATATTTTTGCACTTCAAATTCAACCAAGTATTCTCCATCCTTCTCTACCTTGAAACCATTTAAGAGGCTGTAAATTGGTAATGAATTTTGGCCATTCATTTTCCAAAAACTGTCGTAACTTTGCGAAAAAACCAGAAGAGACGGTTTGGTTAAGTTACTTACTTTCACAATATATCTGGTGGGATTTATTTGCCGGTAGGTCACAGTGGGATTATTATTGTTTTGAGCGCTTTTTTCCTCAAAGTTTACAATCCGTCCTTCAAGTTGTTTGGCTTTATCCTTGTAAGCATTCCATTCATATAGACTTAAAACTGCGAGAGCATTAATTACATTAATATCCCCGATCGATTTAATAGTAAATTCTCCATCACCCATTGCCAAGTTTCCCACTTCAAACCACCTGATGTTATTCGCTCCTTTCTTAGTATTAATATCACCAATTAACTGGTCATCTTGATAAAAACTTAACTGCCCACTTTTAGTGCTTTCCAGCACTCTGGCAAGCAGTATTTTGTCTTTCTTTAATTCTGAATTCCCTGTCCCGAGCGAAGTCGAGGGATTAATTCTAAATTCTAAATTCCCCTCTCCTACTGCCCATCCCCCTCCCAAATCAAAATCCAAATTATCAATTCCATATTTTGTTTGCAGGAAATCCCTCCATCTAATTAAATCAGAGGCTTCTCTCTTCCACCATCCTGACTGATCAGGATCAAAATCCAGCTGCTTAGAAGGAAAAATTAGCCTTGATGAATCAATAAAACTGGCTGCTAAATCTGTTAAAGTTTTCTTATTAAGGACAATTTTTGCATCGGTCACCTCATCTAATCTTTTACCTAACCCGGTAAATTCTTCGGGAAAAATTAAAGCATTCTTGCTAAGTTTTAAGTCTGCACTCTTGGTGGCCTCATTGTAAATATCATCCGATCCAATAACCCACCAAAGATTATCAGTTATAAAAAATTTGTCTTGATGAGAATCGACTCTCCATAAATTGATTGGCGACTCGTTCACCCAAGTTAACCAGTTTAAATTCGATAACTGGTTTGAAAAAGTTTGATAGTATTTAATATTATCAGGATGCATATCATCTCTTCTTGGATCCAAAGGAGGATAAACGATATATCCAACTCCTGCTACATCAAAAATTTCACTCATAAACGGTGCTTCTCTTAAAAAGTTAAAAGTCTCATAACTGCCTTTGGTGCCACTGTTAAACGGTCTTTTCTGAGAAAGACGAGCTGCCTCCTCAGTTGGATGTAAGGGTGCGGAATAACCTAGTGGGGATCTGGCAGGAATCCAAAATATTCGAGAAAAATTTTGATCTTTTTCCAAAATCGTTGATAATCCCCTAAACTCTCCCTTAAGAGGTTGTTCGGTAAATGTCCCGGTCATCTGGAATAAAAATACCGGACTGATTAGAGTTATAAGAAAAAAAAGTAGGGCAAAAAAAATTGCTAGCTTAATCTTTCGGTATTTACCGACTCCTCTCATAACCTCATCAGTGGTTACTCCCAAAAGTATGGCAAAGGAAAGTGCCACCAACGTTAAAAACTTTGATGAATCTCTAAATAAGGAAAAAAATGGGACATTTTTAAAAAGCCATTGATAAACATCAGCAAAAGGTTCTGCGCTGCCTTTGCTCAAAAAAATAGACAACACCGCAACAATTATCCAAAAACCCACATTTCGATCCCTTGTTCTTAAAATAGGCGCTAAAAGTACCAATATTGGTATCAAGATAAATTCACCTCTTAGGGCAGATATTTGGCCGAAAATATTTTTGAACCAGTGAGGAGATAGCAGTAAAATTGAGTGGGCAATATTGCCGAAAGATTGGAAAAGAGATTGAGTAAAAAAGGAAAAAGTAGTTTGAGATATCGGAGCATTAGCAAACGGAAACAACCAATAGGCATTTAAACCAATCAATATTAAGCTGGAAATTACACCTAATTTTATCCAATTGGTAATCCATAAAAGCCTATCCTTACCACTAATAAATATAAACTGATAAAAAAATCTAATTAGACAAAGTAACGCTAATATATAGATGAATCTAAAATCAAAAAATCCCAAAATCGAAATAGACAATCCGGCTGTAATTTTTTTAAACAATCTTCCACCAATTGATTTCTCTACAGCAAAAAAACTTAATGGAAGAAAGGCATATGCCAATCCGACCGATAACTGTCCACCATCTATGAGTAAAATAATATAGGTATTGATTAGATAAAAAAGGGTTGAAATAAATTTTCCGAAGATAGATAACTTAATACTTTCAGCCAGTTTCCAAATACCGATTGTTCCCAAAAGTAAAATGGTTATCAAAATTATTCTTTCTATAAAAAGAAAGTTAAATCCTATCTGAGAAAGAAAGCCTGAAAAAAATGTTAAGGGATACGCCCAGAGAAAAAATGCCGTATACTCTCCTAAGCCTTCCGCACCCCCCTCCGACCAAACAAAGGGAATATCCATCATAGAATCAAGAGAGGGTTTGGAAACTAGTGGAAAATCATTCGCCACTCTTAATTCAGTTAAAAACCATGGTCCAAAAATACCAGCAAATATCAATATTAAAAGTAAGATTGAGAGTTTACTTCTCAGCATTTTTTATTTCCCAAATATACAGGACAGCTCCTAAGCAAAATGTCCAGAAAGAAAAGCTGATAATTTTCAAGGCAAAACCATGATGGTTTAAAGCAATTGCCAGTCCACCAAAAAAAAGCATTACCAAGCTTAAAAGATAGGCGTATTTACTTTTCATATTAAATTTTCAAAATTTATCGATAAAACCATTTTTAATTAGCTTCGGAAAATATTCAATTATATAAATTGCCAAAAGTCCCACTCCCAAACTGCCTAACCAGTTAGAAATATCCATTTGCCAAAATAGATAGAAAGGCACCATTAGGCTCAATAAACTTAATGCAATGGTTAATAGATATTTTCTTAAATTTTGATTCATAAATATGGTCAAAGCGGCGGCAAATATTAGTGGCCTGACTAAATCAACACCTCCTTTAGAAACAAAGCCTGATTCTAACCAAAAAAATACCGGCAAAGACAGCAAAAAAACTACTGATTGTATTATAAATTTTTTAAGATTCATCTTTTTATCTTGGAAAATAGCACAATAACTAACAATGATAAATAGCTGACAGCAGCCACAATCACCCCAAAATTCACCAGTTTTTGAGGTTTAAATTCCAGCGAGAAATCAAAGCTGCCTATATTTTCCAGATAGTAGGCATTACCATATAAGTTGGACAGATAATGTTTTTGGGGGTAGAAAGTATTCTGACCATCAGTTAGCTTAAGTTTCCAGCCGGGATGAAAAGTCTCACTAAAAATAAGGAAGGTCTTGTTTTTTACATTAACTTTTCCCTGGTAAAAAATAGGACTTTTGCGTTCTATGCTGATCACTTCTCCTCCCTCATTTGTTTGCTCAGATTCAGCTAGAATACTTCTAAGAACAATATCGCCATTTAATACCTTTTCAATCCTCAAATTCTTTATCAGTATTGCCGGTGGGGGAAGCTGTCCGCCAGAGGCAATAACAAACCTAACAGCTGCCTGTTGAGTCGTCAATCTTAAAGGAAGCAGGGTAAATCGTAAACTCTGCCAGCTATTTTTGGCATTTGTCAGGTCAATAAATTCATTCAGCTGATATGACCTTTGACCCGATTTATCAATATTATCAGTATCCTGCACTAACTGGAAGTAAAAACCACTGGCATTTTGAGGTAAGATCTCAAAACTTATCCTGTAAATATCGCCACCTTTAGCTTTAGATATCAAATTTTCTATATAGCCAAATTGTCCTTGCGGTTCAATTTTAATAGAGTCACCAACTACGCTGACTGTGCCAAATTTAGCCAATGTGTCAAAAGGGAGAGCCAAGTTTGAAGATGGCAAAACATTGTATGCCAACTCAGAAAAACCAAGCTCGAAATCATCATCTCCTAAAGATAAAATATTATTTTGATTTTGCCAAAACTTTTTTTCAACTTTGCCATTAATACTTAAGTCAAATTTATCTAAACCATCTATTTCCTCAGTCATTAACATCTCATATTTCGCCTTAGTAGGAATATTAAATTTAAAAACTTTCTGACTATCTACATTCTCGGGAGCCTCCAAATTCAAAGGATGTTGTGGAATAAAATTATTTTTTATTAATTGATCTTGTAGTAAATTATAAATATTTTCTAGCTTTACTTTAATCTCTGAGTCCACGCCGTTTTTTAACTTCTCGATTACTGCCAAGTGGATCTGGAAAATTAAACTGATATCTTTTTCATTAATATATAAAAGCAATCTTGAATCATGCAAATTTGACGAGAAAATGCTCTTTAGCTCTCTTTCGTAGTCATCCATTAAAGACATCTTTAAACTTTGCTCAGATTTTAATATTTTGATGATTTTTTTGGTAGTTTCAATAAGTTTATTATTAAGCTCCTCGGGTCCAATTTCACCATTTTGTACAAGTATTGGCTTAACTCTAATATTTTGAGAAAGTAACAGATTTAAGGTTCCCTCATCTGCCAATATTTGATTTGCAACCTGCTGAACAAATGTAGTCTTGGGATAAATAAAAGATTGATTGGGAAATATAATAATTTGGCTGGCCTTATTAAAAAGCTGTCCGTCAATTTGACTGCCTATTGGTGTAATCATCAACTGATCGTTTCCTAAAAGATAAGGCCAAACTTTTCCCGTATCTGAAGGGTAAATCAGCTGAAAATTGCTTCCCAGATAAATTTTCGGCTTAAAATATTCGTCAGGAACTTTATAAATTTGCAAATCCCCAAACTTTTGTGCCTTTTTGAGAAAATCAAGATTATTCAAAACATTCTCCGCATCCTTTGGGTTGTATAAATCTCCACCCAGCCAATTTACATCCCTGTGTAACACAATATATCTGACATTAAAGTTTTGCAAGATTGCCAAAATTTTCTCTGGATTTTTGTTATATGGTTCAAAAAACATTAAAGAAAGAGCCTTTAATGAATCATCTAACCTGGCGATATTGAACCCATGAGAAATAGAAGGTAGAGATGTAAATAGCAAATCTGAAGACTCCAAACCACTATATCCATATTCCCACTTATACGATATCCCCTCACCTAAAGCCAGCGGTAAGTGTAGAATTTTCTCCGGATTTCTAAAATAATCAACTCCATTATCCTGATAAATCCATTGATCTGCTTGTTTATACCAGTCAGGCACCTTGACATATCCCGGCTCATTCGGCTTACCGAAAGGCTGGGATAGAAACATTGGCCAATTAAAACTAAGAATAATCAGCACCAGAATAATTATTATTATTTTTGCAATTAGAGGGTTTATTTTTTTAGATAAATAGTCCTTTAAAAAAACTATTCCAAAAATAAAAAGAATGGTTCCCAAAAGCGGCAACAAAATGCCGATTTTCTCAAATGGATTTCTCAAAACCCCCAGAAAAAACAAATGTTTAAATCCAAAAATATACGGATAGGAAAAAGGTGGAGCTGCTCCTTTGGCCAAAAAAAGGATAACCAAAAAGATGACACCCCAAAAAGCAAATCTTTCTTTCTTTAAAGCTCTGATTAACCCAAGTAAAATCGTACCAACAAACACCCAGGGGATTATCCTAACCAAAATATTTTTATAACTATCTCCCAGTTCAGATTGATAAAATAAGTAAAATGGGTTAATCATTTGCAGAGAGTACGGAATAATGCTTTGTCTGCCTATATTTATCAAAGTAAACAAGCTTTCTTCGCTTTTGTGCTGCTCTGATAGAATTGCCGGATTGACGCTAAAGACAGGTATTAACCACCAGATGTTTGTTAAAAACCAAAATAGAAATCCAATTGTAAGCTTTATTAAACCAACCACTAAAAATTTACGTCCTTGCCATGGTAAAAAAACTGAAGCGGCAGTTATTAAAAAAAGTAAAATCCAAATAGTTAAAATATAGGCAATTGTGCCGTATAAATATGTTGCCAGCAGGTTAACAATTAAAAACAAAAGCAACCAGATAGGTTTAGTTGATTTTAACCATTTGATCCAAAAAAGCACCAGGAAAGGTAAAGCGGCAGCCAGAAAGAAGGTGGAATGGACAAATCTGTGCCAAACTTGGATCATCATATAGGGGTTGATCATATAAAAAAGAGCTCCAATTAACCCATACCATCTACTCTTAACGTCAAAAATTGACAAGATAAGCCAGTACATGCCATATCCCATGCTCAGCAAAATTAAGAAAAATAAACTGGCTTGGATATGAAGTGAGGTAAAACCAAGCAGCTGCAGTTTGGAAAAAATAAAATGAAAAGGTAAGGCAGTTAAGCCTTGTGGTATTGGAGTGCCCGGGGCAATCGCTTCCCACCAAATAAAACGGGCATTTTCAAGCGTTCTTTGAGGATTATATGTCTGCAAACCGACATCTCCTCCTCCATAAATATAGCCTGCCTTAAACCAGTTGAAAATCAAAAAAACACTTAACAGAAATAAAATTATCAATGGAGTCAGTCTGGTAAATTTATTAGTAAATTTAATAAATTTATAGGATATCATGGTAAATTAGCTTATCGAACCATCTTTAAAAAGTTTTGGTAGATAAAACAGAGCGGAAATAATAAAAATTCCATAAGCTAAAGAGCCAAAAAAATTGGCCAGTCCGATAAACTCCATCCCCAATATAAAGAAAGATATCATAACTGCGAATAATACTAAGGAGGCAGCAATGAAGATTATCTTCAAATTAGGCCAAATAAATAGAGTCTCACCAGCTAGTGTAAAGATGACCGCCTGATAAAAGTTTACATCCAGCTTAAATGACAGGTTGGTATTTATCACTAGGAAAAAAAATAGTAATAAAAGAAATAATAATAATTTTTTAACTAGATTCATAATTCCCTTTAGAAAAAAGGCCTTTAATCTTTATAAAAACAACAATTATCAAAAGAATCAGTGTAGAAATTATACCTATTACTATCCCGAGATAAAAATAGTTTTGGGGCATATATTCCAATTTGAATTTATATTCACCGAGTTGCTCTATAAAATAAGCATTAGCATACATATTTGCTATAAGTTGCGCTTGTACTTTTTTTGTCTTGGCTCCATTTGTTAAAAACAACTGCCAGTCCTTATCGAATGTTTGACTCAGAACAAGAAAGGCTGGTTTCTCTAAACTAAAAGATCCCTCATATTTTAAAGGCTCTCTCTTTGTAAAATCCGGCCTGGTGACTTGGGCTGATTGAGTGCTTTCTCCCTTGCTTCTTAAAAAAAGCGGATTTGTCAAAACTCTAAATATTTTTAGATTTTTTATTACTATCTCAGAAGGTCTCTCGTAATTTTTGACTATTTCCCTTTTTCCGCAAAGAAATTTCCTGTAGCCTAAAATTGATTCGCAATCATTCCATGGATCAACAATAATTTGAAGCGATAATTTGGCGGAGTTTTTTCGTGAATCAAAAAGGTATGTAAAGTTTCTCCAGTATTTATTATATGGATCAATATTTATTTTATAATCATACTGATATGATCTTTCTTTTCCGGAAATATCAATTCCCCCAAGATCAACTGGATCGCTGTCCTGTAGGATTCTAACTCTGGGGTCATTTCCTTTTTTAACCCAAAAATCGAAAAAGATGGCATATGTACTCCCCGGATTAAAAGGGCTTATATTTGTTTCAAAAATTTTCTGGTTATGTTGAGAAGAAGCAATTTCCATCTGATTATCATCTCCAAAACCGGAGAATAAGTTAACCGAATTTATTCTTGGGTAAGTTATCTCATGCGCACCTTCCGTCAAATTAATTGATCCATATGAAATAAATAATTGCCCTTTATAGGCTTTTCTTTTTTCCAGGCTGTTATCAACTTGTATAGAAAGATCATCTAAATTATCTTCATAAAGATCGACTACTTGAGAATCTGCCATCACCATCTCATACTCTCCGGAGCGGGGAATGGAGAAACGATTTACTTGCTCACTAACGTATTCAACTTGGTCGGATTTAGTTTGAAAAAGAGGAATTATGGCTTGATCTATACTCCTCTGATTTAAAATCATCATGGCTTGCTCTATCAACTTTTTATCTTCCGGGATAGATTTTTTCGCTAAACTATCTAAAATAATTCTATGATTGTTTAATAATTGTTTGATTTGAGAAGGAACCTCTTTAGAGATAGTCGTGGCTTTAGTAATTTCGTCAAGACGATCCATAGCCTTAGGTAAAGTACTTATATAATCTTTAATTTGAGGAGTAATGGATTTTGCTGGTATACTCTCCTGCAGCTTATACGCCTCTACCAGTCTTTTGCCGGCATATTCCAGATATAAATTACTCAAAGTATCCTTAGATCCCCAAAGTTGAATTGCCTCTTTAATTTTTATAAACGGATAAAATGGTGAGTTCGGCAAAAATCTGACAGCGGGCAACTGTTGTAAAGCATTCTCCTCGTTAAGCTGTTCTGATAGATAATATCCGGTTGACTTCTCCGGCAAAATTAATAAATCATGGTTTTGACTGAACTGCGATTTACCTTTATTAAAATCTGAAATCAGCAGCTGAGATGGATCGTACCTTAAAAAGTAAGACCAGGAATTCCTGAATTTTGGAATGTCACCTTCTACTCCCGCTAAATAATCAAAGTTATCTTGAATATACAACTTATCTAAAAAATCACTCTCTGAAATTTCATAAATAGTCAGTCCGCCAAACTCTTTTTGTTTTTTAAGAAATCGCAGATTGTCCAAAACTCGCCCAACTTTGTAAGGATCTCTAACAGCTGATTTTTGCCAGTTAATTTCATGATGTAAAACTATGAAGCGCACGTTAAATACTCTCATCAATTGCTTTATTTTCTCCTCCTCAAAAGAAACTTCATTTAGCAAATTTAGGGTCTCTAAAGCATTATCCAAATAATTTAAATTAAACCCCATTGAAATAGATGGGTTGGAAGTGAAAAAGTCGGTGGTTGAATCAACACCGCTATAACCATATGGCCAAAAATATGATACCCCCTCAGAAACTGGTAATGGCAAATGTAGAATATTTCCCTCCTTTTTCTGAACGCTAATCCACTCGTTAGCCTGCTGATAAAAGATGGGCACCTCAACAAAGTTTGGACGGTTTATCTTACCTAAGAGATGACCTGTCCAAAACGGCCAATGATATAATCCGAAAAAAAGTATCATAAAAAAAATTAAAATTATCCGAACTGCCCGCTTTTTTGTAAAAAAATTCCATCCCTTAATAAAGCCTAGAGCAAACAGTAAACTGCCCGACAGAGGAATTAAAATGCCGATTTTTTCAAAAGGATTCCTCAAAACTCCCAAGATAAAGGATTTGGTAAATCCGTAAAGGAAAGGATAGCCAAAAGGAGCAGCCATGCCTTTGGCAAAAAAAATAGCCAGCACAAAAAGAATCGGCAAAAAGACAAGGTTTCTTTTTTTAAGCGCAAAGTAAAACCCAATAAAAATAAAAATAACCGCAATCCAAGGAATAAATAAAAAGAGGGGATTTATGAAAGTTTCCCCTAGCTCCTGTTGATAAAACAAATAAAAAGGGTTTAAACCAGCCAGTGAATAGGGTATAACTGATTGATTGCTAATAGCAATCAAAGTCAGTATGCTGCTTAAGAGGGAATGCTGAGAAGATAAAAGAGATGGCGTCACCAAAAGCACCGGACCCAACCACCAAACATTAGTTAAAATCCAAAAAACGAAACCTATCAAATAATTTAATGAGACTTTGAAAACATTTCTAAAACCCTGCCAAGGGAATAAACTGACAAAGACTGCATAAAAAGTTAGCACTCCCCAAACAGTAACAACATAGGCCATTGTGCTGTATAAAAAAGAAAAGATAAAATTGAAAAGTATGAAAAGTAGTAAATCGGTCAACTTTCTTTTATTAATCCAGCGTATCCAAAAAAGTAGGATAAACGGTAAGCCTGCAGCCAGAAAAAAAGTGGAGTGAACAAACCTGTGCCAAACTTGTACCATCATGTAGGGGTTAACCACATAAAATAGACCTGCCAACAAAGCCATGCCCTTCTTGTCTTTGCCGAATAGATCCAAAGCCAAAAAATACATGCCCAATCCCATCAAAAAAATTAATACTCCAAATAGGCTGGCTTGAATTAAATAAAACGGTAGGCCAAAGTTTTGCAGAACAGATAAAACCACCTCCGTCGGTAAAGAGGCCAGGCCTTGGGGTCTGGGAAAACCCGGAGCCGTATCTTCCCACCATATTTTAGAAATAACTTCTGCTATCCTCTTTGGATTATAGGTGGTCAGCCCCACATCTCCCCCACCATAAACTAAGCCATAACGAAACCAGGAAAATAATATAAAAAGAGCTATTGTCCCAAATAGAAATAAAGCCTTCATATGAAATTTATTTATCAATTTATTTAGATCCATATAAGTTTGTTCTAATTAAAAGTGCCAAATATAACCCTTCCAAAACTCCTTGCCAGTATTTAACAAGTACATCAAATCTCAAGGATAGTATGATTATTATTGAGTGCACCATCAAGTAAATTGGTTGAAAGAAGAATAAAAACACTAAGAAGTTTTCATTTGGAGCATGTTTGCTCATATAGATTAGTTTATTCCTGGAAATTCTAAAAGCTCTTTCCACCGAAGTTATACCTATCCACTCAACCAGAAAATTGGCAAATTTTGTTTTCCTGCCAGTATGCCAAGCTTTGGCATCCGGAACACAGAAAATTTTAAATCCTGCCTTTCTGGCTCTAAAAGAGAAGTCGGAATCCTCATAAGGGATAAAGTATCTTTCATCATAACCGCCAATTTTTTCAATTATCTTCCTTTTAACCATCCAAATACAGCCTGCCAAGGGAATTTCTCTTAAAAAGTTGTATTGACCTAAATCTATTTCCTTAGCTCCCCAGGCTTTAATTCTGCCTGTGGTTAGGCTTATGTCATGACCTGCTCCCTCCAAAAAACCTGTTCTGTCTTTATCATAGATAATTGGCTGAACTATACCGGCACTCTTTTTGTCTTCTAAAACTTTTACCAAAGATGATATCATCTTCTGATCTGCTATTGCATCATCATCCATAAAAAGAATGAAGTCTCCTTGAGTTGATTTAAGAGCTAAATTTCTGCCGCCTGCAGCTCCCAGGTTATTTTGAGAAGTAATCAGTGTAACTGCCGAAAATCTTTTTTTAAACCAAACGGAAATAGGACGGTCAGAACCATTATCTAATACAATAATTTCTAGATTTCTGTAATTAGATTTTTTGAGAGACTTGATACAATCAATCAAATCCTCTTTGCGATTTCTACTCACCACCACACAAGATATTAGTTTATTACTCATTTTAGATGGGCCGCTGGCTTATCTTTAATTGCCAATATGCCAGCAGCTATTTTGGGGAAAATATAAGCGACTGGGGCTAGAAAGTAAGCAAAAATTGTGATCAAAAAATATGGCAACATGTTTTGGGTTCTGCCCCAGCCAGTTTCCGACCAAATAAACCAAACTCCTACTCCTAAAACTTTGTACCCTCTTTTTAAAAAATCTTCCACCACCCAGCCAGAATGATGATGCTGATGAGGATTACCGCGAATAAAAACCTCCGGTTGAACCATAAAGCCATTAGGAGTTCCCACCAGAATTCTTCTTTTGGCTAATTTTTCAATCAGATCCAAAACCCTTTCTCCCTTTTTTTTCGATATATGCTCTATCACTTGCGAAAATAATACAACATCATACTTTTTCCGCCTTTTTACCAGATCTTGAACAACTTTTTCTATGTCACCCTTAATAAGATATTTATAGACTTCTCTTTTCTTTGCTTGATCCAGACTTTTTTTATAAATATCAACACCGGTAATCTCCCAACCTTTTTTGTAGATTGACCTCGTCAAAGCACCATCACCACAACCCAGATCTAATACTGTTTGACCATTCCCCACTAGCTTACTTAGCAGCCACATGTATGTCAAAGGTATATCTTTTTTCCCTATGAAAGCCATAATTATTCTCTTACTATTTGATTAAAAACTTGAGCTGCTCTTTTGTCCCAAGACCAATTTTTCTCAATCATTTCTAAAGCCTGGCCTCCTATCTTAGTAGCTAATCTTGGATCATCCAGTAACTTTATAATAACTTTTGCAAAAGAATTTAAATCACCAATCTTAACTTTCATCATTCCCTGTGGATAATACGATTTAAAGGCTTTCAAATCAAATCCCACGGTAGGAATACCAAAAACCATAGCCTCAGCTGCAGCCATACCCCCAGAATCATAGAACGCAGGATGAACCACCAGTCTACTTTGAGAAAAAATCTTATATTTTTCTTCCCCATCAAATAAATATCCGGTTAAAGCTATATTTTTCTCTAACTTTTCCCTTTTCACTTTTCCCTTTACACTTCCCATTAATGGTCCGTCTCCAATCATTACCAGTCTGGCATGGGGTTTTTTTATTACCACCAGTTTCCATATATCTACTAATTCCAGAACTCCTTTTTGCGGATGAAATCTTCCTTGAAAAACTGCATTATATATTTTGGGTAATTTTCCTCCTTTTTCTTTCCATTTGTTAATCTCTGTCAAATTAACAGCTCCTAAAACCACAATTATTTTATTTAAGCTGTTAAGATTTAGAAATTGCTTTTTTTCTTCTTCATTATTAACCAGGATAAAATCAACAAATCTCACAATTAATGGTTTAATAGGGAGTTGGACAAACCAATAAAAAAATGCTCTCAATCTGTAAGTATTCACCCTCTCACCTTCTGTAAAACCTATCCATGGTTTGGGAGCTGTCTGAAACCATGCTGCCACCCATCTGAGTTTGGGATATCTAATTTTTAGAATAAATGCTGGCAAGCAGTCCATCCAAAACTCAGAGGCAGAATAGACAATGTTTTTTTCTGGATTGGCAATCTTGACTGTTAATCCGATTCTAATTCCCTCAATCACCCTGGCAAAGTAGTTTACAAAAAAACCAAATTTATACCAGGGCTCCATACTTGATACTTGATACTTGATACTTGACCCAATCAACTTTTGCCTTTGGCACATTTGATAACCCTCCTGCCAGACAAAAATTTGTATAATATTTTTTTTACTCCACACTCTGGCAAATTCCATAAAAATGCGATCACTCCCGGATATTCCCTTACCCATAGCAGCCAAAGCAAAAAAGAGAAATTTTGGCTTTAAATCCATAGTATACGAGTATATCCTGACTAAGGTAGTTTTGGAAGGGGGATGTATAGACTTTTCTTAATCGGATAAACATATCCCACCAAAGTTCCTCCCAAAAGTTTGAAGAATTTGTCAAACTGATGATATTTGAAAGATTCCCAAAAATAATATGCCAAAAGTAACGGTAAAAAAATTGTGAAAGTAAAAATATTTCCATGTTTTCTCATAAACAAAACTCTATTTCTACCTAAAAGATAGGCCCTTGATAATACCCTCGGTCTCCAAACATTGGGATTTTTGGATTGATCATGGTAACAAATAGCGGCAGGTTCATACCAGGTAATAAATCCAGCTTTTTTAGCTCTTAAGCAATAATCAGGATCAAAATAACACATAAACCAGTCGTCAAATCCACCTATTTTATTGACAACTTTTCTACTAATCAGCATGGCTGTACCGGAGTTTTGCACCTCTTTCCCTTCTAAAAAATTCTTTCTTGGACCCCAACCAACTGTCACCCTTCCAGAAGTTAAATCCACGTAAGAACCAGCCTGGTTGACCCAATTTTTATCTTTTAAATAAAGTATCATCGGTGTGACTATACCAACTTGAGGATTTTTATTTAATCTGTCGACTAAGTTTTTGATCATATTTTTCTCAACCACAATATCAGAATCAGCAAATAGTATATGATTATTTTTTTTGGCCTTTGCAAAACCTAAATTATAACAACCTGTCTGTCCAATGTTTTTTACTCCCGCATCAACCCATCTCACTTTTCTAAATTTTTTTCTTCCCTCTTGCCATGTCCCATCTGTTGAACCATTATCCACCACAATTATTTCCAAATTTGGGAACGTAGTTTTGTATAGAGAAGTCAGCAAACGAAATAAATTACTCTCGCAATTAAAACTTGGTGTCACAACAGTTACTCCCGTTCGCTTAGACATATTTTCATCCTTTCATCTTTCTGCTAAGATACCATAGTGACAAGAGGTTTTTCAAATGGTCTCTAAAAGAAATCTATTAATATTTTTGAACCTTTTTTTAACAGCCGCCATCATCTGGAAAATCATTTTTTCAACTTACGGATCAATTCTCTCTTTTTCTTTTTGGCTTGACGATTGGCCTCTTGTCTGGGGAGTCTCTCAGCAAACCTCTCCTTTTTTTAATCCCACCAAAGTTGTTTGGAATTTTGAAGATGAGCGATTTACAGTCAGGGAGGGCTTTGCGCAAATTTGGGCTACCGGATTTTTAATGCATTTTTTTCAGCTTGATCCATATTGGTTTCATCTGTTTGGTCTTTCGGTAAAGTTTTTAGCATCACTCAGTTTAATTTTAGCCGGATGGCTTCTAACAAAAAATTTCCTCATCGGTGCTATTTCGGGGCTAATTTTTGCTCCTGCATTTATCGGATCAGAATCTCTGTACTGGTATAACGTTAACGGAGCCTATATTCTAATTTTTATCGCTGCCATTTCTCTGCCTTTTTTTATTAAGGGAATATTAAAAGGCAATGTATCATTTATCATATCTTTAATTCTCATCGCCGCAGGAATTATTTTATATCCCCCCAGAGCTCACGTTTTTCTGGCATTCCCTATCTTGGCTTCAATCTGGTCGGAGAAAATATTTAATAAACAACTGCTAATTAAAATTATCATCTTAACTGCCGTAATCTTTTTATCCTACAAGCTGCCTGCCGGCGGTGGGGCAGAAAACCAGGCTTATCGTGCAGTCATCCATAGATTAATAGTTTTCTCAGGAGATGGACTAAATGCCGGAAATCATATGTTTTTTACTTACCCCCTGGTTGCCATCCCCTTATCGATATTTTCACCCCTATTTTTACAAAATATGATTGATTTACCGCAAAAACTTTTTTTTGGCACAATACCCAGGCCTCTAGCCTCCTTTTATCTTTGGAATTTTATTCTTTTTCCGGCAATTTGGATGGTAAGTTTATCAGCCCTTTTTAAAATTAAAAAAGATTCTCTTAAATTATTAAAATCCAAAATGTTTCTATTGTGGTTGGGGATTGGACCGATCTGGGCCATAGTTAATGAACTCATCAGAAACTATTTTCTTGAGGGAAGATTTTGGGACTATCCCACCCACTTTCTTTTTACACTCTCGGTGCTTTTAATACTTTTTTCCATCTATTGTTATCTTGAATTGAAAAAAACTGGCTGGAGTGTAATTTCCAAAGTCTTGCTAAGTTGCCTTGTTTTAATTGAAGTATCCTATATCGTCAACTGGGCCTTTGATCCTCTGATTCACCCTGCCTCAACATCAATATCCAGATACTTAACTCTACCAAATGCCTTTGGTTCAATCTTTCTGGCATCTTTGATTGGTTTAGTTTTTCTGCTTTTGTTTGAACTATTTTTAAGATCAAAAAACTGGAAAAATCTGACTTTAAAATTATTGGTTCAACCGGGATTGGTTTTAACAACCTTTATTATTATCTATTTTATTTTCCATACAGTCACTTCAAATATTAATCTGAGTAAACTTTTTATTGAAAATAGATTGTTACCCATCAGGGATCATCGAAATGTGAGCAGGATTTTAAATACAATTACCGCTGATTTGAAGAGTGCGGATAAACCTGCTGTGGTACTATTTGACAGCTGGGATTATGCCGAGGTTTTTGCCATCTTTGTCCATACCGGTCACTCTTTGGCAATTTGGGGGAAAATCTCGAATCCAAAAGAGTTTCCCAGAGTGTATTATGATGAAAAGAAATTAATTAGTGAGTTTCCAGATCTTTGCAAAAGATTCAAAATTACCGCAAAGAACCTCTATCGTTTCAGGGTAGAAATTGATAAAGCCACCAATATTTCAGAGCAATTCCCCAAACTTTCCTGCAGTAACTCTATACCAGCAGCTCTCTAAAAAACACTTTCAGATTCTCTATGCTGGTTCTTATAGAAGGCATTGATGTTTTACCGTGCAGCCTGTGTCCTTCCCGGGTGGGGAATTCTACAATTTTAATCCCCCTCTTGAGAGCTCTAATAACCTGTTCAATATCCGGAGCAATCGGGCTGGGAATTTTTATGTTCAGCTTTTCATATGCCCTTCTGGTCATGGCCCGGTAACCTTGAGTTAAATCACTGCATTTATTCCCATCTCTTCCCCATAACATACTTACTAGGGTGGACATCAGCTGATTTGACCATTTTCTGTATTTAAAACTTTGATCATCTTCCTCATTGGCCGCTCCTTTGATCATCCTTGAGGGAATAATGAATTGCTCTCCTTTTCTTAACAATTGTACCATTTTTGATAAAGCTTTTGGGTCGGAATTCCCGTCCGGATGAAAAATAACCAGAGCATCTTTTTTGGTATTCCTAAAGGCTGACTCGTATGCTCCACCTACTCCCGGATAAATTTGATCAAAAACCTTAATTTTTTTAGCTTTATAGAAATCTCTGGTACCGTCATTTGATTTTGCATCAACCACATAAATGCCGTCGAAAAGTCTCAGAGGAATTTTAGGAAACATCTTTTCCGAATTTCGTCTCTCATTCTTTGTAAAAATAACCAAAGCAATTTTCATATCTTTGTAAAGTTAGCGTAAGTAAGTCTCATGTATTTTAATTCTAACAGGTTTTTCATAATTATACCCTGTGACCAAAAAAGCCATCTGTCCAAATTCCCCCACCAGCCAGTTTATTTTTCTATCTTTGGGTCTGTCCAGCGGATGGGAGATACTGACAACTCGATTAGGAGCAGCTGAAATATTTTCCCAGGTAGGACCCCCGCCACTTTTTCTATAAAAAGACAGTTGAATATTAACCTTTTGGTTAGTCTCCACTACTACATTAATGGTATTTGCCTTAAGTAATACTTGATGTGATATAGAAGCTTCGCACCAAAACATCAACCCATCAGTTGGCGCATCCTCATAAATAACCTCAAATAATTCTCCCGGATTCATATTTTTTGATCGAGTGGCGACTACCTGAGTCCACTCTCCTTTCCAAGTTGAAATCGTACCCTTTTGACAAATTTCTATCTTTTTATTAAGTGGTTTAGGTAAAACGGGAAAGACTGCCCGACCAATAAAATAAACAAAGATCGTCACCAAAAAAACGGATACTATTTTCAAGATAGGCAAATGCCCTAATCTTAAAGATCTGAAATTAATTTTTATTAATTTTTTGAAATACTTCATCTTTGAGATTTTCAATATTTCCCTCCTTTATTTTAAATGCAAAAAAATTATTATACTGGGTGGGAAAATTCTTAGCATAATTTTCATTATCCGTAAAAATAAAGGTAGGGCTCTGACTTAAACTATAATACCCTTCTTCAAAAGCCAGCCTAGAGGGAAAGCTTCTCATCATATATTTTTCATTCTCTGTTAAGTTTCCTTTAATATATACGAGTTTAACCTCATCCTTTTTCTCCGAACCAATCAACGGTTTTAACTGGTACCAAATATTTTCATGTTCCTTTCTGTCTAAAAAAACCAATCTGTCATTTAATAACCTATTCGATAAGTAAATGTGCGAAGCAATAATAACAGTGGCAAACATAAAAATTAGAGAAAGCAGAGAATACTTAATATAATTGGACTTTAAAAATGTAATTTGATGAAAAAGGAAATACAATAGACTACCGACAATAATAGATGAACCTATCGAGGGAACAGTATAGTATCTGCTAATTAAATTAAACGCCGATTGATCATTGTCACTTACCTGAGATGAAACCAGCCAGGGGATTGTCAAATGAGATAGCAGAAGTAAAATGCCTAAGGCCGATGTCTTTGATAATACCCGATTATTTTTCCAAAGCAGCAGGCATAAAAGTGCGGACCAAATAAATATACTGCCTCCGATTTGGGCACTCAATATCCATAAACTCTGCCAATCCTTGAGTTGGGGAGTTGCTAGAAAAATGAAGAAAGGAAATGTTAAGGGAATTATAGATAAAATCGCCATATTAAAATTCCTCTTTTTAATATTAAGATATACAAAAGGCAGGGTTATTATTGCCATTAAGACAGCAAATAAAACCGGGGAAGAAACATTTGGCAAAATCTTCAAAAAATCCGCAGGTAAAAATAAATTGCCGATAAAAAGCCAAATTGACAAAAAAATCGGTGGATAACCGTTTAATAATCCATGGAAAAAAACAGTCGGAGAGATCAGTTTACCTGATAATTCGGCTGTAGTCTTAAAAGAAGTTGTCAGCGCCATCATTAGCGAGAAAATTATAATCAAAATTACAAAATGCATAATCTCTACTCTCTTGACCTTTCCTTTATAGATGCAAAAGCATAGCCAATATATTTCTCCAATCATTACCATTAAAGGTACACCAAATGTCCTGACAGGATAAATAAAAAGCGTCAGCCAAAATAGAAAAACTGATGCTACTAAACTTTTTATATTGGGGTTTTCATGAAATTTATACCAAAATAATAGAAAGGTACACAAAGCTATGGTGGCAGGGAACACCCAAAATAAGGTTGCCCAGGTGGTATTTTCAATGCCGGGATAACTCACCCCAAAAATCAATCCGGCAATTATTCCAATAATTTTTTTTCTGCTAATATAGGCTGTTAAGTAATAAATTGAAAAGGAGGCAATAATTCTAAACAGTAAATTAGCAAAATAATAAACAAAGGCATTAAATCCAAATAACTTATGTAGAAATGATATTGAAAAAAGCAGTGTGCCATACTGAGTGAAATAAAATGAAAAAGGCATTTTAGAGATAGGGAAATTTTGCCCGAATTTATTTGTCAAGGTTTCAAAATGGCTCCAATCCTCAAGAGAGAAATCTAATTTTAGGGAAGGGCCAAAAGTATAAACTATAATTATTGCAATTGGCAGAAAAATTAAATGATTTTTGAAAAAAGCCGCTATCCGATGATACATATTCTGTAAATTATGCCACATTTTATGATAAAGTTGTAAAATTTGAAAGATTACACTAATATTGAAATCCTTGAGGAAATCATGAGCAAAATAATCGTTATTGGCGGAGCTGGATTTATCGGATCCCATCTTGTGGATGCACTTTTGGATCTCAAACATCAGCTTATTGTGATAGATGATTTTTCAACAGGGAAAAAAGAGAACCTGAGAAAGTCCAGCAGTAGAATCCTGCTTATAAGAGAGCCTATTCTGCTAACAAGCGGTTTGTTAAATAAAATCCCGCTAACATTAAAGGGTGCTGATTGCATATATCACTTGGCCGCCCTTCCCAGGATTGAAAGATCCATAGATGATCCCCTGGGAACACATCGAGCCAATGTTGAAGGAACATTGGTTGCTCTGGAACTGGCCAGAAAACTTGGAGTAAAAAGATTTATATATACCTCAAGCTCTTCCGTTTATGGTATCCAAAAGAGATTACCTTTAAAAGAATCTTTCATCCCAAATCCCCAAAACCCATATGCCTACCAAAAACTGATGGGCGAATATTACTGTCAGCTTTACAGTCAAATTTATAATTTACCAGTCACAATTTTTCGTCTGTTTAATGTCTACGGACCCAGAATGATATCAAAAGGTTCTTATAAGTTAGTTTTTATTAAATGGCTGGAACAGAAAAAGAAAAATATCCCACTATCAATTTATGGATCGGGAGAACAAACCAGAGATTTCACTTATATCTCGGATGCAATAGATGGACTAATGCGAGGAAGAGCAGTCAAGGAACATTTTGATATTTTTAATTTAGGGGGCGGCTCGCAAATATCAATCGAGAATCTGGCCAAATTTTTCAATCATCCAACTATCTATTTGCCGGAGAGATTACATGAAGAAAAGTTTAAGGAGGCGGATATCTCAAAAGCGAAAAGGATTCTTGCGTGGAAACCGTCTATCTCAATTAGCGAAGGTGTAGGTAAGTTTATGGACTACTATGGAATCTAGGCGCTACAGTATAATATATACTTACGAAGAGAGTCACTGGTGGTACAAGGGGCGTAGATTCTTTTTAGAAAATATCCTAAATTCTCTAAATCTTCCCAAAAATTCAAAAATTTTGGATATTGGCTGTGGTGGTGGTTTTAATCTCAATATCCTCCGAAAGTTCGGCGAAATTTCCGGTGTAGATATCGAACCAAAATCTATAGAGTATTGTAAATTGAGGGGGTTTAAAAACGTTAGACTTATTAAAAAGAATTCGGACAAACTACCCTTTAGAAACAACCAATATAATCTGATTACCTGCCTTGATGTTTTAGAACATATTGATGATGATGAAAAATATTTAAAGGAGGTGAACCGAATACTGCTTAGGGATGGGTATTTAATAATATTTGTTCCCTCCTTCCAAATATTGTGGGGTGAGTTAGACGATCGATCAAAGCATTTTCGCAGATATAGAAAGGGTCAACTTATTAGCATGCTAAAAAAAAGCGGTTTTCAAGTAAAGTTTTCCAGATACTTTAATTTTATTTTCTTTCTACCTATATTACTGGTGAGGCTTGGACAAAAATTACCCTTCGGAGAAAGAAATAGATGGGGAATTGATCCGATTATCGAATCATCATTTATTAATAAAGTTCTAACTGCCATTTTTTTCTTGGATATTTCTTTGGCAAGGTGGATCTCCCCTCCTTTTGGTATATCAGTTTGTCTTGTTGCTAAAAAGATTTGAGACGATTATTTATACCACTTATTTAACCAGCCGCTAAACATTACCAGCATCCAAATAGTTTTGGCATTGTTCTCTCTTCCGCTCTGGTGATTTTCCCACAGATCTAAAACAGTTTCCTGATCAAAAAAATCATACAATTTCTTGTTTTGCAAGAAATCTAAACAGAAGTCTGAAAGGCCGTCAAAAAGCCACTTAGACAGCGGGATACCGAATCCTTTCTTCTTTCTGTTTGCAATTTCCTCCGGCAATTTTTCCCTTGCCAATGATCTCAGAACCTTTTTAGTCTCAAGTAAAGAAACATGCTTGTTTCCTACTTTAAAAGCATAATCTAACACAGTCAAATCCAGTAGCGGCACCCTGACTTCCAGCGAGTTAAACATTGAAGCTCTGTCTACCTTAACTAACAGATCATCCATTAAATAAGTATAAAAATCCAATAACTGGAACTTAGTAGGAATATCTGTTGTGATTTTTGAAATTTCCCCTCCTAATAACCTTAACAGATTTGAATTCATACCCAATAATTTCGAAGAGCCCCCCAAAGACATCCACTCAAAATGCCTTTCTAAATCATTCTTGTGCAATCCTTGTAAAAATCTTTTCAAAGTTTCACTTTTTGGATAATTTTCAAACGAAACCCCGAAGGAATTAATAAGTTTTATTGCTACACCGGCAATATTTCTTGGTAATAATCGCTTCAGCTTACCTGCTAATAAATGACCCTGATAAGTCGGATACCCCCCGAAAAGCTCATCTCCTCCGTCTCCGGAAAGAGCAACCTTAACATATTTTTTCGTTAATTGGCATAATTTATAGGTGGGGAAAAGTGATGGGTCTGCAAAAGGCTCGTCCATTTTTTGTAGTATTTTAGGGAATAGATTAATTACATCTTCGGATTTAAATACCTCTTCATGATGCTTGGTATGCAAAAAGGAGGAGACAACTCTTGCGTAGTAGGATTCATCAAAACTTTTTTCCGCAAATGCAATTGAAAAGGAGTTAATCCTTTTGGAAGAACCTTTGGTCAGATAGTAGGCGACTAAACTGGAATCTATACCGCCGCTCAGTAATACACCTAAGGGAACATCTGCCACTGCTTGTGATGTGACTGCCTTTTCCAAAATATAATCTATATCTCCAGCAGATGAGAATTTATTCGATTCTATTGTAAAAAAGTTGGTTATATTTTTGCCGTTTTTTGAATAAATTAAACTGTGTCCCGGAAGCAGTTTTCGGATATTTTTAAAAATTGATAATTTTCCGGGAATATAACCTAAAAAGGAATATAGCTTTAAAGCATTAGGGTCAACGTCTTTTTTAACTTTTGGATTAGATAGAAGCGATTTTATCTCGGAGGCAAATATTAAGGTTTTCCCAATTTGGTAAAAATATAAAGGTTTAATACCTGCAGGATCCCTTGATAAAAATAAACTCTGTTTAACCTTGTCCCAAATTGCAAATGCAAACATTCCATTTAAGTACTTACTCATTTTTGAACCGTATTCTTCGTAAAGATGAACCAAAACTTCGGTATCGGATTTTGTCTTAAATTTATGTCCCTTCTTTTTTAATTGTTCGGATAAATCTTGATAATTGTAAATTTCACCGTTAAAAACCACGGTAACACTACCATCCTCATTTTCAATCGGTTGATTCCCTGTAGAAAGGTCTATTATAGACAAACGCCGAATCCCCATTGCGATATGTCTATCTATATACATCCCTTTTTGATCAGGACCACGGTGTTGAATTTGAGAAAGCATTAAACCCAGACTGTCTTTTTGTATTTGAGAATCAAAGCTGATAATCCCTGCTATTCCACACATCAATAAACCTTTATATCTTTTATTTCGTATATCGGTTTCTTTTGAGATTCAAAATAAGTCCTGACAATAAGTTCTGCCAAAAGTCCCATTAAAATAAACTGTATTCCTAAAGCTATCAAAAATCCTGCAATTATAAAAAGCGGGTTATTGTGTACATAAACTGCTAAAAATATTTTGTGATATAAAACCACTAACATTAGAAGGAAACTAACAATCAAACTTAATATCCCAAAAGTTCCAAATACATATGCCGGTTTTGTGCCGTATGAACTTAAGAATTTGGCTGTAATCAAATCCAAAATGAGTTTGAAAATTCTGGAATAGCCATATTTTGATTTTCCTCCAATCCTCCTTCTGTGATTAACCCCAATTTCAGCTATCTTTACTCCTTTCCAAAATAACAGAATGGATATTAAACGATGTGATTCCCCATAAATTCTGGTATCCTTTAGGAAATCTTTTTTAATTACCTTTAGGGAACAACCTAAATCATGGAAAGGTGTATGAAAAAAGACTCTGATTAAAAAATTGGCAGCAATTGACAAAAATACTCTCATCCCCACATCCTGGCGATTTCTGCGCCACCCCACTACCGCATCAAACCCCTCGTCTAACTTTTCCAGCATAAGTTGTAAATCCGCCGGATCGTTTTGTAAATCGGCATCCAAAAATGCCACAATCTCTCCTCTGGCAGAATCTATTCCCGCGGAAATGGCTGAGGTTTGTCCAAAATTGCGTCTCAATAAAATTAATTTAATCGAAATAAACTTCGTTAACTTTATTTTTTTAAAGGCGGATAAAAGATTGCCTACCGAATTATCCGAGCTTCCGTCATCTACATAAATAATTTCACACTTTTTTCCAATCTTTTTAAGAACTTCACTTAACTGTTCATGTAATTTTGCCAAGTTGGTTTCTTCGTTAAAAAAAGGAATAATTACCGAAAGATAAATTTTTTGCATAATTTAGACTAAATAACCTTCCACACCTTAACATAACCTCCTATTTGTGACCAAAATAATTTTGTTTGGCAATGACATATTGAAGCCGGATCCGTATCAGGCCCCAGAACTAAATAATTGTATTTATCGGCAGTTTCACCGTTAAATTTCATATCCACATTTATAATAAAATTATAAAACCACACTCTGCTCAGAGAATAATATATTTCATAATCCCTTTTTTGCAAAGTCAGAAAGGCCACTCTCCAAACGCCTTGAACAATTCCCTGATCCGGGCTTTCAATAAAAAATGAGCCCCGGGAAGGTAGTTTCATATCAAGATCATAAAATGTCCCCTGGTAATTTTCTCCGTCTTTTAAATATTGAGGTAAAACCTTCGATATTATCACATCTTTATCTGCATCGTTGTATACAGGCTGAAAGTATTTTGTATTGTTCAAATCAGCAAGCCTATTTTGCGATAGTGTGGAACGGTACTGTTTATTTGTCATAATATATTCAACTTTCAAAATTTTTAAAATCTGCGGGTTTAAAGTAAAGAAAAGATCCAAATACGGCGGAGAGACTTCAAAACCCTGAGATTCCGGTTTATCATACCAGGCAGGTGTAAATATACCCACTTCTTTAACCATATCCAGAATAGGGCCTGAGGTGGGAAATTTTTCCATGAAGGCAACAGTCCTGTTATTTACCGCTAAATTATTCTCCATCCAAACTAACTCTGCTTTGGGAGAAGCTCTGGGTATTTCCAGCCAGTTATATTTTTCCCTGGGAAATATAACCACCAAAGAAGGAATTATTGAAACTGACAAAATTAGTAGTAACAAAAACTTACAACCTAAAGATAAAATTTTAGATAGGTGATGACTTGCTTTATATTGAACCCACCCCAATATAAGCAGAATAATCAATGCAATACCCGAGAAATGGTAAGCAAGTGCCAGGAATCTGTTACCATTGATATGATACATACCCCTGGGCACAATGATATGGTATGCAATAAAGGACAAAACTGCAGAAATGCAAAATATCCAGATCAGAAAAACTGCTGATTTGTCTGTAGATCTCTTTCTTGAAATTAAAGTAAAAATGCCAGTTGTAATAATCAAAACTGCCAGTTGCCATAAAATCCCCGGGTGCAACCACCTTAAGGGATAGTACTCTTGCTTATCCGGAAACAATTTGCTGGATTGTTGTTCCAGTCTGAAGGATCTATACCTTTGAAATCTGACTAGGGATCCTTTCTCATCATCGGGGAAAATTAGCACCTTTGCAACTGATGTCTCTGACTTAAAAATTACCTCAGATATCAGTCCTCCTTGTATTATGACTATGACTACAAAGATAAAACAAAATAGTAACCATTGTTTGATATTTTTCTCAAATAACGTAAAGAGTAGACTAAAGGCAATTGCAGGTGTCCCTACTATAAAAACTGTCTCGTCGGATAAAGCCAATGTCGAAAGAAGTATTATCAACACTCCCGATAAAAGTAATTTTTTGGATTTATTAGGAAATAAGGCCAGCGGTAGAATTGACGCAAAGATTGATAAAGATAGCATCCGGTGGAAAAAAAGAATCAGTGAATTCAAAGAGGTTGAAGATCCGAACGGCTCAAAAGAATCTGTCAAGGCTGGCAGTTTGGAAACCCATTTTATCAAACCTTCTTGAATGTGCGGAAAGTCAAACTGGTATGGCAAAACAAACATAAAATTGCCGAATGAGATCAAAGCAACAGCCGGAATAAGCAAAAGTAGAATCCAGCTGAATATTCTCTTGGGCACACAGAGTAACCATTGGAGTATTTGTGAAATTGACAGCAGTGTAACGAACGAAAAAACTACAAAAAGCAGATTATACGGGGCTTTGGTGATTGATTTGAATGCTCCCAGAAGCTGGGGCCCACCCACATGGTATGATGACAATCTGTCTGGCTGAAATGGAGAATGAATCGGAAAATCCCCTCTGGCAAAAAGTGATGCCAGGGTGGTGTGATTTAGGAAATCTCCGCTTATGGCAGGCCCTGTTGCAGAAATATATAATAAAAATGCAGACCAAAGAATCAGGGAGATAATCCAAAATCTTTTTTCTTGCCCTTGAGGAATAATTACTTCTTTCGGTTTAATTTTTCTTTTTATAAAATACGCCAGCAGAACTTCAATTGCCAAAGCTATATAAAATCCCGGAGGGCCTTTAAAAATATATGCTGTCAGATTAAGAAGGAAAATATATAAACTAATTCCTAAAATTACAGATGCTGGCAGTAGTATCTGGAGACGTAACTCAGAACAAATTCTTCTTATTATGACAAAACCACAAGCAGAGAGAACAATTAATAAAACAAGTGTTTTAAAATAAATTAAAAATTCCACAGAGTAAATATATAGTAAATGTATCATCAAAAGCAACGTTAGCCTTGCTTGATAGATTAGTATTTGTTATAATTTTTGGGGATGCAAACTAGATCGGGAATCAAAAATTTTCTCTCAAATAATTTTATAATCTTAATAATTTTGGCAGTGCTATTAATTGGCTTCTATCTGTTATCACCGTTAAATCAAAATTTAACACAACAAGAAAGAGACATCATCAGTTTTACTCAAACAGCAAAAAACCCGGTTCCCTATTTAAAAAATACTTTCGGATTAAAAATAAACATCTTCTCTGTAGTTTATAAAGAATCCCCAAGAGCACTTGCTTTGGATCCAAACGGAATCCTGTTTGCATCAATAACCAAATCTGGACTAGTTGCAGCTTTTCCCGATAAAAATAAAAACGGAATGGCCGATGAAGTTATCTATGTGCTGGAAAATCTAAATAAACCACACGGTATTGTATTCCATGGAGGATATCTCTATGTAGCCGAAACCGACAAGGTGACTAGGTATAAATACGATCCTCAAACTTTAAAAACCTCTGATCCTCAAAAACTTTTTGATTTACCTTCCGGGGGTGGGCATTTCACCAGAACCATCAGGATATTTGACAATAAACTCTACACCAGTATCGGTTCTTCCTGTGATTCCTGTATTGAGCAGGATCCGAGAAGGGCTGCTATTTTTGTCTCTGATTTGGACGGTCAAAACTTTAGAAAATTTGCCGGAGGTTTAAGAAATACGGTCTTTTTTGCTTTTGATTCCCGGGGAAACTTGTGGGGGGCAGATATGGGTAGAGATGATATCGGAGACTATCTGCCGCCTGATGAGATAAATCTAGTCAGAGAAGGAAAAAACTATGGCTGGCCCTGTTTCTTTGGGCAAGGGATTAAGGATGTTAACTTTATCCCCGAGCAACCCTTTGATTGCGGCATAACCGAAGGATCAATTTTCGATCTTAGAGCCCATGTTGCCCCATTAGGGTTAACTTTCATCTCATCCAAATTATTGCCTGAAAAAAATCAGGGGGACCTACTGATGGCTTTACACGGTAGTGGCAATACGGACAGACAGGTAGGTTATAAGATTATTCTTATTAATATCAAGGACAATCAAGTCGTAAATTCGGAGGATTTTATCACCGGATGGTATCAAAGAGATCTCGGTTGGCTAGGTAGGCCGGTGGATTTAATTTTCAGCAAAGACAAGGAAACTCTTTATATATCCGATGATGATTCTAACTTAATATATGCGGTCACAAAATAACTTGTGTCTTTCTAAACATCTTGCTTTTTAGGAACAATTTCCTTAAAATCACTCTATGACTTCCAATAGTAAGGATATTAGAGTACATATTGGTGCAGGCGGGATTTATCTTAAAGGTTACGAGAATTTAGATGTCCCGATTGATGAATTTTATTTTGCCAAATCCAGACCTGATATAGTCAGAGAAAACATCACCACCATAGAAAATTACTATAAAGACCCCTACTACAATAATTATTACGAAAGATTCAAATTAAAACTTACGGGAGTAAAAAAATTGCCTAAACCAAAAGGGGAGCCGTCCAAAAATTTAAAAAGAAGAAAGATGGTTATAGACCAGATCGCCTATGCCAATAACCTCCCTTATAAACCAAACAGCGTCTCGGAAATATTGGCGGTCCAAGTTTTTGAACATTTCGGACCCTCTGAGGCAAAACAGGTACTTAAACATTGGTGGAGTCTTTTAAGGGTTGGTGGCAAGCTAATTATTGATGTCCCAGATGTTATAGAAACTGCTCATCTTTTGGTGCTGGCTGAAACTGAAGAGGAAAAGGGGTGGGCAGAGAAGTTGATTCACGGCACCAGAAATAATGAATTTGCCTATCATAAAGCCGGATATTGGCCAAAAAAACTGGAAAGGATGTTGCAGGAGGCCGGATTTACCAGTATAAAAGTGAATAACCAAATAAATCACCAGTATCCTGCTTTTTCCATGGAAGCTATAAAGAAGTGAACAAAGCAATCGTTGTTACAACCATCCATTCTCCGTCAAAGGCCGTCAAGCAATTTAGTAATCTAACAAATTGGCAATTAATTTCAGTGGGGGATTTAAAAACCCCCGGGGATTGGCAGGTTCCTAATGTAGATTATTTAGCCCCAAAGGACCAGGATAAACTTTTTCCGAAATTTTCCGCTCTTTTGGGTTGGAACAGATATGCCAGAAAAAATATTGGTTATCTTTATGCTATCAAAAATGGAGCAAAAATTATTGCCGAAATTGATGATGATATCGCCCCCTACAAAACTTACCCGCCCCAAATTTCAGAAAATAAAAATATTCCGCTTATTTCAGGGGAAAAATTTGTCAATATCTATAATTTATTCGGTTCGAAAGACAGCTGGCCCAGAGGTTTCCCTATTACCAAAGTCACAAAGAAACAGAGACTTCGTATGAAAAAGGCACAAGTATACTCCCCTATCCAAAATTCTCTGCTTGATCAAAATGGAGATTTTGACGCAATTTACAGACTAACATCTGACAAAAATATTAGATACCGAAAAAGCGGTCAATATGCGCTGGAAAAAGGAGTGTATTGCCCATTTCACTCAGGTAATACTTTCTGGTATCCCCCAGTCTTTATGTTGCTTTACCTGCCAACCTACACCAATCCCCATGTGGAAGATATCTGGAGAAGCTATATCGCTCAAAGATTAATGTGGGAAATTAATGGACATTTAACATTTATTTACCCAACAGTTTATACAAACCAAAGAAATAAACATAATTATTTAAAAGACTTTGAATATGAACTACCACTTTTTTTACAAACGGAAAAATTAATTAAAGTTTTAAATTATCTATCACTGAATAATAATTTAGGATCATCTTTAATAAAAATCTACCAGGCATTAGTTAAAGAGGGTATCATGAAAAAGGAAGAATTGGCTACTGTCACAGAATGGATTAAGCAGGTAGAAAAATTAGGTTAAAAATTTCCTTTTGATAATTAAAAATACGCCAATTCCCAAAATAGTCAAACCGCTAAAAAGGGAGACCTTACTGGAAACATCCGCAACAATCTCGGGCAGATAGATAATACCCAGCTCGCCGCTTTGAATATGTATTCGCCATAAATTAGCATAACCATTGACTACAAAATGATTATCCTCGGTTTCGAAGGTTTTTTTAAGAAGCTTGATATCATTTATGAAGCCTCCTTTAATTTCACCTGCTGATACATTCTGCACAATCTTCCATCCCGGATCAAATGTTTTACTCAAAATTAAATACCCATCCTGCCCGTTTTCAGATTTTAACCAATATCTTGTCTCGGATATTTTAGATTTATCTGAAATTGTAGCTTGAGAGTTTGTAGATAAAATTTTTGTATTTTTAGACCCATTTTGAGATGCCAAAATCAGCCCATGAGTATTTAATCTATCTCTTTTGTCCGCAGCTACCTTAAATAACTCTAAGAAAGTTTCAACGGGTTGCAAACTGGTGAGCATGCCGTATTCCGACACAGGATTAAAATTTAAAGGCTCATATAAGTTAAGTTTGCCAAATTGACCAATTGGTCTGAATTCATCAATCTTCTCCTGCTTACCGTAATCTAACCAAACTCCCTTTAGTTCAATCCTATCCGTGCTTAATTTAGGCGAGGCAAGAGGATGTGCCAGAATTTCTACTAACTTAATTTGAGAGAAATTCACTCTGTTATTGTATTCGGTAGGCGATCCTAAGGGGATAGTTAAGTTAGTCCACCCTGATGTGGAAGTTGAATATTCAGAATCTGCTCTGCCGTCCCATCTTGGCCGAGCCCCTTCAATATCTCTTACCGCTATCTCTATGGTGGATGGAACGTCTGTTTTTAAAATCACATTTAGATATTTAACCTTTTCCCAATTAATTTGTTCGTTAGGTACTTCGCATACTATCCAGGCAGGATTGACAAGAGTAGCTTGTGACTCACTACTGCGACAAATCGGATTGCCGGCCTTCTCAATCCCTAAAGGAGTATCTATCGCATATGTCAAATATTTTTCATGTTCCTTTTCGCTTGATGAGATTAAAGCTGCGTCATTTCTGGCAACTAAATATTTTGTTCTGAGTAATGAAAAAATGGGAATTACATTCATTCTGGTCATATATTTTCTGATACTTTGGGTAAAATCATAATAAAATGGGATTCTCGGACTGTTGGAAATCATCGTCTGATCAAAGATAAATACCATCGGATCTACCCCGTAATATCTTCTGTCCCCCCACTGGAAAACCGCTCCATCTCCACTCATCAGCGGAGTCATAAAAGTTCTATAATCATCCTTATTTAGACGATTTAATTGTTTATTAAGATCGCCATAATATTTCGGAACTTCGATACCGACTTTACCATCCTGCCCGCTGATAACACGTCCTGTCCACATGGGCCAAAGATATATTCCACAAACAAGAGTCAGTATTAAAACAACACCAATATTACGGATAAAATATGCTTTAGCGAAACGCTCTGAAATAGTTACCAGTCCTAACGCAAAAATTGCAGCATACCCTAGAACATAAACTAATCCGAATTTTTCAAATGGATTCCTGAACGCTTGCAAAACAGTTATATGTTTGAATACCCAAACAAACAGCCACCCTAAGGGGGGATTTGCTCCCAATGAAACTAATAACCCTAAAACAAGTAAAATCAGAAAGAACTTATAATCTTTAAACTCTTTATTTTTAACTAAGCTGATGAACCCATATGTAACAATTATCAATGGTATTAAACTGATCAGCTGAAATATAAAAGACGAGTAAATTTTTCCATATGAGTTTTCGCTAAAAAAATAAGTCTGCTGCAAAAGTCTAATAATCAAATCCGGGGTGAAGTGCTGGCTGACTCCCATTAAGGTGCCTAAATTTTCCTCGCCTCCGCTTAAACCAAGGGCATAAGTATTAGTAGCCAAATATAAAAAAGGTATTAACCACCATAAATTAATAAAAAACCACAATATAAATGTCAGTGAGGTAAATCTTAAGCCAAACAATGCAACTTTTAATTTATCTCCAGCAGTAAAAATAGCATACAATAGATAGATCATTAAGACGGCCCAATAAACCATTATGAATGTTATAAAGCCGTATGCAGTGGCAAATAAGGCAGATAAAAGTGCATTTAAAATAGCATAAAAATATTTTTTCCTTTTTATTCCTAATATGAAAAGTAAAAGACTTAAAGGAAGCAATGCGAATGAAAAAAATTGTGGATGTAAACCCCTCCCCCAAATTTGGCTCATTGCGAAAGGATTTAATAAATAGAAAAGCGCAGAAATCAATGCTACTTTATTTTTGGATTTATACTCGCCAAGCAGGTTTAGTATTAAGTAATAAATAGAAATCATACCGATTATCATCAAAATATAAAAGGTTAAGAGCTGAAACATGAATGCGGGTATTCCAACTTTGTCAAATGCTACGGCAAGATATATGACAGGTGATCTGGAAAGCCAACTTGTAGTAGAGTACCCCGTTGTATGTTCAAGCCATACAGAAGTGGAAAGCTGAAGAGTTTTAGCACTACTGTAGAAAAGGATCCCCTCTTCCCCGCCGCCTGTTATCATCCCGTTCCTAAACCAAATAATTGTTATAATAAGAGGGATTATCGCAAGCAACAGAATTCTCTTCATTTTGAATTGTTATATGAAAATTACTAAATTAGTTAAGTATTCTTTTTTATATGAGCTGATTAATCCTATCATACAGTTTCAAGCATTAATAGATTGGTATATACAAGGTAAAATGCCTCCGACTCCCCATCTAATAAAACAAGCCATCATTAAAAGACTCGCTGCCAAATATTATATTAAAATTTTTATTGAAACCGGAACATATCTTGGCAATATGATTAATGGTGTAAAAACAGCTTTTGAAAAAATCTACACAATTGAATTAGACAAAAAATTATATAAAAGGGCAAAAAATAAATTTTCCACAAATCCCCGCATATCGGTCATTTGTGGTAACAGCGCTGCTATTTTACCGCGCATTCTTAATCGGATCAATAAACCGGCAATATTGTGGCTAGACGCCCACTACTCAAGAGGCATCACCACCAAAGGGAGAAAAGAAACTCCTATAATTGAAGAAATGTCGGTGATATTAAATCACCCAATAAAAAAACATGTAATTTTAATTGATGATGCCGATTGTTTTATAGGTAAGAATGATTATCCAACCCTAAAATATTTAAAAACTTTCGTCAAATCAAACAACTCGAGTTTAACAATAACGGTTGAGTACAATATGATTATAATAACCCCTAAAAATTAACATTGACCCCAAGGGGAATATATCTAATATTATCACTGATTGAACTGCATTTGGTGGAAAAAGTATAATATACCCTATCAGAAGTAGCAACAACAATTTATGAAATTAAATAAAGCGAAAACTACAATTCTTTTAGTGACGCACTATATGATCCTGACCGAAGACGGTGAGGATACGGATCAAAGGATCCGCTCTTATCTGAAGGATAAAGTTAAAAGAATCGTCCACATCACCAATCCTTTTCCTTATATTCCTGACCGTGATTCTCACTTAATCATCTATGAGAATGGTAAGAAAATTCAGCAGTTCAAAGTCAGTGTGGTAAAAGGACCCCACTGGATTCAGTACCTACATCATGTTTTGCTCATTTATTATTTTCTTATGAAGAGTGGCTTCTCTTATGATCTTTGTATTGCCATGGAAAATTTATCATTTATGGCCATTTATCCTCTTCGCTTTTTGGGCTTTATCAAAAGAGTTGTTTATTATTCTTTGGATTTTGTCCCTACTCGTTTTTCCAATCCTCTGCTCAACCGTTTTTATCATCTGATTGACAGGATAGCTTGCAAGTTATCTGACAGGAACTGGGTGATGGTAAGAAAACAGATGGCGGCCAGATTAAAATACGGCATCACCGCCAACAATAGTGCACCATTTTCTGTAGTCCCTAACGGTTATGATATCAAAAAAATCAATGTCCGATTAACAGATAAAATAGACTTATACAATATTGTATACGCAGGAGGATTCAGGGAAGGCACCGGAGTAAATCTGGTAATTAAGACGATGCCTCTGTTAATTAAGAAATTTCCAAATATTCGTCTGACTATTATCGGCACCGGTCAAGAAGAAGCTAAATTAAAAAGATTAATTTCAGATTTAAAAATCGGCAAGCACGTAAACTTCTTAGGATATATTGCCAGTTTTTGGGATCTGACAGATATATTGGCAACTAAAAGTATTGGACTGGCTCCATATAAACCCATCCCCGGCAGTTTCAGCTATTTTGCTGATCCCAGCAAAATTAAATTGTATATGGCTTCTGGACTACCGGTTATTACCACCAATGTCACTACTTTATCCAAAGTTATCTCAAAAACTAAATCAGGAATCGTCATAGATTACTCAGAAGAATCCTTATACAATGCGCTAGCGGCTATGCTAAATAATAAAACTGAATATAAGCTTTATAAAGATGCCGCCATTAAATTAGCTAACAGATTTGATATTGGTCATATCTTAGATTTCGCCATTAGAAAGGTTCCAAATTAATGATAAAATACTGAAAAAGCTTATGAGAAAATTCAATAATCCTATCAAAGATTTCGGCTATTTAATTTATAGATGGATAACTCCTTTTTTTGATCCCCTTATGACAATATCAAGCTTATCTAATTTCCCCACCTATTTTAAAGACATTATTACCTACTCAAAGATGAAGGGCTCAGAGCCTATAAATTTAATGAATACCTATCCCATCCTGTATGAGAAGTCATCCGGGACGCCATTTGATGTACACTATTTTTATCAGGATATTTGGGCATTTAAAAAAATTTATAAGAACAGGCCGAAAGAGCATTTTGACGTAGCATCAAAGTTAATCTTTGCGGGACTACTTTCTGCAATCACAAAAATTACATATGTTGATTATCATCCTTTAAAAATAAAGCTGAAAAATTTTACTTTCAAACAAGGTGATATAGTTTCCTTACCATTTAAAAGAAATTCTATATCGTCTTTATCGTGTTTAAATGTAGCTGAACATATAGGACTGGGCAGGTATGGAGATAAACTGGATCCATATGGAACAAAAAAAGCCTGCAGGGAATTGGCGAGAATACTCGTCAAAGGAGGTAATCTTTATTTTTCAGTACCTGTGGGTAAACCTAGGCTTGTATTCAATGCTCACAGAGTACACTCACCAGCTCAAATTATTAATTATTTTAAGAGTTTAACTCTCGTAGAAACTTCAGCAGTTACAGACGAACTTGAATTTGAGGAGAATATAACTTTAGAAAAGCTTGAGAATTCAACATATGCCTGTGGGTTATTTCATTTTAAAAAGGTATGAAGACAAAAAATATATACTTCTTTGTTGGCACCACTGCAGAACTAATCAAAACTTCACCTGTTATCAGAGAGTTTAAGCAAAGAGAAATCAATTTGAAAATAGTTACCTCCGGACAAAACACCATTAATTTTAATGAGTTCAAACCTCTTATGGGTAAAGTGAAGCCTTACTACTCATTCAGGCAAAAATCTGTTAAATTACCCAAATTTATTCTAATAATGTTTTCGATATGGATTGTAAAGTCTTTAATAAATTATTTTCTATTTTTCAGAAACGAATTAAAAAAAACAGACAGTAAAAACTCCCTATTCATTGTTCACGGAGATACAGCTTCATCTCTTTTAGGATCAGTCATTGCGAAGATATACAATATGAAGATTGTTCATATAGAATCTGGCTTACGTTCTTTTAACTTTCTTGAGCCTTTCCCGGAAGAGTTATCCAGGTTTGTTATTTCTCATCTGGCAGAGGTCCATTTTTGTCCTAATGAATGGGCAGTAGAAAATCTTAAAAATTTAAAAGGCGTGAAGATAAATACATTCAATAATACTTTACTGGAGAGCACCCTTGCTATTTTAAAGGATAGAAAAAAAATAAAAAGTATTAAGTTCTTAAAAGGCAATAAGTTCTTTTTATTAGTTCTTCATAGACAGGAGCACATATTCTTTAAAAAGCAATTAATGAAAAAGTATTTGAAACTTCTTACCTCCTTTGCAAATCAAAATTTAAATTGCGTTTTAGTTCTCCATAAATTAACAGAAAAATTTTTAAAACAAGAGGGTTTGATGTCTCAAGTAAAGAAAGATAAAAATATTATCTTTGTTCCCCGTTTACCATACACAGATTTTATAAACCTGATGCCCAAAGCGGAATTTATCGCTACAGACGGAGGCAGTAATCAGGAAGAAGCTTATTATTTGGGAAAACCTTGTCTAATACTAAGAAACCGCACGGAAAGAATAGAGGGTTTAGGAGAAAATGCGGTTTTAAGTAAGGGGAGTGAGGATACAATTAGGCAATTTATAAATAACTATAAGAACTATCAGAGAGGCAAAGTAAAAATTAAGACTCCCCCATCTAAAATAATTGTAGACTATTTATTAAACCATCAATATTAACTAATGAGATATAAACTTATCAGTATCATTATAGCCACATATAATTCTCAAAGGATATTACCTCTTAGTTTGGAGTCGGTCAAAAAACAAACCTACCCTCAAAACAGATTAGAAATACTGATAATTGACGGCGGTTCAACCGATCAAACAATAAAGATTGCCCGAAAATTTGGCTGCAAAATTATCAGTAACCCAAAAAGAGAACCGCTTTTTGCCAAATATTTAGGTTTTATAAAAGCCCGCGGAGATTATATTTTATATCTTGACAGCGATGAAGTCATGGAAAATCCGGACAGTCTAATGTTGAAATATCTTATTTTTAAAAAAGATAAAAATATCGGGGTTGTCATACCAAGCGGCTATAAAGTTCCTCCTGGATATTCTTCCATAAATTTCTATATTAATGAGTTCGGCGATCCATTCTCATTTTTTATTTATAGACTGTCAAAAGATGCCAACCATTTCACTAAAGAATTACTTGCTAAATATAAAAAAATATACGCGGATAAATCTTGCGTCATTTTCAACTTTGGCAATATTAAACTTCTTCCATTTCTAGAGTTTGGAGCTATGGGTATCATGACAAACTTATGCTATCTCAAGAAAAATGTTAAGGAAATCAAGAAACATTTATTCATAAGCTCATTTATGTTTTATACTTTAAACAGCCAAACTACCAACGTGGCAATTGCCAAAAATGATCTAATCTATCATTACTCCTCTGATACTTTTGGAAAATATTTAAAAAAAATTAAATCGCGAGTGATAAATAATGTTTTCCAAACAGCTATGGGTAAAGCTGGATTTTCAGGCAGAGACCAATTCCAACCCATCTGGTTTCGTTTCAAAAGATATTTATTTATTCCCTATTCACTTACCCTTCTTTTCCCTCTAGTTGATGCCATCTATTTCTCAATTAGTAGGAAGAGATCTATTTATTTAATCCATCCCTTTCTTTGTATTTACACATGCATCTTAATAATCTATTATTATTTCTTAAAATTACTTAATAGAAGGCCACAGATATTAAGTTACGGAAATTAAATCTATGAAAAAAAGAATTCTTGTTACAGGCGGCGAAGGGTTTATTGGTTCACATCTAATCGATAGATTAATTAGTATTGGATTTGACACAGCCTCATTTGATGCCCATCTTAATTTTATTGATAACCATCGCTATTTTAACAGATGCTTCAAACTCAGGAAGAAACACCTTAAAGTCTCGTCCAAAATTTATCGGGGTGATATCCGAAATAAAGAAAGCATCCAGCGGGTAGTAGCTGATTTTTCACCTGAAGTAGTGGTGCATCTGGCTGCATTGCCGATGGCGAGAGTTTCGGAAAAATATCATCATGATATGAGAACAATTAATTTGGATGGAACCCTTAATGTGCTTGAGGTTTTTGAACAATCCCAGGCCAGAAAAATTATCTATACTTCGTCCAGTATGGCTTATGGACATTTTAAACAAACTCCCATAGCGGAAAATAATCTTTTAACTCCGGAGAATTTATACGGTGCCACAAAAGCTGCCGGGGAATATTTTGTTAAGCTAAGCAAGAAGGATTGGGTTATTATCAGACCTACCTCTGTTTACGGGTTTACCGACTGCTCAAATAGAGTTACGCAGCTACTGATCGATACCGCTATTTTAAAAAAACCTGCCTGGATTATCAAAGGAGAAATTTTAGATTTTTCATATATCGATGACGTGGTTGATGGGTTTATAAAGTGTATCACCTTACCTCAAGCTATAGGTCAAACATTTAATATTTCGAAAGGAGAAGGTAGGGCAGTTTCAGAATTTGCCAAACTCGTCAAAGTTTATTTTCCAAAGTTTAGCTATCAAATCAGAAAAGCTGATAATCATCAGGTTTGGCGGGGATCTTTAGATATATCAAAAGCAAAAAGGATTTTAGGGTTTACGCCAAAGTATAGAATTGAAGAAGGAATTCAAAAGATCTTGGAATTAATTAAAGAATATAATTTTTACAAAGGTTTAAATTAATCCCCCATTAATGCTGATTGCCTGGCCGGTGATATATCCGGCGTCTTCGGAACACAAGAAAGTAACAAGTTTTGCTACCTCCTCTTTTTTGCCTACCCGCTTAAGTGGTATGGACTGTATACTCTGCTGCAAAAAATTTCGTTCAATCTCATTTGCCATACCCGCATCGGTAAAGGCCGGACAAATTGCATTTACTGTTATATTATACTTGGCTATTTCTTTTGCCAGCGCTTTCGTGAATCCGATAATGGCTGCTTTGCTCATGCAATAGCCAGTCAGACCGTATTCTCCAACCAATCCGCATATTGATGACATATTGACTATTCTTCCGGCAGTGCTTTTTAGGATACTCGGCAGAAGCAGTTTCGTCACAAAATAAGTGCCGTAAATATTCACTTTTGTCACGATATCCCACTCCTCATCAGTCATTTTTAAAAAGGTCTGCCTTTTTATGGCGCCGGCATTATTTATCAGTATGTCTACTCGCCTAAATTTTTTTTGCACCAGGCGCATCATTGCCACAATTTCATCATGATTTAAAAAGTTTGCAAAATATAGCTCGCTATTTGGGGAAATATTTTTTATTTGATGAAATGTCTTGGTTGATTCTGTTGACTTTTTACTCGCATGAAGAATAAGAGTGGCTCCTTCTGATGCGAGTTCAAAAGCTATGGCTTTGCCTAAGCCGCGAGAAGAACCGGTTACTATAGCAATTTTGCCTTCAAAACGTTTCATATATTTTCCACTAACACGGCAATTCCCTGCCCGCCTCCAATACATAAGCTGGCCATTCCGAATCGTTTTGATCGTTTTCTGAGCTCATAAATAAGTGTGGTTAATATGCGTGCTCCAGACGCTCCTATCGGATGACCCAAGGCGATAGCGCCACCGTTTACATTAACGATTTCCCCTTCAATTTTTAGGAGTTTTTGTACAGCAATGCTTTGAGCTGCAAACGCTTCGTTTATTTCCCAAAGATCTATATCGGAAGTTTTTAATTTTGATTTTGCCAAACATTGTTTTGCGGCATAATAGGCTCCCAGACCCATGAATTCCGGATCCACTCCAACATAAGCATATTCGATTATTTTTGCCATGGGTGGCAAATGATGTTTTCTTATAAAAAAAGCCGAGCTTAAAATAACTGCCGCCGCGCCATCGTTAAGTGAACAGGCATTCCCCGCAGTAACTGTACCATTTTTTTTAAACCCTGGACGTAAAGAAGCCAAAAGTTCAAGACTGGTATCTCTTCTGGGTTGTTCGTCAGTAGCAAACTTTTCTACCGGAACAATTTGTTCTGCAAATGAATTGTTATTTAGGGCCAGGAGCGCTTTTTGATGGCTTTCAAAAGCGTATTTGTCCTGTTCTTCTCTTGAAATATGATATTTTAGGGCGATATTTTCCGCTGTTACCCCCATCGGCTCATTGATCAGACTGCAAAATAAGCCGTCATATATCATGGCATCCTGAATTACTTGATTCCCCATCTTTACCCCAAACCGGTAATTTGGCAGAATATAGGGGGCTCGACTCATATTTTCCATTCCTCCGACAATGACAACTTGCGCTCTATCCAGAAGAATTGAATGCATACCCATGATGATACTGCGAAGCGACGAACCACAAAGCTTATTAACTGTGCACGAGGGAACCTCTTTGTGTATCCCGCTCTCATATGCCGCAATTCTGGCGGGATTTTGCCCCAAACCAGCGGAGAGTACGTTTCCTAAAATTACCTCATCTACATAACGGGTGATGGAAGGGTTTGCTTTCAAGAGCGCCTTGATTGTAACCGTCGCTAACTTTGTGGCCGGTATATTGACTAAACTTCCGCCAAATTTTCCAATAGGCGTTCGTTTAGCGTCAACAATATACACAAATTGTTTCATAAAGTATAATGTATTCTAGCTTAAAATCCGCTCGGAAGCAAAGTGTTATGAAAAAGCAACAGATATCTTCTTATGCTGCATGGAAACCAAGCAAACCGATCTCCCGAGGCGCCCAAGCATATCATCAGGCAGTCACCTATGCATCCTGGCACATTGACAATATGGCAGAAATGATTCGGCTGGTAGAAAGAAGGGTTCGAACCGATGATATTGTGGTTGATTTTGGAGCAGGGACCGGCAGTTCAACCATTTACATAATTCGTGATATTCCCCGCAAATTTTTTCTGTTTCTGGTGGATAATTCACCGTCATGGCTTGGTAATGCCTATTCTATATTCCACACCAATCCAAATGTTAGATGTCTGCTGTTAGAAAAAAATCAGGATCAGTATCAGACTTTGGATGAGTTGATGGGAAGAAACAGTGTAAATCATGTACTATCCGCCAATACTGTACATCTTATCCCAAACATAGCCGATGCGTTTGAAGGTATTTATCGCGCACTTAAGGAAGGCGGGACATTTACATTTCAAAGTGGAAATATCAGCCGACAGGGAAGAGAAAAAGGAGTACTTATGATTGATGATTCAGTTGAGAGAATACATGATATAGCCATCTCTATTATCAGAAGAGACAATCGATATAAACACTACCAAAAAGATTTAAATAAACGGATGCAAGTGATGCGTGAGCAAAGAAAATTTGTATTTCCTGACCCAAGACCCCTCAACTATTACGTAGAAATACTTAAGAAAATTGGTTTTCGCAATATCCGTATCTCGCACAAAAAAATTAAAGTTAGCTACAAAGACTGGCTGTCTTTTTTGCGTGTCGGGCGTCTACAGGCAGGGATATTACCGGAAATTGGCGGTATTAAACTGACAGCAAAAGAAGAACACGATAGGGATGAAATTATCACCAAAGCCTCCCATTTGCTTTTTGACGAACTTAAAAAACATAATGCTCTAGCCAATCATAAGTCATTTACCACAGAGTGGGTGTATGTCCAATCTCAAAAATGAAGGGTTTTTATAGAACTTTATGTAATACAATAAAGGGACTTATGAATTTGGCATGCCCTAGGTACATATACACATTGAGCACTTGAAGATTATTTAAAGAAATCACAGATTTTATTAAGGTGCAACCTTTATCTTCTAGTAAACGATACATACAATGGTAGAGCATTTTTCCCAATCCCCGACCCACATACTTCGGATCTAACCCTGCTAAACGGAATTCTGCGTAATCGGGATGTTCATTGACGATAAAAAACCCGATAATTAAGTTCTTATCGTCAACAAATTTGTATACTATATCCGTACTTTGAAAGGAATTATCTATCCACTTTTCAAACCGATAGTTTGCTCCCGCTTTAGCAATATTTGGATCCAGATGAAAACGGTCGGCAATAAATGTCGATCCGGCTATCTTTCGTATTAGCTTTTTATCCGATAATCCGGCCAAGATCAGCCGATATCCATCACCTCTTGAAAATACAAACTCATCCGGGTTCCAGCCGGATAAATCTATATCCAAAGTTATGGTTTGCTCGATATAATAAAAACCAACCTGATCGAGTAGCTGGATCTTGGAAAAATCCTTTGGCGGAATTTTGCTAAACAGCAAATCTCCTTTTTTAAGATGTAATGTACGCTGAAGATGCATAAGCAGTTTGTTGAGCGTGGCCACATTTTTAGCGGAAAAAAATTCAATTTCTACCGTGGTGTTGTTTAATGAATCGCTATCCCAAGGAATAAGCGCATAATGAAGTTTCGCTGTACCTACTTTTAAAATTCGTGTCTTAGTTTCAAACATACCTTTACATTATACAATTCTGCTTCTTTCCCAAAAACTATTATACGGAGTTATTTTTTTCAAGAACGAAAACTTTGACTTCAAATAATCTACCAGATTATTTTTGGCCACATCTTCAATTAACAATACTATTTTAGGGAAACGTCTTATTAACTTACTACTTCCTTGCAGTGTGTAAAATTCATGTCCTTCCACATCTATTTTTAGATATGCTTCTTGGTATTCATTAGGAATAAATTTTAAGAAATTATCTAATTTGTTGGTTTTCACTAACACTTTTTCTTTAGAGTATATACCAGAAGTGGTATACATATTTTGAAACTCCTCAATATAAAAATACTTATTTTGTACCTTATCGGATAAAGCAACATTAAAGGCGGACACATTTGTTAAGTTATTTAACTTAACATTCTTTTTCAGAAGTCTAAAAGCATCCTGTTCAGGTTCGAATGAGAGAATTTTAAGACTCTTATTAAACTTTTTTAACCTTACTCCTATAGAGACGGTATATTTACCAAAACTTGCTCCAACATCAATAAATGTAACTTTTCCCCCCTTTTCAAGCGATAATTCCATCTGCTTAATCAGTTCTTCTATGTCCTCTCTCTCGAAAGCAGGAGAGCCAATGCAAAAATCTGCGACCGCTTGACGGATATAAAAATCTCCCAAGGTGGTATTCAATCGTAATTCTTTTGGATATAGGGGGAAAATCCTAAATGGATTTAGGAAACGGGGAATCAACGCGATAAATTGCGCTAACAGTATATAAGCTTTATAATTTCTACACTCAAAAATAGCAGTAAATTTATTCAGTGGCAATAACAAATAAAATTTTATCCGCTCGAAAAATCCAAAAGAGTTAGATAAACTCATATTCTGAAATCCGAAATAATGGATTTCAACACTTTAACAACAAATAAAACATCACTTTTCCCCATTCCCGGATAAAGTGGCAAACAGATTAACCTATCAAATACATATTCCGCATTTGGGAAATCTCCCGTTTTGTATCCAAAAGTTTTTTGGAAATATGGTTGCAAATGCAAGGGTCTAAAATAAACAATCGAACCGATATTATATTCTTTAAGTCTCTCCATAATTTCATTCCGGGTAATTTTTAAATTAGTTGTATCCACTAAAATGCCATAAATATTGTGGGCATGGGTAATACCTAAGACTCTTTTGGGAATTTGCACCTCTTTGTAATCTGCCAGATATTCATCATATACATTGGCAAGTTTCTCTCTGATTTTTCTAAACTTTTCCAACTTTTTAATCTGCTGAATACCCAAAGCAGCTTGTATATCATTCATATGGTATTTATAACCATCTGAAACTATTGCATAATCCCATGTTCCGGATGATGTATTCCTTTTCCAGGATTCCTTATCCATTCCGTTAACTCTTAAAACCATTATTTTTTCTGCCAACTTTTTATTATTAGTCACAACTGCTCCACCATCCCCGGTGGTCATATTTTTCACTGGATGAAAACTGAAACAAGTCAAATCGGCGATGGGCCCGATGTTTTTCCCCTTATATTTTGCCCCGATTGTATGAGCTGCATCTTCAACAACATACAAATTATGTTTTTTGGCAATTTGACAAATTGCATCTAAATCCACCGGCTGACCGCCATAATCCACAGGCAAAATAGCTTTTGTTTTAGCAGTGATCTTTTTTTCAATTTTTTTTGGATCAATATTAAACGTTTGCGGATCAATATCTACAAAAACAGGCTTGCCACCACAATGAATAATGGCATGAGCTGTGGCAGCAAAGGTAAATGGTGTTGTTATTACCTCATCACCCTTTTTTATTCCAATTGCCAGCATGGCCAGATGAAGTGCTGCAGAACAGGATGAGGTGGCAATGGCATATCTCACCCCCACATATTTTGCCAAATCTTCTTCAAATTTTTTAGTTCTTGGCCCCAATGTAATCCAACCAGACCTAAGAGTCTCAATAACCTCCCGTTCTTCTTCCTTACCAAAAACAGCAGTTGCAATCGGCAAAAACTTTTTTCTTATTTTAATCTTCATTTTAAACCTTAGAAATTATATACGGACCAATTGCCAGATATTTTAAGCCGGATCTTTGGAAAACATCAATAGCATCTCGGGGTGAACCCACTATTGGTTCACCGTGGATGTTAAATGACGTATTAAGCAAAACTCCTCTTCCGGTAAGTCTTCTAAAATAATTCATGATTTCCCAAAGTTTGGGATTAAATTCTTTTTGTAAAATTTGCGCCCTGGCTGTTTTATCGTATGGATGTATGGCCGCAACCATCTCATCCCTTGAAGTATCTTTTGTATCATAGGCCATCATCATATAGTCACCACTACTGTTACTTAAATATTTCAGGTATTTTTCTTTATCCTCGTCTAAAATGACGGGTGCAAAAGGCATCCAGAAATCTCTATTCTTTATCATTTTATTTATTTTCTCTATGACACTAAAATTTGAAGGATCAGCCAAAATTGATCTATTACCCAACGCCCTGGCGCCCCACTCTGACCGATCATAAAATCTGGCCACAATCTCCCCTTTTGATAAAAGTAGTGCTATCTCATATTCAATATTTTTGGGAATATTTATTTTAACTCCTTTCATCTTTCTAATTAACTTACTAATTTCTTTATCCGTGAATTCAGGCCCTAAGTATAAATCTTTTATCGGGGCAGGAGTTCCGTTCGTATTTAATGTTTTATAACCAAAATAACAAGCTCCAAAAGCATTAGACTCATCTCCACAGCTGGGAAATACAAAAAATCTTTCAACCTCTCTTTGTTCAGCAATTAACTTATTCATTTTAACATTCATAAAGACTCCACCGCTGGCAACTACAGTTTTAATACCCGTTCTCTTTATAGACGCCTGTAATAACTCTAACATCCTCTCCTCGAGTAATTTCTGGGCGGCTGCTGATATATGATCAAATCTTTTGTCGGAAAGTTTAAGATGACAAAGCTTTAGAAATTGATGGGCATTCACAATAGTTTTAAACTGTAAGTTTTTTTCATCTACTGTAATCCAATTTTTAATAATTTCATACACTTTTTGGGTATCTTCCTTTGGAGCATACGGTGCCAGACCCATTACTTTATATTCGTGTTCTCCCGGCTTCATACCTAGAAATTTAGTTATGGCGGAATAAAAATTTCCCAAAGAATTATTCAGGGATGTTTTTCCAATCCTTTTAAGCTGACCGTCTTTGAATATGCTAACTGTGGATGATAAACCGTCTCCTTCCGCATCGGCTGTTAGAATTACTATTTCCTGTACACCTTCACTAAGATAAGGTGCTCCATATAGTGCTGTTACCGCATGGTTGGTATGATGATCCAAAAAATAAAACTTATCATCGCTCACATTAACTATCTCCCGTAATTTTCTTATCCTCTCCCTGTTGATAGACCCCTTCATAGCTTTGGACACCAAACTGTAAATAAACTCATTCATACTCCGCATAGGAGGGAATCTCCATTCAACCTGATCAATTAAAAAGGAATAAATACTTTTTAAAAATCTATAGAGATTAATACTGGTCTTATTTTCAAAACCCCATTCGGGAAGTGGAGGCGGAATTTGCGAGGAAACAACCACCAGATCTAATGAAGAGGCGTTTATTCCTGCAAAATCTAAGCAGAACTTAATTGATTTTTTGGGAATTCCAAAATAATTTTTTACTCTGTTAAATCTTTCTTCCGATACACAAACAATTACTTTATCACCCTTCAGCAATGCGGCAGAGGCATTATGATCAGGACTTATTCCCAGTACATACATATTTTTCATTTCTTAGCTTTAATAAATATTGAAACACCCTCTTTTTTAGGAAACCGATCGTTTAGATGATCAAATAAATTAATTAATTTGAATCCCTGCATAATAAGTAACGGTTGTTTATTATTTTTAAATTTGTTTATTCCCTCCGATAAACCTTTAGGCAATTTCCCTGCATAAAAAAGTTTAGCCACCAAATTGACCAGATAATGATTAAAAGGTAAACACCAACTGGTTAGTATCTCGGTTTCGCTGATATTAAATCCTGCCTCTTTTACCAAATTAAGGATTCTTTCTTTTTTATACATTCTGTCATGCTGATTCCAAATCCCTGCCCAAAATCCTCTTTTAATATGAGTACCAAGAACATGTTGCAATATCCAGTTGAGAGGATCCCATAAAAAAGGGTAGTTGATGTTACATGTTGTCAAAGTTAATATTCCACCCTTTCGTAGTACCCTTAATGCCTCTTTTAAAACAGCTTTCTCGTCAGATACGTGTTCAATTACTTCACTCATCACTATCTTGTCAAAACTATTAGCAGAGAAGGGTAGTTTGGCTCCATCAGATAAGATTAACTTCACCTTTTTATCGCCAATAAATTTGGCTGCATCTTTTAAAGCCAGGTTATCATTATCAATGCCTGTCAAATCTAATTTAAGTCCCAACCTATTTAATAAACTAAGGTAGTAGCCATTACCGCAACCCACCTCTAAAATCCGGTCTCCCTCTTGCAGGTCCAATCCTTCAATAACTGTTTTAGCTCTCCTTTTTAGAGCCATGTCACCGACGGTTCTTAATGATAAATCTAGACTATTCCTGATATGCTCTGATGATTTTTTCAGCATTTTTTTCCGAATATCTCCTTTCTGCAAATTTTCGGCAATTTTTCGCCATTCTCCTCAGTTCATCTCTATGAGTATAAAAATATTCAACTGCCGTCCTAATATTTTCCGGACTGACATCGATCAATCTGCCCACACTATCATCCATCGCCTCAGGGACTGCTCCCCGGTTGGATCCAATGACCGGTAAACCACAAGCGAGTGATTCCAGTATGACCCTTCCGAAACCTTCTTCGGAGACCGAAGGAACAATCAGTATATCAGATTTGCCATAATAGATAGGTAGTTTATCTTGATCTAAAACTCCAACCAACTCCACATTTTTATACTTTTGTGTGAATTCTTTTATCTTTCCTTCAAGAGGTCCCGATCCCACAATCTTTAAATTTATCTCTCTTTTCCAACTCTTAACAGACTCTAAAAGTTCATTAATCCCCTTTTCCGCAACCAACCTCCCCACAAATAAAACTGTAAATCTTTTATTCCGTCTTAATTGCTTTATAGTATGGAATTTTTTTAAATCAATCCAATAAGTGAAATTATCGACTTTTTCAGAGGGAATTCCGAGCGATTTAATTTCCTCCACTGCCTGTTTGGATAACCCAAAACAGAGAGAGGCATTTTTGAAAATCCAGCTAACAAAATACCTATACAGTCCATTTTTAGGAAAACTGTATATACTGTGTGTGGATATAATCACTTTCTTGTCAAAAACTTTTCCCCAAAATACTGCCGCAAAACCTGCCACTAATCCGTGGGCGTGAATAACTTGAGGATTTCGGACAAGGATAAATAAAGGGCTTAAAAAAAATAACCCCGGCAAAAGATATAAAAATTCCAGAAGCGGATATTTAACCAGTTTATAAAAAAATCCCTTAATCCAGAAAATTCTGAATATTAGCAAATGCCTTTTCTTTTCTATCATTTTCCAGTCAACCTTTGTTGTGAGAGGTTGATAGGTTAAAACAGTCACCTCCCAACCTCTCTTGATTAAAACTTTTACCAAATCATCAAGATGAGTCTCAACCCCCCCAACATTTGGTGGAAAATGCGCTGTTAATTGTAAAACTTTACTCATTTCTCCCTAGCCTTCCCACCAGATAACCTAATGCTCCACCTGCTAATTCAGCTGATAACATAGCTACCATGGCGGCCGAAAGTATGGGATGGGCTAATATCCTTTTGAAATTTTTATAAAATACCGGACGTAAAAAATAGATGGTTTTTGGACCAAAGATTGGAATATCATGTTTTTTTAAATATTTATACGTAGATTTTGCATAATAGAATTTCTTTTTTGCCAAACTTAACGGATTTGAAATTCTCTCATGATGAAGGATTTTTGCTTTAACCCTGCCTATCTTAAACCCCATCTTCTTGATAGTTTCCGGTAAGTCCCAGTCTTCCGGACCCGTCATAGAAGTATCATATCCACCTACCTTCCAGAATATTTCTTTATCAAAAAATCTGGCGGCATCCGTAGTCTCATCTCCCTGTTCATTATAAAATGACCTCTCGAAGGATTTGACTTTACCCCAAAAGCTCAGTGCTACCGAGTTCTCGGGTACAACTACGCCTTTAATAGTATTGTTTTTTCTTACCAAATGAAGACACTCTTTTAACACATTACTGGTTAATTCCATATCCGCATCCAAGAAAAACAAATATTTACCTTTTGATTTCCCTGCTCCATAATTTCTCTGTGCCGATCTTTCCGGTCCGAAATCATAAATCTTATCCGTGTACCCCTTTGCTAATTGTTTAGTCCGATCATTTGAATTATTATCTACTACAATAATCTCCAAATTTTGATACGTCTGATTTTTTATTGATCTTAGAAGTCTTTCCAGGACTTCTTGTTCGTTTTTGGTGGTGATTATAACTGATACCAGATTACTTACTGTTCTCATCTTATTTTAAAATACTTTTTAATGTTTGAAATCACATAGTCAACTTGATCTTTCGTAATATGGGGAAATAACGGTAGAGAAAGCGTTCTTTCAGCAAAGCTTTCCGCAACCTTAAAGTCTCCCTTTTTATAGCCCAAATATTTGTAAGCCGGTTGAAGGTGCAAATTTTTGGGATAATGAATACCCACTTCAATTCCATAACTTCTTAAAAACTCAGCCAGCTTATCTCTTTGCTGAGTCAGAATTGCCAAAACATGATAAACACTTTCACCACCTACAGTTTCTTCCTCAAATTGAAATTTATTTGATAATTTCTCCCGGTAATAATTTGCCCATTTCCTCCTACTTTTATTCCACTTATCCAATAATTTAAGCTTAATTGATAAAACTGCGGCCTGGATTGTATCCAGTCTGGCTGTTGTGCCGATTGATACATGATCAAAATGATTAGTTCTGCCATGATCGATCAATAACCTTATTTTCTGATCGTAGTACCTGTTATTTGTAACAATGGCTCCGGCGTCTCCCATCCCTCCTAAATTTTTTGCCGGGTAGAAACTAAAACAGGTGAAATCACTGCCCAAGGACCCAATCATTCTCCCTTTGTATTTAGCGCCATGGGCTTGGGCCGCATCTTCTATGATGGCAATTTTTTTGTTCTTTATAACTTTAAAAATACCATCCATATCTACCGGGTTACCGTGTAAGTGAACAGGAATTACAGCTTTGGTCTTTTTGGTAATTACTCTATCTAAAAGTTTGGGGTTCATATTAAATGTTTTTGAATCCACATCCATAAAAACAGGTGTTGCTCCAACCAAAATTATTGCTTCAGCCGTTGCCGTAAAAGTATTGGGAACCGTAATAACCTCATCCCCCCTCCCAATTCCTAAAACTCTTAGTGCCACAGTCAGCGCCTCGGTACCCGAACTAACTCCCACGCAATATTTGGCATGGCAATATTTGGCAAAATTTTTTTCAAATTGTGCTACCTGAGGACCTTGGATATACCGACCAGAAACAAGTACTTTTTGAACTGCTTTATCAATCTCTTTTGAAATCTCTTGATACTGACCCTTTAAATCCACTAGTGGAATTTTCATATTCATTTTATCCTACGAATAACTTTGGCGGGATTGCCTGCCACGATAGTCCACGGGGGAACATCTTTGGTGACAACGCTGCCTGCTCCCACCATTGCACCCATCTTGATTGTAACTCCACCAAGTACGGTGCTGTTTGCTCCAATCGATGCTTTTTTACAAACTTTTGTTTGCACAATCTTCCAATCTTTCGAAACCTTTAAACCGCCGTCTTGGTTGGTTGCTCTGGGAAAATTGTCATTGGTAAACACCACTCCCGGACCAATAAAAACTTCATCCTCTAAGCTAACCCCTTCCGGAATAAATGCAAAAGCTTGAATTTTAACCCTGTTGCCGACTTTTACTCCTTTTCTTATTTCCACAAAAGCTCCTACAATACAATCATCACCTATTGTGCAACCATATAAATTGACGGTCTCGGGATGATAGATTTTGGTATTTTTACCGATTTTGACATCTTCTGCTATACTCATCTTCCTGATAGTATATCATCTAGTCATGTCAGAGGATCAAACTATCACCAAAAATATATCTGTCCTGCTGAGAGAAATTCTCTATTTTTTACCGGTATTTTTAATCATATTCTTTTTACTATCTCCAATCTTTTCTTGGGCTTTAGGCGCTCCTTTCTATCGGGATATCCAGCTTATGGCAACAAATGAATTTTTCGGAGAACAACTTAATCTCTCTCCAACTAATTTTTTAAAACACTACAGCATGCAACTTGGTAGTTTAGCTATAGCCTACAAATTTTTTGACTTCAGCTCCTTTTCCTATTTTGCTCTAAACATTATTTTAAGAATTATAGCCGCTTTTGTCATATTTTTTTTTGTGACAAAATGGACCAAAAGCAGATTGGCCGGTTTCTTATCAAGTCTTTTTTTTGGGATCAACACTGCCGGTATACGAAGTACCGTTGATGTAACATTATTCCAGGTTTATATAGCCATTACCTTCCTGATCATTTTCCTGGATAGGTGGCTTGCCTTTCATAATCACCCTAATAGGAGAAATTTAATAGTTTCCACCGCGCTTTTTGTTATAACAATTTTATCTTATCCGGAAAGAATGGTTGGCCTGCCTTTTTTGGTAGTTGCAGCAGAATTATATTGGTTATTTAAAAGCTTTAAAGATAAAATGAACCGGACACTGGTATTATTTCACCTGCTTTCTTTAATATTCATCTTAATTCTACTTATTTTTATCACCGGTTCTTTAAGCCCTATTGGGGAGGTGGCCGCCAAACAAGTCTCAATCGGTGTTTTGCTGCTGTCTCTTTTAATCGGTTCGCCCGACACAATAGCCGCCATTTTTGCCTTTATCGGTAATTTATTAATCCCATCTCCTCCGCTAAATTCCAATTATCTGGATATTCAAATAATAAAGTCATTGGGGGATTTAATTCCTATTTTAGGGATAATATTCGTTATCATCAGTTTGATTAAACGCAAATTCTTATTAGCCTATCTTTGGGTTATTCCGATTGTCTTTTCACCATTTATTTCACAATCCAAACTGGAACTGGTTGGTTGGCAGGAGGATTGGATAGCAGTTACCCGATTAGGGGGAACTCTTTTTACAATTCTTAACTTAGCACTTATTTCATTATGGCAAAAAAATAAAACCTTATCAGGAATCGGCCTTTTAGGAACAGGTCTTGTTTTGTCAAACTTACTGCTACCTTGGTTAATTTCTCCTCAAAATAACTCTGCCTCCGACCAATCAGCTTTTAGATTTGTCCACCGCTATTATACGGTTCCCAGTATCGGGATGGGTCTTCTGCTATCTTGTGCGGTCTCTCTAATCCTTCAATCATTTAAAAAGAATTTATTAATGCGTAGTATGTTGGTTTTGTTAATTATTGTTCCGACAGCCCTTTTAATTCTTTTACAGGTTGTGGCCACCCGCCATTATATAATGGCGCAAGATAAATACATTAATTTAAACGATGCCAATGCCCAAAAAATTGATTTATTTTGGACCAAGCTTAGACCCTTCGTAAAAAACATTAAGGGAGGGGAAGACAACTTAATTTACATTGACAGTGACGGCAGTCTATCCGAAAGATATATTACGGCATACTTTCCCGTTAGAATAGATATGACCACCAAAGGAGATAGTCCAAAACTTAAATTTATCTTCCAAGAGAGCGAACTTGATCAGTATCTCATGCAACACCCAGATAACCAAACTTTAGAAACTGCTCTTTTTGCTTTCAGCTGGCATAACAATAATTTAAAAGACATTAAAAATGAACTACTAAACTCTTATGACCAAAGTCTGTAAAATCATTATTATTATTTTAATAAGCCTATTTCTTTGGGTTTTGTACATACCTATAAACCCCATTTCCTCTGGTGGATTAAAGGAAAAATACTATATTTGTGATGTTGGTAATGCTCACTTGTGGATAATGCCGACTCCAGTCCAGGCCCGGACGGAATTTATGAAAATTATTAAATTCCCCTTTGTGAGCGAAGATGACTCCATAGAATTTACCTACGAAAGTCTCCGCGAAAGGCCATTTTTCCAATGTTTTGGTAAAATATCCGTTTATGCTCTATATAAAGCTAAAACTCTCAACGCCAGAATTAAGATTAATCAACCGGCAGAATTTGGTATGGCTCTTCATAGGGTCAGTATTCAATCAGGCTGGACCAGACAGCTTAAGAGTGATGAGGCGGAAAAAGTGGTACTATTAACCTGGCCCATAGAACGGGCCAATCAAGAAGGAACATTAAAACTTAACTGGCTGCCCGGAGATTTTGATGGGCTCACTTTTACCGTAGACAAATATGACCGTGATAAACCCTTAATAGTAACAATCTATGAAATATATTTAAAATGAAATTAAAAGTAGGCGTTATTGGTCTCGGGTATTGGGGTCCTAATTTTGTCAGAAATTTCATCCGATATGAACGAACCCAGTTAGTTTGGGTATGTGATATTTCAGAAAAAGCGCTTAAGAAAACCTGTCAAGGCTACCCTTATCTTAAATCAACCCAAAATTATCATGATCTTTTAAAGGATAATTCTTTAGATCTAATAATTATTACCACCCCTCCTAATTCTCATTATATAATTGCAAAAAAAGCGCTGGAGGCCAAAAAACACGTCATCGTGGCAAAACCGCTGGCCTTATCATCAAAGGGGGCAAATGATCTTTTAAAATTAGCCAACGAAAATAATCTACTTCTCCATACTGATTTAACATATCTTTATACGGCAGCAGTTAGGACAATCAAAAATCTTATTGATAAGGGCGCTGTTGGCAATCCTTTATATTACGACTCGATCAGAACGAATCTTGGCTTAATCCAGCAAGACGTCAATGTTATTTGGGATTTGGCTATCCATGATTTATCTATCATTGACTATTGGTTTAACTTAAAACCGGAGAAAGTATTTGCCGTCGCTTCAAAACATAATGAAAATTCCAAAACCGAGGAAATGGCCCATATATCTGTCACCTATCAAAATCATTTCATTGCTCATATCCATGTTTCCTGGCTGTCTCCGGTTAAGATTCGGACCACTTTGGTAGGCGGTACCAATAAGATGGTTTATTTCGACGACTTGCAACCGGATGAAAAAATTAAAATTTATGATAAAGGCGTCAAAATAGCCAGTGATTCCATTACCCCTTTTAAGCCGGCTTATCGTAGCGGCAATATTATCACTCCTACCTTATCGCAGGAAGAGGCTTTATTTTTAGAGATTAGGGATACTACCAATCAAATTATGCGTAAGTCTATTAATTATTTAAATGCACAGTTAAGTATCCGGATTTTAAAAATTTTAGAAGCTTGTGACAAATCTATCAAAACAGGCCATTCAACTGCTATCCGATGATTAAGCTATCAAGAGACTTAACAGGAAAAATACGTTTTATTATTGATCAATTCATTCCTCCCATACTTAGAGATCAAAAATGGTTTATGCTTATCCCATTTAAAATAATCTTTCAAGACAAATCCGATATTTTTCTTAACTTCAAACAGAAGGCTTATCAATTATCGGAAAAGGAATTTTCCCACATCTATGAAATTGTAGGGGCAGATGAGTGGAGACAAACAGATTTAAATGTAGGCAGTATTCAAAAGATTTTGGGAAATATTAAAGGAAAAACAGTGTTGGAGGTGGGTTGCGGTAAAGGTTATCTGGCAAAAATGCTGGCAGAAAAATATTTAGTCACAGCATCCGATATTATGATTGACTCCAAACTAACATCAGGTGGTTCTAAGCTTAAATTCAAAGTTGCCAATATAGAATTCTTGCCTTTCAGAAATAAAGAATTCGATACGGTAGTTACTACTCATACTTTAGAACATATCCGAAATATTAACAAAGCAATCAGCGAGCTAAGAAGGGTAGCCAGAAAAAGATTGATCATTGTGGTGCCGAAACAAAGACCATACTTGTATACATTCGATTTGCATTTACACTTTTTCCCCTATCTTCACTCTCTATTGACTACCATGACTAGTGGGAGCAAGATAAAAAGTATCTGTCAAGAAATCGAGCATGACTTATACTATCAGGAAGATCGCGAGTGAGGCTGTGAGAAAAAACTATTCAGTATCTGTTGTCATCCCTGCCAGAAACGAAGAAAGCACTATTGGTACAGTGTTGGAAGAAGCAGTAAAGTTGCTTCCCAAAATAACTAAAAAATACGAGATTTTAATAAATGATGATGCCTCATCTGATAAGACATCACTTATTCTTGAGCAATTTTCTCAAAAACATAAAAATATTTTAGTTTTTCACCAAAAAAAGGCTTTAGGCATCAGCGGTGGCTTCGAGTTCTTATATAAGAGGGTAAAAAACGAATTGATTTTTACGCTTTCTGCTGACGGAGAATTTTCAATCAAAGATTTACCTAAAATGATTGCTAAAATATACGCAGGTTTCGATTTGGTGATAGGCCAAAGAAGAAGTAAAAAATATTCTTTTCCAAGAAAACTTATCTCCTTTATGTTTAACTTTTTACCAAAATTATTATTCGGAGTAGATCTTTATGATGCGGGTAGTATTAAATTATATAAAAAAGAGGTTTTAAAAGATACCACTCCCCTGTCCAAAAGCGTATTTAATGAGGCGGAAAGAATTATCCGCTCGTATAAATTAGGATACAAAATTACATCAGTTCAGATCAATTACTCAACGCGACAAGCCGGTCAGGCCAGCGGCGCAAAGCTTAACAATATTATCCTATCTTTCATAGATATGTTGAAGTTGCGTTTTTCACTATGATATGGATATGAGATAATTTATGCTTTTGATTATTTATCTTAAAACAATAATGCTACTTGCTGTTACTTCCTTTTGCGGAGTGAGTCTGCTCAGGAGAGCAACAGAAGATAAACGGGCAGAAGTGATTATCCCCGCCGGAATAGTCTTCGGGATTGCCCTATATATTTTCCTTCTCAATTTAGTAGCCCACATCATCAAAGGTATTCCCGGATTTTACTTGGCATTGTTAATGGAGTTATTGCTGACCGTGGTTATTAAATTGTATAGTAAGACAGATAAACTAACCTTTCCCGTTGGCAGAGTAAAAACGGTTTGGGTATTCTCTTTAATGGTTTGGGGTATCTTTCTTTACATCATAACTGCCACAGGTCATGCATCAAGCGGGGATGCCTCAAATCACTATATACTGGCCTCCCTTTTCTTAAGAGGGGATTATCCCATTCATTCACCTTATCAGCCCGACTTTTTAGCTTATTATCACATCGGCGGGGCGCAGCTTCTGGGTGCACTTAAGGGAATTACCGATGGAAGTTTTGAATTTTTATTCTCCTTATTCTCCCTAATATCACTACTGTCTATTTCCCAGGTTTTAACATTTATTTTAAAACCTAAGGATGAGAAAGCTATTCCATTGCCTCTTTTTTTTCTAGTGCCTGCCGTGGGAATAATCTCCTTAGGGCAATTTATGCTAAGTTGGCCATTTGTTTTTGAATTACCTCAAATTTCAAATGGGCTCTTAAATTGGTTAGCTCACCTGCCAATTTATGGAGTTTTCGGTGCTTCAACATCTTTGGATAGTTTTGCGCTCTTTTTTCATAGAATGCTTTCAATCTCTTTTTTTGTTGCCCTTCTACCATTAATCCTGATTCCAAAAATGAAATCAAAGGCGGTGCCATCGCTTTTAATCCTACTAAGTCTAAGTGCTATAGCATTAACTGATGAATCGGTATTTATAGTGACAGTAGTTGCCGTATTTATCATAACTGCTTTTACATTATTCCGAAAGTCTTATCTGATGTGGGCTTTTCTTTGTATTTCGATTGTGACAGTTAGTTTAATACAGGGCGGAATAATAACAGACTCTATTTTTAGCAGAAATGGAAAAAGCATGGTATTAGTCTTTCCCAAAGACGAGACTGGTCCTTTGACCCACTATGGTTCATACCGAACCACCCGGATAAGACACGTGCAAAGCTATTTATTTCCTGATAATGAAAATTATCGTCCTTTCCGATGGTTTCATCCATCAATACTTTGGCAGTTAGGCCTGATGTTATCTTTTAGTTTAATTACCCTGTATCTATACCGGAAAAAAGATCCGATATATTTTAGATTAAACTATTTAATGTGGTTACTGTTTATTTCATCCGTGACTGCTCTTTTGGCATTTCTAATTTTAGTTCCTAAGGGAATGTATCATATCAATGGCTTCAGATTTTTAGGAATGTCTTTTCATTTTTCTGGTTTAGGAATTGCGCTTTTTATCATATACGGTCAGACTACTCTAAAGTTTAACAAGTTATTAAAATTATTAATTAAGCTGGTAATTATATGGCTACTAATTTTTTCTATTGTTCCTCCGCTGATGCAGTTATTCCCCAGGAAAGGTTATAATTGGTTTGCCTATACACCTCCTCAAACCCAAATGCCACTTTATAATTGGATCCGACAAAATATCCCTTTTGAGAAAAGGGTACTCATGCTGACAGACCCAAATCCAAGCTCATCTTCCAATACTGATTTGGTAACCCAAGTCGGAACATTCACCCCGGTCTGGACTAATGAATATTATGCGCAAGGATTTGATACCAATCCTACCTATTCGGATGTTTTCTATACACTAAATCCTGAACTTGTAAAGTTGCTAAGACTTGATTTTATTGTTATTTCAGACCAGTACTTATCGATTCTACCATCAAAACGGGTTGCAGATCTTAAAAATCAGAATTTCTTCCAACCCACTTTTACGGATTGGACAAATAACTATACCGTCTTACGTATTCTTCCCAAATACCTTAAAGAAGGTGAGAATTTGAATGGAACATTTTACCAATTAGTCCAGATAGCTCCCGTTGAAGGCAAATATTTTGTGGAAGAGGTACCTATTATTCCAGAGGATATGCATAGAGCAGTAAGACTTGCTTTATATCAGAGAGAGGTATACGAAAGAGAAAAATTTTTCCCCTTTTCCGATGCTTTTTATAATTTTGTAATTGATGTTGATATGAAATATTATGGAGTATATAGGGGAAAGTTTGACTATTTAATTCTATCTAGCAAAACTGACCCTAAGACCATTTGCAATTGTGCAACTAAACTCTTATGGGAAGGAGTGGGAAATGGAATTAAACTTTGGGAAACTATATAGCAAAATGATTAAGAAACACTTACTGTTTTTACTCCTAATACCTATAGTTATTATCAGTCAGATCTATTTATTGGCTCCTCATTTGCAGTATGGTTTAGCTGATTTGGACGATGGTTCAATATATGGATTTAAAAAATATGTCAGAATTTCCCCCAATATAATCGGTTTTTTTACAGACTCATACAAAGAACTGGGAGTCTATTCCCACCAGTATTACTATCTGGGGATTCTTAATTTCTTTTTTAGCTCAAATATTGAAGCCTACCATCAGGTTACCCATTTCTTTAAAATTGCCGCCACCCTCAGCAGTTACCCCTTCTTTTACATTGTGACCGGAAGCAGCTTAATTGCTTTTGTCAGTGCGCTCTTTTTTGCTTTCTCTCATTCGGCAGCCGGCTCAATGCAACTGGTTGTGACCGGCAGTGATTATCCAGCCATTTTTGTCTTTCTAATTTTTCTATCTCTCTATTTCTATTTAGTCAAAAATGGAATTTCCAAATTAAGTTGGGTTCTAATAACTTTACTGTTTTTCTCTTTAGCGATGGCGCTGTCTACCGAAAGAATCTATCCTGTTATTCTACTACTTCCTTTTATCGAAATATTTTGGATCTTAAGAAATAGGTCTAAGAAAAGTGTGTTCATTTCCATTAAAAGGCTAACTATCCTGTATTCACCAATTATAATCGCAGTGATGATAGCTCCGGTATTTTTGGGGCTTCTAATCCCCAATTCCACAAGACTTTTGCAGAGTTTATCCGAAGGCAGGTGGGATTTGGCTCTAATTCCGTTTATAGCCTTAGGTAGTACAATCTTGACCCATGATTTATGGAAATATACAGGAATCGTTCCGAAAGAAAACTTAGCGGATTTTGTGAACCAATTAATATATGGTCCACTCCTGCCAATTTTAGTAGTCACTTATTTAGTAAGTTTGATCTTGTCCCGAAAAAGTTTGAGATTTACTTTTATCATTATTCTTGTAACCCTGTTGGGGTCAGTCATAAGCCATTATTTTAGTTTGGGCCATCCGGGAGCTTCTGTAAATGTGGCTGTATTTGGTTTTTACATCCTCGGATTCTCGTTAGCATCCTTCATTGACTGGATGCAGTCAGGCGAAAGAAAATACTTAGGATTATTCCTGGGGCCATTTATAGCCTTCTTTTTTATTTTTAATACTTGGGTTGCCACCATGGATCGCGACTTAGTTTTCGGAGGCGTCCATCGTTATGTCACTATCCCATCAATTTTCATCAGTCTATTTTTGGGGAGCATCTTAGGTTTAATGTTTAAAAAGTTTTTCAGGTTAAAATCTTTCCGAAGATTATTCTTTCTTGTACCTTTTTTTCTATTAATAATAATTTTGTTTACTCACGCACGAGAATTGACAGCGGCCTTTTCCTACGATTTAAAAAACGGTTATGGAATTAAGGATAAAATTTATATGCGTCAACAACTGCTACCATACATGAATAATCTAAAGATTAGTGAGCCTACTCTCTTTTATTTTGATATCTATACAGACTCAGCCAACAGTTTCTATTATGGTAATACCGTTATTTCGGGGTTTAATGCCTGGACTCTCTGGCTACCTAATGTTGATTTTAGATCAGAACTGACTCCTTCATATATAGCTGATTTTAATAAATTAAAGGCATCGGTAATGCAGAAAAATGGAATCAGAGGTATTTTTTATGAAAATAAGTTTTTTAAAGGAGAAAATTTTTATGCTTTTCTTTTGCAGGATAAAGAAGTCTTTGATATCACGGATAAAATTAAAAAAGAGTTAGGATTAATCAAATGATACTCAAATCCAAAAAAATTTATTACCCTTTAGCATTCGTTTTAATTTTGGCAGTTAGCTCTTTTACCTTCTTCCCGTCATTTAGCTTAGCTTTATTTGGTGACGATTGGTTGGCATTTGTCAGATACCTGTACCACCTTGGCCCAAATCCTGAAAGTCCCGGGCGGTGGAACCATCTAAATTATTTCCTAACTCCATATGGCTCCCAGGATATACTCATGGGCTTGCTGCAAAATATTTATGGATATAAATCCAGTTTGTATTATTTAACATCTTACATTTTAAGACTTATTGCCGCCTTTTCTTTCTACCCCCTGATAAACTATTTAACGAAAAGTCACTTAGCAGCCTTTTTTGCCATCCTTTTTTTCTCTATAGCAACTACCGGATTAGATGCAACAAACTGGGTCTTTAATATGCCCTCATATATCAGTATTACCTTTTTCAATCTATTTTTATACTTTTACATCCGGGTTAAGGGAGATAAGAAAAAGAAGTTGCTTATTCCTGCTATGCTGCTTTTTTATCTTGCATATATTTGGGCTCCGATCAGGATGCACGGGGTATTACCATTTATTTTTTTACTGGAGTTGTTCTGGTTTATTCGGGAGCGGAATATACCTACCTTAAGATTCTCACTGGTAAGATTAACAAGCATCATTGCAGTTTTCCTCTTTATAAACTTTACCGGACAAAGCAGTGGAACCGGTAATATTTGGAGTGATCGCTTTAATGAGGGATTAACGGCTATGGTATCTATGCTAGGGCAAGGAAGAGTAGACTTCTTCTTGTATCCTATTACCATATTCGGGGCTACTATTTTCCCCCGCTTATTCTCTGATATTAATCTGGTGCCTGTCAATAAAGAATCAATGATAACTTCCTCAGTTATAATTTTTATAACTTTTTCTTTTATTGTATATGTATTTTCACAAACAATTGAGGGATTTAAAAAATATACTCTTAAACTAATAATTCCTCTTTTTGTTGTCTGGACAGCTATCCTTTTCGTTGTACCCTACAAAAACGAACGGTTGTTTTATAATTTTTCGGACTTCTTTTTACAAACCTTGATTGGCGGCTTTGTCGCAGTACTGGCATTTTTTTTATTAATACTCAGATTCAAAAACTTCCATTTCTCCACAGCCATTTTTTCCGCAATAATATGGACATTAATGTCCTATTTTGCCGCATGGTGGCAAACCCCTTATATAATTTTTCCCACTACTTACCGTTACCTGATACCGTCAGTTGTTGGGATAACTGTGCTTTTTGCAATTATAATCAGTTTGGGTAAAAATAGAGCTGCTAAGCTTTCACTATTTGCATTATTTTCCATGATCCTGATTATCCATCTACTATCAACCAGGGCTTACCTTAGTGTTTTAAATGAATATCATAGTCAGAGGATTAGTGATAAAATATGGGCCGCCATACCTTATTATCCGGAAATTGGTACAGACTCTAAATTTCGATATTTTTATTTTGAAGGTGAATCCCAATCTCAGGGAATTATTCATAATGTAATCACATTTGGTTTTCCCACTCATTTAGGTCTTATCTATAAATATTACATCCACCACGGCTCCGGAAATAATATTGCCACAAACAGGGCAGATGAAGTGATTTCGGCTGTCACTGACGGGCAGTCTCTAAAAGCCCATGGCTATAATAAAGGACCGATTGATGTAAATCAAATTTATGCTTTCAGATTAATTGGAAAAGATAATTTAATTAATATAACAACAGAAGCCAGACAAAAACTTATCCGGATTGTCCAGGATTACAATAAAACCAAACGATAAATATCTTCATTCTGCTAATCCCAATTCTTGTAAAATCTCCTCTTTTATATTAATGAAATCTCTATTTTTAAGTTTGAAGGCATAGAAATTTTCTAGCTCATAGAAAATTTCCTTAAAGTTACTTTTTCCGTTGCCTACACAAAGACTTCTGTAAAAAAAGCCTTTCTTCCCTTTCTCATCCTTGATAAATTTGACTAAATCATTATGATTTGCAAAATATAGTACCTCCGTACAACCCTCTTTGAGTATATTTCCTTCAAAATACATCCAGTATGGAAAACCGGATAAGAAACCTTCCCCGTAAAATGATCCTTCCGAACTTATTCCGGATGTATCAAAATAAAAAAGAATGGGATTTTTAAGATCAATGTCTTTAATTTTTTGCTTAAACCTATCTTGCAGTAGTCTTTGTCCTTCAGCCGATCTGCCGTTTTCGAGAAAGTAGCTGAAACGCGATTGTATTTCTCCGCTACTCATCGAAAAGATGGAAATTATAATTAATAGTAAGGGGGGTAAAAAAATAGTTCTTAATAGCTTGCTTTTAAAAAGCAGAATTTTGTAAAGTGTGGCAACTAAAAAGACTGACACCATTAAAGAAGCTCCAATAGCAGCAACTACCAGATAGTAGCTGGTTGGTGAAAAATTAATACCGTAAGGCTCCAGGGACCAAGTTGCAAATACAAAAATGAAAAGATACAAAGGCGCTATCCAAAAAGCCAAAAGTAAATTATCACCTCTTTTACCCTGTAACCATTCTCTAAAAAAAGCCAAACCCAATATCGAAATATAGATCCCCAACAAAGCAGCGTGAAATCCTGTTGAATCATAGGGCAATCCCTGTTCCTTTGGTAAGTATTGAGAGTGGGTTGCTATAAAAAAAACTAGAATCTCTAAAATAAAATTCAAAACAAAAACAAACAAAAAAAATGTCCGGGGTTTTTTAGAGTGTAAAAATGCCATAATAACTGTTAGTATCCCGAATATTACTGTCGGTCCTCCCGATAAAAAAAGTAGGTACTCCCCCAAATTATCGAGCCTAACCAGACCAAATATTTTCCCCCACTCTGCCGTGATAAAGGTATACCCGATTCCCGAAAATGGAGATAAAATAAGGTGCCAGTTACCTTCAATAACGCTTTTGTAAATACCAAAACGGCCCTGTAGGTACTCCAAAGTTAAATTGGGCGAAATAATCGTAAGTCCAATAAATGGAGAGTAAAGTACAAGCATTCTGATTAACGAATTCTTCAGATTAGTTATTTTTCGATTTGTCATAAGTAAAAACAGTTCAACAAGAGGCAATAAAATCAGAAGCGGATATAATCTTATCGGTGAAAAAACAATTGTCAAAACCAACAAAATCAAGCCTAACCCTAACCATGGAAGATTTATTTTGTGATTTTTCACAATCGTGTAGTACACCGTTAAAAATATGCACATCCAAAAAATAGCCAGGTAGTCACTGCCCTTAAGCGTAAATTCAAGAGGCCCGACAGAAGCATGACTAATTGCGTAAAGAATTGCTGTCAGAAATACCAGCAGCCTGTCTTTAAAGATAACTAAAACCACTGGGAATACTGCTAAAATTGCTAATGTTTTAAAAAATAAATTAATAGTTTGAAATGCTTGGTGATCTAACCCTACCAGAATTTCCAATAATCCCAAGTAATACACCTGATAGGTTGTGTGCAAACCTCTTTCATGCCAAACCTCGGCAATTTTTGATAAAGGATTAGGACCTATTACTTTATACCCGAAATAAATAATCCGATCATCCGGCTTAAAACCAATTTCCAAAGCGGGTTTTAACAAATAAAATTGCAGAATAGGAATAATTATTAGCAGCCCGATGAAGATCAAAAGATTCGATGAGGTGGAAGTTAGTTTATATCTCATCCAAAGTTTCCAACCTAATTTTACTTTAATTTCTCGGAAAGAATTTTTAAGGTATTTATGTCGTGTTGTATTAGCATCCAAAATGAAGAGTTAGCCGCATATTTATCCCTTAGGTTTTCTAAAAATTTTCCGTACTTTTCAAAATCCTCAATTAGCTTCTTTTTTTCATCATCGTCGGCTTTTTTAACTAAATCAGCCACGATACCCGCTGAATAAGAAAAACGCTCGCTGCTAGTTTGAACTTCTGACAAAAGTTTATTATCAACAACATAATTTAATTCCGAAAGCCTTATCGTTAAAAGTGTTAAAGCATAAGATTTTTTAGATCCGGTGGTAAAGTTTAAAACATCACGTCCTTTTTCCCAAAGCCTTTTCAGTGGATAGTAAAACGATCCTGGATTAATAGTTGTTTTAGGCAAGTCCAGCTGCTCATCTTTCTCAGCGTAAACTCTACCCGAAGATACGCTAAAAAACATCATGGTCATGAAAGATATTAAACAAATTCTTAAAACAACTCTCATAACTTTCCTTAATTCTACATTATACTTCTTATCCAATCAATAACTGCCCCTAATTCATCTTCCAGTTTATTCTTAACCTTCCAACCTAAAATTTTCCTTGCTTTTTTAGATGAAGGCACTCTTTTTTTAATATCATATTTAAATCCTCTCACGTATTTTACTTTAAACGGTCTTTTGATGGCACATTTTTCCCAAAGCAATTTTGCCAGATCTATCATTTTTATTTCTTTTTCTGAACCAATATTAAAATCTTCACCAGTTGCTTTATTAGACTCCATGGCCAGAATGATACCTCTGGCAATATCCGAAACATGAGTAAAACATCTGGTTTGTTTCCCATCTCCCAAAAGTTCTAAAGGATATCGGCCTGATAATATTTTTTTAATCAAATCTGGGATAACGTGTGCATAGCCCACTTCTTCTCCCGGGGCCTCATTTATTCCGTAAGCATTAAAAGGCCTAACGATGGTGTAATTTAGTCCGTACTGCTCATGAAATGCCCTGCAATACCACTCGCCTACCAGCTTAGAAAATCCATAAGCAGAAACGGGAGGAGGAATTTTTGAAAGATCACTTTCTTTACTGGGAAAAATGTTGGTCGACTCAAACACCATTGACGAGGATAGGTAAATGATTCTCTTTATTTTTTCCGAAACTGCCGCTTCAAATACGGCAGAGTACATCTTGTTATTTTCCGAAAGGATAGTTGCCGGATATTTATGGAAATAACCAATCCCGCCAATTTTGGCTGCCAAATGTATACAGTAGTCTACACCATCCATAGCACGAAGCGCTGCTTTTTTATCTGTCAAATCAACTTTTAAAAACTCCACATCCGGGGGAACTTTCGTTTCTTTTTTTGATAAATCATCAGCTACTCTAACCCTATATCCTCTCTCAAGAAGCTGTTTTACAACCTCACTACCAATAAATCCCGCTCCACCCGTCACCAGTATTTTTATCTTCATACACCTAACCCAGGGCGTTCCGCCTTCCTTTTTTTACCGTATGATTTAACCTCCCCGTTTGGTCGAACCCTTTCTTCTGATTTAGAAACTACATCTTTTAAATAAAACATAATTTTCCCTGTGCCAAAAATATTCCAGATATCACAGATTAATAAATCCTCAGAGACAAATTTTTTCAAATAATCAAAATTAACATCTTTATAAACATCATGATCTACTCCTATTATTAGGATATTCGCATCCTTTAGCGCATCCTGGATGGGTTGTGAGTCAATATAGGGATCAGAAACAGAGACTCTAGCACCTTCTGCCGAAAAATATCTTTGAAGCTTGGGGGAAAGGGAATAGCGAATATCATCAATATTTTTCTTAAACGCCAGTCCTAAAATGGAGACCTTTTTCTTATGTAAATCCTTAATCTCTGATTTTATCCTGGACAAGAGGTATCCAGGAATGTTTTCATTAAGCCTCCATGCAGCTGTAACAAGTTCCATAAAGGGACTTTTATCAATTAGGAAAAACCCATCTTTAACAAGACACGGTCCGGCAGTCAGTCCCGGGGATTTTAATCCCGCTCTTTTGTAATCATTATTAACCAGATTTAAAATTTCATAAATATCACAGCTATAATCTTCTGCAATCATCATAAATTCATTGCCTATCGCAAAATCAATATATCGGTACATATTGCAAAATAGCTTGGCCAATTCTGCTGCGCGCGGATTGGTATATAAAATTTTGGGGGCAATTTTTTTAAAAACTTCTGCAGCTTTTTTGGCGCTACTATCATCCAAACTACCAATTATTTGAGGAATTTGCCCCAGCTCCTCTACAGATTTACCCTCGGCAATTCTCTCCGGGCAATATGCAATAAATAAATTTTTCCCTATCTCAAGTCTGGTTTGCTCTTCCAGTTGCCTGGCCAGTTGTTCAGTAGCTCCAGGGGATAAAGTACTTCTAAAAATAATTAGATGATCATTTTTTATTGAAGGAGCCATACTTCTTAATAAGTCCTCTATTCCACCAAAGTCAGGACTGTAAGTATCATCAATGGGAGTCCCTAAGGTTAAAATTATTATATCGTTCTCAGATACTACCCTATCTAAGTGTTGCTGGGAAAAAATCTGAAAGTTTTTACCGCTGTGTTTTTCTAAAAGCCTCTGAGCGCCTTCCTCCATAAAGGGCATAATTTTATGCTTCAAAAGGGAAATTCTGTAAGGATCAACGTCAATCCCGGTAACTTGAAATCCTTTATCTGCCAAAACTAAAGCAAGCGGAAGTCCTACTCTACCTACCCCAAATATGGCAATTTTTTTATCCATGAAGATAAACCGATCCTACTAAAAATAAGGGATTTATGCAACTATCTTTTTGACTGATAGAGAATATCCAATGCTCCCTCATATCCGTGGACATCAGATAAGGCTGCAACTATTCTAATTCTGGATAAACCGTGTAATAAATGCGGATTATAAAATAATTGAACCAGTTCATCTGGTTTCTCGAGAGAGTACTTTCCAATTCTATATTTTTGGTCAAATTCATCTTTATCAATACCTAGGACTGAAGCATCTATTTGGTCGGATCTTTCGGCGCATCTTGCTGTCATCATCATTGCCACAGCATTACAGTCCAGTTCAACTGCCATAGCCGCCAGTCTTGTTTCCTCCGGTATTAAAGTTAGCTTTAATTCTTCTCCTCCCACCTTACTAACTGCCCGCTCCACAGTATCAAAAGGGGAAGTATCTCTTTGTCCGTGCATCTGTTCGGCAATAGTTGCATTTATTGCACCAGGATAATAATCTGCATCATCTGGCTGTTTTGTAGTAAGTAAATAATTATCCGCAGTTGTAATTGTAACCTGAACAACCAAATTATTGGGATGATTTTCCGGCAAGAAAACGTATCCTCCATTTACTCTAACAGGTAAAAAATTATCTCGATATTCTTCTCTTTGGGGAAATGGTTCACCATTAGGTAATACTCCATCACGAAGCCCCATTCCTAAAGTTCTCATTCTGTGCCAATCATATTGGGATGTGACTAATCGAAGCTTAGTATCAGTCAATACTCTGGAATAGCTATGGAGATGAAGTTTAGAACCATTAAAATCATCTCTTGCCTTAGGACTGTTAGTATATTCCTGCCAGACATTCCAAAGTTCAGAGTCCTCAACAGGAACATGCGGACCATCCTTTGTCATAATTACTTGATCCCTGGTGTATCTCTCTTTTAACTCAGCAGTCCAGGAAGTGAATACAGCATTTAATATAAATGCGTTATCTAAAACCCAAGGATCTCCCCAAGTTTCTCTTAAATTTTCCTCATTTCTTTTAAACCATTCTTCAACTATTCCTGAAGTAGGTTGACTGTAAAACCATCTTGATTCTGCCAGTCTTTCTGCCATATTGGAAGGGATTATAAACTATGAGGTAAACAAAAACAACTAATCACTTATTTAATATAATAAAGTATTATTTCGATTGGATCCCTAGTGAATAAAGTGTTTCTGCTGTTATATCTGTTACGTCATTATTATTAACGGTAAATACAAAGAAATTTTCCACCTTATAAAACCAAGGTTTTTCTACTTTTTGCATTCTAGTGGAAATTGTATCTTCATCCACACATCTACTACTGCGTACAAAGCCTACTATATTATTCCTGACTTGAATACTCTTTATCAGTTCATCTTTACTACCAAAGCTGGCTATACAACCATATGTTCCACGTTCTCTTCTTTGATGGATGACATTTGAAAGAATGTTAGCGGTGAGTACTTGTGGAAAATACTCATAACTTAAATCTGATTTATTCTCATCAAAATAAATTAAAATATCGCCTGCTTTAGCATATTCACCCAATTTTACAATTAACTTATCATATAATAATGCTACTTCAGTAATATTTATTTTCGGCCCACTCCCACCTTCATAATGTTTTTGAATCTCCTCCTTATTAGTTTTGTATAAATTAAATATTATCAGGAAAATTATAATTATAGATAGATATTTAAATAGCGGTTTATTCTTTAGTTTATAGTAAAATGCGGTCAGTATGGCTCCCATAAATAGAGTCGCTCCTAAAGCAGGTAGCAAAAAATATGTCTGAATGCTAGTCCAACTATTAACTACATGGCCTTTAAAAATCCACATTGGTGTAATAAAGATCATTGAAAGTAACGGCCCGACAAAAATAGCTGCTTTTATCTCCTTTAGTTCCGACCTTCCCCACTCTAAAAAGCAGATTATAGCTATAGCTAGCATATAGACAGTACCAAGGACGGGAGGTAATATTAATGCTAAATGAGCTATGTCTAATTTTGCTGAGGGTTGATGCTGACTTAACAGATAAAATACGATAACATCTGAAACAGAAATGAAGACAAAAACCTTCATAAAAAACTGCAGAGGTTTTTTAGATAAAATTAAAGATAAAGTTACTGTTACAACCCAAAAGATTAACATCGGACCATTTATTAAAAACCCTAAATAATTAACAAAGTTAGGTAGGCTATAGTTATCTAAAATCCCAAAAAATTTCCAGTAATAATTCGGGAATATTGTCCAGGCAGGAGGAGCTAATGGGTCAAGAAGGTTATATAAATTTCCACCAAGAATATCTTGAAAAAGCCACTGTGGACCTTTTACGATTGGACAACAAGCAGATACGGGTGAATTTGCAGAAATCATAATTATTGGTAAAAGAATAACAATTAATCTTATAAGGGAAAATTTCAGATTACTGAGCTTTTGTGTGTATAATAACCAAAACATCTCTATTGAAGGAATAAGTAGCAATAAAGTAAACAGGCGGGGAGGTGACATGAGGTAAGTTGTAAAAAATAAGAAGCTTGCCAAAATAAGTAATTTTTTTGAGTATTTTTTAATTAAATAATAATAGGCAATGAAGGAAATATTCATCATTGTTAATGCTAAATAATCCCTACCGTCTGAAATCCAATCTAGGGGACCTGCTGTAGAGGAATTAATACTAAAAATAATTGTGGTTAAAAAAGCTAATGGTATACTTTTAAAAATTATTAACACTATCGGGAAAATAGATAAAGTAGCTATTATTTTTAGAATAATAGTCACAACTAAATAACCTAAATAGTTACGGCCTAAAAATTCTGATAATATACCTATGTAATAAACATTAGCAGTGTTATGTAACCCGATATATTTTTCCCAAACATCCCAAAAACGGATAACTGGATTAGGTTGTAGTGATCTATAGTATATTAAATATGCCCATTCCGTTGTAAAATAATTTTTATAATAGACAATCTGATGAAAAACTGTAAAATGTATAAAACTAACAAGGATAATTACTAATAAGAAAGTTAGTAGAGTTTTTCTCCTCATGAGCTTGCATATCAAGCTACTCTAATTAAGAAAGGTTGTCAAGGTCTCGCAATATTCCCCATAGAAATCCGACAGTTGGAGTAAAATATGTTTGTGTTAAATATAACTAAGATAACACTGGTCTGGGAACTATATGGGGCAGGAGTTCCAAAGGCTCA
>Ga0209542_10000337_pt1 | contig 116448 bp, 115 predicted proteins | sample RifCSPhighO2_01_FD_184028 | JGI IMG/M metagenome (GOLD analysis project Ga0209542, IMG submission 184028) | Soil microbial communities from Rifle, Colorado - Rifle CSP2_plank highO2_0.1 (SPAdes) (version 2) | ecosystem: Environmental > Terrestrial > Deep subsurface > Rock core/Sediment ...
CCTCCAACCTCGGTGGCGGCATGGGCAGGGTTGGGTAGAATCAAAAAAGCGCTGAAAAACAGCGCTCCGAACAATACTGCTTTGACGTCTCGATTCTGCATAAAGATGACCCCAATATATCAATGCTGGTGGTTGATTGTCAAGTCGAAAATTGGTTGCCAAATCTAAAAAATGTATAACATTCTTAGAGAATTTAACTGTCCAATCCCGCGTCCGTACGGGCATATGGTTGGGCTTGGACACTGTTTTATGCCATATATGCGACTTTTTAGGAAAAATTGATTTTACCTGAAATCTTGGTTACGTAAGGTCTGATTTTAAGTTCCTCCATCAACTCTTCTAATTCACGTGAAATTTCCAATGGGCTGATCAGGACGCTTTTTTGGATGAGAGTGTAACCATTTCGTTTCAAATAGCGCCGAAAGATATTTCTCTCCCGATGCTTATCTTCTGGAATGTCGAAAATAATAATGCTTGAGAACCCATCAGATCTTCTTTTTTGAATGCTCGGCTTATGCAGCAACGTTCTCCCTTTTTGTGTGACGACAAAAGGGTTGCCGTATTTTCGATGTTGCTTTCTTTTGACCAAGCCTTGCATTTCGAACTTATTCAGTCGGTGATAATAAGTGGACCTGGGATAATACATTCGGCTAATACGCAAGCTATATGGTCGGAAGATTATATCATCAATCAACCCGCCCATATCTTTGATGGTTTCAATAAATGCTTCTTTCAATTCTTCTTTATTCATAAATTTATACTATAACTTATACTATAAATACAAATAACTTAAATGTCCAATTTGCCGCCCGTACGGTTATATGGTTGGACAATGGATATTATATTAACAGGTTATCGTATTAACGAATATTAGACCCTAATGGTTAAAACACCTTGTCCAATTCTTCGTCCGATCGGACAGCATGTTGGACACTAGGACTGAGACTATTAAATTTATTTTGGCAAAAATATTGGCAGCAAATGACAGATGAAAACTGGATATAAATCGAGGTATTATGATAAGCAAAAAGCTCTGTCCCCCAAATGAACAGAGCTTTACCTTATGCTTTATATCGAACCAAGGACTTGATTGGTATAAGTATTTTTATAATGTCAGCTCTTTATCGCTTGGAAAACTGTGGGGCGCGGCGGGCTCGTTTCAACCCTGGTTTCTTTCGTTCTTTCACCCGCGGGTCGCGAGTCAAAAAGCCTAGTTTTTTCAAAGTTCTTCGAGATTCAGGATCCAGGGCAATGATGGCGCGGGCGATCGCATGCCGTAAACCTTCGGCTTGAGCATGGATGCCGCCACCATGAACTTTCGCTCTAACATTCAGTTTCTTTTCTTGACCTAAGGTCGCCAGTGGTTGCTTGACGATGTGCTGCAAGCTAGCCGTCATAAAATAACCTTCCAGCGGCAATTGATTCACGGTGATGGTCCCGTCTCCAGAGCTGAGAGTTGCTTGAGCCACTGCGGTTTTTCTGCGACCGACCGCGTAAAAATGCTTAGCGTGAGCAACCTTCGGAGTTTCAACGGCAGGCTTGGTGGTTTTGGCCGCTTTGATTGTTGCTTTTTTGTGCACGGTTTTCTTCGCTATTTTTTTAGGTATCGCTTCCATTATAAAAGTTCCTTATCCACCTGAAACTGGTGTTTGTCACCGACCACCACTTTCAGTCGTCTTAAAATATGTTTGCGTAACCGATTTTTATCCAGCATGTTGTAAACCGCGTCGCGGATAACTTTGTCCGGTTCGGTTTTCATTCGATCAGAAAGTTTCTTGGTATATAATCCGCCCGGGTAACCAGAAAATCGGTAATACTTCTTCTGCGCCAATTTGCGTCCGGTAAATCTGATCAATTCTGCGTTTTTTACAATCACGAAATCTCCCACATCCATGTGAGGGGTAAATGTTACTTTGTGCTTACCACGAAGAATTGAAGCCGCTTTCGAAGCCAACCGACCCAAAGTAAACTTCGACGCGTCGGCTTCGTACCAGGCTCTTTTGATATCTTTCGTTTTTGGAATAAATGTTTTCATGGATTTAGGTTATAGGTTGTAGGTTTTAGGTTATAGATTTTTCTATAACCTATCCCCTATATCCTACTCGACTAGCTCCAGCATTACTTTTGGCATACCATCTTTATATTTGCCAATTCGCACAATCCGAGTATATCCTCCGGGGCGGGTTTTATAACGTGGTCCTAACACTTCGATGACCTTACGTGCGGCATTGATTGGCAGTGCTGAGAAAATCTGACGCTTAGAATGCAGACTGTCGTTTTTGCCTTTGGTGATCAATTTTTCAACCAAAGAACGGGTAACCTTAGCGCGGGCGGCCGTGGTTTGGATTTTTTCGTAAACAATCGCTGAAGCAGCCAAAGCCCGCAAAAGTTTCCTTTTGTGATCTCTACCTTTGCCAATTTTCTGCTTCTTTCGATGTCTCATTTTTAGAAATTAGATCAATTAGGTCAATTAGAAATTATTTCCCTAAATACCCTGCTAGTAATCGCTCTATTTCTTCGACTGATTTGGCACCCAAGCCATCAGTGGTCATCAGTTGGTCATGGGTTAAGCCGGCTACTTGTGAAATGGTCGTAATGTTATTTTTGATCAGCGCGTTGTAAGATCGGTTCGACAGACCCAAGGATTTGAGATCGTCCTCTTCCGGCGTTTTGATTCCCTCTTCTTTGGCCGCGTCTAAAACCGGCTCTTGGGTTTGACTCAGTTGATCTTTGCTGAACAAATTGAAATGATCGACTAAAATCTTTGCAGCTTGATCAATTGCATCTTGACCGTTGATGGTGCCGTCAGTCTCTAAAGTTAAAATCAATTCGTCATAGTTGGTGATTTGACCAACCCGGACGTTATTAATCTCATAATTAACCATCCGAATCGGAGTGTAAATTGCGTCCACGGCAATCGTTCCGATTTCTAATTTCTCATGTTCCCGTTGCTCGACCGGAACGTAACCTCGGCCTCTGGCCACAGTCACTTCCATGTCCAGCTCCGCCGATTTGTTATCCAAGGTCGCGATATGCATATCTGGATTGACGATTTCCACGTCCGAATTTTTCTTAAAATCAGCGCCGGTTACCTGCTTTTCACCTTTCACTTTCAGTTCCAGTTTGACCGTTGCGTCAGTATGAATTTTCATGCGCAGCTGCTTTAAATTAAGAATAATCTCAATCACATCTTCTTTGACGTTCGGAATCGTGGAAAACTCATGATCCACAGCCTTGATTTTAACCGCCACAACCGCGGCCCCAGGCAAGGAAGAAAGCAAAACGCGGCGAAGACTGTTGGCAAGCGTAACACCATAGCCTGGATAAAGCGGCTCCATAATCACTTTATATTTATTCGAACCTAGGTCTTGAAATGAAATTTTATTCGGGAGCGCTATGTTTTCCATAAAATTAGATTAAAGATTAATGATTAAAATTAACGGGAATAATATTCGACGATTAATTGCGTATTTAAATTACTATCAATCTGTTCGCGAGTCGGTTTGGATAAAAGTTTTCCGGAAAGATTTTTAGGGTCCAACAACAACCATTCCACAGTCTTTGTATTATTCAAACTTGGTTGGAGGATTTTTATATATTTCGAGTTCTTTTTGCTCTCCCGCACTTTGATCTCATCACCAACCTTCAGTTGATATGATGGGATGTTGACTTTCTGTCCGTTGACATCAAAAAAACCATGACTAACCAACTGCCTGGCCTGAGCTCGGGTCGCGCCGATCCCTAGCCTGAAAACCACGTTATCAAGTCTGGTTTCCAAAAGTTGCATCAAGGCGTCTCCGGTCGCGCCAACCTTTCGACTGGCAACTTCATAATATCTGCGAAATTGTCGCTCCATTAATCCGTAAATAATTTTGGCCTTCTGTTTTTCGCGCAGCTGCATACCGAATTCTGAAATCCGCTGTGGGTTCTGACCGTGCTGACCAGGGCGATAATTTCGCTTCGCCAAATACTTTTCGGCTTTTTTCGTAAAAGCTTCGCCAAACTTGCGGGATTGTCGAATTTTAGGACCGGTGTAGCGAGCCATTTAAACTCTCCTTGCTTTCTTGGGACGCACGCCCCCATGCGGGATCGGGGTTCGGTCCTTAATTGAGAGAATATTCAGACCACTACCTTGCAAAGCCCTAATCGCGCTCTCTCGTCCGGTACCGATACCTTTTACCAATACATCCACTTCGGTAAGGCCAACATCTTTTAGACGAGCCAGGGCATCCTCCATGGTTTTTTGGGCGGCGTACGGAGTTGATTTTTTCGATCCTTTGAATCCCGTGCGACCGGCCGAACCCCAACCGATTACATTGCCGTTAACATCAGTGATAGTCACAATCGTATTGTTATAAGTTGATTCAACGCAAATTCGGCCTCGAGCAACTTTGATTCTCGATTTTTTCTTCTTCGAAGTTGGGGCTGGCGCCGTCTGGGCTCCAACCTTAACTGCTTCTCCGGGAATTGTGGTAGCTTTTTGTTGTCCCATACTTATTCGTTAATTGTTATTCGTCGGCGCGGCGCGTATCGTTTGACGTTTGCCGATACGCATGGCGCTGCCGTAAAACCGCATTAAGTCTTTTCTGCTGATGATTTGCGGCCGGAACCGGCGGTCTTTCGCACATTACCCCGGCGAGTTCTAGAATTGGTCTTGGTTCGCTGCCCGCGGACTGGTAATCCCTTGATATGTCGGATACCTTGATAAGAGCCAATTTCTTTCTTAAGTTTAATATTCATAGTGACCTGTTGCCGCAACGCTCCTTCCACGGTGTAATTTTTTTCTATAAATTCGCGAATTTTCGCCACTTCATTTTCGTTAAGTTCGGAAGTGCGCTTATTCGGATCAACTTTCACGGCCTTTAAAATCCGTTGGCTGGCCGGCCAGCCAATCCCAAAAATATAAGGGAGAGCTGCTTCGATTCTTTTTTGTTGCGGGAGGGTCACGCCCGCGATTCTAACTAGTGCCATGTTTCAAAGTTAAAGGTTAAAAATAAAAAGTCAAAAGTTAACCTTGGCGCTGCTTGTGTTTAGGATTCGAACAAATAACATAAATCCGACCCTGCCGGCGGACAATTTTACATTTCTTACACATCGGTTTTACTGAGGCTCTTACTTTCATAAATTTATCGTTAATCGTTATTCGTTTGCGCTGCGCGTATCGTCTCTTACGGCTGCGTTCTTACGGCCGTTTAACGCCTAACGGTTACCGATACGCGTGGCGCTGCCGTAAACCGTATTACCGCAAGCGTCTTATCACTCTCCCGCGAGTCAAATCATATGGTGTCACTTCGACGATGACTTTGTCCCCTGGCAAAATTCGAATTTTGTTCACTCGCAATTTTCCCGCAATATGAGCCAAAATCACTTGACCGGACTCAATCTGCACACGAAAAACAGCATTAGGCAAAGTTTCAATAACTTTCCCCTCCAACTCAATCATATTTTTTTGTAAGTTAGACTTCCCTAAGTCTGGATTTACTGTAGAAATAAAAGTGATATAAAGCTAATTGCTCAAAAATAGTAACAAAACTACCACTCCTTGTCAAACCCTCATTTTGTCAGATCTACTTAATGATCAATTTTTGGCTAATCTAAGCCATTACTCAGACAATATGGTTTCAATTTCGATTCTGCCATTCAACCTGGGAGCTTTATGCACCAGCCAGGACGGCCAAAATTCTACCTTCACATCATCCACCTCTGGTTTGCTCAGCATGATCTCTTTGATTTCTGACTCGGTCTTGCCGGCTAAAATTTTGGTTAAATTTGATGAGTCCACCTGATAAGAAGCTACTGTTTCAAAATGCACGGTCAAAACCCCCCGACCGTTTTGGATATCCACGGTTTTATAGGCAGCCACCACTTGCTTGCTTGCTTCATCAAGTAGATATTTATCGGCGGACAAAACTTCTTGAATTTTAGCGACAGCCACGGATTTGATATCGTCTTCACTAAAACCCACACCCGCAACTTTGATAATTAGTGTCATGTCAAAACTCTCTGTCTCATCTCCGACATTTTGGTTGGCCGCGTCAGCCAAAACATCAAGCGTGATACCATTGCGGGGAATTTTCACGGCAACTCCTCGCTGATCGCTTAAATCAGTTTCCAGTTGTTTTAATATTTCGCCGATCAAAATCTCCCGCGCTTCGTCCAGATCCTTCTGGGACAATACTTTCGTCTTGATGGCGGCTCCCCCGCTGATAGTTTTGGGATTCATGCCATAGACATCACGATTTCCCAAAGCCGTATTGATGATTTCAAATTTTTGATTCGGTAACAGATTGTACGCTTCGCCGGGCAATTCGGCCACGATCGAGACTGGGTTGCTGGCAGCATTGGGACGAATCCCCGATTGATCTTTGGTGAAAAAGTATTTTTTTCCGTCAACGAGTAACGTGGTGGTTGCTGCCTTCAGGGTCAGGGTAAATGAAGTGTTGTTATAAATCACAACCTCGCCGGAGGCATTCGTGCCGACCGGATTGATTCCAGAAGTTTCGAAATTTTTTGTTTTCGAAACCTCTTGGTTGATCAAAATCGCCGGGACCGTCAATTTAACCGGATCCGCGTTGGTCGCGGTTTTATCAACTGTGATTTCCAAATCTCTGGTGATGGGCTCGGAACGAGCATAGACTTCGATATTCGCCCGAGGAAGCAAAACCGCCAGAGCCAAAAAAACTGCGACCAGCACGATTAAACTTATTATGACGGTTTTAGTAAGTTTCGAGGATACGCGCTGGGAAGCTGTTTTGACGGCTTTCACAACACTGGGTAGAGGCATCGTTTCAATCTGGTTTTGAACACTGCGAATTGGTCGGCTTGCAATATCAGAAAATCGGACCTTGATGTCTTGCGAGGTTCGCATCAATGAACCTCCTTTGGGCATTTTTACTTCAATCGCGCTATTTAGGACCCCGGCTTTTTTGGCTAACACCCGCCCGACTTCATCGTCGGTCGTTACCAAAATTTTCTTACCCATAGCTTCGCCGGTCCTTTTCATGAGCTTCAAATTATCCGAACTGCGAAGCAGGGTGGAACCTTTTTCCAATTCAAAGATCACTTCGCGATCTTTGATTTTTCGAATCTGTTTGACGACTGAAACGATATCGTCTGACTTATTCAGTTTGATAATTTTCGGGGACATAAAATCAAGAACTAATGGAAGAAAGCTCTACGGCGTATTTTTCTGGATTGCTTAAAAATTCCAATTCATCCGGATGAAGCATTCCTTCTATATACATCGGACGATTAGTGGCGACGATCGAAAAACCCGACATAAATTTATTCGTAAACATCCGAGCGGCGGGAATTTCTCCATAATTTCTATTCGCCGCTAAATCAAACGGCTGGTGGGGTGAGGCTGTGACAAAATATGCTAAACCGTGCAATTGAGCCACCGGTTCATAGAGCGCTTTATAGTTAGTCGAGCACCAATTTGCCGTAACCACAGGATCGGGGCCTATATTATAAATCACGTGTCCGTAGTTGGGCGGATAAACAACTTTCTGGCCGCGATCAGCCTCGATCACTAAAACAGAAATGACTTTTCTAAACTCCGCATCCATTTTTTGTAAAACGAACAAAGCGCGACCGTTTAGGACTTCATATATTTCCGGGTGCGCAATATTTTTGCCCGGAATATTTGCATGATAATGGCCAACAGTTTTGTTAAACTCCGCTCCGAGCTTGCCGGGTGGAAGAATCGTAACATCGTAAGTTAGATGATACTTTTTGACTTTTGCTTCGTCTTCCGGCAAGGATATCGCTCGGTAGACGAAATATCGATCTTCGTAATCGGGTTTTAAACCCTGTTCCATCAAGACCGGCATCAATTCAGAAAACTTCCGTACAATGGTCGGCTCTCTATCAGTTAGCGGCGGATTGAATTTCAGATGATAATCATCAGTCAGTTCAATCGGCAACCCAGAAATTTTTTCTAAATTGATCATAAAATAGATTGCTTCGTCGGCTTCGCCTCCTCGCAAATGCGCATCTGCGAACTAAGCGAAGCAGTCTAATTAATTACACCCTTAATTCTCCTCAGGCCTGATGCCACTGCCTCTTCCTTTATGAGCTTAAACATTCCGATCACTCCGGTGTGCTCCACGTGCGGGCCGCCACAGAATTCCGCGGAAATCACTTCCCCGCTCTCCTTATCATATATAGTATACACCGAAACCGTCTCAGCGTACTTTTCCCCAAATACCCCGATGGCCCCAAGTTTCCTTGCCTCTTCTAACGGCAAGTTTTGTCTTTTTACCGATAAATCTGCCTTGATCCATCCATTGACCAGCTTTTCAACTTCGGCTTTTTCCTCATCCGTCATTTTTCGGTCAAAAGTAAAATCAAACCGCGTCCGTTCTTCGGTGATATTGCTCCCCTTTTGCCAAACATTTTCACCCAAAACTTTGCGCAAAGCAGCATTCATCAGATGAGTTGCTGTATGCAAACGGATAATCTTGTCGGAATGCGAAGCCAGGCCGCCCTTAAACTGCCCGGCTGAAGCGGTGCGAGAAAGCTCTTGGTGTTTTTTAAATTCTTCTTCAAACTGTGAGATGTTTGCAACGGTAGCAAATTCTTTCGTTAATTCAAAGGGGAAACCAAAAGTTTGAAACAAATCAAAAGCTTCTTTGCCCGTAATTCCCTCTTTCCTTTCTAAAATTTTCATGCCCTTAGCCAGGGTAGTTCGAAACTTCAGTTCCTCTTTTTTTAACTCATCTTCGATTTTGGAATTGTTTAATTCCGCATATATACGTCCATATATATGTCTAATTACGTCGGCAATATCAGTGGTGAAATCCTGTTCAATTCCCAGCTTCTGGCCATAAGTAATACTGCGGCGAATTAACCGCCGCAAAATATAGCCGCGATCTTTATTTGAAGGTATTATGCCGTCAGCAATCAAAAACACCGCAGCGCGCAAATGATCGGCAATAATTCGCTCCGCTTTTTGGCCTTGTACTTTTGATAGAATCCGAATCTTTTCAATGATTGGTAAAAATAATTCTGTATCATAGATCGATTCCTTGCCTTCCAAAACCGCGGTCGTACGCTCCATGCCCATGCCAGTATCAACATTTTTTTGCCTCAACGGAATAAATTTGCCTTCCGCAGTTTTTTCATACTGCATGAAGACGTTATTCCAAATCTCGACCCATTCTTTGCCGGTATTATAAAAAATTTCCGTGTCCGGGCCGCACGGGCCAGTTATGCCGGGCGGTCCCCACCAATTATCTTTTTTTCCCAGGTATTCAATCTGGTCATCTCTAAATCCCAAACTTTTCCAAATTTTGGCTGACTCCTCGTCCTTGGGCGCGTCTTGATCTCCGGCAAACACGCTGACTTTTAATTTCTCTCTTTCTAATCCCAGCCATTTTTTGTCGGTCAAAAATTCGTATGACCAAGCAATCGATTCCTGTTTCCAATACCCGCCCGAACGACCGGGGTCGTCCGGTCGGGCGGGATCTCCGAGCGACCAGTTGCCGAGCATTTCGAAAAAAGTATTATGGACATTGTCGCCGACCTCATCGATATCGTCGGTCCGCAAGGATTTTTGGACACTAACCAATCTTATGCCGGCTGGATGCTTCTCGCCAAGCAAAAAAGGAACCAGCGGGTGCATGCCAGCAGTCGTAAACAGGACACTTGGATCATCTGCCGGTACCAACGATGCGGAAGGAATGATTTCATGTCCTTTTTCTACGAAAAAGTTGAGAAATTTATTTCTTAATTCTTTGGAGTCCATGGCGTGATTATATCACGAAAATACCATTGCGAGGAGTTGCAATTGATCAAATAAGCGCTAATTTGGGCAACGACGAAGCAATCTAAAAAAGAGATCGCCACGCTCCGACCAAAAACGTCGGAGCTCGCGATGGGGTCAAAACTATTTGAGCAATTCTAAAGCCTTATCCATCTGGGGATCCCGCTTATTCTGCGCATCATCAGCCGTCAGTTCGACCAAGACATCCGGTTCCAAGCCGGTTTTATCAATCCCTCTTCCTTTCGGCGTAAACCACTTGGCGACTGTAATCTTCAGCTGAGAATCATCCCGTAAGTTCTCTAATTCCTGTACTGATCCTTTACCAAAGGTTTTTTCACCGACCAGAGTCGCTAACTTATAATCTTGCAGAGCGCCGGCGACAATCTCTGAAGCAGAAGCAGAGCCGACATTTATTAAAACAACGGTTTTCATGCCCTTAAGCCTGGGCACCCCTTCGGCTTTATAAATTTTTTCTGCGTTGTTAAAGGCAACTTCTTTTAGTACGACCCAACCATCATCCACCCAATTGGAAGCGGTGGTAACAGCAGTTTCTAAGTACCCGCCGGGGTTATTGCGCAGATCAAGAATTAACCCGGCATAATCGCCGGAAACCGCTTGGTCAATGTCGTGATCCAAAAGCCCTTTCGTGTCGTCGCCAAAACGGTTGATTTTGATTACCGCGATTTTTTGGCCGCTGATTTCTTTCGAACTAAATTTAACACTATTAATTACAATTTTTGCTCGTGTGATCTTAATCTCTTCGGACTTTGTTTCTCCTTTGTGAATAATCGTCAGAATCACTTGGCTGCCGGCTTTGCCGCGAATTTTAGATACCGCCTGATCCGTAGTCATCCCAACCGTTCCTTCGTCATTAATCGCGATGATCGCGTCGCCGGCGCGCAGATTGGCTCGCTGCGCCGGGGTATCATCCAAGGGCGCGATAATTACCAATTGCTCATCTTTGATCCCGATTTCTGCGCCGATGCCATCGAAAGATCCTTTTAACTCTTCGGCGAAACTTTTGGCTTCTTTGGGGTCGAAAAATACCGTGTAAGGATCACGGGCGGCTTGGATCAAACCGGCAACCGCTCCATACATTAGTTCTTGCTGATCCAGTGGCCGATCCACGTATTTGTTATTCAAAATATTCAAAGCATCCCAAAGTAGCGAATAATCTGCTGAGGTGGCTGGTTGATCGCCTTTTGTAATCTCAATCTTGCCGTTCTGAAGTTTGATTTGTCCCCTGCCCGTGAAAAAACCTAACCCGAAAACCACCAAAAATAAAACCACCAAAATGGTGTAAAGTTTTATCTTTTTATTCTTGACAGGAGTTTCGGGAAAATTTGTTTCTAGTGGATAATCCATAAAAATACTTTAGCACCTGCCCGCCGAACTGGCAAGGGAGGCTAGGCAAAGCCAATTTTTTGCCAATTTTGATAAAAAGTGGTGCGGGATTAATGAACTACTTTTTTTGTTCTAAATATATTTATCAACATCACCAGATACTTCCGGAAACTAATCCCTAAGAATACAAGTTGGTTAAAAATCCACGAATAGCGAGCAGCATAATGCTTGCGATAAAAAATCTTCATCGCTTCGTGGGCCGATCGAATTATAAAAAACGGTTTTTTTTGCGAGGAACCGTATTTGAAATGAGTAATTTGTGCGCCATGATAATATAAAACTTTGAATCCTGCTGCTTTTGCGCGCCAGCACCAATCCAAATCCTCGCCGTACATAAAAAATTCTTCATCCAAAAGCCCAATTTGGTCAACCACTGTTTTTCGAATCATCAAGAAGGCTCCAGTGACCGAATCAACTTCCCCTTCTTTATCAATCGGAGCATTGATATTATAATCGCTAAATTTTTCCAGACCGAATAGTCGTAAAAATGAATTCCGGGGATTGGGAAATTTCCGCCGGCAAGCCGGATCAAGTTTCCCATCTGGTAACAATACTTTACAGCCTAAAATCCCGATCGAATCATCTTGATTCATCCGCTTAATGCAAAGAGTCAGGGTATCAGATTGAATTTGGGTATCAGAGTTTAGTAATAACAAATATCGTCCGGTAGCCCGTCTGATAGCTATGTTATTGGCCTTAGAAAAGCCTAAATTTGCACCATTTTCGAGCAAAACAACTTCGGGAAACTCTTCTTTTACCAAAGCCTGGCTGCCGTCAGTCGAACCGTTATCTGAAACGATGGTTTCAAACCCAAAATCAGTGTGCGAGGCCATGACGGACTTTAAGCACCGTTTGAGTAGTTCTTTGGTATTATAATTGACAATTATGACGGATAAATCCATAAGTTACTATTGGCAATAAGAGTAAATCTTGTTATATTCTAAACATCCAAGGAGGAAGTCCATGATTACACGCCGGCCGCAATTCTTCAACGAGGTGCTCTGGGTCGCTAATCTCGAAACAGCATCGGACCTGCTGTGGGCGGGAAGCAATCCAGATGCCCTCAAGCAACTCTACAACTTCGCCCGCTACGACGTGCCGACCGAGGTAGCCGCCGCCGAAATTGCCGCGTCGTTGCGCAACCTGGCCGCGCTCATGCTCGTGGACAAATACGTCACCAACTGGCAGACCGATATCGAGGAGGAATTCGACCGCGGCGGTATGACCGACGTGGAGCCATATCTGTCCGTGGTCGAGCCGGCCCTGACCAAAGCCTTTCCTGGACTACCACTGAGCGTCAAACAATTCCTCGGCATGGCTCGGCAGTACGTCTCCTGGTACGCAGCGCAAGGCGACCTGACCAAAGCCTGACCCGTGGCTGTACTGACGGCGGTCGACGAACTCGACCCCGCCGTGACCTTGGAGCTTCCCGCTCTAGGTCACGGCCTCTTCTTTTGTAGATGACGTTTGCGCCAAGTTTGAGGAATTTGCCGCCACAATTCCGGCACTACTTTTAAAGTCCTAGTCTCAAAGATTATAACATAAATCAGCATCGCTAACTCGCGGAAGATAAACGCCGGGTGCCAAATGTGCCGGGCATTTTTTAGATACATCAAAATATGATTTTTGTAATTTAAGCGCAAAACCTGCGGTGATAACTTTTTGTGATGTTGGATAAATTTGAATAAGTGCAAATATCCACCCGCCGCCTGGCCAGCGGTGCGGCCATGATACGCAACAGCCTCACGTATATACGCACATATATACGCCGCGTTATCGAGCCGCCAGCTCAAATCCACATCTTCCCAATACATAAAGAAGTTCTCGTCAAAGTATTCGCAATTTTCGTCTTTGCGAGGAGCCGCAGGCGACGAAGCAATCCCTTCATTTGGCGGAGATTGCTTCGCTTCGCTCGCAAAGACAGGATTACAATACTTAACCTGCTCCAAGGCGCTTCGGCGATACATCGGGCCGGCTCCAGAAACGCCAAAAACAATTCGGCTATCATTATTGTCAAATTGTCCCGCGTCCACTTGGTTCTGCCCCCTGTCCCTCGCCCTCCCTGATTTTTGCATGATAATTCCGGTCGTATCAATAATTTTGGTCTTCTGATTTTTATCGAAATTATAACGCAAAATCTTGCCAGTAGCCGCGGCCACTTTCAGATCCGCAAAATCTTTCAGAATTTCTTCAATATAATTTGGCTCTAAAATCAAGTCTTGATTGACTAGCTGAATGAATTCACCAGTTGAAGCTTTGATACCAATATTATTGCCCTCAGCGAAACCTGTATTTCGACCGGGATCAATAATTTTGACGCTTGAATAATTGGCTTGGATTGCTTCCTTAGCACCATCTGTCGATTTGTTAATCACCGCAATCACTTCCAGATCTTTATGTGTCTGCGCGAAAATCGCATCAAACACTGGTTTGATAAACTTTTTGCCTTCGTAAATTAAAACTATGACGCTAACTTTGGGCATAATTGATTTTAGAAATATAAACATAACTTAATCCCAATAAAAACAAATCAATATACATCTCGGCGCGGACCGTGAATGATAAATACACGGTCATGACTATAAAAAACATAGCATAAGCATAAAGGTTAATCGAGAGAAAGTTTGGGTTGGCTTGCGAGTATTTCCAGGCGAGTGTCAAAATTCCCGCAATAACAAAAGGCGTGAAATAAAAGGCCGACTCCCCAAAATCCTGAACGAATGGAAATAGATAGGTTCCGGTATTCCACCACGGATAAAATATCGCACCCAAATCATATTGGGATTTAAACTGATCAAGTCCTAAAATATTCGTGAAGGGATCCAGAGTAACTTTGCCATATTGCAAGGGGTGGGTTTGATAATACTGCCAAGAATGGAGCAAGGCTTGCTGGTTGAAGGAAACCCCAACATAGATCGGGACCAGAGCTTTTTGGACTGCGTTATAGTGGCTGGTATCGATACCTGTGATGACGCCGAGATAATCCGCGCCATAACTTTTATATTGCCGGAATAAGGGAACGATCGCCAAAACCAAAATCGAAACTAAAAGAAATATAGGATAAAATTTAACTGCCTGTCGAAAACTTGGTTTTCGGATGAACAGATACAAGGCCATGACCCACAAATCAATTAAAAAAATCTGCGTGCGGGATGCAAATAAAATCAAACCTGTAAGACCGACCAGACCGATGAGACTGATGTCCCAATGTTTGCGCCAGGAAAATCCCTGAAAAAAAATCAAGAAAAAAGAAAGTGGGATAAAAATCCTGGCCAGTTGAGCCGCATAGTTAATTAGCCCGGGCACTTGTTCGTCGGCGATAAACCGAAATTCATCAGGGTTTTGGGTCAGTAGCGGAAAATTCCCGGCGCGGGTGTAAAACATGTAAAGCCCAACCAATGAGGCTAGAAACAGGAAGTAAATAACTAGACGAAGTTTTTTAATCATGCTTCCCTTTTCTTCTCCCATCCCCGCCTTTACTCCCATCCCCGCCTTTACTCCCATCCCCGCGAAAGCGGGGATCCATTTCTTGGACCACAGATCAAGTCTGGGGTGACTGAATGCCCAAACCCCGAGCGCAAAACTAGCTAATGATATAAAAACCAAAACCCAGTATTTGGTGGGCCAGACTACTTCCAGACGCGATAAATACAGCTGTGAAATTGCAATCGCCAAAAACCACGCCGATAACATAATCCAAAGTGGCGAAAATTTTAATTTGCCTCGCAAAAAAAACCAAAAACTGGCAATAGACAAAAAAGTGAAAATTGTAATTAAGAATGTTTGCATAGACTATCTCTTCTTGTCATTGCGAGCGACTGCTTTATTTACTTAGAATTAGTCTTGGTAGTCGCGAAGCAATCTCTTAGCTAAGATTGCTTCGCCCGCCCGATCCGACGATCAGTCGGGCGGGTCGTCCCGCCATGACGGGACTCCTCGCAAAGACAGACTTAATTTATTCTTTCAAACTTTCTACTACCTCCAAAGTCTTTCTCGCCGTATTCTCCCAAGTAAACTTTCTGGCCTGCTCTAACCCCTGCTGGATCATCTGGTTTCTGACATTTTGATTAGTCAAAACTTTTAGTAATCCTTCGGCGATGGAGTCGGTCGAGTTGGGATCAACCAAAACCCCTGCCTCCCCCACCGCTTCAGGCATGGAAGAGACATTCGACACCACTACTGGCACGCCGGAAGCCATGGCCTCGAGCGGCGGCAGACCGAAACCTTCATATAACGCAGGCAACGTCAAAAGTTTAGCCCCGGCATAGATGAAGGATATATCTTCTTCCGGAATATAATCGTAATATTTTATGGACCCATCTAACCCGGCCATTTTAATTTTTTTGACGATAGGCTCCCACAACCACCCTCGACCACCTACAATTGCTAATTTTTCTTCAATGTGGTTTTGCCGTTTTAATTTCTGGAACGCTTCCACTAGACGAATGATATTTTTTCGTGGCTGAATAGTGCCCACAAACAACACGTATTTTTGGTAAACTAAATTATACTTGTCCAAAACGGCTTGAACCTCTTGATAGCTTCTGGGGTGAAATTTCTTATTATCAAAACCCAAATGAGTAACTACAATTTTATCTGGATTAGTCTGATAAATTTTTATCAGATCTTGCTTGGTTGATTCTGAAACCGCAAAAATCTTTCTGGCGTGTTTAACCGCAAAGCGAGTGGACCAAACCAAGTAATTTCTCATAAATCTCGTAAAGGCTTGGGGGAACATCTCATAAGCGACGTCGTGAGTGGTAAAAATTGAATTTTTCGGATGCCAAAGAGGCAACACCGAAGCCAAAATAACCAAAACGTCCACCGGGTGAGTGATCATTTCCCAAGATAATCTAATTTGGGTCCAAAATTTCGGAAACGGGATCACACGCAAACGAAAATTTTTCGGCAAATCATAAAACCAAGGCTGCGGTTTCGTACGGAAATATAACACATATCCATTCTGTCGATCGATCAACGCTAGGTGCTTGATCAATTCGGCCGCATACCGCTCAACCCCCGTCGGGTTGGGTAAATTCGCTCGCTCTGCTTCCAAACCTATTTTCATCCCGTTAGAGACAGGAAACGCTTCAGTCTGTTTTTAATATAACGCTTGCCCATTCCTGTTTTCAAATACTTTTCCCTAGCACGAGCATCTTGTTTATTTAAACTAGCTTCGTAATAGATCAAAGTAAAAGGACCCCGACCTTTGGTAGAAAAAACTCTTCGATTATTATGCTCACTGAAGCGTTTCCGTAAATCATTCGTTGATCCGGTATATAAATGTTTATCTCGTTGACTTTGAATTATATATACATAGTGCATATAGTTGTCTCTAACGGGATTCATAGGGTTATGTCTGGTTTAATCTCGGTTACAACTTTTTTTCGTATATCAATTGCCGCTTTGAATAATTCCCAATCTTCTTTGTGGAAAAATTTTGAGAGCAACAGCATCAGACCATAAACACAACCGGCCAAAATTATTACCAACCAAACAGTCAAGTAAGACTGTGTCAGGACTATAAATGCTGCCATGACGGCAACCGCAACCAGCGGCTTGGCGAAATTTCGAAAAATTCGATAATCAATCACCCGATGTTTGATAACGTAAGAATAACAAACCGCCTGGATCAATTCACTGATGGCGGTAATCACCGCTGCCGCAACAAAACCGTATTTGGGAATGAAAATAATATTGGTCGCGACATTGAAAAACAGGGTCCCGCCAGTAATAATTGTAGCTGTCTTGGTTTTCTGCGAAAGAATCAAACTGTTCACCGGCGAATAAACTAACAAAATTGACACCGACAATACGAGCAACCAAAGTGCGGGCGCTGCCGGTAGAAATTCTTGACCATAAAACACCGAGATCAAATTGGTCGAGGTCAAAAAAGCGCCTACCGAAAGCGGCAATGCCAGCGCGATCATATACCGAGTATAGGTTTCCACTCCCCTGCGGACGTCTTCTTTCGCTCCGACACTCAGGCGCTGGGCATAAAACGGATAGAGAGATATTCCGATCACCGTGGGTAAAAAAGCCAGTACGTCCCAAAATTTATACGCGACCGCATAGTAGCCAACTTCGTGAAAATCCCGAAAATGCGCGAGCAACACAGTGTCAATTCGGTTGTAAACGCTAAAAAAAGTCACCAAGGTAAACGGCCAGGTCCAGATAAACAGTTGCTTGACAAAGGTCCAGTCGATTTCCCATTTAAATCGGGCAAATTTTTTGTGAGTGATGTAACTATAGACAATCAAATCGAACAGGCTGACGGTCACTCCGATAAACGCCAAAAAGAATATATTCTTTCGCAGCACAATCGCCAAAACCATGAAGAGGGCATTAATCATGGAATTAAAAAAATTAACTTTGGCGATAACTGTTAATTTTTGAAAAGCGTTGATGACCGAACGAAAAGGTAAACTCAATGAAGAAAGAAATAGTACCAAAGACGTGACATAAAGAGAATTTTTTACAATTACTGGATAATCGGCAAAATAAACTATGGCGGCCATAATCAACATGAACAGGGCAGCCAAACTAGTTTGGATAAAAAAATAATTACTTAAATATTTCGACGCGTGGGTTTGGTCTTCGCTGACCTTCTTAATCACCAACTGTGACATGCCCAAATCAACAAAAATGCTAAAAATCGTGATGTAGCTGGCCAGCAGTCCGTATTGGCCGGCGGCCTCTGGCCCCAAATATTGAGCCAGTCTGGTGTAAATTAAAAACAGGATGACTGCGGCCAGCACCCTCGAAATCACCAGACTTATAATATTGCGTCCAATGTGAAGCATATTCTCCAATATTATACCCAAAAAAGTCGCTTTGTGCACGAAGCAAAATGCAACAAATGATCGGAACCAACAGCCGGGCCGTTGTGCACAAACAACGAGAGAGGAATTACGGCTCGTCCCGCAGAATCTTCTCTCGGACTACATCCAAATGCGTCTTGCGTTTTACGAGGCTCTGCTGCCAGACCTGGAGCCGGGTGAGCTCCGCGAGGAAATCTGTGCAACCATCAAAGTGCTCAAGTCCTGGCCGAGATAGGGTTCAGGACTTTTCTTTTTGGGAAAATGTACTCTCATTTGACCGATCGATCAATTGTGAGTACAAAAATATTTCCTCTAATATTCCAATTTCTTTTTGCGGTGGATTTCAATCTGTGCCGAGCGATTTTATTGTCGTTTTTCCTCAAACCCAAAAGTGATGATCGCGGTAATGACCAAAACTACGGACCATAACAACATCCAAAGTAAATCCGGAGCAATCGCGCTGATCGAAGCATCCTTAATCATGACTTCCCGCAAAGAAGAAGAAAAATAAGTTAGGGGTAAAACATTGGCCACTTTCTGCAACCAATCCGGCATGGTAGAAATCGGAAAGAAAGTATTCCCCAAAAACAGCATGGGAAAAACCACTAAATTGGCAATCGCAGGCACCGCTTCCACGGTTGAAGCGATCCCAGAAATCGTAAACCCTAACCCCAAAAACATAATGGCGCCAAGACTGGAGATTAACAATACAAGCCAATACGAACCTAACATGTGGGCTTTAAATAGAAAAACTCCGATCGCTATCAAAACGAGAGTTTGAACAACCGTGACAAGTAATCTCGTAATGACGTTTGCCGTCACGAATTGATAGGGTCGCATCGGGGTCGCGATTAATCTTTTCAAAATCCCCTTTTCTTTATAACTGGTAAAGACAAAGCCGACGGAAAACACCGACATCTGCATGACGGCCAAAGCCACCACGCCCGGAATCAAAAAATCAATATATTTTAAATTTCTGGCATTGATAGTTTCCGAAACCAAATTAAACATCGTGGGGGTACGAGCCAGGGCGATGGTGGTTTTGTCCAAAATTTGATTGACGATACTGATGGCGGTGTTGGCCTGTTGGGCCTGGCCTTCATTGGTTAACGCAATAACGGTCTTGGGCGAATTAATCTGGGGCACTTGCGGGATTAAATCAAAAGGGATAATCAAAACCACTGACCGATCACCGTCAATAATTGCTGCGCGTTCATCTTCTACCGTTCCTTCATGAATGTTAAAAGCCGGGATTTGTTTTAGTTGCTCTAAAAACATTTTCGTGCCCGATGTCGGAGGAGCATTTAACACAGTCCCAATTTCAATTTTGGCCACGTTGTCAAACCCGATAAGCCCAAAAATCGTCATGATCATCAAGGGGGCAAAAAACGTAAAAAAAACCGCTTGACGGTTCCGTGCGAACATTTTGAAAGTTGATAAGGTTAGAATTAACAGAGTTCTCATTCTATTCTCTTAAGGCGATTTTTCCATTCCCGCGAAAGCGGGAATCTAATTACTAGATCCCGGATCGGGGTCCGGGATAACAGGTCACGGAATAATTATTCTCTTAAGGCGTGACCTGTTAATTTCAAAAAAACATCTTCCAATGTTGGCTGATGAAGTTGCAAATCAACTAGATTAAACCCGCATTCTTTCGCGTGTTTAAACAAAGCTGGGAGAGTTTCCTCAGCATTATTCGTGTTTAGTTTATAACTGTGGTCCTCGGCATCAACTTCAATCACTGCTGGCAAGTTTTTCAGATGCTCGATACTGCAAGGCTTATTAACCCGAAAATGAATCGAGGATGAAAGGCTGGGCAGTTTGAGCAAGTTTTCGGTTTTATCCAAGGCGACAATTTTTGCATGATCCATAATTGCGATCCGATCGCATAAAATCTCCGCTTCGTCCATGTAGTGGGTGGTTAGAACGATGGTTTTGCCTTTCTTGTTGATACTGGAGATCAAATCCCACAGATGGCGCCGGGCCTGAGGATCCAGGCCAGTCGTCGGCTCATCCAAAAACAAAACCTTCGGATCATTAACCAAAGCGGCGGCGATGGAGAAACGCTGTTTTTGGCCGCCTGATAATTCTTTGACTTGCGACTTGGCTTTTTCTTGCAGTTGGACTTCAGCCAACAATTCAACCGCATCTACTCGCCGTCCATAAAGCGCGGCGAAAGTATCCAAAAGTTCCAGCAAAGTTAGACCTTCAAAAAACGAAGACGATTGCAGTTGCACTCCGATTAAAGATTTAACCTTGTGGGTATGTTTGGCTACATCATTTCCATCCAGTAAGGCAAGCCCTGAACTTATGGGTTTTAGGCCCTCAATCATTTCTAAGGTCGTAGTTTTGCCAGCGCCATTAGGACCCAAAATTCCAAAAATCTCGCCTTGGTTTACGATAAAACTAATCCCGTCAACCGCGGTGACGGTTTTATATTGCTTGGTTAAATTCCTGACTTCAATAATAGAATCCATCAAATCAGTATAACTCTTCTATTGGTACGAATCAACCTCTGTCTGTGCTAAAACTGAAGGCTTTGGATACCCAAGTCGTCGGTACTCTTCGGCGGTTAAAAGCCTCTTTAGTCCGTTTTCCATTTTATAGATCGCGGTTGAAGCGTCGCCTTTGATGATTGAGCCGTCGCGCGGAGGAAACGGTGTGCCGGTTGGGATCGATGCCAGCTCCTGGTCTGAAATCACGATTTGGGGAAAGTAAGCGACTCCCCGCTGTTTATAAACAAAGGCTGACACTTGGCGTTTTATATTGTCACGAAACCAATAAATCGTTGGGTCATTCGCCGTCTTAATCGCAACTAGGTTGGGTGGCGTAAGAAACGGGCCCAAAGGAATGGTTAAAACTTCCGCATCAGAAAGGATCATTAATTTCGCAAACGATAATTTTCGGATTTTGAAAATCTCAAACGAGATTGGCCGTTTCAGCCCGCCATCGATCATATAGACAGTGGGATCAATCTGGCCCTTAATCAGGGTTCCATCAAAAGGAGGAACATAGGTGCCCTGACCGTAGCTAGCAATTTCAGCTTGCGGTAAAGTTATGACGTTGGCAAATGAAAATTTGCGCTGCACAAACACGGGATAAGAAATTGGAAGCTTAACCGAATCTTGGACCAGATAGACCGTTCCTTCGCTGTCTCCCATAATCAAAGTCCCATCCAGCGGCGGCATCGGTTTTTCGGTCAAATATGAATCAAGCTCAGTTTGCGAAACGAGGATAACATTATCAACTTTAAATTTTCGCTGCTGCGCAACAAAAGCCGAAAATGGCCGCTTGGTGCCGTTGTCAACCACATATTGAGTAAGAATTCCTGGGTGCTGAATCACTGTGCCGTTGGGGTATTTAAACCAGCTGGAATAAAATCGCCAAAAATTATAATTACCATTAAAAACATGGGGCGTATAACGATAAAGCGCAGCTGTCGCAAAGTTGCCCAATGTTACCGATTGCTGGCCTGCTACACCAAAAAAACCACCATTAGTATTATCCAAAATAATCGTGTCCCCCACTCTCGATGTTCGCACAACCGGTCGGCCGAACGATCTACTGGCTGAATCAACCATCGGACCGCGGCCAACCCTAACTCCGCCAACTTCCGTTCGGAACGATTTCATCAAAGACGCCGCCGCTCCCAGCCAACGATTGCCCGCTGGATCGAAACTACCAAATAGTTGCCTATAAAAACCGACGAAAATATCACCACAGCCTTCATAATCAGGACAGCCAAACCCTACGGCCCGGTCTAAGGCCCGTTGCAAATCCGAATCAGAGAAAAATGTGCCGGTAATCAAGCTTTGTTCTTTCTGAAGCAATACCAGAATGACCTGTGGGTTCAATCCCCACTTTCTACCAGCATCATAAATCAATTCAGCTGCGGATCGAAGTCTGGTTAAGTTAGGTTGCAAATCTTCCAGTCCAACTTTCGTCAGGGTATCCGGCTCTTTGAGTTTAAACAAAAACTCCGGAGTGGTGTTAGATAAAACCGATCCCTTTAATTCTAAAAATTTCTGAATACCGGCAGACGAACCGAACGTCCCAACATCGCCAAAGGCTTCGTCGGGAATCAGCAGATTCGGATTAAATAAGGGGTCAATCGAAGTTTGAGCCAAAACAAAATTCGCAGGACTAACCAACAAAAATAATAGACCGATCCCGATAATTTTTTTTATAACTTGACTCATTGTTTTTTTTAAATTAGAGGTTCGCCCGTCGCTATAACATCAACTTCGACTTGAGGCAGGGTCTTTACGTTAGAAAATTTGTACTTACGAGAAATAAAAGCCGAATAGGATAAAAGTCGTCTTCTACCACTCTCTATCACATAAACCGCCGGGTCAGTGTTTGATTTAATCAAAGTCCCATCCAACGGCGGCAGCCAGTATATATCGTTGGGTGAAGGGATGTGTGAAAATTCATCAGGCGTGATCCTTACTACTTTAGCGAAAGACAATTTTCGCTGCGTAAACACAAAATAAGTAACTGGGCGGCGCAGTTCTTTATCCATCACATAAACTAGCGGATTACCAGCCACCAAAACCATAGTGGAATCGGCGGGCCAATACCAATCACCCAAAGGATAATTTCCAACTTCTAAATCTGGTAGTGTTAAAACGTTGTCAAACTTGTAACCTCGCGAAGTAAAAACCAAATACATTAAAGGTCTTTTGAGCCCCTGGTGTATGACATAAACTGTCGGGTCTGTGACGGATTTAATCAGGGTCCCTTCCAATGGTGGCAATGGCGATCCTAAATCATAAAAACGCAGTTGATTACTGTTATCAACAATCACGTTATTTATATCCATCCCTCTTTGTGTAAAGACGAAAGAGGATACAATTCGTTTCGACTTGCCAGTAATATAATAAAGATTATTGGAAACACTTTCGCGAACTAAGGAACCCTCAACGATCGATTTCGGCGCGAAAAAATTAAAAGCATTCACTCTGCCCTTGCCGATCAAGCCGTTGCAAGAAACCCCGTCGCAATTGGTAGTATTTAAAGAATCCACGTTATCTGCTGTTCGTAATAAAATATTTCGAATCTCAACATTGCTTAGATTGGAATTGGCGGATTTCAACAAAGCGGCGATTCCCGAAACTATTGGGACGGCTAAAGAAGTTCCTGAGCCATAAATTAAAACGTTGTCAGCGGGATCTTGGGGGAAATATGCTGTAGTAAGAATTCGTTTGCCGGGAGCGATCAAATCAATACATTTGGAGCCAAAGTTAGAAAAACTGGCTTTCTGATCAAACACGTCGCTGGCGGCGATGCCCAAAACCATATCTAAACCATTATCACCACAAACTGGGTAAGTTGGAGAAAAATCTAAGTTAATGCCATCTTCGACCAAATCATTACCGGCCGCGGCGATGACTAAACTTCCCCTGTTGTAAGCATAGGCAATCGCAGTTGATAAAGTTTGACTGGCAGCAAATCCCCCACCACCAATGCTTAAATTAATAATATTCGCTCCGTGATCGGCAGCCCAAACAATTCCCTCCGCGACTGCCGAAACGCTGCCTGTCCCATCAGCTGCCAGAGCTTTTACCGGCATTAGTTTAACGTCCCAATTGATCCCGGCTATTCCTTTTTGATTGTTAGAAATTGCCCCAATTACCCCAGCCACAGCTGTCCCATGTCCATTATCATCGGAGTTAGCGCCTGCGGCGATAATTTGCTTGGTTATGACATTGTATCCTTCTATAACTCGTCCGTCGTTTAGCTCAATGTGACTGGCGTGAATGCCCGTATCTATCACTGCCACCACGACCGAAGAGCTGCCTTGGATGAAATCCCACGCGTCAATCACCCGAGTTTTGGCCAGATACCACTGTCGATCTTCCTTGCTGGCATCAGTCGTAAAAAAAGGATCAGAGGTGGTAATGGCAGCAGCTGTAAGTGTTGAGTCCCTTAAAGTGGCCAAACCTGGAGTTGGAAACAGCATAAATAAAAAAACTGGCATTAAGATGCCTACGGTGATTTTTTTGCAAATTATTACTTTAAATTTTGTCATTTAGTCGAATATTTTCCAGTCAGTGCATTCCATTTAATTACAAATAGATCGCGTAGGGATTGTAAAAAAGCGGTTGGGGGGACAGTCGAGCCTCCTTCTTCTTCTCTGGTAATTGGAACCGCTTTAATTCGGTAGCTTAATTTTAAGGCAATAGCCAATAGTTCCATATCGAAGGCCCAACCACGGATTGTAATATGTTTAAAAATTTGTTTTGCTGCAAAACCTTGAAATGCTTTAAACCCCGCCTGGGTGTCATGAATGTGAGGAATTAAAACTAGTTGGATCAGATAGTTGCTCGCGCGGGATAAAACTGTCCGGATAAACGGCTGTTTGGCGCGATGTTTAATATCCAAATAACGATCACCAATTACCACTTCTATTCCCTGTTCGAGAGATGGCCAAAATTGTTCAATTTCCGAAATCGGAGTAGCGTTATCGGCATCCATGAACATAATGTAATCTCCAACGGCAGCCTCAACCCCCATTTTAACAGCCATCCCTTTGCCGACGATTGGCTGGAGTAATATTTTTGAGTTTTGCACGCTGGTTGCAGCCAGTTTTTCAACGACTTGGGAGGTGCGGTCGTTACTCGCGTTATCAACCACTATTATTTCATAAGGGTAATGCTGTTTTTCCAAATAATCATCAACATCCCTTAGGGTTCGTTCGATCCTCTTTTCCTCATTATGGGCGGGGATTATAACTGATAATTTAACACTCATTGTTTGTTTCTAAAATGGTGAATTTGCAAGACAAATTGTACCAAAAAAATGGATTTTACGCAACTATTTTCGCAAGATTTTCTTGTAACAATCTCTGGTGCCAAACCCAAGCGGTTCCTATAATCGTTTCGAGATCTGAATATTTTGGACTAAACCCTAATTCGTTGGTAATTTTCGATGCATCCGCGACTAAACTGGTGGGGTCGCCGCTTCGTCTTATGGCATATTCGATCGGAATCATTTTTTTGGTAATCTCAACGGCTGCGTTAACTACCTCTGTCACCGAATGGCCCTTTCCTGTGGCGACGTTGTAGGCAAAACATCCTTGTTCTTTATCTAATTTCTCAAGCGCCAAAAAATGAGCTTGCGCCAAATCGAGGACATGAACATAATCGCGAATACAAGTCCCATCAGGAGTGGAATAATCGTTGCCGTAAATTTGCAAAACTTCGGTCTGATGGGCGGCAACCCGCAAAACTCGCGGGATCAAATGGGTCACAATCGCTTTATTCTCTCCTAAACTCCCATCAGAGTGGGCCCCAGAAGCATTGAAGTATCGTAAACTCACCGAAGAAAGATTGTGTGAAGTAAGATACCATTTTAAAATTTTCTCCACCATGAGTTTGGTTTCACCATAAGGGTTGGTTGGCATCTTGGGGTGATCCTCGTCAATGGGCAAATAATGGGGTTCGCCATAAACCGCTGCGCTGGAAGAAAAAATAATTTTCGAAATACCATGCGCCGCCATTGCGTTTAATAAATTTAGACTGTTGACCACGTTGTTTTCAAAATACTTACCCGGCAGAATCATTGATTCTTCAACAATCACCGAGGCGGCAAAATGAATTACAGTATCTATATCAAAATCTGAAAAAATCTTATTGAGCAGTCCTCGATCGGATAAATCACCTATAATCAACGGGCACGAAACACTACTGACGTGTCCTGTTGAAAGATTATCCAGAACAACAACGTCTCTCCCCTGCTCTTGGAGCAACTTTGTGGTATGAGAACCGATAAATCCCGCCCCGCCGGTGACTAAAATTTTTTTAGAGTTTGCCATAAATTGGGTAAACGCAGCTACTTTCAATAATTTAGACTGTCAAAACTGGTGCTGGATAAAATTAAAAACCGAATCTATTTTTCGGTTTTTGTCTTTGGTTTTCTTGCTATAAATCAATCATATCTAAAATAATAAAAGACCGCAAGATCATGCGGTCTGTTTATTTTCTTCGTTTTTATGAAAGCTTATCCCCAGGCTCTAAACCAGATCTTTCGTATAATCAATCCGGCAAAAGTGGTTAAAACCGACAAGATCAAAACCAACCCTGTGGTTGATCCAGTTATGGGGGCCGTATATGGGTCTTGTGAACTTGCTGGCACAGTGTTGCCCAAAACCTGTAATTTTGGGCTAACCGTGATTTGTATTTTATTGCTAAATTCTACCTCCATTATTTGCGATGGCGTGTTGGGAGGTAACTCGTTGACCCGTACGGTGAACTTTTTTTCGATTGATCCACCCACCGGAATGTCTAGTGGCGTCCAAACCAAGGAATTACTGGCCGAATTGTAACTTGCTCCACCGGCATCAATCAGGGTGGCTGAATCAGAAAGCTTGAAAATATCAATCGTCATGACATAACCCAAGATAATTTGATCGGTTTGATTCTGACCGGTTAAAATAAATTCGATTGAATCCTGTGGTCTGGCTGAAACTTTTGTGGCGTCATTACTTTGCGTTTGATTAAACGCAGACACAGACAATACGGGTAAAGAATTTTCTTGTGTTTCTTTGGGACTTTGGTAAAACCAGATGATACCTGCTAAGATAACCAGCAGGACAATTACGCCTAACAGAATTTTATTCATACAATTTTTTGCCAGAATAATTTCAATTGCTCTCTTTTTCTATAAACCGCAAAACCTAGCACGGATAGCACCGCTAGGCCGAAACTTAAGGTAGCGGTAGAACCGGTTTTAGGCGCAATAAACACCCCAGCTACTGCCGGTTTATTTACTGTGACATTCACGGTATTGCCGAAAAAGTTAGTCATAATATTGTCTGATCCTTGGGGAAAAGACGATCTAACTGTCACGGTGAAGGTTTTCTCAACTTTAGAAAAGGCTCCAATCGTTACTGGCTGCCATTTCAATAAGTACTGCCCCAGTAAAAATTCTGCGCCGCCAAAATCCTCTAGTTGCGCCAGTTGGAGAATATCTTCGATATTATCTTGGAATACATAATTACTAGTAGCCCCATTGCCCCGATTTTCGACAGTCAGAGTATAAGCTATTACGTCATTAGGCTTTGCGACGACTGTGGTTGCGTCTACGTTTTGTGTTCTATTAAACGCTTTCTTGAAGAGCACCAAATCAATATTGGTACCGGCGACTACCCCTTGCACGAAAACCGAAGCGGAGGCAGAAGTTGAGAAGGCGTTATCAGCAGTAACCAAAGCCTGGTTAACTAAGGTTTGGGTGGTCGAAGCGATAACTTGAGCATCAAAAGTAATGGTTCTTGATTGACCTGCGGACAAATTACCTAAGTTTTCTCCACCACTGAAAAGATTTCCCGATGCGCTTCCAAAATCAACAAAGAAGGAACCTGGAATATAAGTTAGACCAGAAGGCAGCGTATCAGTAATTCTGACATTGTTGGCAGCCGTCGAAACATTGTTATTTCGAACAACCAACTTAAATTGTACGCGGTCGTTGTTGGAAGCGTTAACTGTATTGGCGAAAGAAGTATTGGTGCTAATATTCCTTACTTCTTTAGTAAATGAAAGCGTGACGAAATTAGATCCGCCTCCCCCGCATCCATTACTGCGCAAAACCACAACATTAGTCGTATCTGTCGCCGAATTTGAATTGGTAGCCGTAGCTTGGACAGTATTCGTCCTTGTCGTTGACCCGCAATCAAAGTTTGAATCAGAAGCAATATTAGCGGTAAGGGTTACTGTTTGAACCGATCCCGCAGTCATATTGCCAAGGTTATTTACCAACGAACCCGAAGACAAACTGAAATTAGCAGGAAGAGTGTCTGTTACCACAACGTTCTGAGCGGTAGTATTGCCTGACGTAGAGACTTGAATTTGGAATTGAACTTGATCACCAGGATTGGCCGAGATGTTATCAGTAAAGACCGTTTGGCCGGCAGTTAAGTTCCGAGACAACTTCACCACTGACAATAACGGACTGATCCCGCCACAACCTTCAGTTTTATTAATAATTATACCTACTGAATCCAAAACCGTAGAAGTATTGCTGGCAGTAGCAGTCGCAGTGTTGGTCCGAGGGTTTTCACCACAGGCGAAATTGGAAGCTTGGGCAACCTGCGCAACCAAAGTTACGGTTTCCGTAGTGCCAACTGGTACTGACCCTAAGTTGAATGTAATGTTCCCAGAAACCAAGCTAAAGTTGGCAGGTAAAACATCAGTTACCACGACGTTTTGTGCGCTGGTGTTGCCAGAAGCGGTAACGGAAATTTTGAAACTTATCTGATCTCCCGGATTGGCAACAATAGTGCTGTCGTAAACATTTTGTCCTTGAGTAATATTTTTCGCCATTTTATCAATAAATAACTGGGCGTGAGGTTCTTGAGAAATAGTCACGCTAACACTGGCAGTATCCGAATCAGAGTTTTGATCTGAAACCACGTTAGCAGTGTTGGTAAGGACTGTGGTGCCAACCGCAAAAGCAGAACTTGCGGCTACAGATGCTTGGAAGGTAACTAACTTTGATTGACCGTTGGTTAAATTATTCAGATTGATTTGGTTAAGACTGTTCCCGACACTAACTGCGTTGATCCTTAGAGAATTTGAAACATAAGTCAATTTATTTGGCAGAATGTCGCTAAGAATTATATTGTTCACAAATCCAGCGTTGGCGCCAACAACGATCTTAAATTCAACTTGGTCTGCTCCGCCAGCAGCGATACTGTCTGTAAAGATCATTTGTCCTTGAGTTAAGTTTCTTACAGTTTTAGAAACATTAACTTGGCCACTAATCGGGCAAACCACATTTTTTGGAGAATTATTAAGCAAGATATGTGACGACCCACTCATGACATAGGCGTAGACTTGATGAGAATTACCATCTCTCAGCACACTCGGAGTGGCAATTTGGAAGGCGTGTGCACCCACGTCAGCGCGATTCTGGTCAGCAATCAGGGTAGAAATCAGAGTGCCCGTATTAAAATCACCATCGCGATAAATTTTTACAGTCTGCGCTAATTCATTATCAGGATCTTTGGCCCAACCCGCGATAATATTACAGTCAGCAACGTCCAAAAAACCTTGTGGGAGCTGGTCTTTGGTTACCGTAACGGAAGCAGTGTCGGATGCGGAATTGCTTTGGGAATTAACATTGGCGGTATTCGTCAAAGTAGTTGTCCCAAAACCGAATTCAGAGGTTTGGGCCACTAAGGCTCTAAACAAGATCGTTTTCGTCTGACCGGCAGACAAATCCCCCAAACTAATGTTGGTCAAACTGTTGCCGTTAATCACATTGTCAATTCTAAGCGAGCCGCCAACATAACTTAACTTGGCCGGCAGAATGTCTGAAACAACCACGCTCGATACCGCCCCATTGTTGGCAGGCACTGCAATTTTAAATTCCACGATATCTGATGGGTTGGCCGCAGTGGTTTCGACAAAAGTTGATTGGTTCTGCGTTTGATTGCGCACCTGTTTGCTGACTGTAATTGTTCCAATGACAGGCAGATTACACGGTCCATTCGTGCGATCCAAGACCACATTCACGGTTTGATTCGAATTAAGAACAATTGTTCCGGTGTCTTTTGGAATATGGTTGGCTGAAACAACACGGAGATAGAATACTCCAGCATTGAGGTTGTTGAAAATAAATTGACCGCTGTTGTTCGTTATGCCAAAGGCGCCGTCATCCGGCCCATTAACGATAGTCACTTGCGCCACGATCGGGCCGCAGACATCGCGGACATTGACTGTGAGATTGTAAAAATTTTCCACTGGTTGGTTAACGACAACTGGCGCGCTGCAAGTAGCAGACCCACCAGCACCAGCAACTGATAAAGTATAAGTAGTAGTTACGGCTGGGGAAACTATGCGCGTACCACTGAGACTAACATTGCCAATGCCTTGATTTAACGAGGCGCTGGTGGCATTGGTAGAGGTCCAAGACAGAGTTGAGGAAGTACCGGCAACAATCGCAGCGGGATTAGCAGTAATCGTGCAGGTTGGCGGCGGCAGGGGCTCACATCCACCGTTGGTGCGCGTCAAAGTAAAGTTCACAGTTTGGTTTCTGTCCAAAACAATAGAATTAGAATCTTGGCTGACATGATCGGCGGCAGCGGCGTGAATATAAAACACGCCGGCGCTAAGATTATTAAAAGTAAAAGTCCCGGCTTGGTTGGTGATGCCAAACGCGCCGTCATCCGGCCCATTAACAATCGTGGCTTGAGCCCCTATAACTGGACCGCACTCATCAGAGACGTTAACTGTAAGTTGATAAGTGGTGTTAGCATTACTTAACGCGACAAACGAAACAGATACGGCTGCAATCAAAGCCAAAGCCGCGGTTTTTGTCACCGTTGATTTATTAATATTTTGTAGCATATTTATCATAAACCTATTCTACTTCCTAAATCTTAATTATTAATTTACCCAAATTATGCTGCCGCTTTCGTTTGAATATAAAACGAGCCATTAATACAAAAATTACATGAACACCGTAGTTTAGCAAAGATGAGTGGTTTTGTCAATAGTGGTAGCGCCACTGTTAACGAGCTATTGACAAAATCGTTGAAAAGGAGAATAATATACAGTTCTACCCTGTCCCTTTCGGGGCAATCAGGGGCAGGACACAACCACTTTCGTTCTTTCGATCGATCAGCCAGCTAGACTGGCGCCCCAAAGGAGGGGTAAATACAATGCGCAATATCATCGGAGTGTTCGTAGGAGTGTTCGTACTCCTCGTTGGACTTGGCGCCAGCAGCCCGACGGCACAGACACCGACACTGGTCGACCATTGGAAGACCAGCACGGAATGTCTGGCGTCCGTCGACGCGCCGTTCTACTACCCCAGTGTCATCAAAACTCGCGTTCTCGCCGCCAACGAAGTCGTCCGTGGTCTCCCCTCGGACAGCTGCGTCGATATGGTCCTCCCGGACCGTGAAGGCAAGCGCGGCTTCGTGAAGGTCGAAAAGGGGCGAGAGTTCGTCTACGACCGTGGCACCGGATTGCCGCTACGAATGACGGCATGCAACAACGATTCGTTTCAGATCGTTGCATTCCCAACACTGAAACCCCTCCCTGGTCCGCCAGGACCGCAAGGGCCGACTGGTCCGCAAGGACCTCAAGGTCCACGAGGCCCCGTGGGTCCGCAGGGACCAAAGGGTACTGATGCAATCGTCGCTCTCCCGCCTCCGCCTCCCGCACCCGTCACACGGACGACAAAGAAAGTCGGCCGTGGGTTCGCGATTTCGTTCGGCGTTGGCGTCACGATGGGAAACGTTCGCTCCGACTATACGGAACCGGTACCCAACTCCGGAGATGTGCCCCAAAAGCACAGTTTCCGAGCTGTGGTGCCGATCCTTCGAGTCGAGCGAGCAGGCAGCGGCGTGTTCGGATCCGTCTCGTCCAATGCCCTGGGCTCAACCTTAGGCATGGAGTTCCAGGACATCACTGGCAACTGGGTCGACAAGGATCGTGACAGTGACGATAGCCGCGATGAACTGCTGAAAGTGAAGCTCGGCTATCAACGCTCACTGGGAGACCTCACCATCGGCGGCTACGGCGGCTGGTCTCGACTGTGTCTGTGCGAAGAATATGTCGCCCAGGGAGCCAACACTGACGCTGAGCGGTCCTACGCAGGGCCAATCGTCGGTGTGGAGGCGAGAGGTCAGACTGGCAACGGCCGCATCGAGGTCAGTGCCATTGGTGAATTCGGGTTTCTGCGCCGTAAGGCGTGGACGCACCAGACCTACCAAGGCATCGACTTTCCAAAGGTCACCCGACCTGAGGAAGACGCGCGCTCCTACGGTTTCCGCGCGGAAGCCAACGTGCGGCTCGTCGGAGGGCTGCATGGCACGATGGCGTTGGATTGGATGGGAATCAGTTCGACCCGTCCCAACACGTTCACCGCGCACGAGCGAACGAATCTGTCCGCTGTCACGATGGGCTTCAACTACCGTTTCGGTCGCCGCTAAGCTTTTAAGCGGCGCCCCAAACTAAAGGGCGGGAATTCGCAAGAATTCCCGCCCTCTTTTTTACCCTACTTAACTCAAAAAAACCGCTTTTCAAAAATCTTTTTTGAAGCGAGGCACTGGCAAAAAATTAGCCTGCGCAGTCCCGACTTAATGTCGGGACGAGCACGCAGGTTGCCAAATGCGTAAGCATTTGGACAACCGGTAATTTTTTGACTGTGCCAAGCGACTATTTACAACCCAACTTGAACTGCTGTTACCACTAACCGATCCTTCTGGGTGCCGATCGGCCAGCACGTCGAAAGATTCAAAATTTTACCCGAGCCGTCGATAAACTGGGTTTGATCATCTGGTGCATATATTTTGGTAGCCATAACCTGGTAGCGATAGTTATAAGTTTTACCATCTACTCCGAAGAGCTCAATGAAGATATCATCCCCGGGTTTTAAATAATTTAGTTTGGCGAATACCTGCCGATAAGGATTCTTTTTCCAGATATAATCAGACGAATGCCCGGAAACGTAAATCGTCCCCAATTCTCCTGGCAGAGCGGTGCCTGGATAATGCACCACTCCCTGTGTTAAATCGTTTTCGAAATTAGCAGGCTCTTTGGACCAGACCAAAGGAACTTGCGTGGATAATCGCGGTATGGATAATTTGCCTGGTTTTTCTAAATCATAATTAAACGTATTGGCGCCCAAAACTTGACCGGCCAGCGATTGCTCATAGGTGTTGAAGCTGACGCGGTTATTAATCAAACTCAGATCAATATTTTCTGCCAATTTTTTTTGCGTCTCACTCATATTTCCGCTGCCCCATGGATTTTTATAATTGATAATTTCCGTTCCGTCAGAATAGCCGTCGCTGTCTGAGTCAGCAACGATTGGATTAGTCCGCATGATAAATTCATCCATGTTGGAAAGACCGTCCTTGTCTATATCGTTATTTGGTTCCAATAATTTACTGTCGCCGACGGAAAAATAATAACCGCTAATCCATTGATAGTAAGGAACTAATTGATCACCCAGTACCACCTCTTCTTGCGGTTTCATAAAAAAACCTTCGACCTGCGATACTAGAGACGAAAAATTTAATGCCGCGTAGAAAATGATAAACGCGACGATAAAAATCGTAGGGTAAATAATCAAGCCCCGAAACTTCAGCGTTCGGACTTTCTCCGGCACAAATTCCAAATGATGGGCCGGTTGCTCAATTTTCGGGAGTTCTTCTTTTGAATGTGTTTCGGCTACAGGCAAATCTTCCGGCAATCCTGCGTTTTGAGAGCCGGGATCAGGAATTTTCAGTAACCGATGAATTTCAGAAGCGTATTCACTACTGGGCATAAAATTTATGACTGTTTAATCAAAACAGATAATATTAACACAAATTCGAAAATTTGTCAATACTTCTTGCGATAGGCTATAATTTAATTGCCTTGAAACTCAAACATTACCTAATTCCCACTGAATATAATGACTATAAGCCCTGGCTGCTGACTCCGCAAGCTTTGGCGGTTTTTTGTGTCGTGATCTGGGGAATTCGCTTTTTGCTACCCAATACCTTCACCATCGCCGCCCCCAGCATCGATCCAACTGATCTGATGAATAAAATCAACTTTGAACGGACTCAACGATTTATTGCCGGCCTAGCCACCAACTCGAAACTGGTTAGCGCGGCCAACGGTAAATCCCAAGATATGCTCGACCGAAGCTATTTTGCCCACATTGATCCAGATGGCAATTATGTCTGGGTTCGGATTGAAGCGGCCGGATTTACGCCTTACTTAACTTTGGGCGAAAATTTGGCGATGGGTTATACTGACGCCGATTCGGTAACTAATGCGTGGATGAACAGTCCCACCCACCGAACCAACATCCTCAACACAAAATTCGAGGATCAAGGGTTGGCTTCCCTCTTCGGACTCTATGAACCCAACCAGGAGGCAATTTTGATCACCAGTTTGTTCGGAACACTTTACAAAAAAACAACGCCAGCGCCTCCCCCTACTCCTAAACCAGTGCCTCCACCGCTGCCGACACCTACGCCAACACCAACGCCCATCCCAACTCCAACTCCTCCCCCACCCCAACCAAAAGTTGAGATTAAAATATTTAAGGATTTAAAAATTCAACCTGATTTTACCTCGAATCAAACTAAAATCGGGGTCGATATCGTAATTCAAGGCAAGCCAACCCTAGTTACCGCAACTCTTAAAGCTCAATCTATCACTTTGCTGCCTAGCCAAACTGATGGGCAATATTTGGGAACATTTACTTTTAATCCGGGCGAAAACTTGGAAAATCAGGCCCTGGTTGTCGAGGCCCGAGACCAAGACGGCGCAAAAACTTTTTCGGAATTCCCTGTTAACATATCTTCCCCGGGCGTTTCAGGTCTAGAAGACGAAACCTCAAAAACGATTCCGACTGAGGTTGCGAGCAACGAAGCAGGTGTGATTAAAATCCTGCGATTATTGTTTGGTATATTCGCGGCAATCTACATGGGTTTTCTAATTATCGACGCCCTGATCATTCATCGCGCTAAAATTCAACGACCAGGCATTCATTCCCACACGCATATTTTACTTTTTCTCCTAATCGCCGCAGTGGCGCTGTTTACTAATTGGTAAATTCTGCGCATTTAAAAAAAGCCCCGGGCCTGGGGCTTTTTAAATTACTTTTTGATTGAAGTTGTGTGAAGCAAGAAGAAAAGAAATGATAAAAATCATCATTAGTAAATATTCGAAAACAATTTTCCTACTTAAAGTATGTTCAAGATAATGATGAAGCAATCCCCAGAGAGTATTGTAAACCGCCAGCATGACTAATCCTCCCGTAAAGTACTGGGTATTCCAGTGCGAGTAAACCCAAATCGACACCAGCCCGACCACAAAGGCGATTATAACAACCCATAAAAAAGTATCAAAGGTTAACAGGCGATGTTGGAATAACGCTTGATAAACCAACAGAAAAGTAATAGTCAATGTGGCGGCGACCAAAAACCAGGCTTCAAATCCATATCGCAGAGTCACGCCTAAAAGGGCGGAGTAAATCAAAAATGCGGCGAACAACTTAACCATGGCCAAAACTTTAATCCAAGAGGCCTGGTGTTCTAATTGCCGGCTGATATGCTCTTTCATATACCAATAAGCCACACTCATAGCAAATGTACCAGAAAGAATTATCATCTGTTTCAATCCGTATTTAAATGGATTTAAAAACAACAAAACCACGACTCCCCAATAAAGTACGCCGGGGAGGACAAGGTAGTTTTGATAATGCCGGAAGTATTCCCATTTCCGGACGTGGGCGATCCGGTCTTTAAACGCTTCCCAAAACATTTTCAGACCCTGGTGGTTTAAACGGGCGATAGCTAGCACTCCGCGCTTCTTAAAATGCAAATCAAACAGAAAAGTCAACCAAAAAATATGAAAGGCGTAGATATACAAAGAAAGATAAAGACTGGAATTCAGCTGATAAATCCCGATAGCATAACTGACCGCCTCAAAGCCGAAAAAAGCTCCGAAGGTCACGATTAAGATTGAGATATATTTATGGGTCCGCTCGTTAAATAAATTGCGCATGCTAGTCAAATCTGGTTAAATTCCGTTCGTTTCGTTTACCCAAAATTTTTCTCGCCCAATAAACACTGGTTTTATAAAGGCTCTCGAAAGTTCCCGCATCAGACCAAAATCCTTTCAGTTCGGCCCAATTAAATTTCTTCGCATTGATATAGATATTATTTAAATCAGTGATTTCTAACTGGCCTCGAGCCGAGGGTTTAATTTTTTTTATATAATTAAATACTTTATTATCATAAATATAAACCCCGGTCTGAGCAAAATTACTTTTCGGTTTTTTGGGTTTTTCCACGATGCCGATAACCTTGCTCGAGTCTTTTTTGTCAAACTCTGCAATCCCGAATCGATTAGGATCATCAACTTTCTTCAAAAAAACCAAGGCACCACCCTTAAAACTTCGGACTTCCTTGCCGATATTCGCATCCGTGCAATTATCGCCCAAGATCACGGTGACGGGTTGATTATCAGCAAAGCTTTCGGCTTTTACCAGCGCGTCAGCAATCCCGCCGTCTGGCGCGTCCTGATAAGCGTATTCCAAATGTTTGATCCCAAATTCCTTGCCGTTTTTCAGGACCCGGATAAAGTCGCCGGAATGAGGCCCAGAAACAACAACCATAATGTCCCGAATCCCAGCCCGAACCAAGGTTCTGATCGGATAATAAATCATAGGCTTGTCGAACACCGGCAACAAATGTTTATTCGTCGCATGAGTGAGTGGATATAGTCTGGTTCCTAGCCCGCCGGCTAAAATTATGCCTTTCATAAGTATGATGCGAATTTGCTAATTAATGCCAATTGTGCGAATTGCTAATCTTCTTTCACTAATGAATTCAAAATTCTTTTCGGTCTAATATATTTATCTCGGAAGTTAACTAATAATGCAAGTTTCTTATTGTACGATCTTAAATAACGTTTAGCCTGATAGTAATCTTCTCGGGTTAATACTCTTTTCGCCTTGCATTCTAATATAATTTTACCTTCCACAATAAAATCAATTTTATTCCGTCCTGGTAATTCTGCTTCAAAACTTGGTGGTAAAATCTTTTCTCGTTCGTATTTAATACCTAGCTCTTTAAAAATCTGCTCAACTCGATCACAGTATTGCTTTTCGTTACAAAATCGACCTAGTTCGTTATGAGTTGCATATAATACCCCGGTAACTCTATATGATTCTTTGGGATAAACTAAATTCGAGGGTTCCATATTAGCAATTCGTAGATTGGCATATCATTCGCAGATTAGCATCATGTATTTAAATATTCTTTCAAAGCTTCGGTCCAAGGCCTCAGCTCGATAAATTTCGTGTTATTTAATACTTCGTATTTCGGCCGCTTGGCTTTTCGTTCAAAAAAACTGGCGTCCATGGCTTGTAAATTCACTTTCATTTTTTTGATCGCAAAAATTTCTTTCGCCCAATCATAGCGGCTCGCGACCCCGGAATTCGTCAAATGATATATGCCGAATGGTTTCCGCTCCTCAATCAATGCGCGAGTGGCTTGAGCTAAATCGACGACAAAGGTCGGTTTGCCAAACTCGTCTGTGACGGCATTGATTGGCTGATGCCCAGCCGCCAAATCGAGCATGATATCCGTGAAGCTTTTCTTTCCGGCAGCTGGCTGGCCATATAACCAACAAGTCCGAATGAGATAATATTTCTCTGCTTTTTCCTGAAGCTCCATTTCTCCTAGAAGCTTGGATTTGCCATAAGCATTAACTGGCCGGGTCTCATCATCCTCATTATAGCCGGAAGCATTACCGCCGTCGAATACCTGGCCGGTGGAATAAGAAACTAAAATTGCGCCAATTTCATCCGCCGCTCTGGCGATAAACCCGACAGCGTAACCGTTAATCGAATCCGCCGCCTCGCGTTCATCTTCGGCTTGATCGACATTATTATAACCCGCGCAGTTTATAATCAGCTTCGGAGCCAGCTCAGTAATATGGTCATGAGCAAGATTTTCATCCGTAATATCCAACTCCTGCCGATCCCATGCCGAAACTTCATGGTCGGAATAAAGATCCACAAACGTCTGCCCTAGACTGCCTTTGGCTCCTAAAATTAAAATTTTCATCGGAAATCTTTCAAGAAGGGATTGTTTAAATCCTTTTCAGAAATAATTGCTTCTGCCAAATTTATCGGCCAATCAATATGAATCTCCGGATCTTTCAAATTCACGGATTGATATTTGGCTTGAGAAGACCAGTGAGCATTGATCAAATAGGAATAATATACGTCTGGAGTCAATGTTTGAAAGGCATTGGCTACTCCACGGGGCAGAAAAACGGCCTTAGTCGGATTAAGCTCTATTGTCACAATTTTCCCGAAATTTTGGCCAGGTCGCAGGTCGAGATAAGCGCCGAAAGCTTTACCGGTAATTACCGCGATATATTTTTCCCAAGGCTCGGCGTGAAAACCCCGCGTCACGCCCACTTCCTTATTGTATGAAACACTTTGCTGAACCGGCGTGAAACTTTCAGGAAACCCGGCTGCGACCAACTTTTCTTTCTGAAACTTTTCCTGAAAATACCCGCGCTCGTCTTCCATCAAACTAATATCAATCTCTAACAGGCCCGGGATTTCAGTTTGTTTAATTTTAAATTCAGTGATCTGACTCATAAATCTGAACTTATAATACGTTAAAGTATTTTAACTTTTCCACATTCTTAGAGCTGCCGTACGGCTACTGTAAATCCTACCTGACTTTACGTTTCGATAATTTTTCTTTTTGTTTTTTAGTCTTTCGATCACAACACTATACCCTTTCCCAAAAGCCTGTCGCCAGTTTTGAATTTTCGAAATTGTTGCCTCACTAATGCTTAGCGCTTTTTTAATCTCTTCATATTTAAATCCTTCATCAAGCATCACGACTACTTGCAATCGTTTGGCCAGCATTTGGAGCTCTGTATGCGTCAAAATATCATGCAGGAAATCATGAACTTCGTCTTTGGTTTCCAGACTTGCCACCGCTCTCCAAAGTTGATCAATCATCTGCCCCATTCGATTTTCTGGAACAGGTTTTGTGGATATTTTAGTCATTTATTTAACTTATAATACGTTAAAGTATTATAACCTATAAAAATCTTTGTACCAAATGATAGTTTTTTGTAGGCCGGCTTCGAACTCGATTTCTCGCTTCCAGCCCAATTCTCTTTCAATTTTACTGGAATCGATCGCATAGCGCCGATCATGGCCTTTACGGTCGGTTACAAACTCAATCAAACTCTCCGGCTTACCTAGTATTTTCAAAATCATCTTGACCACATCAATGTTGGCCATTTCATTATTACCGCCAATCAAATATGTCTCACCAATTTTCCCTTTTTGGATCACCAAATCAACCGCAGCATTATGATCATCGACGTGGATCCAATCGCGGACATTTAGTCCATCACCGTAAACTGGAAGTTTTTTATTCGCGAGCGCATTCGTAATCATTAACGGAATAAATTTCTCAGTATATTGATACGACCCATAGTTATTCGAACAGTTAGAAATCGTTGCCGGCAAACCATAAGTCCGAACATAGGCGCGAACCAGATGGTCAGAAGCGGCTTTACTGGCAGAATAAGGGCTAGAGGGGTTATACGGGGTATTTTCAGTAAATTTTTCTTTCCCGCCAACCTTTAAATCCCCAAAGACTTCATCAGTAGAAATATGATGAAACCGTTTTTGGTTTTTGACGCAGGCGTCTAATAATACTTGAGTGCCGACTACGTTGGTTTGGATAAACTCAGCAGGCCCCATGATTGATCGATCCACGTGGGTTTCGGCCGCAAAGTTGACGACCACGTCGCAATCCGCCACTAAAAGGTTTGCGGCGTTGGGATCTGCAATATCCCCTTTCACAAACTTGTAGCGCGGATTGTTTTCTATATCTTTCAAATTATCCAGATTGCCCGCATAAGTCAGTTTATCCAGATTGACAATTTCACAATCTGGATTTTTGGCAAACAAAAAATGGATAAAATTGGAACCGATGAACCCAGCACCACCTGTAATTAAATAGCGCATCTAAGATAGGTTTAAAAAATAAACTGACATAACATCAGGTGGTGCTGGGTGAACCCCGCTCCCCCTGTAATTAAATAGCGCATCTAAGATAGGTTTAAAAAATAAACTGACATAACATCAGGTGGTGCTGGGTGAACCCCGCTCCACCTGTAATTAAATAGCGCATATGCCTATTATAACCTGATTTTACTATTTAGTCTTAAATAATTTCGTATAACCTTCTTCGACTGTTCATAGCGCCACTGCTGAATTTTGGGCCACTTTCCCATCCGGGCGGCGCTCCAAATACATCGGCACACATAAAAATCCAAATAATAATTCGAGGGTTTTGGTAATTTGTGTTTCAAATATATGCGATCTACCAAGTCTAGATAGAGATTTTTTTGATCCTTGGTAAACTCATAGACCCGCTGCATTTCGTAGCCCTTATTTTTCGGGAAAAACTCATTATGACACAAATTGGATACTAAATCATAACCGGCTGGTGCCCAAAAAAACGATTCTAAGTCAATTATGCCCCTGCGATAGATATTAAACGGGCTAAAATCACCGTGGGTTAAAACAAAAGGGAGTCCTTCTAGACGCTTTGAGAGAATTTTATAAGCTTTTGTAAATTGTAACTTCATTGTCGGGAGTTCCTTTATAATGTTTACAAAATTAGTCCCGACAGCGAAATTTTTTCGGAATCCTATCCTCAAGACAGTTCTTAACTGTGCTTCAGCAAATTTCTTGGTGATAGTCAAAAATGCGTCGAAGTTTTGCTTTGAAATCCACTTTTGATTCTGGATGTCTTTGGAAAAAATTTGACCAAAATGAATATTACCTAAAGATTCCTCTATATAATAAAATCGGTTCCCCTGTTTTCCCGATGAGACGATTGGAGCGAAGGGAAAACCAAGCTTAATCAGGCGTTGATGGAGCTTTAATTCTTTTTGAACTATCGCCGCAGGACCTAATCTTAAAAATAAATCCCTTCCCTTATAAACATAAACAGGCTTATATGCCCGCCGGTTTTGTAAACTAAAATTTTTCTTACCAATAACAATTGTCTTATTCATTTAACCTGCTTTTTATTCTTTCTGCGATCTCCGCGCGGATTTTTGGATCAAGCTCTTGATGTGGCCAGGGTTTAAGCTCATCATTAGAAAAACGCGGGATTAAATGGAAATGCAGATGCATGACCACTTGACCGGCCGCTTCACCATGGTTGGTGCTAATATTCATCCCCTGGGCCCCAACAGCTTGCATCACAACGTGGGCGATTTTTTTTATTTTTGGGATCAAATCAGAAAGTGTCTGGTCATCAGTTGATAAAAAATCATCGGTATGCGTTTTGGGCACGACCAAAGTATGGCCGCGACTGACCGGTCGGATATCCATAAACGCCAAAACTGCGTCGTCTTCGTAAATTTTATCTGATGGAATCCCACCGCTGATGATTTTACAAAAAATGCAGTCAGAGTTCATAATTATTTGATTAAGTTCACAATTAATTCCCGCTCAACCCCTGCTCGTAAAACCGTTAATTTAATTTCCCCACTCGTGTGCCGGTTCAAGACCTCTTCGAACGTATCGTTGCCAAATTCCTGCCCGTTGATTGCGAGGATATAATCATTCTTTAATAATCCAGCTTTTTGGGCACTGCTGCCAGTAGAAAGCGAAGAGACCAATGCTCCTGCCTGGGGGTATCCTTCCAATCCGGCCAGGCTCGAGCTAAGAAAAAAATACTTTACGCCAAACGCTGGTCGAAAAATACCGCCGCTGCTTAAATACAAATTCATGGCGGTCTGCAGATGTTCGGAAAAAATTATCTGCTGCTCTGTCGCGATGATGCCGACTACCCGGCCGGCCAGATCAACCACGGGGGCTCCCAGCATATCAGAATTAATTGATAAATCAGTCATAAGACTTTCACTGATGCGCTCTGAGTCTTTCAAAACAGAAGCGCTGGCAGAATTTTGTGGCGTTTGTGTGACAAAACCGGTTCGAAACATGTGATCAAAAACTGTAACGGATTTTCCCAAGGCGACGACTCGCTGTCCTGCGCCCAACGTCGTTCCTTCAAAAAACTGCGCCACTGGCAAACCGCTTGCTTGAATAGTTATCGCCACTAATTCACTTTTCAAATCCCTGCCCCTGACCAACCCTTCGAAGCTCCGACCGTCGTTTAAAACAATTCTGACTTGTGTTTGGCCGCTCAAAATGACATCCGTAGAAAAAATTAATCCATCGGAAGTGATGATAATGCCATTGCCTAAAAATTTATTATCCAAAGAAAAAACGGAAGCAGTAATTCCGTTGGTTTGCTTAATCAAATCGATGAGATTAACCCCTTCGGTATATTGAACTTCTTCCCGACGGTTGATGACAATCGGGGCATCGCTGATTAACTGACTAACCCAGCCAAAACCTTTTACTTGAGCCAAGGGCGGCAAGATGTAACGGCCAAAAACTATGCTGCCCACAGCACCAAAAACAAAAGCGATTAAAATAATGATTATCACCTGCTTACGATTCATAACCTTCTTTCTTTAGTAATTTTAACTTTTTCCTAATCCCGCCTTGCGCGCTGTAGCCACCTGTTCCATTATACCCTACTACCCGATGACAAGGTATATATTGATCATTATCTTAAGGGTTTCCAGGCGGCGGTTGATAACACCGCGGTTAATACTATGACCACCAAAATTACCTGCCAATACATTTTTGCCTTTGTCAGTTTGCCGAAAAAAGCGGAAAAAGCAAACAGCCAAATCAGATAGAAAATACAAAATAATACAACCGCATTAACGAAATAAAAAGTCGGCCACAACATTATCCCCCAGGCCGCCTCGGCACAAACCAAGGCTAACAACAAATAAAAGTATTTTTTACTCGGCAGCGTGAAACCCGCAAATCCTTGCACCGCGAACAAATACGTGATAACAAAAACTAAGATAGCCAAAAAGATCGTCGGTAATCGAAGATAAAATTCTAGAGCGAATATGCCGAGAAACCAGCCAAACGTTGACAACAAAAAAATATTTTGTAAAAAATGACTTTCTTTTCCTAATTTAAATTCCAGAACATAAAATGCCAATGCCGCGAAAATCAAAAAAATTAATCTTACAGTCCCGCTGCCGACAACCGCGAACACAACTGCGACTCCAATCAAATAGATGATAGGCAACATCAGATGCGGCCAAGTAAAATTTAATCGCCGATAATTAATTGCAATTGTGGCTAAAATCAGCCCGCCAACTGCGGCCAAAAAAATATAAAAATGACTCTGGGTCCCCCAAAGAACCAAAAACAACAAAATGGCCAGGGCCAGAGATGAAATCTTATTAAACATCCCAGTATATCAACTTCGATTAATGATTTTTTTAACGTTTTTGCGACGTCAAAATTTGATGCATTGACCAGCACAATCTACCGATCAGAATTTAGATAAAAAATCATTTAAATGCAAAAACGATCGAAGTTGTATTACTGGGCATGACCCAACTAGGATATCAATTTTTGGCCCAAAAATCAATGCTTGGACCTCATCCAAAGCAGTAGGCCGGAGATGAGCAAAATTATAACCGCGACGATTTGATCCACCCGAAAAATTGAAATATATAAACTGTCGGTGCGCAACCCTTCCACAACAAATCTGATGACAGAATACGCCATAAAATATGTCAACACTAAAACCCCGGGTTTGAATTTACCGATCATTTTTTTCAATACCACAAAGACCAAAACATTCGCGACTGCTTCGTACAAAAAGGTGGGATGCACGTAATCTTGTTTTGCAGCCACATACATCTTCCAAGGTAAATTTGTGTGTGTTCCATAGGCTTCTTGATTGACGAAATTGCCCAATCTGCCAATCGCCTGCGAAAGGGGCAGTCCCAAAGCAAGCAAGTCAGTTAACTGCCAAAAACTATAGGCAGCTTTCCTCGTATAAAAATAGGAAAAAATAACGCCGGCGATCAGGGAACCATAAATCGATATGCCACCGTACCAAATTTTATAGATCTCAGCGAGGTTTTGGGAAAAATACGCCCAATTAAATAGCACAAAATATATCCGGGCTCCCACCACAGCGACAATCACTAACCAAAACGCAAAATCATCAATGTCTTTGGCGGAAATTCCAAATTTCCAGGAATTCTTCCGGATAATAAAATAACCCGTCAATATACTGGCAGCTAAAATCAACCCATACCAGCGGATACTAAGCGGTCCCAAATGGATAATCGGGTCAATCACCAGCTTTCCCTGAAATGCCGGAACGAAAATAAAAAAAACTAAGGCAGCGATAATTATAATTCCTCCAAGAATCACTAAAACCTTTCTCATAAGCTGCCTTTCTACGAAAATACGAAAAATCGAACTACGAACTGGACTTTAAATTCACAATTCTTTTAAACTTCAAACCGTCTTTTGTGAAATTTGCAAGAATCCCAAGCTGTAATCCTGTCGCTTTTAGATAGGAGTAAACTTGGTCCAAATTTTTACTGCCAAAATTTTTATCCTTTTTAATCTCTAAAATTATTTTTTCTTCTATTAGAAAATCCAAGGCAAATGAACCTATACTCTGACCTGAGTAACTTAGGGGTAATCTAACTTGTTCTAAAAAATTTAAGCCAGATTTTTCTAATTCTCTTGCCACAGCTCTCTGATAATGTTTTTCATCAAATCCAGCGCCTATTGCTTTATAAACCCTAAATAAAATACCGACTATTGTGTAGCTTAGTTCGGGGTAAACTAAGTCTTTTTTTAAAACGTTAGGTTTAAACATAGTTCGTATTTTCGTGATTTCGTATTTCGTAGTCAAAACAGGCTCGCCTGCCTACTCACGGATTTCCTGGCAACTGGCTCAGGAAAAGCAATATTTATTTCTCTCGTCTCAAAATAATCTTTATACAACAACTTGCCGTATTTGAGCACGTAATCATACAAATCCTTGGTAATTTTTACGTCGTCCAAACAATATTTCTTCAGCTCATCAAGCTGTCCTAGTTTCCAATATTTCAAAGCCAACAGGCCATCCCCTGTTTTAGCCGTTTTAAGTGTCGTTTGAGCCAAATTATCCAGTTTGACTCTATGGCCAATCAATTTTTCCACTTCTGAGAGAATATCCAAAGTTGGCAAATCGGCGAGTTTGAAATGCACATATGGCTGCAGGACTGGATAGTCAAAATTGATAATATTAAACCCGATGATCTGGTCGGCGTTTGTGAATATTTCCGCGGCTTTATAAATCTGATCTTCAGTAAAAGTATAATATTTATTTTCCGGATATGAATAAAGCCCCAGCACCGAGACTTTCAGCAAATGATTGCGATCGCGCCCGCCCACGTCATCAAAAGATTTCTGCGTTTCCAAATCAAAAACAATTTTATTGAGCATAAAAGAATTATAGCATAAAAAGAAAACGGCAGGCGCTGTTCAGGCACCTGCCGTGTGTTACGTGACGCCGCAGAGTCCGTTAGGACCCGTTGGCGATCTTCGCGTTGAGGCGATCCTCCCAGCCCTTGAGCGTGCGCGCCGCCCGCTTGTTGAGGTGCTGGACGTGGGCAACCACATCACTCACTGTCTTCGCGCTCACCTCGCCGTCCTCGAGCTGCTCGAACAGCTGCTTGAAGACGTGAGCGGTCGAGCCCGAGTACCCGCGGTACTTGAGCGACAGCATCGACTTCATCTCGGCGATGCCCTTCCTCCGCCCGCGCTTCGTGCCCGAGGTGTGCTCCTTCAGCCTCGTCTCGTCAACGCCGAACTCTTTCGCGGCCTGTGCCACCGTCATCTTCGACTCGGCGACGGCATCGGCAGCGCTCATGAGCCGGGTGTGTGCCAGTCGTGACTGCACCGACTGAACGTACTTACGCACCATGCTCGGTGGAAACGGCATGAGCTCGAGGATACGCTTGGTCGGGAGTTCCTGACCCAGCAGCATCTCGACTGTGTGCTCGATGTCCCGCTTGGTCGGCGGCAGCGCACCGCCAGTGTTCAGCGTCATCGCCAGTGCGATGAGCGTCGGCCGATCAAGATCAGGGATCAGGATGAACTCCCCTTCCTTGCGCTTGGCGAGCTCGTGCTTCCTTGCGATGCCGGCCGTCGATCAGCTCGTTGCTGTTGATGGTGACGACCATCGGATCCAGGCGCTGGCCGCCTTCGATCTCGTCGGCCAGCACGAATACCCGGTTCTCATCCAGACGCATCCTGACAAAGAACGTCAGGTTCACGCTTTCGAGTGAGCGACGGACAGTCGCGCCGCCGTCGGTGATGTGCTTGCGGATTGCGGCCACCATGTCTGGAATACTCATGGTCGCCTTGAGTGGAACCAGTGCTGCGTTACTCATTGCTCTTCTGCTCCTCCCTCATCTGAGGGTCTGTAGTACCTAGCTTGCTCTGCGCGCCATCCGGCGCTCTTCTTGTGAACGTCTTCGAGTATCACTTGCGTCCCTTCCTCAGGTGGACGTCGCTCTTGCCAAACGTCTTTGCCCAAAGAAAAGGTGATGGGTCCCTTCACCAACCGCGACGAAGCTACAGCATAAGGGCCATGACGCCCTTCTACGACCTTTTGAACCACAGCCACGACGCGATCATCTTGCTTGTGGCTCATGGTTTTCCTCCCAGCAAATCTTCCACCATCTGCGCGGAAAGTTGGGTCAGTTGCGTCTGAAGCTTCGTCATGGCGTCGTCGGTCAGTTGCCGAAGTGCCCGCCGCCCGTCGGCATCGAGCCTCTTCGTCAACAACTCTAACTGGAGCTGTAAAGCTTGGATAAGGTGAGCAGTTAGTCGAACTTGATCCGAAGCTGGTCGCAGTCCTGAAAGTTCCGGTTGACGAACCTTAGACGGCGCTGATACCGCGGTTCGCGAAACCTTAACTTCAGCACTTACCGAACCTCGAAGCTGCTTCACCCGTGCACGCTTTTTGTCAGCCAGTGTCTCCGTATGGGCCTTGTAAATCTCCCATGCGGTATGTTCCTTGTCTTCTGACAAGTTGTAATCACCTCGGAGAGCTGAAAACAGCTGACTCTCATTGGCATACCCCAACCTGCCATTGACCTCCTCAACTGTCATCACGCCATAGCCCAAAATCTCAATGAGCCCGGTGATAAGAGCTGATTTCCGTCCCAGTTCAGTGATGGTATAGCCCATCGCTTGCAAAAAACACATGATCTGAAACTTCGTAAGACCGATCGGTTGAGCGCGCCCTGAGGTCCAGCTAGTCACCGTATCGACTAGAACGTTGCAGAACTCAGCCAAAGGTTTCTTGGCTTCTGCGACTCCCTTGCTGCCTTTCGGCGGCAAGTTATCGATATAATGAGCCCAGCATTCCTCGAATCTCCCACGCATGATTTCCTTATCTTCCAATTCTATATCCCTCCTTTCTGCATATAAAGATCAGCTAAAAATCCTACCATGTAATCTCTCTCTCTGTCAAGGCATGATTTTTGGTATAAAAACTAATTTATGGTATAATTTGGTGGCAAATTATGACACGCACCTACATCAAAAATACAATCAACCAAGTTGGCCAAACCGTTTTGCTGAAAGGTTGGGTGAACATCCGACGCGACCATGGGAAGCTGATCTTTTTAGATTTGCGCGATAAAACGGGCTTGATCCAAATTGTCATCAATCCGAAAGTCGCCCCCGAGGCGCATGCCTTGACGCAAGAAATCAGAAACGAGTTTGTGCTAGAGATTGAGGGTCTGATCAAAGCGCGTGATGCCAAACAGATTAATCCCGCAATGCCTACGGGCAAAATCGAAGTGGAAGTAACTAAGCTTAACATCTTAAGCCGCGCCCAGGCTCTACCCTTCGAAGTCAACGACGATACGAAAAAAGTAAATGAAGAGGTTAGGTTGAAATACCGTTATCTGGATTTAAGATCCGAACGCATGACAAAAAATATCCGATTACGTCATCAAGTCACCACCATGGCGCGTGAATATCTAAACAAGCAGGGATTTATCGAAATCGAGACACCGCTGCTGACGAAAACTTCGCCCGAGGGAGCGCGGGATTTTTTGGTGCCTTCTCGTATGCAACCGGGAAAATTCTACGCTCTTCCCCAAGCACCGCAACAATACAAACAGCTTCTGATGATTGCCGGGTTTGAAAAATATTACCAAATCGCCCGGGCGATGCGGGATGAAGATTTACGCGGCGATCGCCAGTTGGAACACACCCAAATCGATCTAGAGATGTCTTTCGTCAAAGAACGCGAAGTACTTGATGTGGTGGAAGGTATGTATACTCAAATCGCCGAATCTTTGGGCAAAAAAATCTGGAAAAAGCCCTTCCCCGTTTTTACCTATGAAGAAGCCATCAAGCAATTCAAGGCAGATAAATTTGACTTGCGCGGCGATAACAAAGATCCTGATACGCTAGCGTTCGCCTGGGTCGTCGATTTTCCCTTGTTTGATAAGGATGACGAAGGCAACTTAACCTTCGCCCACAACCCATTTTCAGCCCCGAAACCAGAACATGTGGAAAAACTTATGCACAGCCAAGATTTGGAACATTTGCGCGCGCAGCAATATGACCTAGTCTGCAACGGACTGGAAATTGCTTCGGGCGGAGTCAGAATTTCCGATCTGGCGGTTCAGCGTAAGGTTTTTGAAATTATGGGGTTGTCCGCGGAAGTCACAGAAGAACGATTTGGACATTTGATCCATGCCTATGAATATGGTGCCCCACCACACGCTGGTATGGCCCCAGGCCTTGATCGTTTCGTCATGCTTTTGGCTAACGAAGAAAATATCCGCGAGGTGATCGCCTTCCCCGTCAATTCCTCGGGCCAGACTTCCGTCATGGATGCGCCATCCGAAGCCACCGAAAAACAACTTAAAGAACTACATATAAAGGTCGAGGTGCCTAAGAAAAAAAAATAATTTGTCTTTGCGAGGAGTCCCTTCGTGGCGGGACGACGAAGCAATCTCAAAAAGAGATCGCCACGTCGCTTCGCTCCTCGCGATGACAAGAGTAACTATATGCCAATTGCAAAAAATCTTGAAAAACTTCTAAAAACGAACAAAATCAAATACGAAGTAGTAGAGCACCGTAAAGTCTATACGGCTTTTGATGCGGCCCAAACTCAAGACATCAAAGAAACTGAAGTGGCCAAGGCAGTGTTACTCAAAGGCAAGAAGACTATGTATCTAGCCGTGCTTCCTGCTTCAAATAACTGCGACTTCAAAGCTTTAGCGAAATTGGTTGACGACAAAGTCTCTATAGCGAAAGAAAAAGATATTAATCAAAAATTAAAGACTAAGGTTGGTTTGATCGCCCCTTTTGGAACCTTGTTTAAAATCCCCGTGGTTTTAGACAAGAAACTCCTGAAAAACAAAAAAATCAACCTCCCTGCCGGATCCTACACGGAATCAATTAAAATCTCTATCAAAGATTATTTAAAACTTGAAAATCCAACCCAGGGAAGCTTTGCTGTTAAGAAAACTTAACCATTGCGAGGAGGCCGAGAGTTTACTCAAGAACCACTTTGGCGGGACGACCCGCCCGACTGATCGTCGGATCGGGCGGGCGAAGCAATCTTAATTAAGATCGCCACGCTCGCTTTGCTCGCTCGCGATGGTCTAGAAAGTCATTATGCAAATCAAAACCGAACAATTCGAAGGGCCACTTGATTTACTCCTCCAATTAATCGAAGAGCAAAAACTCGACGTCTCGACTCTGGCATTGGCCAAAGTCACAGAACAATTTTTAAATTACATCAGAGGGTTGCAAGAAAAAAATCCGATCAATTTGGCGGATTTTTTGGTTATCGCTGCCAAACTACTGGTTATCAAATCCAAATCACTGCTGCCCAATCTGGATTTGGGAACAGAAGACGAAGAGGCAGCGTTTGATCTGACCGCCCAACTTTTAACTTACAAGAAATTCAAAACCATCGGAAAATTTTTAGGAAAGCTTGACTTGAAGCGCCGCCAATCCTGGGCCCATGAAGTGGATTTTTCTGATCGGGTCACTTTTTTACCTGATCCAGACATTACAATCATTTCGCTTGCCGCAAGCTTAAGGCAGTTGGCGACTGAATTGAAAAATATTATTCGCCTGCCACAAGAATTCTTAAAAGAAGTTGTTTCGATATCCGACAAGATTAGTCAGATCCAAAAACTAATTACTGAAAAAATAGAAACCTCTCTGTCTTCTCTGATCAAAGACGCCAAAAGCAAAACCGAGATTATCGTTACCTTCTTAGCCTTACTAGAATTGGTCAAGCAACGAATCATCAGCTTGGAACAATCAGAGCACTTTGCTGATATAATGATTAAGAAAACTAATGCAATTTAGCCCATCTCGACCCCGGACTTGATCCGGGGGAGAGATCTCGAAATTTAAACACCGAGACTTCTCCCCTCGACTTCGCTCGGGGTCGAAGTGGCTACTCTATATGGACTCACAAAAACTTAAATCCCAAATTCTTTCGATCTTGTTCGTTGCTTCTAAACCAGTCACCATCAAAGAGCTAGTTGGCGTTTTGGAAGTATCCGAAGAAGAGCTCAAACAGGCAGTGGCGGAATTGGTTTCAGAAAATCAATCCTCGGGCATTATTTTGCTTGCCCATAACAACAAATTGCAGTTATCTTCTAATCCTGACCACAGTTCGGTGGTCAAAAAATTCTTATCGCTGGAATTACGGGAAAAACTGACTGATGCCGCGCTGGAAACCTTGGCGATCATTTTATATAAACAGCCCATTTCGAAAGCCGAGATCGAAAATATCCGCGGCGTGAATTCTCAATACACATTGAGGCATCTGCTCATCCGCGGATTGATCGAAAAAATCCAATCGCCGTCCGACCGCCGCATGCAGTTATATAAAACCACGCTCGAATTCATGCAGCATCTAGGCATCAAAGACATGAAGGATTTACCCGACTTTGAGGAACTCACGAAAAGTATCGAATTACCAGGCGCAGCTCAAAACGCCAACGGCCAATAATAAACCATTATAACATTTTTGCTCGTACGAGCAGAATTGTTTAACTCACAAAAACGAAGAGACCGCCCTTTCAGGCGGTTTCTAATTACTCTTTACTGATTACTAATTACTATCTTAATAGCTAAACCGTTCTCTTAAACTAAATAAGCAAATTTTGGCCACTTGCTCAACTGCGGCGTCATGATAGGTCTGCAGCAAATTTTTCACCCACCTTTCGAACTCACGAAAGGCTGTTTTTGTTCTAACTTTCGACGCCCGATCTTTTATTTCATAGAGTAAAAGCAAATTTATTGACATAGTTGGTCCTTTATTTCGTAATTAATTTCAATTTTAATTTCTTGAAAGTTCGACACTTACACATTAACGATACACCTCAACCAAGGTTACAGTCAACCCAGTATATCAACATCGATAAATGGTTTTTCTGCTTTTGCCTATAAACAAGGGTTATTTATTGATTCTTAAATAATCTATTATCAATTTTTAATATTTAAACCATTTAGAGGCAAAAGCATCGATGTTGTATTACTGGGTCAAGCCTTTTTTCCTTTTTTCTTCTTTTCCTCTTCTTTATTAAGAAAATAGGCGAGGGGCAGGTTTTTGGTACGCTCGTCCGATTTCCTCAGAAATCGGCGCGCGAGTAAAAATCCACTTTGAAGTCCGCTTAAAATTGAGGATTTTTACATTACCAAAAACCTGCCCCGAGCGCTATTTTCTTAGCAATTCCTTCGCTGTCGCCCACATGCCGAAGTCTCTTTGCTTTTTTGCCAGCCAATACCACCATTCCGCTCCCCATAGGTAATTTTCCTCAAACCCCACCCGGCGGGCATAATCAATGTTTTGAGCAAAGATCTTAGGATTCATCAATGCTAATTGGGTCGAAAGATCGGTTTGGAAAAGATCTTGACTAAACCAAGGTTCCGCCTGCAATTCTACCCCGATAATCCGATCCTGCTTGGCAACTACTTTCAAAATTCCGGCCTTAATCCGAAAATACACGGGCGGAATCGGATATTTCACATAACCAAACCGGTGGTCATTCACCACCCGATACATAGTTGAACCAAAAATGTCCGCTCCCAATCGCGCTGTGGGAATCCACAACCCTTTTTCCCCACTGTCCGTCACCATCACCGGGCGATCGTCTAAACCTTTCACCAATGCGATCTGGGCTTGGGCTTGCTGTTTATTGGTTTTTTGACAGTCCAAACCAAAAGCAAAAAACGGTTCATTCCCAATTTGCCAAATTTTAATTGCAGTAAAAGGTTTAAAATGCTCGACTGCCTGCCGAATCATCGAAAGCTCAGCTTCCTCTCGTTGACTGACCGAAAGATCGTTCACCCAACCCGGGCGATGGCATTCCGGCCAGCGCGGCTGCTTTTCTCCGACCACTAGGATTATCTCGACCTGGCGCTGTTGAGCCTCTACCAGCATTTTATCCAGAAAATCAAACGTAAATAACCTAGGTGTCGGTTCAATCATCTCCCAATACGCCATCAATCTGATTTTTTTGGGTTGCAAATCATTTAAAATATCCAGATAAACGTTCATGGGATCAAAACCTAAATACTCGGCATAGGGAGCCGAAAAACTTATCCCAAACGCCGGCTGCGGTGATGGCGTAAACTGGTTGGCGAAATATCCCAAAATTAAAACAATAACCAGTAGTGAAAAAAATAAAATTTTCCAAGCGCGGTGAACTTTCATAAAGTAAGCAAAGCTAAGCCGATACTAATTAAAACAATCGCTGAAATCTTTTGCACCAAGATAGTCGCGGAAATTTTCTCTTTCAGAATTTTAGGAAAATATAAAGAAAGAAAGGTAGCCAAAAGCAGAACGAAGATAAATTGCGTCCCCTGCATCGCACTGACGATGGTCACGCTACCCAAAGCCACAGCGTAATTTTGCAAAAATCCAGCCACGGATCCAGAAAACCGAGCCGTATAGTAGATAAAAATATTTTTGGCCTTCGCCTCTTTCGGGGCGCTGAAAATATATTGGCGATTTTTTTTCGATGCCAACAAGGCAAGCGCCACCAAAATAAATCCCATCCGCGTCCAAACCATCCCCGAAACATAATTGCTGATTTCAAAAATATATTTGCTCAAAGTAGCAGCCAGCGCGAACAAGCCTGAGGATAAAATCGCAAAGCCAAGACCTTTTGGATGCCAACCACCCGCTTCCTTTCGGAAAGAGATTAGCGCCGCGCCGCTGACCAAAAAAATGAAAGCCAGGTATTGGTCAATAGACAATCGTTCGCCGAGTAAAAAAAATGCAAAAACTAAAGTAAATAATGGCACTAACCCGCCCTGAATCGGCAACACTCGCGACACCGTCGTCAGTTGCACGGCCTTGAAATAATAAAATAGCCCTAGCACGATGCAAACGCCAGCAACCACGGCAATAAAAAAATCCGGCAAACTGATCAGTTTGAGGCCAAACGGCGCGAGCAATAACGAAAATGGGCCGGTGATGCCAATATAAAAAGCGTAAGCCACCGGGTGCCTCACGACTTTGCTGACCAAAAATTTATCCACAACGCCACTAATCGCTAGTAGCAAATAGGCAGAAATTGCAAAGTAAATCCAACTCATACAGAAAATATTTGCTTAAAAATTTTAGCCGACGGGCGAACCGTTCGCTTCAAATTTTGATAATCTATTGCCACCAACCCGAACTTTGGTCCGAAGCCGTCATGCCATTCATAGTTATCAGTCAAAGACCAGTAAAAATATCCCCTAACATCAACTTTTTTTTCAATCGCCCTATTTATCCAAAATAACGTGTCTTGGAGAAATTTCGGGCGGCGATCATCTCGGGCGTCTGCTAAACCATTTTCTGTAACGTAAATTGGTTTGTGAAATTTTTTCAAGTTTAACAAGACTCGATAAATCCCTTCCGGAAACAAATACCAACCCATATCCGAAAAATTCAGAGGATCATTTGGTTTCATCTCTAGATATAGATGTCGCCAATCGAATTTTATTTTTCTCAAAAAATAATAGTTTAAACCTATAAAATCCAATTGTTTATGAATCCTATTCAACAAATAAAAATCCAAGTATCGAAAGACGAAAATAATGAAGCTATCTAAAAAATTGTTTTTGCGAAAGGGTTGATAGCAGGCGCTGTTTTTGGCAATCCCAACCGGCACATCGCCCAATACTGTTTTGATGGCCTTAAACGCCGCGCGGTGAGCCCAAATTAAATTCCGCATCACCCGGTAGGTTAAATAATTGCTCCGGATAAAAGGCGGATGAATTGCCTGCTTATAACCCAATAAAGTATAAATTTCCGGTTCATTCAGTGTCACCCAAAAGTCCACTTCTTTTCCTAAATTCTGGGCAACAAACCAGGCATAACGCGCAAACGCTTCCACCCCCTCGTTGGTCTCAAATCCGCCCTTGTCAGCCAGCCACTTGGGCAGCGTCCAGTGCCAGAGTGTGACCATGCGGGTCAGTCCGTGATCTTTCATGGAACGTAAAACTTTTTTATAATGCTCGATTGCCGCCGCTGACCACTTCCCTTCTTCTGGTTCAATCCTCGCCCATTCAATCGAGATACGCATGGCGTTCAACCCAATCTGTTGGGCAATGCCAAAATCATCATCAAACCGGTTATAGTGGTCGCAAGCCAACCCTGACTTTGGCAGTTTGCCCATCTGTTCGAAATGCCACCAATCTGAATTAGCGTTGTTGCCTTCCACTTGGTGCGCGCTGGCAGCCGCCCCAATTAAAAAACCCTTAGGAAATTGAAGGTTGGTTTCAGGGTGTTGACTTGGCTCCATAAAGTAATTATACCCTGTTTCAAATAATTACGTAATTAACTACGTAATTATACGGGGAGGTCTTCTTTTTTTGATCAATTCAAGTTTTTTTAATCGCGGCCATTTTTTCACTGCAGCCTCGCGCCTAAGGGCCAAACTTTTGTTTTTAAAATTTTCAGTATAAATAATTTTACCTCCGCTCCGGCTTCGCACGTATGTCGATCCTTTGCCTAGATTGTGCTGACTTTCGCGTTTCCTAGCATCCTTCGCAATCCCGCAATAAAGCGACTTGTCCCCACATTTCAAAATATAGAAAATATATTTCGGTTTTTTTGCTGTTTTTCTCATGACCTAATTATATTCTTTTCCCCAACAAAAAACACTATCCGAAGATAGAATTTTTTATTGGCAGCCCCACAGGGAATCGAACCCTGATTACACGGATGAGAACCGTGCGTCCTAACCGTTAGACGATAGGGCCATATATTTAAAGCTTAGTTAATTATACAAAAATCCCGCCAAAATTTCTATGGCGGGATTTTTGAATCTCAAACTTAGCGGAAAAGGACTACAATCCGAGCAATTAGGCTCCCTGCGAAGTTCTTAAACTTCACCCAACCGCTGTCTCCAACTTGGATATCAGCAGTGGTCTTTTCTTCTCCATTAATCACAACATCCGTGTCTTCATTCAGTACAACCGTCTGGCTAACACCAGTTAAGTTGTTCTGAAGCGTCAGTGAAGTATCGCTTTTGGCCGTTACTTCCCCAAATGCCTTCATAGGCAATCCATGATCCACAATCCTTAAGGCAATCAAGATCGATCCATCAATCGTGCCTGCGATTTTTATCCGATCGCCAACTTTAACATCTGCCAAAGTTAATTCCGCTTTTTCTTTCCCATAGATTTTGGTGTCAGCGTTTACATTGATGGTTGCCTGTTCCCCAATCCAATCTCTAACATGGCTGCCTGCTTTGACATCAACCACGATGCTGGAAGCAGTAGTCCCAACCACTGTCCCGTTTAGATGAAACTTGTTTTCCCCTAAACGTAACCCAAAAAACGATCTAAATTCTGCACGGATACTGCCCTCCTCTGATTCATGCGCTAATGCTGGACTTGCAGCCAATACCAAAGCTACAAGTGCCATCGAACCTATGAGTTTTTTCATAATTATGTCGTCTCCCGCCACCGTAGTTAATAATGATTAATTGTCGGCGGGATCCCGCTATAGCGGGACTTTCTTCCCTCCTCTTAAATTGATCGAAAAAAGGAAGCTGTTGTTACCTCAAATTTTTCATGGCTGATCAAGCCATTTTTCAGATTGCCGAACTAACAATTCATCTGCCCGCATGGGCTCGGCCATAATTTCTTTCACGATTTTTTCCATTCTGACTGCTTGGGAACCTTTTACTAAAATCGTATCCCTTTCTGATATCGTGTTTTGAATCGGCAGTCTTGCCTCATCAGAAGTGGCATACCAAAACATGTTTCCGCCAAATTTGCGTTTATTCAATTCATCCCTGATATACTTCGTTTCTTCCCCAACCAAAAAAATTACTGCCGGTTGAATTTCACCGATTCTTGCTGCCACTTCCCTGTGTCCAGCTTCAGTTTTGCCCCCAAGTTCAGTCATGGATCCTAAAGCAACAATTCTTCGCCCGCTAGTAATTAGATTTAATACTTCTAAGGCCGCGTTAGTGGAAGCGGGAGCCGCGTTGTAAGTATCATCTAAAATTAAGGTGTTTTTGATACCCGCAATCAAACGCAGTCGTCCCGCCGGAGGTTCAAAGGTTTTGAGAACTTCTGATACGTTGACCAGGTTAATATCAAAACTAAGGCCGACTGCTGCGGCAGCCAAGGCGGCATAAACCACCGGCTTGCCCAAACCGTTAGGAATGAAAAACGGCACCACAGTTCCCCTGTAGTGAACCTTGAAGTTAGCTCCCCAGGTATTGTCCACCAGCAAAAGTTGAAAATCAGAAACTTGCACCGCAGCTAATTGATCAAAACCAAACCCGACTACTTCTGCCTTGGTTGCCAACCGGCCTTCATAAACTTTTGGGCTGTCAAAATTTAGGATAGCCTTACTTTCAGGTTTTAATTTTTTTATCAAGGCGATTTTTTCTTTGGCCAACTCAGACTGATCGGAAAAAAACTGCAAGTGCGAAATACCGATATCTGTAATCACTGCTGCATCAATTTTGCCAAGCAAAGAAACCAGGTATCCGATATCCCCTGGTCGATCAGCGCCTAATTCCAAAATTAAAACTTGCGGGTAACCACCGCCTACAAATTTTATCAATGCTTTTAAAAAAATCAAAAACCAACCAAAAACACTTCGACCCGCAGAAATTTCACCGATAACAGTTAGCGGCACGCCAAATTCGTTATTATAATTACCAGGACTGGCTCGAACCTTAAATTTGGTTTGTAAAACCTTGGCGATTGCTTCTTTGGCAGAAGTCTTACCAACGCTGCCGGTAATTGCAATAACCTTTGGCTTGTATCGCCAAAGAAATAATGAAGCTGTGAGGGCAAGTATTTTTTGTAGAAATTTTCTCATTATCTTGAGGGGGGAATTTGCAGATAGTTTAATATAAACTCGGCAATCTGACCAAAAGTCGGGGCGGCGGTTGATTCGGCGAATTTTACATCCTTGGGATTATCAATCCGAACCAACATGAGAAACTGGGGGTTATCCACAGGTCCAAACCCGATAAAGGTTCCGATGTTTCGATTAGGATCATATCCTACCCGGTCTTTATAAGCAACTTGAGCGGTGCCGGTTTTACCGGCCAGGTAGTAACCACCAACAGCCGCACGTTTACCGTGTCCGTTTTCAACCACATTTACCAACATGGCTGACAAGGTCGCGGCAGTTTTAGAATCAATGACTTGGGTCTCCTTAGCTTTGTCAGTAATTTCTTCGGTCTGGTCTGGATGCACAATTTTATTGATAATATACGGCTTAACCATTTTGCCGCCGTTGGCAATTGCCGTAAACGCTTGAATTAACTGGATTGGGGTGACAGTGATCCCTTGACCGAACGCAGCAGTGGCGAAAAATACATCCCCTCTTTTATTTAAATTATCCAAGTTTCCCGCGACCTGTCCTGGTAGCGCCATTTCCACAGATTTACCAAAACCAAATTTTTTGACATATTCTTTAAATGTTTTATTACCGACCTGCTGTTCGGCAAATATTGCTCCGGTGTTTAGCGATTGCTCTAAAACCTGCGTCATATTTTGAGTGCCATGAGCTTCTCCGTCCGAATTTTTAATTTGTTTATCGTCTACTTGTACAACTCCCAAGTCTTCGTAAGTAGTTTCCGGAGTAACCTTGCCTTCATTAAGCGCAGCGGCCATTGTAATCGGTTTAAAGACAGACCCCGGTTCATAATCCAAACTAAGAGTCAAGTTGCTGTAAACCGAGATATCATCAACCTTGTTATAACTATTTGGATCAAAATCCGGAAAACTTGCCATGGCCAAAATCGCGCCGGTTTTGGGATTGATTACGACTACGCTGCCTGAATCCGCCTGGTGGGTTTCTACTGATTTTTTCAATGCCTCCTGCGCGTTAAATTGAATAGCCGGATCAAGAGTTAAGTATATATCGTCACCGTCCTGCGATGGCACGAACAAGCGATCAACGAAGGTGATCCACCTGCCGGCCGCGTCTTTCTCGATTCCCTGAATGCCACTACTCCCTGCTAGCTGTTTTTCAAACTTTCCTTCTATCCCATATTGACCGAGCCGCTGATCGCCCTGAAAACCCAAAAAACCTATGACCTGACTGGCCAAAGATTTCTGCGGGTAAAATCGGATCTCTTCCGGTTCCAGATAAATCCCAGGAATTTTTAAGGCCAAAATCTGCGCGGAAATTTCATCGGATAATTGTTTTTTTAAGATTGTGTAACTTGAGTCCCCGCTTAATTTTAAGGCCACATCAAACTTGCTCATCTCAAGCAGGGGCGCCAATCTAGCAGCCGTGTTGTCTGGATCAGTTATAACTTTTTGATTGGCATATACTAAATTTTTGGTGATGTTCGTGGCAACCAGGACTGCCGAATCTGATTTCGCCTCGGTTAGGTAAATCTCGCCTCTTTTGGCAAGAAGCGTAGTTTCTGACCCATGCTGATTGTCAGATAAGGCCTCGTAATAACTGTGATTTAATACTTGTAAAATAAATAGTCTTAATCCAATTAAGCCTAAAAAAATCAAGATTGCTGATAATAACAAAAAAATTCTTAGATTATAAGAATTTGTATTCTTGCCGTTACTAGTCAGAGAACTTAAGCGATTCATGGTTTATTTTAAGGCGTAATCAGAATCTTTCAAATAGGTTACATTGGTGGCTGGGACGAAATTTAATTTTTGAGCTTCGAGTTGAAGCCGATCAATCGACTGGAGATCCGAAGTTTGTACTTGCAGACGTTTTTGTTCTGATTCAAGTTGGTGAAGACTTTTTTCTAATTCCTTAATCGCATATCCTTTTGTGCTCAGATTGTTTACCATAAACAAATATATAAAAGTCAAAACAATGATTGAAAAGATTAATGTTAAATTAATCCAACCAATTGATGCGTTTGTATGTGTTTTTCTTTTGCTAAATCCTTGCGGGATCGCTAGCGTTAAATCTCGCATTTCAGGTAGTAGAAATTTGATTAATGATTGAGGTTTTAGTAAAATCGGCAGCATTATCAAATATTCGCTGATGAAAATTTTTATTTAATTTTCCTGTCAGTTCGCTTTTGCGAACTGACATCAAATTTTCACTACCTGACATTCTGCCGCCTTTATTTTAGTTTATATTTTTTCAATTGCTCTTAATTTCGCTGATGCGCTTCGCGGGTTTTCCTCAACTTCTTGAGGGAGCGGAACTACAACCTTTCTGGTCAATATTCTAACTTTCGACGCTTTGTCACAGATACAAGTTGGAAATTCCGGGGGACAAACACAATCTTTCGCTTCGTGGTTAAAAAATTCTTTAACCATCCGGTCCTCAAGTGAGTGAAAAGAAATTACTACCAACCGGCCGCCACTTTTTAGTAATTGCAATGCTTTTGGCAAAACAACTTTTAAATTCTCCAGTTCATGATTGACTTCGATTCGCAAAGCTTGAAAAACTCTGCGGAGGGTATCATTGGCTTTAAATCGTACAAAAGGAGGCAAGGCATTCTTAATAATCTCTGCCAATTGAATAGAGTTATCAATGGGGGTTGTTCTGGCTCGAACTATTGCGAAAGCAACTTTGCGAAAAAATTTTTCTTCGCCGTACTGCGAAAAAATCTTTTCTAAATCTTTTAACTTATACCGATTCACGATATCGGCTGCCCGCAGCGGGTTTTGCTCCGAATACCGCATATCAAGGGGTCCGTTTGTTTGAAAAGAAAATCCCCTGGCCGCGTCATCTATTTGGGAAGAAGAAAACCCCAGGTCGAGTAAAATTCCATCCACTGAATCAAAATTATTTGCATGGGCTATTTTATCAAGATCTTGATAGTTTCCCCAGACCAAATGGATACTTCGGTCCAGATTCTTTTGGGCAAATTCTAACTGTAATTTTCCCAAAGAAACCTGGTCCCAATCAATCCCTAATATTTGCGCGGATGGATTTTCTTTGATGATTGCTATCGAGTGTCCGCCACTGCCAATCGTGCAGTCAATAAATTTTTGTCCTTTTGTTGCATTCAAATACTGCAGTGTTTCTGTTAAAAGAACTGGAACATGCATTATACTCCCAACTCCCCCAACGCTTCGGCAATACTGCCACTGTCTCTTTCCGTGCTGGCTTTGTAGGCTAGCCAGGCAGCTTCATCCCAAATCTCAATTCTATTATACAATCCGGCCGCCACCACTTTTTTTGAAAGGGCCGCAAACTTTCTTAAATATTCGGGAATAATAATTCGCCCCTGCCGATCAATCTCCAAATCATAGGCTCCGGCCAACATCAATCTAGCAAATGCTCGGGAGTTGGCTTTCGACAACGGCAGATTCGCTAATTTCGCCGCCAGAATCTCCCATTCACTTTTAGGATAAATAAACAAACTCTTATCAAGACCACGAGTAATCACGGCTTCTGAATTAAGCTTGATTCGAAACTTGGAAGGAACCGCGATTCGACCCTTCACATCCATGCTGATTGTATATTCGCCGATAAACACCGCTTTTTTTCTTTTCCTTTCTAGCAGCTAATTTACTATGAGGTGCGGTTGCAAAATTAGCCTTCGCAGACCCGCCCAACGGGTCGAGAACGCAGGCTGCATCCCGCCGAAGTTCCCACGAGGCGGGATGACAGCCGGTAATTTTGTAACTGTACCGAATATAATAAATTAGCTATTTATCCACTTTTCCCCACTCTTATCCACAATTCACCACTTCTATTCAATTATATTCCACTATAATCCACCAGTCAAAACCAGCAAACTTGAATAAAATAAGCCCATTATTGGGCCAAAATAGACGTTATTTACCCTTTTTAGTCAATTAATATCAAAGGCTGTCCACACTTGAGTTTCCAAACAAAAAACTGCCCCAAATCCAGTGGTAGAAATTCGATAGTCTCTCGGCTGAAATATTATCGAATTTCACTACTGGACAAGTCAGCAATTTTTTACTTGTCAGGTAGTCAAGTTTGATTGCAACTTTATGTTGTAATCTGCAAAAGCAGATCAAACTTGTACTACCTGATTATAAGTCAGTTTTTTCGTCCGTCTTTTCATCACCATCATCCCCCATGCCTTCATCTTTGCTTGCTGTGTCATCCGCGGGAGTCTGGCTGGGCATCTTTGGGTCATCCATCATAATAATATTTGACTTTCTGATCCATCTGCCTTTTTGGATCTTAATAACTATTTAACATTATATTTGATTCCTACCGCTTCGTCAATAAAAACTTAAATATATTTACCAAACTATCCCAAATATTTTTTAGGATTGGAACCGAGGCCGGCAACAAAACGATCAGTAATATTAAATAAATAAATTCGCGCTTAATTACCTTAACAATTCCTATGACTAGCAAAACTGCTAAGGCTAAAGAAACAATCCCATGCAGATTGGATGGAAAATAACTTAAAAATTGATTATAGATTGAAAAAATTTGGTCCATATAGTTTATTTTGGATGAGCCTTGGATTTAGTGTGATCAATCGCAAAAACGGGATTATTGTCCATAATGTTTTTAACAAATCGATCATTCATCATGGTACGGTATTCAAACTCCTGCGAAGTCAAAATTGTATAACCGATCTCATGTTCGGCAAATTTCTCAGCCATCTTTAGCGCTCGAATCAATTTAGGTGGAGTAATTTTCCCGACAAAAAGAATGTCAGTTTCAATTCGAGGCTTGCCAACAAATACTCCGGTCAGCGCGACTAGTTTACAATTACCGATTCGACTTAACGTTTTCACCAACAGGTCTTGCGGCACACGTTTCACTTTTCTTAGCAAATTAATCAATTCGGGATAAAGAGCAAAATGCCTATTCATCTGGTAGTATCGAATTTTTTTCTTTTCAGTTACGGAAAGAAATTCCATCCTCACCAATTCCCTTAAAGTCAGTTTAAGTAATTTGCCGCTGCAACCAGAAGAGACACGAAGTTCAGTAGCTGAAAAGCTCCGGGTTGGGTGGGCCAAAAATAAATTAATCAAATTCGTCTTTGGTTTCGAGGATAGTAATTGGGCGAGCATGGGCTAATTATAGCATAAATTCTTTTATGTTATACTATGTTAGAGTTTATGGCGAAACTAGAAACACAAATTGATCAAATCTATCTCTTGCACCCCGAGGCGAGGAAAACTTCCTTAATTCTTTATGATGAGGATCTAACAGGCGCTCATCATCTGTTCGTTTTAGCTGAACTGCGGGAATTGAAGAAAAAAACCGATGAGGCTGATTTAAAGCGCATCACGGAAATCATTTTGGTTTCCTTTCGCAGCCAAAAACGTTTATCTGCTGAAAATTTATTTGAAGCAGCGTTAAGCCAGATTAATCAAAACTTGGCTGATTTAGCCCATGAGGGGCGGAAATCTTGGGTGGGAAAATTCTCTTGTTTAATAGCGCTAAAATCCGGGGAAAATATTTTTGTTGCCAACAGCGGACCAACCAGCGCTTGGCTAAAAAGAAAATCAGAATTGTTAGAAATATTGGGCCTGGAAAAACTGGGAATTCATCCAATCAAAATGTTCCAAAATTTCACCCAAGGAAAAATCCTTGGAGACGATAGTATAATTTTAACTACTTCAAATATTTTTAACTATATTTCATTGGAATTGTTCGGGAAAATTCTAAATCAGTTCCCTCCCTCAGAGGTTTGTCAAAAAATTTCGAAAATCTTACAGGATGCTGCGGGAGCAGATCAGGCTTTCGCTACCTTCTTTTTGTACTTTGGCAAAAAACGAGAATTTGCGCCGCTTGAAACAATACCGTCTTCGTCATATTTGCCTTCACCAGAAGAATTGGAGCCTGTTGCGCAAACTCCCATGAAGTTTTTTGAAATTTTTTCAAGGATCAGATTGCCCAAATTTAATTTTCGTTTACCACAAATTCCCAAATTCAACAAACCCAATATCCCTTTAAACTTCTTCAATAAACTCAGCACGGCGGGTAAATTTTTCTTTATTAGTTTTTCTATTTTCCTGATTCTATTTTTAATTAATTTAAGTCTTTACGGCTTTAAACTTCGCAGCCAACGAGTTGCAGAGCGAATCGAAGCGCAAGTCGAGATTCTTTCTGATGATATCGCTTCCGCCCAATCCGCCTTAATTTATAAAGACGAGGAGCAGGCTTTTAAATTTTTAATCAAGGCCGAGGATGATTATAAACAACTTTTAGAATTAGCGCCTAATCGTGCTTCTGAATTTAGCGCCAAGTTTGAACAACTCCACAACCAGGTTAACAAAACTAGCGTTGTTGATAACCCGAGTCTTTATGCTGAATTTAAACGGCATCCGGTTTACCTGGCTAAAAATCCTTCAGGGTTCTTGCTTTCCGGGACCGATTCGAATTCCCTCACAAACTTCGACGGAACCAATAATGATTATTTTCTCTTAAACAGCCTGGATCAACCGATTACCTCAATCAGCTACTGGCAGAGTGTCGGGGTGGCCGTATCATTGAATGATAAAATTTATCGAATCAACGAAGCGCTTAAACAATTTGAACTAATGCTTTCTTTGGGTGGCTCGGAAATTATCCGGATGAAAACCTATAACAATATTCTTTATGCATTGGATAAAAAAAATCAACAGTTGCTGCGGGTCGTTGCTTCGAAAGGAAAATTTACAACCCAATTATCTAAAAACGGATTAGATGCGACGACTCGTGATTTTGCCATCGATACCAACCGTGACGTTTATTTTTTACAGCCTGACAAAATCGTTAAGGCCAGCGGTATCAATTTTCAAGCCTTCCCCCTTCCTTTCATGAGCGAGCCAATTACCAATGCCACCCGAATCTTTATCGGCAGCAGTCTCTATATTCTGGAACCAAATAAAAAACGCGTGGTCATTATAAGCAAAGCTGGCAATTTAATTAACCAAATTGCTTTTCCCACCACGCAAACCCCGCTCGACCTTTTTGTTGACGAAGCACAAAGGAATCTATTTTTATTAGACGATAATCTACTCTATCGAATCACTTTCTAAGCTTACCGCCCTAAATTCTCAACCGAACGAATGCTAAAGTTAACTAGATCCGGATTAATTGTCCGCAAAATCAGATAAGAACTAAACAATAAAGCCAGACCGATTATCGCGCCCCAAAGGATTTCCACCCCTTTACTTGCTTGCTCGGCGTTGCCGGCGGCAGTCATATACATATATCCGCCAAAAATAACCATCAATAATGCCAACAGAGCACCAATTCCCAACGACCAAATGTAAATTTGGTTAATTAATCGCGGAAGACTTGTCGTATCGGGGGTTGTGGGACTTACAGTGCCCGGCTGGGAACTTGTTGGGCTAATGCTCCGATCTTCAAATATGCTGGAGGTTGACGTTAATACGACGGCCGCGTAACCTTGGGTGCCTAAAGCCAGGGCACCTTGAGGCGTTACGACATTATTTGGATAGAAAGTTCCATAAGGTTGAACGGATGAATCCGGCGGGGCAATCGCCTGGCGGATATTCAGCATAGATCCATCAGTTGTCATCTCCATCAGAATGGATCCTCCATCACTGTCCTCAGTACTGTTAAATATCGTGTTAGTCCAGGGGTTATAGTTGAGATGCGGGCCGCCGTATCCGCTCGAGTAAGGAAAAATATTTGTATTCAAAATCGCCTGTTCAGGACCGATCGTGTCATTATCATAAATTACTCTCCCCCATTGGCCAGCCCGATTAGCCGGAGCATTCTCTTGCCAAACTACCAAAGCCCGTGAATCTATCGGGCTATAAACAATCTCCGCGCGGCCAAAACGATTCTGGCCAAGATTTGGCTGGCTTAAAATTATCGGATCACCAAGCCAAGAATTCGTAGCTACATCATACCGATAAACCCCAACCTTGCAATCCTCCAAAGTCGGGTCATTATTATTAATACACCCGACCATCGAAACCATATATTGATTAAGGTTGGAATTTACCGCCAGCGTTGGCTGGCCTTCATATTCCGAAGAAATCAACTGGGGAACTTTGATGTCCTGGCTGACTGTTCCGTTCGCGTCCACGGTTTTGATGAAATTTTCTCCGCCCGAGGAAAGCATGAAAACGAACTTTTTGTTTCTTTCGTCATAGTCCAAATCCATCAAAAAAGTATTTTGTTTTCTGATTTCAAAATCAGTTCCCTGCAACGTCCCATCTACTCCAACGAACCTCGCGTACACATAACGGTTAAATTTGTCGCCACTTCTCGAATCTTCCCAAGCGACCAAGAATCGATCTTGGTCTGGAGAATACGCAACCATTGGCGCTTGGGCCCCTTGACCAATGATCGTCATCGGACCGATTTCGACAGCCATCGTATCCGGATTGATTATAAACCCAACTATTCCGCGCAGGTCTTTAATCGGATCAAGGACAGCGGTCGAAACTACCAGCACCCGATCGTTACTGGATGAATAAGCGCTATCAAAACCCCAAGTTCCGGCCGCGGGCAGCTCCAGCGGGTTTGACGGATCTTGACCCGGCGCGAACGTCTGCGGCGTTCCGTAGAGTAAATTATTAAAACTGCATTCTAACAAAGCCTCGGTATCGGTTGGTAAAGGATCGCAAATAATCTGGTCTACCGTTTGGCCTAATGAAGTAAAAACAGCTATTCTGACTGTCGGATTCCAAGTTGCCACGACATAATACCCTTGACTGTCAGTTGCCGCGCGAGGATCATGAGCTCTTTCGGTCGCCCAAATATTAAATTGCGTGGCGGGATCGTTGTTAAATCTACCAACAATGCCATTATCATTTCCTGGAATTATGGTTGGGGGTAAGTTATAAGCGTCTGTTGCCACTGTCAGCGGACCAGCAAATGAGGCTGATACTCCCCAGGGCACAGCTGTTAAATCTGTGTCATACATTACAACATTGCCACTAGGAAGTATTCTAGTGATTCCTGTTGGAAGACCACTTCTCAACACAACGGGGGTGCCGCCGCCAATTGGCCGACGGAATACTTTTAAGAAGCCGTCTTGTTTGTTCTGCCAGGCAATGTAACCGTTACCGATCGCCACCGGACGATTCCCGCTGCCTACTACTAGTCCCAAATCCTCAATCGCCCCAGTATCACTACGCCAAAGCTTGATGCGCTCTGGAATACACGTCGTTGGATCGACCGCGCAGGCGGAATTTTCCCCATCTCTAAAAATCATCCAAAGAATATTATTAAATACGCCGAGTCGTTGGAAGGCCCGGCCAACGCCGGAAAATGGAATCTGTGTAACTCTTTGATCGGTTAAATTCGTGGCAAAATTATATAAATTTAACTTGCCATAATCACCCGGAGGCCCTTGCTGAACCGCCACCCATACTCTGCCATTAAAGAACACCGGGTCCGGGAATGTCCCAACACCTAAGTCTTTGGTGGTAAAAACCGTTGGAGGAGTTGGCACAAGGTTGCTTGTGCTTCCACTAATCAGCGCTCCCTTATACCCGGCCCCTCCCGCTATCCAGGCCCACATAGCAAGCCATCGGGCATTAACCGGATCAGCGGCTAAGCCAGGATAATAGCCGGGAATTATTCCATCCCACGCCCCCAAAAAGATTTTCTTATTAGGATCGATCGGATAACCATTATCTCCAAGTTCTACGGCATAAAGACTAGCACTGGAGTCAAGTTTACTGAGGAGTAGCGTCGTCTCGGTTCCGCTGTTGTATGCAAGCTTGACATCCCCCGCAGTCGGTCCAAAACTCTTAGTAAGATCTAGCGGGCCCATACTTCCATCCAAGTTAACAATACGAAAATCAGCCCAACCCGCTCCCCCTCGCGCCCAAGTGGTTACAAACTTATTTATTTTGGAATTATATACGACATCGGCATCCTGAATATTCCCGGCGGATTGATTATCAATAATATAGAATAAACTTCCTAGGAGCGTCATCGTGTTGGAATTGAAACGTCTGCCATATGCTCCATTAATCGTATAGCCAACTGACAAGCAAATTCCATTAGTGGCGCAAGCGAGGCCTCGAGGGACTGCGAAATTAACACCGTCTCCGAGTGAAACTCCGGCAGAAACAACACCGGTCATAGAAAAACTGTGAATGTACGGCTGGCCAATACTCCCTGCCGTCAGATTAACAGGAGAACTAACAATAAACTTTGTACCACTCCAGACTAATACCGCCTTTTCCGAGGTATACCATGAATCCCTAACATCTACGATCTTACTCCGATTACCGATCAAAGGAGATCCGCCGGCCTGATACCTGACTAGCCTTCCATATTTTGGATTAGTTACCTGGTCCCCGACAACATAAGTAACAAGAAACGTCGGGTCGGTGGCCGGTCCTCCAAAGGCGACATTCGGCCAAGCCGTGTTGGGTATGTTTTCAAGAGCAATCTTAAATGGATTACCGATAGGAACTCCGTCTTTATTGAAAAACCAACCCGAGTCTCCCGACACGGCAAGATATACCTGGTTAACAGTATCGAAGGCTATCTTCACTAAACCTGCTCCAGGCCACCATATATTAGAATTTATGACGCTAATACCGCCCGCTGGAGTTGGTGTGGGAGTGGGACTTATACTAGGAGCCGGGCAATTCGTGCCGCAACTAATACCAGCCACAAACCGGGTCAGTTGATAATCCATGCCTGAGATGGCGGCAAAGCTGCCATCTTGGGTATTAGCGTTAATAGTCGGGGTAAAATTGCCAAATGCGCCACTCGTAAAGGTAGTGCCGCTGGCCACCTCTCGGCCGTTTGCATCCAGCACCACATAGGTGTTGCCGATGTCGTTCCAGTCTTGGCCGATTAGACCATACAGGTTTGATTTAGAATTATAGGAAAGGCTGGGACGGCCGATTCCAGTTTTAAGAGTAAACATTTGGGTGGTGCTACCCGCTGCGCTACAATTATTAATAAACCGGCCCTGTACTGATAAAGCATAGCCCGCATTCCAGCTGACTAAATATTTATTGGCCGCCGGATTATAAGCAATGCTGGTATCGGTCGGAGTCGCATTGGGGTTTTGCCTATTCGAATATAGAACCGCTTCCGCTCCAAGCGCGCCGGTCAGCGCGTCTACTCGCCTGACCACAACGTTCCCGGCGTTTCTTTGATCATAGGCCACGCAGTATTCATTCCGAGCTTCATTGATGGCTAAGGAAGGTGACCAACTAGCTAAGAACCCAGAACCTCCTGATGTTACTTTAATTCGCGGCCCCGGAACACCGGATTGGTCCACCGTGATCAAACTAACGTTAGGTGGAGAAGGCAGTCGAGTCTCCCAAACAAATACAAATTTTTTATTCGTCCCATCGTAGCGTAGAATTGAATTAGTATACAAATAAGCTTCTTCGACTCCCGCAACTGTAAAAATCTCAAACTTATCTCCTGGGAAAGTTCCGTCAGGATTAACAAATCGGCCATAAATAATTGGATCACCTGCGTCACCGAGTGGAAAGCCAATCCAAACCACCAAATATTGATTTATGTCGGCAGCAAATACAGTTTTCGGGGCGATTTGTTGCGTGACGCCGCCTTGGTTTGGCATAATTTCAAATTGATTCATGACAGGCTGTCCGTCATTGCCCATGATCCGGCCGTAAATCGCGTCGCGGCCGCCGTCGCTTGTGACCAACCAATTATTCTGGAACGGATTATATGCCAAACTCCCTTCCCATCCAAGAGTTGCGACGACGAAGGATGTGGGCCCGGCTGGAGTTGGTGGGGATTGAGCTTGAACCGTCCTGTCAAAAATTGACATCGAAAACAACAAGACGATTACAACAACCGTTGAACCAAATTTTAAATAAAAATTCGACCGATTATCGGTAGCCGGCATAACATGCTCCTAAATATTTATTAACCTCTCCATTGAAGATAGCCAAACAGTAATCCTGACCTGTGATCATATCCGTGATTGTTGTCCATTGCGTTTTCATTATAGCTTGATTTTTCGCCTCATCCAAAGCAAGAAAAGGGTCAACGACTGCTTCGCCAGCTACCAGGGGTTTAGAATTTAAGGTTAGGGCGAGTGCAAATTTAGCGTAAGTTGATTGCAGCATATAACCGATTGCTTGATCACTTTCTTTATCCTGTAAAAATCCTGCAAGCGTGGTTGCCGCTTGTGCATAAAATTCTTCTACGCCTTCAAATACCTGACCAAATTCTTGTAAAAAAGGATTGTCTGCCCAAGTTTGTTGCCATGCAATTGATACCTGTTTCGTAATTATTGTTTTAAATTCTAAAATTTCTTGGCTCTTGCTTGGCTGCAATACGAAAAGCGTCGCTGCTAAAACGAAAATACTGATGGCATTAAATAGGAAGATGGCCTTCGAATGCATGAAAAATTAAATTAGCGTTCAATCGAAATTCCAGAAATCTTGGGCGTCCAATCAACCATGCTGCTAGCATCCAAAAGTGCAATCATCTGCACGCTTGCTTGGTCAAAAAAACTGCTCATTCCCAAATAGACATTGGGAATTTCCCGGACGGATCCCGAAAGATCCAAAAGCGACATCATCTCGTCCGTAGCCAGTTGGTAGAAAAGATTGATACTATCCACCAAATCAATAACTGGAGTCAGAGTTGAGACAACATCTGATGATGTTTGCTTTGCTGCCATTGATACATCAAAAATTGATGTTGCTTCCGTAAGGTTGCTATTGCTTGCCGAACCAAATACCATTCCTTCCACTAACAATACCAAGCCTAAAGTTAAAGCCAAGTAGTGGATTGGATAATTTTTTGATTTTCTGTTTATTTTTTTATTTTGTTTCTTTTTTTGCATATTTTTTCTCAATCCCGTTAGAAATAGCGATTAGTTAATAAATTATTATTTTTTATGATCAAGCAGATTAAATATTATTTCCACCGGTGCCAACCAACGTAAAATTTCTAACGGGATAAATCACGATCGACCAAAAATTCGTGAAATTAATTAATTAATTGGTATTTTAAATAATTTAATGTTTGCGGCGGAGCATAACTATAGGGCAGCACTAAATGCTCTTCTGAAAAATGTTGGCCGCAACCTCCGGAAGTTGTAGAAGCCGATAAATCAATCAATGCCCCCAAAACTCTTCCTCGTGTTGTAAACGTATCATCAGGCAAAACCGCGACTTGAGTAAAAGCTACGTAAAACCGGTCCAAAAAAATTTCTGACGACTCAAACATCAATTGAATCACTGCTAACTGCTGTTGTGCTTGATCATGCAGATCGAAGATTGGTACTGCTTTTACCAAGTCCGCCTGGTTCTCAAAAGATAATTGCGAAAAACCCATAGCCATGATAAGGCTTAGGCCAATCACAATAGTTATGACCACTGACGCGTCAAAGGAATTCAGATCCTCATAATCTGTTTTCATGCCTTTTTTAGGTTGGATTTTTGGTTTTTGTGTCTGCGCCACTTTGGGGCGAATTGAAATTTTCTTATCTTTATTATAGCAAATTTTTGTGCTTCTGTCAACTCCACGCTCCAGTCGGAGTTCCGACTCCCGCCTTGGCGGGGCGTCGGAAAAAAACCCCGGGATAGTATCCGGGGCCTGGCCCCTTTCATCTCGTCATTCTGAACTTGATTCAGAATCCAAAAACTGGATCCCGCATCAAGTGCGGGATGACTTTGAAATAGTTATTTCAAAGTCACCTTGGCGCCCGCTTCTTCTAATTTTTTCTTCAGCTCTTCGGCTTCAGCTTTCGCGATATTTTCCTTAATCGGTTTAGGAGCCGCGTCTACCAAATCTTTGGCTTCCTTCAAACCCTTACCAGTTACTTCTCTGACAACCTTGATAACGTTGATCTTATTTGCTCCTGCTTCGGAGAGTTCCACCGTAAACTCTGTCTTTTCTTCTGTTCCGACGCCCGGCGTAGCCGTGGTCGGAACAACTCCGACTGCAAACGTCGGAGCTGCTGATACGCCAAATTTTTCTTCCAAAACTTTAACTAACTCGGATAATTCCAAAGCGGTAAGTTTTTCAATTTCTGAAACTATATTATCGAAATTCGCCATATGTTCTCCTTGTCATACTCCTCGACCTTTTACATCTTTAATTGCGTTTAATACATTCAACAATTTTTTGGTATTTCCGGATAATACCGTGACCAATCCGCGGGCAGGACCTGTCAATACAGAAACCAATTGCCCCAGCAATTGAGGTTTAGTTGCTAACGATGCCAGTCGCAAAACTACGTCTGGTCCAACAATCTCTTGGTTGAATACTCCCCCGTCAAAAACCAACTGCGGGTTATCTTTAACTAAACTTTTCAAAATCCGCGCAGGGGCCGCTTCTTCATCAACTGATGTTGCCAGAGCTACTGGCCCGTTATATTTAAAATTATCAAGTTTGATACCTAACGCTTGCAAAGCTTTTTTCAACAATGTTATTTTGACCACCTGATATTTCACATTTTCTTTACGCAAAATTTTTCGCACTAAATCTATCTGCTTGACGGTCAGTCCGCGATATTGCGTAAAGACAATTCCTTTGGCGCTTTTAAGCTCTTGGGTAATCGCGGCGAGAGTGGTTGTTTTTTGCGCTTTCGATTTGGCCATAAAAAACTGTCCTTAATCCAAAGACAGTAAGTGTTCTATCCTGCGTAGCAGATTAATCCAGCTCCAGTTTTTCAAACTGGGGCTGGAGGCTACGGTCTTTGGACATATTTATCCCGGTTAGAAGTAAGTTGCCTTTCGGCAACTGCCGATGCCGTTTGGCATCGGACTTCTAACGGGATTAAGTTCTCAAATAGTATATACGTTTACACAGAGTCCGTCAAGGCTTATTTCAAATTCAAATACTTAGCTTTATTCACGTTATGTTCAGCTAAGGTTTGGGCGAATACAGCCTCCCCATCAGACTTGTTGATAAAGTAAAAATAGCCGGATTGGGCCGGGTAAATGGCCGCCATGATCGAACCGAGGCCGGGATTGGCGATTGGCCCTGGCGGCAATCCAGGGTTTAAATAGGTATTATAAGGCGACTGAGTCTTAACCTGATCGAGGGTGGGTATGCCGCCGGTATGCCCGAAAATATAGTTAATCGTGGCGTCAGCCTCCAAGGCATGCCCAACCGCCAGCCGGTTATAAAAAACTGAGGCCGCCAACTCTCGCTCCTGTTGCATAATCTCCTTTTCAGCTTGGGTAATCGTCTCTTTATTTCGGCCGACTTCTTTTTCAATAATAGAAGCTAAAATAATAATATCCTTCAGACTTCTGCCGGCGGCCTTGGTATCGGAAAGCATTTGATCAGTAAATTTATTTTCAAAGTTCGACAACATTTTTTGAGCTAAGGATCCTGCCCCGTCGTTTTTGCCGATTTGATAAGTGTCAGGAAATAAAAATCCTTGGTAATTAAAACTTTTTGCGTCTTCGATAAATTTGAAATCAAACTGGGACCGCTGCAATATATCCGCGAACTCCACCGGTTTGGTAACTATTTGACGAGCCGCTAAATAAGAACTGATCTGGGCGTTGGTCCACCCCTCAATTGTCGTAATCGTCCGCGCCGAAGAGACTACCCGCCCATGGGTTAAGATATCAACAATTTCCGTAATCGACATATTGGCATCCAGGGCATATTCGCCGGCTTGAATTTTATCATCCGCGTTGTGCAGTTTTATGTAAACCAAAAAAACCCAATTGTTCCGGATAACGCCCGAGGTTTCCAGTTTTGCACCAACCTGTTTAGAATTTGTCCCCTTCTCTATGACAAAACTAACCGCCCGGCTTTCAGAACTGGCGGCTTGATTGACCTTGGTCAAGTAGTAAACTGTCATTACCAGTAAGGCCACTGCAACCAAAGTAAAAATGAGTTGGAGGATTTTTTTGGGGGCTTTGGTCGTTGTTTCTATTTCATACTCATTCATGAGTATAGTATGCCAAAAAACAAAGACAATGTAAAAGCCCCTACTTTTTTAGAGTAACTTTGTTTACACTACTGCCAAAAAATTGTACAACCAAATTAGTATTGTTTTTATAAATTATCGCCAAACCAACTTCTTGATAAAACGGCGACAAAATATTCGCCCGGTGGGTTGGAGAAGCCATCCAATTATTTTCCAAATCAGATGCGGAGTTAAAACCGGTGGCCAAATTTTCACCGGCATATGTAAATTCATAACCCAAAACCGACAACCAATACCAAGGATCGACCCCGGCGGGGCTGCTGTGGGCAAAATAATTAGCCTTAATCATATCGTTTGCTTTGGCGTAGGCAGCGAGAGTCAACGTAGGGTTCTCAGTCAATTTTGGCAAACCTCGCATAATCCGGTCTTGATTGACCAATTTTAAGACCTCAACGCGCGTCAAAAGCTTCGGTGAGGAATTGGCACCCAAAAAAATAACCACGCTTGCTAACAAAATAGCAAAACGGACCTTATTTTTCATTTGTTGTTTTATTTTTCTTTCTCTCTTCTCAAACTTTCTATTTATAGTATAGCAAATTTTTCGACAAAAAGCAACCCTGGTTTGGGTTGCGTATTGTTTTTTGATGGAAATATAAAGAACTAAAAATATTTCTAGGCGTTTCTATAACCTATCACCTAAAACCTATAACCTGTTTATGACTTGATATCTTTCTCTATTTTGTCCAAAACTTTGGACGCGTGATCTCGACCGCCCAATCCAAACGCCAATCCCCCAGCAATTGCCAACATAGCAATAATGCCGGTGAACAAGGTTTGAACGAACGCTGTGGCAACTTGCAATTGATCCAAGGTTGCTAAGATGGTAAAAACCATCACTGACCATTGGGTAACAGTAGCTAACATATCCGCGGACATCAGTCCCGCCGCTTGAACGCTGTGACGAACCAATTTAGCGAGGAAGCCGGCGACGAGTGTTCCAACCAAAAGGATCGCGGCGGCAGCAACAACATTAGGAATGTAAAGCAAAACCTGGTTTAAGAATTCTGAAACCTGGGTCAATCCCAAGATATCAGCGGCTGCGAGGAAAATCGCAATCAACACAAACCACTTCACAACCCATGCTATTGCTCCGGAAACACTCAGTTTCATCCCGGTACGTGCAGAGAGTTGATCTAAACCGAGCTTGTCTCCCAGCTCGTCTAGTCTTGCAGAGTGCAAAACTTGTCGGAGCAATTTGGCGACAAAACTGGCGACGACCCAGCCGACAATCAAAACGATAACTGCGACTAGGAAGTTTGGCAAGAAACTGAGAAATCTTGCGTAAAGATCTTGCAGAGAGCCCGCTACCGCATCAGAATAGTTGGTAGCATAATAATCTGGCATTACTTTCACCCCCTTTCCTTTCCCCCCAAACTTGAGACGACCTTTTTAAATATTTTTTCCAAAAAATTTGGAAGCAAGTTTAATCCCCATACCGGGGCAAGACAAAAAAACCAGGCCCTGAAAATGCAGGATTACTTGGTATTTGGCGATTCCGGTTGTCGTTTGGTTTCCATCAAAATTTACTCTTATATATATTATAGCACATTTTACAAAAACCGTCAAACCCCGACGCAAGGTCGGGGTTTGCTCCGACTTTAAAACGTCGGAGCAAACAAAAAACCGCCTTGAGGGGCGGATTTTTTGTTCTTCCTAACTTTAAGCTAAGATTGCGTCCTTGGCTGCTTTAGCTACGCGGAACTTGCAAACAGTCTTGGCAGGGATCTTGATCGATTCCCCGGTGGCTGGATTGCGGCCCATGCGGGCATCGCGGTGCTTCTTTAAAAGCTTACCTAAGCCCGGAATTGTGAATTCGCCCCTCGATTTTGCTTCAGCATAAGCGAGGTTCACGATGGCGTCTAACATTTCGCCGACTTCTTTGCGAGTCTTACCGGTTTTTTCGGCAAGGGCATTGAGAGTTTCGGACTTGGTCATTCCTTTGGCCATAAGGTCCCTTCTAGTCCGCCGTAGCCTTCTGGCGAAGGCGGATCGTTTAATTTATTAAAGTTACGTAAGCTAGTATAGCAAATCCCCAATATTTACGCTAGTAGGGCTTATTTGGCAAATCCGCCGGCTTGGATTTCCCACAGTTTTTGGTAAACCCCTTGTTTTGCTTTAAGTAGTTCTTTATGTTTCCCTTCCTCCACAACCTTACCATTATCAATCACGATAATTCGATCCATCTGCATAATAGTGCTCAATCGATGCGCAATGACAATTGTGGTTTTGCCCTTCATTAAGTTTTTCAGCGCATCTTGGATCAGCAGTTCGGATTCGGAATCCAAACTCGAAGTGGCTTCGTCCAAAACCAAAACCGGGGCGTTTTTTAAAATCGCCCGAGCAATCGCTACTCGTTGCCGCTCTCCGCCGGAAAGTTTCACTCCCCGCTCTCCGACAAACGTCTCATAACCTTGAGAAAATTTCCTGATAAATTCATCGGCATGGGCAAACCTGGCAGCTTCATAAACTTCTTGTTTGGAAGCTTGGGGTCTGGCATAGGCGATGTTGTCATAAAGCGAACGATGGAACAATATCGGATCTTGCGGCACTAAGGAAAGGTTTGCGCGCAAACTGTCCTGAGTAACCAAAGCGATGTTTAGACCATCAATTAAAATCTTACCGCCTTGTAGATCGAAGAATCGAAATAGCAATTTCACGATCGTGGTTTTACCGCCACCCGAGGGCCCAATCAAAGCTACTCTCTCCCCTGGTTGAATCACAAGATTAAATTTCCTAAAAATGCTCTGTTCACTAAGATAACCGAAATTTACATCCACAAATTCAATCTTCCCCGTTCGTACTTGTAACGGCCTGGCGTTTTGAGCGTCTTGAACTTCATGAGGGGTGGTTAGAATCTCTGTCATTTCTTCCGCATCAGCCAAACGTGAATAAAGATTCTTGATGTGTCGACCCAAATCCCACAACCTATTGAAAATCTGGATCAGGTAAGCTTGAATCAAAGCAAAGTCACCAATAGTCAAAACCCCTTTCCGCCAAAGCCCGATGGCAAAATAAAGAGTTGCGAACTCAAGCAAAGCCATCAGCGCGCCTTGAATCGCTTCGTTGATTGAACCTAAATCCCAAGTCCATTTACGAATCTTATATAATCGATGATTGAGTTTCTGAAATGAGGTCAGTTCTTTTTTGGTGCCGCCAAATAATTTAATGGTGATGTTGTTGGTAATCGTGTCGGCCAATCGCCCGCCAACCTTCGTATCCATGGCCGCGTTTTCGATATCGAACCTCAATTTATATCTGGCAAATGCGACGCTAAACCACCAATAAAGCACTGACCAAACCAAAACTACAACTGACAAAATCGGCTGCACAAAATATAAAATCACTAAGACGAGAGCAATTTTAAAGACGGCCGGAAAGATATTCCAGAAAATTTGGTCAGCGATATCCTCAAACGCGCGCTCATACCGTCCAACTTTTTTTACTAAACTGCCAGCAAAGTTATTCGTAAAAAAACTATACGCGTGATTATGCAAGTACTCAAAACAAGTATTGAGTAAATCGCGCATGACGATCGGCTGGAAAAAATTATTTGTGAAAGTCGCGATCCGCCAAAAACCCCAGATGATGAATTGAAAACCCAAGATCAACCAGACTACGTGCATTAAATTCTCATAATTGCTACTCCCCGCGATTTGGTTGAACAACCGTCTATACAAAAACGGAACATAGGAGTCTACCGACCAAGCCAACAAAATGCTGACTGACAAAGCAAAAAACGCCCAAGGATAACGCTTGGAATGTTGCCAATATATTCGTAAAGTTTGCTTCGTTGCTTTTTTCATTCGTTTCAATCTATTGAAATATTAGCATTTTTCTGTTATATTATCCAAGCAAGTTTATAGGGTTCCCAAAAAATGCCATGCATTTTTTTGGGACGTGCCCAGATAGCTCAGCTGGTAGAGCAACTCCATGGTAAGGAGTAGGTCAGCGGTTCAAATCCGCTTCTGGGCTCCAGAAACTGTCTTCCAGAAATTAATAACGAAAAAATTGAGTCGCAGTCCGGTCGAATGACCGGACGAGAACAATTTTTTCGAGAGGAGCAGTACGTCGACCGGAGCGTATTTTGCGAAGCAAAATCGCGCAGGTTCGACCCATTACGACGATGTCACAAGATAACCTGATAATGATGGAGTGCATGAATTGTCATCATGTGAATTACCATTCCAGAAAAAACAAGAAATTGACACCGAATCGGTTGGTGCTCAAAAAATTTTGCAACTGGTGTAAAAAGCACTCCGAACACAAGGAAACCAAATAGTAATACGGTATACGTTGTCGCGGCGCGTATTCGGAGTTACGTCTAACGTTTAACGTAAACCCATGCGCGCGGCGCTGCCGTAAAACGTATTCTCGTTTCTTGGGGGCGTCGTATAACGGTAGTACAGCGGTCTCCAAAACCGCTTGCGTAGGTTCAACTCCTACCGCCCCTGCCAAAGAATTGACACGTTTATAGTTAAACTTTACAATTGATCTATATGATACAACAGTTTACGGCAATTTATCAAAAACACGGGAAGTGGTTTTCGGCATGGATAGAAGAAATCCCAGGAGTGAATACACAAGGCCGTACTTTGAAAGAGGCAAAAAAAAATTTGAAAGAAGCGTTATCCTTGGTGATCGAAGTTAATCGAGCCATGAGCAGAAAGGAAATTTCCGGTCAGATTATTCGTGAGCCGTTAAAGCTATCCTTATAGATGAAACGTGTAGATCTGATTCGTTATATTTTTAAACAAGGGTGCGTTTTCATCAGAGAGGGCGGTAATCACAGTGTGTTTTTTAATCCCCAGTTCAGAAAAATTTCTACTGTTCCTAGGCACAATGAGATTAATGATTTTTTAGTCAAGAAGATCTGCAAGGACTTGGGAATACCACCAACAAAAAAATAGCTCCTGTTAATTTCTAACAGGGGCTGCCAAAAAATTTCCTAATTTATTTACTTTAAGTTATCTATATCTTCCTGATACTCGGCAGCAAGCTTGACCACGTTGTCTCCATAAAAACGATACTTGGTGTTGGTTGAGCCGGAAAAATATCTCATCGCCGCGGCCCATTCCCCATCCTGACTGCCCGCACCTCCGGCTTTGAGTTTGATGGCCGCGGCCAAAAAAGCATCCCGTATATCCCAAGGATTAGCAGGCTTACCCGTAAGTTCTGCGACCTTGTCTTTGTATCCCATCCAGGTGGATGGGATAAACTGCGCTGGGCCCATGGCTCCGCCCCAGCCGATCCGATTGCCATTCTTGTCCCTCATCGGACACGAAACCGGGGTAATTTCCGGATCCATACCCAATTGCGCGGTGATCTTCAAAAACGGCTCGATGTCTCGGTCTGGCTTCATGATGACTTTATAACTTTTGGAAGGCGGATCGCCTGGTCGATTGCAGGTGCCCACGTTTTTTCCAAGATTTGATTCTTGAGTTAATACCGCCAATAAAAACGCGGAGCGGACCCCGGTCTGTGCAAAAGCCCAGTTCGCAATTTCAACTGCCTGGCCGAAAGTAATTTCTTTGCTAATCCCTAACATTTCATAAAGACGATTTCGAATTTGAGCAGCTTTAGCTTTCGTGTCATTTAAGACTGATTGATAGTTAGCCTCAATCCCCTTAGTTTCGGCAAGCAGGCTGTCTTGTTGGGTTAGGGCACCCAAAAGTTTTCCCCTCTGAAGATTCTGAATCGCTAACAGATTATTGGCTTCCTCTTGTTGGTCAGAAAGGTTTTGTTTATAAATGGCGAGTTCCTCGTTTGTTTGTCGCAGTTTTTCCGCGAAATCGTGAAGACCAGTCGATACTTTGATATAGATTTCAAATTCAGTCAAAATGTCGGATAAATTGTCTTTCGCCAAGAGCAGGTATAAAAGTGAATAATCGTCCCGTTGGTAAAGCAACCGAACAACGTCTTTGATCTTTACTTTTAAATCTTCAACTTTTTCCAAATTAGTCTGGATATCCGCTTCGGTTTGGTCTAGCTGGTTGTCGATTTGGGTAATTTGCAGGGTCGTTGCCTGGATCTGCAAAGTCAATTTAGCCTGCTGTTTTTTCAGCTCGTTGAGTTTATTCTGTAAAGTTTTTTTCTCACCCCTAATCTGACTTAGTTGTTGTTCATATTGGCTAATCTCGGCCTGGATCTGATCCAGTTGTCGTTGCAGTTCAATTTTTTCCGAAGCACTGATAGAATTGCCATCCGTCTGGGCTAGTGAAAACGAAAAACCCGCAAGTAAAATTGCGACCAGAAATCCGCCAATAATTTTCTTAAATAGAAATCGGTTCATAAAATTATATTGACCTTGTGATCGGTAGAGTCAGATAAAACGTGGTGCCTTTGTTTTCTTCCGATTTGAACCAAATTTTGCCTCCTGAGGCCTCTACGAAAGCCTTGGCGATATACAAACCCAAACCAGTACCGGTGGTTTCTAGTTTTTTGACATTCGTGCCGCGGAAGAACCGATTGAAAATTTGGCTTTGTTGATCTTTCGGAATCCCAACCCCGCTATCGGTTATCGTAACCTGGGCCATCTCGCCTGATCGCCTCAAGTCTATGCCAATCTTTCCACCCTCTAAAGTAAAAGCTACCGCGTTAGAAATAATATTGCTTAGAGCTTGTTTGATTTTATTTAATTCAGTCCCAACCAAGGGAAACGGTTCCTGCTCGATGCTAAAACTTACTTGCAACTTCTTGGCCTTAATTTCTTTCTCTTTTTCCTTGATCAGTGCTCGAATCACGGGAGAAAGATCAGTCGGCTGTAAGTAAAGCTTGGTTTGGCCCTGTTCAATTCGGGACACTTCCAACAGATCATTAACCAAAGCTATCATTCGTTCATTGGAAAGATAAATTTTTTCGATAAAATCTTTTTGTTTTTTGTTGAGGGTGCCGGTATCGTTTTTTTGCAATAATTCCAACAACCACTTCATACCCGACAACGGCGTGCGTAGTTGATGTGAAGTCAAATTAATAAAATCTGATTCGGTTTTATCGATTTTTCCTTTATCTTTATTTTTGTTCATATGGTAATAAACAATAAAAAGTTGAGCCTTTTCCAACTTGGGAAAAAATGCCAACCCGGCCGCCGTGCGCTTCTATAATACCTTTCGTAATCACCAATCCCAGCCCGGTCCCCTTTTTTTCAGAAAGCGCTGATTGTTCTAGTTGGGTGAATTTGTTAAACAGTTTGTTAATTTGATCCTCCGGAATGCCAATACCGGTATCCGTTACTGCCAAAACTAATTCATTGTCTTCGGGAGAAAAATCTTTAATCCCAGGCCAAATCATGCCAAGTGAGGTGGTTTTTTTTAGCAAGGATCCCCCTTTTTTTAGTAAAAACGCCGAAACGACGATCCTGCCTTTGGTCGTAAATTTGATGGCATTAGACAACAAATTGTTAAAAACCTGACTTATTTTATTTTCATCCAGTTCAAATACGGGAAGATCCCCCTCAATTTTGGTCTCCAGTTGGACACTGCTCTCGGCCGCCAAGGAACTAAACGATTGGACGCGAACCTTGATGGTGTCAGAGATATTAGTCGGCTTGCGCATTATCTGAAATTTTCCAGCCTCCAGCTTCGCCACATCCAGCAGATCATCAACCAAATCTAACATTGACGCCGAATTCGAAACAATCAGTTCTATAAACTCTTGGTATTTTTTTTGTTCATTTTTGATTTTTTCTTCTTTAAGTAGATTGGCGATTGACCTAATCCCGGTCAAAGGGCTTCGGAGCTCATGGACCATCATCGAAGTAAAATCGTCGCGCATTTTTTCAATCGCCTTTTCTTTGGTGATGTCGTGGAAAAGCACCACTGCTCCCAAAGGTTGGTTGATCGCATCCTTCACCGGACTAATCAGCACTCGCAAAATTATATTTTGAATTTTTAATTGTTCCTCAACTGTTAATCTGTCGGTCTTGATGCTTTCTTCAATCTTAGTGCGCAAATCCATTTTGGAAGAAAGCACATCCAGCACGTCAAAAATTGAAGCCCCAGATTTGGTGATCCCCAACATCTGTTTAGCTGCCGGGTTAATCACCAACAGCCGATTTCTCGTATCAACCATGATCACTCCGTCGGCCATGGATTCGACCATAGAATTAAGCTTGCCCTTTTCTTGATTTAAAAGATTCTCTAGTTTAGAAACAGCGGTCGAGGCTTGATTCATGATTGTAAACAAGATGGTCATTTCTTCTTCTTTATAGAGTCCTTCTTTCGTCGAAGAAATATTCAAAAGCCCCATCGGCTGATCGTTAATCACCACCGGGACATTGAAAAAAGATTTTATCGGAGATTTATTAGTTTCATCGGAAATCGTACCTGATACGCTCTCGTCAATTTCCTCAGTTTTAATACCTCGACCGCTTAGCGTTTGGAGGGCCTCAATCATACGCTTTCTTACGACTTCAATAAAATTATTATTAACCGGCTCTTCCAAAACGCAATGGAAAATTACCCGACCATCATCCCCTAAAATTAGATAAGAAACCGTTGAATAATCGAGTAATTTACGTAAAGACCCGGTTATCACGTCAACAATTTTTTGGACGTTTAAAGAATAGCCGATCCGATCACCAAGTTCTTTTAAGATGGTAACCTCGTACATTCGACGCTGCATTTCGTGTTCTTTGCCAAGCAGGCTTTTGCGTATCCGCCGATTTTCAATCCAAATAAAAATAATGACAATCACCGTGTAGATTGCCAAATAAAAAAATAATTGATTTGGTTCGAACTTCAACATGTTTTTGTCCCGCCAAAGGCGGTGATTTTTTGGCTTACGATTTCTTAGGCTTTGGTGGCTTTACCCAATTTCGAAAAACCGATCCCCAAAAAAACCAATCCGATGACGTTGAAAGCGTCTTGTGCTAAGGCTAAATTCGATGAGGAAAAAATTATATTGGCGTTAAGCAACACCCGCTCGATCACCGCCACCGTGATAAACAACATGCCGATCCCCAAAAGACGAATGGCCGCGCCGATCAATCCGCCATAAACTTTCGTCGTTTCCCAAATATTATAAAATATTCCAATAATGATCGCAGCGATACAGCCTTGGATAATCAGGTTGGCTTGAGAAATAAAAGGGTACATAAAATCTAATTAATTGTCATTTTTATTTGAGGGTATTTGGCAAACACCGGGCTTAACACGTTTTTGACGATTTGCCCGGACAGCGCGATATACTCATTCACCAAATTTTGCAAAACCTCTTGGGGATCGCCTTTGATTTCAACCACCTGCCCCCGGTCATCCAATTTTAAACCCCTAACACTGCGTGCTTTCAGTAAAACAATATCAGGACCCAAAATAACAGTTTGCTTGGCAAGGATATCATTAATCAAATTTTCGTAATCTGTATTAATCGCCATGCCTTAACCTAACTTTGGCATACCGGTATGCTTTCGTTCTAAAACAGTTTTAATTTTGGTTACCAACTCTTCCAAACGATAATTAGCCTTCACTAAATAATCCATAGCGCCCAAGGACAAAGCGTCTGAGACTTTATCATAATCGGAGAGATTGGTTAAAATCACGACTGGAATGTCTTTGGTTTCTGGATTTGCTTTCATCTGTCGCAATGCCCCGATTCCATCTAGTCTGGGCATGACTAAATCCAGCAGAATTAAATCTGGTTTTTCCGACGCTGCTTTTTCCACGCCCTCGACCCCGTCTTTCGCCCCAGCGACGTCAAACCCCTCTTGCTTGAGTTCTTCGGACAGGGCGGTTAGTAATATTTCCTCATCTTCCACTATCAAAACCTTGGTTTTTTTATCTGGCATATTATTATTGGTTATTGGTTTCTAATAATAAAATTGTATATTAATTATAGCATATATTACTCCGACGCGCAAAACGGCGGTCGGAGCCCCGGGCTCGCTTCTACCCGTTCGAATCCGATTCTACAAAAAGAAAAATGTCCGATCTTTCGATTGGACATTTTTCTGGTGGGCAGGATAGGATTCGAACCTATGTAGCCATAAAGGCGCCAGATTTACAGTCTGGAGTAATTGACCGCTCTACCACCTGCCCGTGGAGCCGCCCCCCGGATTTGAACCGGGAACCTTCACTTTACAAAAGTGTTGCTCTGCCGTTGAGCTAGGGCGGCATGACGCAACCATCAATATTATACTATATCTTAAGTTTCATCAACTTCTCACGAGCAGTCTTGTTCGTCGGATCGATCGATAAAATTTGCTCCAAGACTTCCTCAGCCCGCAGGTGGTTGGGAACTTTCAGATAAGCATCTACTAAAAGAGTTAGATAATTTAAATTATATTTATCCAACCCGACTGCCGAAGTTAACGCTTTAACTGCTTTAGGATAATCTTCCAGAGCGGAAAAACAAAATGATAAGTTAACCCAACGGGTTGGGATTTTATTGTTAATACTTAAGGCTTGTTCATAGGACCTGGCGGCTTTTTGAAACTCTTTTAGCGAAAAATATGCTAAACCTAAATTGCTGTGATAAGTGTCTCGGCTCGGACTGAGCTTAATCAAATGTTCAAAAATTTCAACGGCGTCTTTAAAATTTTTGTTTTGTAAATACAATCGGCCCAGTGCCTCATAAGCCTGCTGGTCCTGCGGGTTCTTCTGAATGGCTCGCAAATATAATTCTTCCGCAGTTTGGTTCGGCTCTTGCTTGGTCGCCAGTTCCGCGGCTTCGGGCAGCCACTGCGGATCAGCTTCCGATGAACGGATCCGTATCCGGAACGCATTTTTCACTTTCTCGACTTGCGTCTGTAAAGTTTTAGTCGTGGCTGGTTTTAAATCTTTCGCCTCCAAAATAAAGTGCCAGATTTTATTAACAATTGATCCAAATTTTGTCTTAAAATATGGCCAAATCCGATCAGCGTGAATGGTCTTATTATCTAGATGATTTCGGGCCGGTAAGTGATTTGACACCTGGCCAGCCTTTACCAAAAACATACTCGCCGCGATTAAAAAAGATAGAATAAATAATACTATGGTAAAAATTAACATATTTCTATATTTAATCCGAGCGTTATTCCCCTCCGAGGACGAATCGGGTAAATCTTCCGACTTGGATGTTTTCTCCCAATTTTCCAACAGTTTCAGCAATTAAATCTTGGATTTTTTTTTCAGTTTCTCGCACGTATGGTTGCGCTAACAATTCTTCGGTATCGGCCGGTCCCATAGCTGCGATATGCAGCACGATTTCGTTCGCCAGCTTGATAAACTCGTCGTTGCGCGCAACAAAATCTGTCTCACAATTAAGCTCAAGCAGTGCTCCGATTTTTCCACCAGCGTGGATATAAGACACGACTATTCCTTGTTTGGCGGATCTGGTGGATTTTTTTGACAATGAAGCGTGGCCTTGTTTGCGAAGTAAAGCAATAGCGTCGTCAAAACTACCAGCCTCCTGCAGCGCTTTTTTAGCATCCATAACCCCAGCCCCGGTCATCTCTCTTAGTTTTTTGATATCGTGTTGTGTAAATTGCATTGTTAAACTTAATTTATAATTTTGAATTTTGATTAAATTTCGAATATTTTAATATTCTAATTTCACTCAAAATTCTTAATTCTAATTTATTACTTCGCTACCGCAGCACCCTCAGTTTGAGTCATGATAGTTGTCGCCATTTGCGCGCGACCTTCGTTAATCGCTTCCGACAAAGCTTGCGCCATGAACGTAATTACCTTGGTCGCGTCGTCATTTGATGGAATCACAAAATTAACTTTACTTGGATCAGAATTAGTGTCCACCAGACCAATAACTTTAATCTTACTTTGTCTAGCTTCTTCCACTGGGATATGATCATACTTTGTATCGAGAACGAAGATTGCTTCTGGCAATTTTTTCATCTCTTTGATGCCGGAAAAAAATGTCTTCATTTTATCGACTTCCCGGGCGATCATCAACTGCTCTTTCTTGGTATATTTTTTAATTTCACCGTCAGCGATCATTTTTTCGTAACGCTCCATTTTCTTGATCGTTCTCTGAATAGTTCGAAAATTAGTAAACGTCCCGCCTAACCAGCGAGTGGTAACATAAGGCATTCCACAGCTTTCGGCCGCTTTTTTCACTTCTTCTTTCGCCTGCCGCTTCGTCCCCACAAATAAGATCACACCGCCCCGGCTAGCTATGTCTTTGGCAAAATTTATAGCTTCAATTAATTTCTGCCGGCTTTTCTCCAAATCCAAAATATGAATCCCGTTACGGGTCGTGAAGATGTAGGTCGCCATTTTTGGGTTCCATAAACTCTTTTTATGCCCGAAATGCACGCCAACTTTTAACATGTCCATCAATGCGATGGGTTGCATTTGGTTTATCGAGGGTTAGTTTAAGCCTTTCAGAGGGGGCTTTTATTCCTCGTCCTTATACTTCTACTTTTATCATCTGACTTGAGGATCCCTAAGGTTCATTGCCTTGATCCTTAAGAACAGGGCCCAAGTCATCCACCACCGCCAAAAAGCGGGGTCCCGCCTGCAATTAATAATTAAATATAGTGGCGGGAAAAGTATGTAAAATTAGTTGCATAAGCAAGTTTAACACAAATCAGTAAGTTTAACAAGGCTGACATTTTTGCTCTTTTATAAAAAGAAGCCGATAACCAGACAGCCCTTGTCTTGTCAACCAATTTATGCTAATATTTCGTGGCAATGAATCCCGTTAGAAATAGTCATTAGCGACTATTATTACTAACTAATACCCTAGCGGGATAAAATATAAATAAGCGAATTTATTAACTAATCAAAATTTCTAACGGGATGAAAGATAATCTTCACCCACAATATTTTACGAATGCCAAGGTGGTTTGCGCCTGCGGCAACTCTTTTATTACCGGTTCCACGAAACAGGAACTGCGAGTTGAAATTTGCTATAATTGCCATCCTTTTTATACAGGAAAGCAACACTTGCTGGATACCGCAGGTACTATTGATAAGTTCAAAAAACGCAGCTCCAAAGCCGCGGAACTTAAATCCAAGCGGATTGCCAAAAAACTTCATCCTGCTTAAGATTACAAGGGACGCTTTTTAAGATACAATTGTTTTAAGGGCGTCTATTTATTTACTTTCGTCATTGCGAGCGATTGCTCTAATAATAAGAGTTTGCCTAGGCAATCGCGAAGCAATCTCAACTTTTGGTTAGATTGCCTCGTCGCTTATGCTCCTCGCAATGACAATATCAAACCCTCTATGCACCTCAAGCATTCCATTATCAAAAAAGAATACGCGGAAATATCCGAAAAACTCAGCCAAACCACTGATCGAGACGAGATAAAAAATCTGGGCCGGAGACAATCGGAACTGCTGCCGTTGGTTCAAAAAATTGAACAATTAGAAACACTCAACAGAGAAATTGAGGAGCATCAAAAAATCTTAGGTGAAAACTCCGAATTATCCGAAATTGCGAAAACCGAATTGCCTGATCTTTATGCAAAACAACAGGCCTTGGAGAATGAAATCACGACAGCAATGTTATCCAAAAACCCGTATGATGAAAAAGACATCATTATGGAAATTCGCGCTGGCGCTGGCGGTGACGAATCTGGGTTATTTGCCGCGGAACTTTTTCGGATGTACTCGAAGGCTGCGGAAAAATTAAATTTCAAAACCCATATTTTATCATCCAGTCGCACTTCGATCGGAGGATTTAAAGAAATAATCTTCGAAATCAATGGCCGGGGTGCTTATTCCAAATTTAAGTATGAATCAGGGGTGCACCGCGTGCAACGAGTGCCGGAAACTGAAAAATCCGGACGGGTTCACACTTCGACGGTGACGGTTGCTGTTATGCCTGAAATTGAGGAAATGGATTTTAAAATCGACCCTAAGGATCTGAAAATCGAAGCCACCACTTCGTCAGGTCATGGCGGCCAATCCGTTAACACCACTTATTCCGCGATTCGCTTAACCCACATCCCCACTGGAACTCAAGTCGTTATTCAGGATGAACGAAGCCAGTCCCAAAACAAAGAAAAAGCCATGAATATCATGCGGGCCCGCCTAAAAGCCTTGGAAGAAGAACGAAAAACGAAAGAGTTGAGGGATAAACGAAGATCGCAAATTGGGACAGGAGACAGATCGGAAAAAATCAGGACATATAATTTTCCCCAGGACCGCATCACTGACCACCGCATCAATCAAAATTGGAGTCAAATCCAAACCATCATGAACGGTGATCTGGGCCAAATCACCGACGCTATGATTGCCGAAGACCAGAAACGACAGTTGCAGAAATTGACCTAATTGACCTAATTTCTAAACCTTGGGGCTTGGGACTTGGTACTTATTTAGATCAATTAGAAATTATCATGCCAGAGGCAGATCCGCCTCCGGCGGAGAATAATTAGAAATTTTTATGACCCTCAATGAATTGATTAGTTTTGGCACGACAAAATTATCGAAAACCTCTGACTCGGCCACTCTCGACAGTGAGGTGCTTTTGGCTTATGTTTTAAAAAAACCGAAAGAATATTTATCTGCTAACCCTAAACAATTTTTGCTCAGTAATAAGCTCAGTAAATATAAACGATTAATCGATCAACGCGCCAAGGGCTGGCCGGTAGCTTATTTGACTGGCCACAAAGAATTCTTTGGCTTAGATTTTATCTTGGACAAAAACGTGCTTATCCCACGTCCAGAAACTGAAAGCCTAGTCGAATTAGTGCTCGAAAAAATCAAAGATAAAAAAACAAAAATAAAAATTTTGGATATCGGCACTGGCTCAGGCAATATTATTGTTGCGCTAGCAAAAGTGCTTAGTTTTGTCTTTGCGAGCGGAGCGAAGCAATCTCATTCTCGGGTCGAGATTGCTTCGTCGCTACGCTCCTCGCAAAGACAACTTTTCTTCGCCTCTGATATTTCCACTGCCTCCTTACGAGTTGCCCGCCAAAACGCTAAGCGCCATAAAGTTAAAATCAATTTCAAAACAGGCGATCTATTGAAACCTTGGAAAAACCAGTCCTTCGATATTATCGTTGCTAATCTACCCTACTTGGCCAGAAAAACCGATCCATCAACTAAGTTTGAACCAAAAACAGCCTTAGTGGCAAAAAACCAAGGCCTAGCACTTTACGAGGAGCTATTTAAATCCATTGCGAGGAGCGAAGCGACGCGGCAATCTTTCATAAGATCGCCACGCGACCTTCGGTCGCTCGCGATGGTTAAAAATACTCTACCCGCTTTTGTCTTCGTCGAAATCGGACATAACCAAGCAACCCAAATTAAAAGCCTGGCCAAAAAATGCTTACCAGGCTTTCAGGTCACTTTTTTCAAAGATTTATCAGATCGGGTTCGTTATTGCCAATTGCAAAAATAGCTTATTCTTTTTTCTCGATCTTCTCAGGTTTTTCGGCCTTGGCGGCGGGCTTTTCAGCTTTGCCTTCCTCGCCTTCGGCCGCTGCTTCTGCGGTTACTTCTGGTTTGACCACGCCTTCAACTGCAGTAACGTCTTCTTTGACTTCTTCTTCCAAGGCTTTGAGTTCTTCTTCAGTTCGAGGCGGCGCAATGTTAGCGACTACTTCCTCTGGGTTTGCCAAAATAGTAACGCGGGCGGAAACTCCAAGCGCTGAAACTCGAATCGCATCCTCGAAAGTTGCCAGCGATGTGATGTCTACTTCAATTGAATGGGGCAAATCAGCCGGGAGACATTCGACTTCGATATCGTTCAAATTTTTTACCAAGGTGCCGCCCATGGCTTTAACCGCGGGCGAATCACCGTAAAAATGCAGAGGGATTCGAACCTTAATTTTTTCTGTCATATCCACGGCATAAAAATCAACATGGATGGGCTGCCCAGTAAGATAATGGTTTTGCACCTCATGAATCAGCACCGGTTGAGTTTTACCATCAACGACTAGATTAACGATAGTGCTTTCTCCGGCCATCTTAAATGCCTTGGCAAAATCTTTTTCATTCAATTCAATTGGTTGGTTATCAACTTCGTGACCATACAAAACAGCCGGCAGTTTGCCGCTCTTGCGAAGCGCATTGACTTTCCTGCCTGTTACTACCCGTTTAGTTGCTTGGATTAAAATTTGTTCCATACCCAGTAGTGAAAATTTGATTAATAGTTAATAATTTATTTTATTTAACGCAATTGTTGCGCCAAAAGTAGAAATTCGATTCAGTGCTTTTGATCTTCATCCTGCCTGCGGCGGGATATCAAATTTCTACTACTGGGCATAAATAAAATTAGCTGCTCAAAAGTATAGCAGCAAAAACACTAAACGTCAATCCTTTATTTCAATAAAGTCCGAAAATCCCCGTCGAACGATTTTAAAAACTCATGGGTCGCAAGAACATCGTCGGAAGAAATCGGCCGGATATTTTTAAACTTTGAGGTATCGTGCGAAGTCAGATCGGTAACCATGCCGATGGAGAAAATCTCAGGACCATCAATGGCGATTGAGAAGACAACCGAACTTTTACAACGAGCGCAATCCGTGTGCACCAACAAATTTCGGCCCAAAATTGATCTTTCTTCCCCACTATCAATTACCCTAGTTTGATCCGCGCTGTATTTATGCCCGCAGACGGGACAGCGCAGAATATAGGCAAGCCACTGAATAATTTTGTTGAAATCAAACTTTGGCATCTGTTATCTATATTCTAAAGCTGATTTATTCAATCGTCAATCAAACCATTAAACGCTAAAATCTTACGGCTTTCTGACGGGCGACCACGCTTTGGATCAACCCTAATGCCAACATGGTCGAGACAAGTGAGCTGCCACCATAACTGATGAGGGGAAGCGGAATGCCAGTCACTGGAGCTAAGCCGATATTCATCCCGATATTTATCAAAACTTGCGTTAACAACATAAAGAAAATCCCTAATGATAAATACATGCCAAAATTATCTCTGGCGTGTTTTATGATTTTAACCAGTCGAACAAAAATTACCCCAAACATCGTGATGATAAACGCGCTGCCCAACAGCCCTAACTCTTCCGCCGTTGAAGCAAAAATAAAATCTGTCTGGCGTTCCGGTAAAAATTTCAACTGGGATTGCAGTCCCCTTCCCAATCCTCGACCGGTAATGCTGCCCGAACCAACTGAGATTATTGATTGAATAACATTGTAGCCGCTGCCCTGCGGGTCTTGGTTCGGATCCAAAAATGTATAAATTCGATCCTTCTGATAATCCTGCAAAATAAAAGCCCAAAAAAACACTGAAAGCAGACTTAAGATTAACAAAAGCACGACCAGATGTTTTTTGCTCATTCTCGAAAACAAGAGCATTAATAACCAGGTGAAAAAAATCACGAGCGTTGATCCCAAATCTGGCTCGATTAAAATAAAAAATACAGGAATACCGACGTAAAGCGCTGATAAAAGTACGTACCGCCAATCTTTCAACTTCTCCCCGCTTTCGGCCAAAAACTTCGCCATAATAATCACCATAATCAATTTCGCGAATTCAGCCGGCTGGATCCGAAAAATTCCCAAATCAATCCAGCGCGTGGATCCCCGAATCGAAGGCCCAAAAAACCAAACTCCTAAAAGCGCCAAAAGAATAATCAGATATAAAACCCCGCTAATTTTTTTGATTTTCCGGTAATCAAAAAAGGCCAAACCCAGCATCCCCAAAAAACCTAAAACCGCAAACACAATTTGTCGAAGCATCAGGTTGGTGGAACTCTCCAAAGTTGTGGAGTAAATCATGACCAAACCTAAAATCAGCAGCAAAAGACTGCTTGAAAAAATATATAAATCAAAATGGAGAAATCCCCGCCTCTGTAGTAATAATTTTACGGTCGAAAACATTGATTTCTGGATTAATTTCTGCCCGAATCGCTTCCGCTATGCCACTCGGCCAAGAATATTGAAAACTTCTGGTTTCCGAAGCGCTGACATCGTTAACATAGGTAAAATTAACAGCGATAATTTCATTTCGACTATTAAACACAGCCACTGGAAGATCTACTTGTTTTAAAATGAATGGACTTAGGTTTTTAAAAGCGGATGAAACAATCAAACCGTCCTGATTGTTCTGCAAACTAGTCCTTTCAATATCGAAATTCAATGACAATTCCGGTTTATGAACAAAATGACTGTCAGCCAAACTTATCACCAACTCATCAGGTTTGGTTGGAGATGTAAATCTTGGGAGTATTACCAGTTTTTCCGATGCCGGTAAAATAAAAGTCGTTCGGCTTGCTTGGTTTATGATCGTCCCACCAAATGTTTTAAACTGTACGGTATATGTCTGGTTGGGCACGCCCCATTCCAATTCGATGTTTCTAATTTTAAAATAACCCGAATAGGTTTGATCAGGTCCGCCAGTGGGCGAAGTAGACAGTGTAAAAATTTTTTTATCTATCACCTGTAATGGTTCTTTGGCTTGTAACGTATAAATAATTGCCGGTCCAGTATAGCTTCCTACCATTGCTTCGATGAAAAGAAACCTGATCACAAAATATCCAGGGATAGCTGAAATTAAACAAACCAAAAGCCCATACCACCAAATTTTTTTAACTGGGGCCAGTTTGTCGCCGATTAGAATAAAAAACTCCTGAATCCGTTCATTATCCGTAAATGCCATGTTTATGTTTTTTTAAATTTAATGTATCTAAAGTATATCACTATTTTTAAATAACCAATAATTACTCAACAATTCTTGCTTAATCTGCTTTGTCTGCCCATGCTTTAAAAGTCCCAGGTAAGATTGGAGACTATCATCATTGGGTCTGATTTTAATCCGCTTCATCATTCGTCTTTTGGTGGAGGTTCGTAATGTTCTATGCTGCGGGAAATTCACCCAACCCAAGAAATCAACACCCGACGAAAAGGTTTTTATAATAACCTTATTTGGATGCAAGCTAAGATTTAATTCGTTGTTCAAGAATACTACGATACGAGATAGTATCATAGTATTAATCTTCTTATCAGGTCCAAGGATCACAAAATCATCAGCATAGCGAATATAATATTTCGCTTTTAACTTATGTTTGACGAACTGGTCAAATTCGTTTAGGTAAATATTCACCAGCAATTGCGAAGTAAGGTTACCCAGAGGCAGTCCTCTTGCGCATTTGCGAGGTGGCCGCAACCCAGAGCGAAAGGTCGAACCTTTCGCAAAGGTTTCCCTTAAGTTAAGGTTCGACCTTAAACCCTCCTTGCGGCCGACCTGCCCGCCGACGAAGCAATCTGTTCCAAAGCTATCTATAATATTATCGAGCAACCTCATAATATCCTGATCGGGAATATATTCTTTCAAAATCTGTTTTAAAACCTCATGGTCAATGCTGGCAAAGAACTGGCGGATGTCGAGTTTGAGGACCCAGCAGGTTTTACGGTTATAATCCGAGGCTTCGAGAAACATGGAATGCAATCGCTTAATCGCTTTGTGTGTCCCTTTACTTATTCGGCAGGAATACGAATCATAGATAAATTGTTTATCAAAGAAGGGATATAAAATGCGGTAAACGGCATGATGAACTAGTCGATCGCGCACACTGGCTTTACTTATGTTTCTGGGCTTCGGATCAGAAATATTAAACTGATGATACCCGCCATGCTGATAGGTCTTGTTGGCAAGATCGTTATGAAGCTGTAAAATATTATCGATAAGGTTGCGACCGAATTTCTGCACATCTAGCTTGCCTCTTTTCCCGCGAATAAACTCTTGCCAAGCTAAAAATAAATTTTCGACAGAAATAATATTTTTATATGCCAATAAGCCCCCCCCAACAAATTTTGAGACCACAAATCTGCCAGTTGTTCAGAAGTTGTCATCAGCGTTTAAACTTTGGAATAATTATTTACCTCGAGTACCGCGATTAATTAGATATTCTTTAGGAGAAAAAATAACTTCTTTATTTATCGAACTTACTGAACTTATTCTAATTGCCGGATATTCGGATAGACCGCAAAAGCTACAAATTTTACAGAAAGCTACGATTAAGCTAGATTTACTAAAATATTTTCTGCAAACAGCCCTGGAACTCAATGCCATTAAGCCAAATATGCTGGTAGAATTATCAAGTCCTTTAGGTGAAGTCGGCCGCCAACTGGGCGGCTGGCAAAAACAACTGGCTAAACAAACTCCTCCACAGTAATGGAGGAGTTTTCAGTCCAAAGAAAGTTGCGACCGCCGAACCAGTTGTTGGAGTTCCAGTCGTTGCTGCTACGGTTGACGTTGACGTAGCGCTTGTGGTCGTCCCGGTTGAAGTTGGCGATAATGTGCGCAATACCATCCGATCTTCTTTTAAATGCCTTTCTTATTTTTTGCGGGAATAAAACCCGACCAGTATTCCGCACCAAGTTTCTTTGAAACTTCTTGTCAAACGGTACGCTGTCGTAAACTTAATGTCAACGACATTCTGGCGATCTGACAATGCGAGACAAACAATCTGAAAGACTGGCTCTCGCAGATATTTTCAAATTTGTCTGAACTTAGTTTAACAAATTTTCGGGCAAAAGAAAACACGGCTCGATCTTGCGAAAGAGCCGTGTTGTGTGTGAAGTGCCAAGCGTCCGAAGGCTCCAAGGCCCAAAAGAACCAAGGGTCTTAGCATCCAAGAACTACTTGGAAACCTTGCGACCGCCGAACCAGAAGTCGGAGCTCCAGCCGCTGCTGCCACGGTCGACGCTGACGTAGCGCTCGTGGCCGACCCGGCTGAAGTCGGCGAAACACCAGTTACCGTCGGCATCCTGCCAGCTGTCCCCATTGGGATGCTGGTCGGCAAACGCTGGGATCAGTGCGTTGATCAGGGCCTGGACTTCCAGGTCACGAATCAACTCCCGCATCGTTCGTTCGGTCTCGACGGCCGCGTCGCTGGTCTGCCGACCGGGTTTGAAAAAGACGTATTCGAACGTCTCTTCTTCGCCCGTGCTGGTAATCAGCGGCATGGTCGCGACAACTGTCGCGTCCTTATACTGAGCGCGTTTCGTCGCGTCGAGCACTTGCTGTGGCGTGCGGCCCCGGCGGATCTTGCCGCGGAAGACCATTTCGGTGGCAGTCTCGGAGACCAGAGTCACCGTGCCCCAGGGTTGGAGTGGCCGTGGTGCTGCGGTCAGCTTGATTTCCGCAGGCTCGGGTTCCGATATGGGCTGTTCCTGCAACACGCTCAACAGCGCTTGCTGGAAACCCTCGCTGTTGCGCGCCCACCGATCCAGGTCTGTCTGACCCAGTTCGCGAGAAGCGAAATAGAGAGCCTTGGTGCCGGTGGCCAAAAACTCTCCGAGGCCGGGACGAACTTCGGAAGCGGTTCCATGTTTGGACATAGCGGTTCCTCCTATAATCCCGCAAATGCGGGATGCGTGTCCCATTTTCGATGAGACTACGGCCTTAGGCACAAATATGCCCAAAACCCTAATCTCAAATTATTTAGTCTAATATTGTATACCTTTTTGACGGAATTGTCAAGGGTGAGTATAATAGATTTATGAAACATTTACACTATAATTTAATTTTTCAGCCTGAACCAGAAGGCGGATTTACCGTAATCGTCCCAGCTCTGCCCGGCTGTATTACCTTTGGCTCAACTCTCGAAGAAGCCAAAAGCATGGCAATTGATGCCATCCAGGGATACTTGGCGAGCCTAAAAAAACATAACGAACCCATTCCTTCTGATAAAGCAAGTTTTATCAGTTCCATTGAAATTCCGCAAACGACCCATGCCTAGACTTCCGGCTCTAACTCCGAAAAAATTATTGACCTGCTTAAACAACGCGGCTTCCTCCTCGATCATACGACCGGAAGCCATTTTATTTTTTATCATCCGGAAACTAAGAGGCGAGTTACTGTCCCTTACCACGCCAAGGATTTACCAAAAGGAACCTTGTTTTCAATTCTCAAACAAGCTGGGGTTAATAAAAACGAACTATAATTTTTAAACCTGAAGGCAACTCGACGCTTTTGTCAATAGTTGTGCTTTTTGGCATAATGCATTCATGAAGTTCACCCCGTACCACTTTTAAATGAGAATAATAACCTGAAGATTTATGGCTATTGCGACAACTATCAATAAATCGACTGAATCAAGCACTGTAAAAAGTGGTGCGGGGTTCACCCACCTCCACGTCCATTCGCATTATTCCTTGCTTGACGGTCTGTCGAAAATCGACGAGCTGGTTTCGGCTGCTAAATCCATGGGGCTAGAAGCCCTGGCCTTAACCGATCATGGCGTGATGTACGGGACTATTCCTTTTTATAACCTCTGCCTCGAAGCGGGCATTAAGCCAATCGTCGGCTTGGAGGCCTACATCGCCCCGCGGGGCTTGCAGGACAAATCCGGCAAAGTTGACGCGGATTATTATCATTTAACTTTGCTTGCGGCCAATGATGACGGCTATAAAAATCTTCTCAAGCTGACCACGATTGCCCATCTCGAAGGTTTCTACTACAAACCGAGGATTGACCTAGAAACTTTAAAAAAACATTCTTCTGGGTTGATTGCCCTGTCGGGCTGCCAACGCGGGGAGTTGGCGAAAGCTGTGATGAGTAAAAGTGAAGCTGAAATCAAATCAATCTTGGAAAAATATCTGGAAATTTTCGGCCGGGATGGTTTCTATATTGAAATCCAAAGGAACAGCAGAAAACGTGATCCGGCGGAGGAGATGCTTAATCAAAAACTAATTGCTCTAGCGGCTAAAGAAAACTTAAAACCCGTGGCTACGGCAGATTCACATTACATTCACGAGGACGATAGCGAAGCCCAAGACGTTTTGATTTGCATCGGTACAGGCCGCACTGTAAATGAAGCAGACCGAATGGATATGCGCGGCTACGATTTATCGCTCAAAACTGCTGAGCAAATGGCGGAGAAATTTCAAGATTTGCCAGAAGCCATTTCAAACACCGCGGAAATAGCTGACAAATGCCATCTGAAAATCTTAACGAATCAAAGATATTTTCCTCATGTCGAGGTCCCGCCAGGAAAAACTGCCGCCGAATACCTGCGTGAACTGACTTACTCAAAATCCTTATCGCTCTACGGAAATAATGGAATCGTGCCAGATGAGGTCCAAAAACGAATCGACTATGAGCTCGATATTATCATTAAAACTGGATTTGACACATATATTTTAATGGTTGCGGACGTAGTCGAAGGCGCGCATAAGCTCGGCGCCGTCACCAATACCAGAGGTTCAGCGGCTGGCAGCATTGTCGGGCGCATTTTGGGCATTACCAACGTGGATCCTCTATACTATGAATTGCCGTTTGAACGGTTTTTAACCGAATATCGGCCCACGCCCCCTGATATCGATTTGGATATCGCGGACAACCATCGCGATGAAACAATCGCTTATATCACAAAAAAATACGGTCAGGATAAAGTAGCTCAGATTATAACCTTCGGAACTATGATGGCTCGGGCTGCGGTGCGCGATGTCGGACGCGCCTTGGGCGTGCCTTATACCAAATGCGACCAGATCGCGAAAATGATTCCTTTTGGCAAGCAGGGTTTCCATATGACTTTGGATAAGGCAATCGAGATCAATCCCGATCTGAAATCCGCGTATGAGAAAGATCCTGAAACCAAAAAAATATTAGAAATCGCCAAAAAACTGGAGGGCGGCGCTCGCCACGCCTCAGTGCATGCCGCCGGCGTAGTTATCACGCCTACTCCCCTCACCGACTATATGCCTCTCCAACACGAACCGGATGGCCACAGAATAATTACTCAGTATGACATGTATTCTTTAGATGTGAATGCCGCCGGGCCCAAAGCCATCGGCGTGGTCAAACTTGATCTCCTGGGCATCCGCAACCTTTCGATCTTAGAAGCGGCGGTAAAATTGACGGAAAAGCGACATGGGGTCAAGATCGACATCTACAATCTGCCGCATCCGGATAAAAAAACTTTCAAATTGTTGTCGGAAGGGCACACTTTCGGCGTCTTTCAAATGGGCTCTTCCGGCATGACCAGATACCTAATGGACCTAAAGCCGAATAGCATTTTCGACATTATGGCCATGATTGCGCTTTATCGGCCAGGGCCAATGCAGTTTATTCCAGAATACATTAAACGCAAACACAATCAGAAGCTGATTCGTTATCAAGATCCCGCGCTCGAAAAAATTCTCCATCGAACTTACGGAATTTTGGTTTACCAAGATGATCTGCTGACTATCGCTCATGATTTGGCCGGTTACACCTGGGAAGAAGTCGACAAATTTCGGAAGGCCGTGGGCAAAAAAATCCCGGCGGAAATGGCTAAGCAAAAAGAAAAATTTATCGAAGGCTGCGTGCAAACTTCCGGCTGGAACAAACAGAAAGCTTCCGAAATTTGGGAATGGATCGAGCCGTTTGCGGCTTATGGATTTAATAAATCCCACTCGGCCTCTTATTGCGTGGTCAGTTACCAAACTGCCTATATGAAAGCTAATTTCCCGGTGGAATTCATGGCCGCGGTTTTAACCGCTGAGTCCGGGGATATGGACACCATTGCCGAGGCAGTGGAAGAATGCCGAATCTTAGGGATTAATGTCTTGCCGCCTGATGTAAATGAAAGCATGAGCCAGTTTACGGTCATTGATGAACACAACATTCGGTTTGGATTATACGCAATTAAAAATTTGGGCCAGGATGTGATTGAGATGATTAGAGAACAGCGTAAAACTGGCGAGAAATTTCACGACGTGGAAGATTTCGTCAAACGCACGCAAAATAAAAATTTTAATAAAAAATCCTGGGAAGCATTAGTGAAATCTGGAGCCCTCGATTCGCTCGGCGAAAGGAATCAACTCCTCGCCAGCACTGAAATGATCTTGGAACTATCGCGCTCGCAATCAAAACAAACTAACCAAGCCAGCTTGTTTGGCGCGGAAATCATGCCGCAAACAAAGCTGCAATTGCCTAAAGTTGAACCAGCAACCAAGCATGAACGCCTAGCTTGGGAAAAAGAACTGCTCGGAATGTATGTCAGCGCTCATCCCTTGGAAGAATATTCTGAACAACTCAAAAAACTAGCGCAACCGATTAAGCAAGCGGTTGAGGACGGGCAAATCCAAACTGTATTTGGCGGCATTGTCACTCGGGTTCAAAAAATCTTGACCAAAAAAGGCGAACAAATGGCCTTCCTTGATCTGGAAGACATGAGCGGCACGATCGAGGTTGTGATTTTCCCGAATTTATTTAACGCCCATAAAAATTTAATCGCGCCGGAAAAACTTCTAATCATTAAAGGCAGGCTTTCGGACAAAGACGGCGAGCCGAAATTCATCGCCGATGAAATTAAAGAATTCCCGCCCGAACTTCGTTTGGGCGAGACTACTATTCCGACTACCCCTGCTTCCGTCACCATAAAAATTCCCGAATCCGCGACTGACGAATTGTTCGAACAACTAAAAAATCTCTTTGAATCCTCCCCAGGCGATCTGAATGTCAACCTAATGATCAATGAACAAAAAGTCAAAACGCCATTTAAGATTGAGTTGTCCGAAGAGCTCAAAACCAAAATCAAACAGGTGCTAGGCTCTTAAAATTGCCTTGAAATTCATCTCTGCTATAATTAACTAATGAAATTATCAGAAGAAAAACTGCATAATCTTCGACATTCCCTGGCTCACATATTGGCGAGCGCCGTTTTGGAGATGTTTCCGAAAGGCCAACTGGGGGTTGGGCCAGTGATTGAAAATGGCTTTTTCTATGATTTCCTGCTCCCCCGGCCGTTGGCGCCAGAAGATATTAAAAAAATTGAAAAACGGATGCGCGAATTAGTCAAACAAAAATTGGCCTTCCAACGCCAGGATTTATCAATTCACCAAGCGAAAAAATATTTCACGGACAATCATCAGCCATTTAAATTAGAATTAATCAAAGACATCGAAAAACACGGCACTACCGTGTTCGATGAAATCGAACAAAGACTACAACCTATAACCTATAACCTACAACCTAAATCGGTTTCTTTATACCAAACTGGCAAATTCACCGACCTTTGCCGCGGCGGCCATGTCAACAATACTTCCGAGATTGATCCGCAATCGTTCAAACTTGATAAAATCTCCGGCGCCTACTGGCGAGGGGATCAAAAAAATCCTCAAATGCAAAGAATCTATGGGTTAGCATTTGAAACCAAGGCAGGACTTGAAGAATATTTGAAAATACAAGAAGAAGCAGAGAGAAGGGATCATAAAAAACTGGGGCCGAAGTTAGGATTATTTATGTTTCATCATTCTGCACCAGGAATGCCTTATTGGCTCCCCAAGGGGGTGCTAATTTACAACGAATTAGTGAACTTCTGGAGAAGCGAGCACACCAAGAGAAATTACCAAGAAATTGTCTCACCGCTTCTGAATAAAAAAGAACTTTATCAAACCTCTGGCCACTTCGAACATTATTGGCAAGATATGTATTCAATTAAAACCAAGGACAATGAAGAATATGCCCTTAAGGCCATGAACTGTCCAAACGCTATGGTTGTGTTTGGTTCTCAACCTCGTAGTTATAAAGACTTGCCCTTGCGACTGTCCGATACCGATACTCTGCACCGAAACGAAATTTCCGGGGCGTTAAATGGTTTGTTGCGCGTGCGAGAATTTCGCCAAGATGACGCGCATTGTTTCGTTACGGAAGATCAAATCGGGTCAGAATATGAAGCGATTTTCGAAATTGTCGACGAATTTTATTCCTTGTTTAATTTAGAATACTCATTCCGGTTAGGTACCCGACCCGAAAGTTTTATGGGTGAAGTTGCAACCTGGAATAAGGCCGAGGAAACCCTTAAAAAAATTCTGACTAAAAGTAAGAAAAAATTCACTATCGCCGAAAAAGATGGCGCATTTTATGGCCCTAAAGTTGATATCTTAATGAAAGACGCGGTAGGGCGCGAGTGGCAAATGGGCACGATTCAACTGGATTTTCAGCAACCCCAAAGATTTAAACTAGAATATACAGCTCCGGACGGTTCAAAAAAAACGCCGGTGGCTATTCATCGCGTAATATATGGTTCACTTGAAAGATTTATTGGCCTACTAATTGAACACTTTGCGGGCGCTTTCCCTATCTGGCTCTCTCCCGTGCAAGTTAAGATTCTGCCGATCACGGATAAGCAAAATAAATATGCTCATGACCAGGGTGCTGAGCTTTTAAAAAATAATATCCGGATGGATGTAGATGATCGATCGGAATCCGTGGGTAAAAAAATCCGTGAAGCGGAAATGGAAAAGGTTCCCTATATGCTCATCGTTGGCGAAAAAGAAGTTAAAGCCAAAAAAGTTGCCGTGCGCCGCCGAAACCAGCTTGCCCGCCGAAGCCTTGGCGAAGGCGGGAAAGATCTAGGCGCTATGAAACTCGATAAATTCATCAAGCAAATTTTAGAAAAAATTATTTCACGATCTTTGGATTAAAAAAAACTCCAAGAATGCAAGTATCAATGCGGGGAACCCGCGACTTGCATACCTCGAAGTTTTAAAACCGCTTCCAACGCTTTCTCCTCAATGACCCTGTAAGCCTCCAGGGCAGTCAGGTTGTGTTCCTTCGCGTAAGCCGCGATGTCAGGGTGATGGACTTTCCGGGCTTGAAGCTGGAGATCTGCGCACGCTTGTCCGCAGTACATAAACCCTAACTTGTCGATGACGATTCCTCCTTGTCTGGTAATCCCCTCCACTGTACTTATCGGCTTAGTACAGCCGTGGCACAGCTGCCAGGTCAGGAAACAGAATTTATCGGGTTCGCACATGGATTCCTCACACCTTCATAATAATCATAAATTATGAAAAAGCAAACTGAACACAAATTAAAGGCAGAACGGCGCGATATCAAAAAACGCCCACGCATGAAAGTCCATGGCGCGGCTTTGAAGCAGCCCAGTAAGTTTTCGGGCTTAGCAATTATTAAGAAAAAATAACTACTGTCTTTGCGAGGAGTCCCGCTGAAGCGGGACGACGAAGCAATCTCGTCCCAAGAAAAGAGATTGCTTCGCGACTGCCTATATCTAATTCTCAGCATCAAAAGCAGTCGCTCGCAAAGACAAAACATTTATGGCTAGATCTAAACTAATCGTCATCCTCGGTCCCACTTCTTCGGGAAAATCAGCGCTAGCGATCCAGCTGGCGCGTAAATTTAAAGGCGAGATAATTTCCGCTGATAGCAGGCAAGTCTATAAAGGTATGGACATCGGCACTGGTAAGGTTTCGAAAAAAGAACAAAAACTTGTCCTCCATCATTTGCTTGACGTTGCCTCACCAAAAAAACAATTTACTGTCGCCCATTTCAAACCGCTCGCGCAAAAAGCTATCAAGCAAATTTTGGCCAAAAAAAAATTGCCTTTTTTGGTCGGGGGCACGCCGTTTTATATCTATGCCACGATTGATGATTTGCAAATCCCCGAAGTACAACCAAATTTGAAATTACGTAGTAAATTACGTAGTAAAACCGCAACCGAGCTCTTTGCGATGCTTAAAAAACTCGACCCGCGCCGGGCCAAAAATATTGACCGCCATAACCCTCACCGCCTAATCCGGGCTATCGAAATTATTAAGGCAACCGGCCTGCCAGTTCCCCTATTTCGTCATCCTGAATTTATTTCAGGATCTCAAGACCAGATTCCGAAACAAGTTCGGAATGACGTATTAATATTGGGTATTCAAAAATCTCCAGAAGAGCTTAGAAAACTTATCGATAAACGTCTGAAACAAAGATTAAATGCCGGCATGATTGCCGAGGTGAAGGGGCTACTCTCCGCCAAAGGCGGATCCGCCTCCGGCGGAAAAAATAAAATCAGCCACAAACGGCTGCAAGCAATGGGATTAGAATATCGCTTTGTTTCTCTATACCTTCAAGGCAAACTAACTTATAACCAAATGGTTGAGCAACTAAAACATGCGATCCACAAATTCTCCAAGCGTCAAATGACCTGGTTTAAGACTGATTCACGAATCAAATGGATCAAAAATCACAAACAGGCTGAAAAACTAGTTAGACAATACTTGGCACGCGACAATTAGAAATTTAATTCTTTCTTCAAAATCTCGTTTATGATTTGGGGGTTGCCCTTGCCCTTCAATTCCTTCATCGTTTGGCCGACCAAAAAGCCGAAGGCTTTTTCGCCTTTGGTTTTGGCGTCCTCAACTCCCTTGGGGTTGGCCGCGATAACTTTTCTCACCGCGTCCAAAATGGCAGATTCATCCGAAACCTGATGCAAACCAAGCGCGTCTAGTATATTCGACGGGTCCTCACCGGTTTCAAACATTTTGACAAATACGTCTTTCGCCGCTAAATTGGATACTTTCCCTTGGCCAATTAATTTAATCAATTCGGCAAAATTCTCTTGGGTAATTTTAGCCTCCTCTGGCATCAAATTGTGTTCATTCAGCAAAGCTAAAAATTGGCCCAAACACCAGTTGGCCGCTTGTTTAATTAAAGCCGGACGATCACCAGCTGGTTCATCCCTAAGCCAAGCATCAAGTTCCGAAACCACTTGTTCGAAATATTCCGAAAGTTCTTTGTTTAAAACTAGGCTCTGAGCATCCTTCTCGGCCAGCCCAAACTCCTCGACAAATCGCTGTTTGCGAACCTTAGGCAGTTCTGGTAATTCCCGCCTCAATTCCTCTAACCATTCTTTAGTAAACTGCAACACCGGTAAATCCGGTTCAGGAAAATAACGATAATCCTGTGATTCTTCTTTTGATCTTTGCGAAACCGTGATTCCTTTGTCGTCTTGCCAACCACGCGTTTCCGTCAACAACTGTTCTCCCCCCTCCAAAGCTTCCGATTGCCGTTTAATTTCGTATTCAATCGCGTTGAAAACGGCACGGAACGAATTCATGTTTTTAATTTCGACTTTATAATCTGGCAGTTCCGATTCTCCGATTGAACGAAGACTGATATTGGCGTCACAACGCAAATGGCCTTTTTCCATATCCGCGTCCGACACCACAAGATAGCGCATGATGTTTTGCAACTCTTGCATATATGCCTTCGCCTCTTCCGCCGATCGAATGTCCGGCTCGGAAACAATTTCCAAAAGCGGTACGCCGGAACGATTATAATCAACCAAACTATAATTCGCCCCGGCAGGATGGATTAGTTTGCCGGCGTCCTCTTCTAAATGGGCTCTCGTAATGCCAATCTTTTTTACTTTATCGGCGACGACCAGTTCGATCTCGCCCTTCCCGTTGATTGGTTGGTCAAACTGGGAAATCTGATAACCCTTCGGCAGGTCCGGGTAAAAATAATTTTTTCGATCGAATTTGCTGAATTCCGCGACCCGACAATTCAAAGCCAGTCCCACCATTACGGTCTTTTTCACCGCTTCCATGTTGATTACAGGCAGAGTGCCTGGCTGACCCGTGCAAATTTCGCAAATATGAACATTTGGTTCTGCCGATTCAGCGTTGCGGGATGAGCAGAACATCTTACTTTCAGTTTTTAGCTGGACATGGACTTCCAGTCCAATTATCGGTTCGTAAGTTTGCATATTATTGCCGCGGCCCTGATGGTTGCTGATTAAGATTTTGAACTGACCCGATATTGAAATTAACCAAATCCGGGTTGATTGTTCTTAAAAGTAAATAAGCGCCAAATAGTAATGCCAATCCGATAATTGCCCCCCAAAGCATCTCCACGCCCTTGCTTGCTTGTTCGGCGTTGCCCGCGGCTGTCATATACATATATCCCCCAAAAATCACCATCAATAACGCCAAAAGCCCGCCGACTCCCAGTGACCATACATAAATTTGGTTAATGCAAGCAGGAAGCGTCGAGGACTTGTCCGTGCTTGACTTAACGCCCGCTAAAGTGCAGGGATTAGTTTGAGCTAACGCCAATTGGGGCAAGACTAAAAACAGGAGCGCAAAAATTACCAAAGTTTTTTTCATATTTTTGATTTTACCCCATCAAAGGGGTTTTAATTTTAAATTTAAGGCCTTTTCCAAAGCGTGTCCTGCCCAGAACAATTTTTCTTCCATAAAATGCGGCGCAATCAACTGGGCTCCAATCGGCAGTCCTTCCCCACTTACCCCGGCCGGAATCGAAAGTCCCGGTACGCCGGCAATATTTAACCCCACGGTAAAAATATCAGCCAAATACATGGATAACGGGTCTGATTTTTCGCCAAATTTGAATGCCGGAGTGGGTGTCGTGGGAGTGAGCAATAAATCAAATTTTTGGAAAGCATCGATAAAATCTTTTCGAATCAGTTCTTGCGCTGATCTCGCTTTTTTGTAATACGCATCATAATAGCCGGAAGAAGAGGCATAAGTGCCGATGATGATGCGCCGTTTAGGTTCCGCGCCAAACCCAGTTGATCTGGAATTATAATAAACCTCTTCCAAAGAATTTCCAACGGCAGATAGTCCGTAACGAACCCCGTCATATCGAGATAGGTTGGCGGAAATTTCTACCGGTAAAATAATATAGTAACAGGCCAGGGAGTATTCTGAATGCGGCAATGACGTTTCAGAAACCACCGCCCCTAACTCTTGGGCTTTGTTGATAGTATTGTTGATCACTTCTCGAACCTCTGGATCCATGCCATCAATCAAATATTCCTTCGGGACTCCTATCTTCAACCCCTTCAAATCTTCCTTGAGAAAACTTGAATAATCTGCCACCATCTTAGGTAGAGTAGTTGAATCCATCTTATCTGCCCCGGCTATGACCTGAAAAACCAAAGCCGCGTCTTCCACGGTTTTAGCCAAAACTCCTGGTTGGTCGAGGGAAGATCCAAGAGCTATGAGACCGTATCGAGACGCACGGCCATAGGTCGGTTTGAGCCCCACCACCCCACAAAATGCCGCTGGTTGGCGAACCGATCCGCCTGTGTCAGTGCCTAAGGCAAACAACACTTCACCGGCCGCGACCGCCGCGGCCGACCCGCCGGAAGAACCGCCGGGAACCCTCGATTGGTCATGCGGGTTTTTCGTCGGACCAAAGGCTGAATTTTCTGTGGAAGCGCCCATGCCAAATTCATCCAAATTAGTTTTGCCCATGAGCACCGGCAAATGCTGATTTAATTTATTAATCACCGTCGCGTTATAAGTTGCCTTATAATTTTCCAAAATTTTGGAACCGGCTGTTGCCTGCAACCCCTTTACTAAAATATTATCTTTAACCGCGTAAGGAACCCCCGTGAGAACAAAATTCTCTCCTTGGTCAATCAAATCGTCTGCTTGTTTTGCCAAAGCCTTTGATTCTTGTTCGGCTATGTACAAAAAAGCATGAATTTGATTATCAACTGCCCTGATGCGATCTTGGGACAGCTGGGCCAATTCTTTTGCTGAAATTTCTTTCTGGGCCAAAAGTTCGCTGGCTGATTTGATGGTTAAGTCTTGGAACTCCATGGTTTAACTAGATCCCGGATCTTTAGGTCCGGGATGAAAAGTGTTTTATTCTAAAACACTTTTCACTTTAATAAATTTTCCTTGCCGATTGGGAGCTTGATTCAAAAATATTTCGGGATCAGCTTGACCTTCTGCAACATCCGTGCGCATCCGATTAACAGCATCCGGATCTTCAACGGTTGGTAGGGTTTGATCTTCAAGTTTTTTTAATTGGCCGACGTAATCCAAAATCGCCGATAACTCGGAGGGAAATTTTTGCTTCTCTTCATCCGAAAAATTTATCCGCGCCAGCTTGGCGATCCGGTTTACTTCATCAAGTGAAATTGACATGATTATTTAAATTTTTGCACTTTTATTATACCACATCTATAATGAATCTAAGAAAGGAGTTATTATGTATATATTTTGGATAATATTGGGTCTTTTGATCGTCGCTCTGATTGGAATTTATAACAGCCTGGTTGGGTCCCGCAATCGAGTTGATGAGGCGTGGTCTGATATCGAAGTACAGCTCAAACGACGTTATGATTTAATTCCGAACTTGGTCAACACGGTCAAAGGATATGCCAAACAAGAGTCTTCCGTGTTTGAAAACGTCACGAAAGCCCGGACCATGGCCATGGGCGCCGGTAACATGCAAGAACGGCTCAAAGATGAAAATATGCTGACTGGAGCCCTAAAGAGTTTGTTCGCAGTGGCGGAAAATTATCCCCAGCTTAAGTCTAACGAAAACTTTATGCGGATGCAGACTGATCTGACCGATACCGAGGATAAAATCCAGGCCTCCCGCCGCTTCTACAACGGCACGGTGCGAGATTATAACACCAAGCTGCAAACTTTCCCGACCAACACGTTTGCTTCGATGTTTGGTTTTACTGTTAAAGCTTTTTTCGACATCGATGAAAAAGGGGCCGAGGGCCAACCCGTGAACGTTCAATTTTAAAATGGTTTATACCGAGATTACCAAAAACAAGCGCAATACCGCGCTGCTGATAACTTTTTTTTTAGTGCTGATTATCGCGCTGGGTTTTATTTTTTCTCAAACGACAGGCGAAGCCGCTCTCTTGCCCATCGCGGTCATCGTTTCGGTTCTCATGAGCGTTGGGAGCTATTATTATTCTGACAAAATCGTGCTGGCGCTGTCCAAAGCCCGCGAGGTGAAAAAATCTGAAGATCCGGAACTTTACCGGACAGTGGAAAATTTAAGCATTACAGCCGGACTGCCAACCCCTCGCGTTTATTTAATCGATGATACAGCCTTAAACGCTTTTGCCACGGGCAGAGACCCCAAACATGCTGTGCTGGCTATCACTTCTGGGCTACGAGCGAAGTTGACCAAGCAAGAATTAGAAGGAGTGATGGCCCATGAGCTTTCGCACGTCGGCAACTATGATATTAGGTTATCAACAATTATAGTAGTCCTGGTTGGGGTTATTGCTCTTCTGTCTGATTGGATGTTACGGATAAGTTTTTACGGTCGGCGGAGAAACAATGATAATGGCGGACAAATTATTGCTCTGGCTGGCCTTATCCTGGCACTGCTCTCACCACTTGCGGCAACTTTAATTCAATTCGCCATTTCCAGAAAAAGAGAATATTTAGCCGATGCCAGCGGGGTGTTGCTGACGCGCTACCCAGCAGGCTTGGCTGCCGCATTGAAAAAAATCGCCGCTGACACAGAACCTCTGGAGGTAGCCAACAAAGCAACTGCCCATTTATATATCGCTGATCCTCTCAATAAAAACTTAAGCACCAAAAGTGCGGTTTCCGCTTTTGCCCGCCTGTTCAATACCCACCCGCCGATTGCTGAACGCATCAAACGGCTCGAAGAAATGTTATAGCTTTAAAACTTCTCTAATTACTTCACTCCGAAATCCTTTTCTCGCCAATTTTTGGGCGAGTTTATTTTTTTCTAATCCGGAATTTCGGTCGACGATCCGCATGGCAATTTCTGTTTCGGCCTCAATCGGCAATTTTTCTTTCAATAGGGTTTCGGCTTCCCCAGCCGGGATCCCCCGCTGCATCAGTTTCGCCTTTAGCCCATAGAAACCAAAGGTTTTATATCGAATCAAATTGTCTAAATAAATTTGGGCAAACAACTCATCGTTAATAAGATTTTGTTCCAAAAGCTCTTGCGTAACCTTCTCTACCAGCTGCGCGTTGTAACCTTTGAGCGTAAGCTTACGGATTAGTTCAATCCTCGTGTGTGGGCGAATTTTGAGCAATCTATGGGCCTTCTCCAACGCTTTTTGATAATTTTCCATCTCCATATATAATACTTGACGAATCTGGTATAATAATACTATAGTATTGCAACCTAAATTCCAAACTATGAACCACTTCTCCTTTATCCTCGAACGGCTCTCCAGTAGAGCCAAAAACGCCCTGATTACCTCCCAGAAACTCTCAGAGGATTTACAGCATGATCATATCGGCACGGAACATCTGCTCTTTGGCATCGTCGAAGAGAAGGCTTCGTTTGCTTCGGAAATCCTGCTAAAAAATAAAATCAGCAGTGAAACGATCAAAAATGAAATCGTTCACATCAACCTAGATCATCTCACGGACAAATGGCAACCGAAATTGTCCAGTAATCTAAAAGAAGTTATCGAAAAAGCTGCGATCGTCGCCCATCGCTACCAATACCAATTCATCGGCACTGAACATTTTCTTTATGGCATCATTGATATAGAAACCGACGAAGCTAAATCAATTCTAATCAATATGCGCGTTTCCGTAACCGAACTTAAAAAAAACTTATTTTCAATTTTTGAAAATGTCTCTCGGTTTCCCGATCTTTTGAATGTCGATGAGCAAAGCGAAGTGATGGAGGGAGAAAGACCAACCAAAACACCGGCCCTCGATTACTTCTCTTCTGACCTTTCAAAAAAAGCCCTGAAAGGAAAAATAGATCCCGTGATTGGCCGCAAGCCAGAAATTGAACGGCTGATCAATATTTTAAATCGCCGCACAAAAAACAACCCGGTGCTAATCGGTGAACCTGGGGTTGGCAAAACCGCGATTGTCGAAGGGTTGGCTTTGGCCATCGCCAAACAAGAAGTCCCCGATTCTCTGATGGATAAAAAAATCTTAACTCTGGATATGGCCTTGGTTGTCGCCGGTTCCATGTTCCGAGGTGAATTTGAACAACGCTTAAAACAAGTCATTGATGAAGTCAGAGATAATCCAAATATCATCCTCTTTATTGACGAACTGCACACAATTGTGGGAGCTGGGGCCACGACCGGTTCTTTGGATGCGGCCAATATTTTAAAACCCGCCTTAGCGCGGGGAGAAATTCGAGTAATCGGGGCAACCACCTTAACTGAGTACAAAAAATATATCGAGCACGACGCCGCATTGGAACGCAGATTCCAACCGATTCTCATCGAGGAACCAAGCTTGGAAGAATCCTTGGAAATCCTCATCGGCTTGCGAGAAAATTACGAAAAACATCACGGCGTGATAATTACCGATGAAGCAATCAAGGCGGCAGTAGAACTTTCCTCTCGCTATATGACAGATCGATTTTTGCCGGATAAGGCTTTGGATTTGATTGATGAAACGGCGGCCGCTACTAAAACTTTGAATACCAAAACCAAAAATTTGCGCTTTATCAAAAAACTTGAAAATGAACTTAGAAAGCTGGAAGAAGAAAAAACCAAGGCGGTGATGCTACAAGATTTTACGACAGCCTTGCATCTGAAATCACAGGAAGATAAATTAAAAAAACAAAAATTTGAATATCAAAAAACCCTGAGCAAGAAAATCGGCGGAGTAGCTCAAATTACGGACGAAGATATAGCCCGGACCGTTTCCAACATTACCAAAATTCCCCTGACGAAATTAATCAAATCTGAATCGAAAAAACTCATCCTGCTTGAAAAAATTATGCAAGCAAAGATTGTGGGTCAAGATGAAGCAATCAAGGTAATCGCCTCTGCTATCAGGCGCGCCCGAGCTGGTATTACTTCACCCAAACGACCGATCGCCTCTTTTCTATTCTTGGGACCTACTGGAGTCGGCAAAACCGAAACTGCGAAAGTTTTAGCCGAAGAAGTATTTGAAAATAAAGATGCGCTGGTTCGAGTCGATATGTCGGAATTTATGGAACGACATAATGTCGCTCGTTTGGTTGGGGCCCCGGCCGGCTACGTCGGGTATGAAGAGGGTGGCCGCCTAACCGAAGAAATTCGGAAAAAACCTTATGCCGTAGTCTTGTTCGATGAGATCGAAAAAGCCCACCCGGACGTTTTCAACATCCTGCTGCAAATTTTCGAAGAAGGTGAATTAACCGATGCGGCTGGCAAACGGGTTAATTTTAAAAACACGGTAATTATTTTAACCTCTAATATCGGACTAACTGACCTGAATAAACAAGCTCTGGATTTTGGCTTTTCTCAGCACCGAGATATCCTGACTGGCCCTGATGCTCGCAAACAAGCCGAGGCGCAATATGACCGAGTCAAAGAAAAAGTCTTAAGTTCACTCAAAGACGCCATGCGACCAGAATTAATCAATCGGATCGACAAAATCGTCGTGTTTCGACCCTTGGGTATGGAAGAGATTAAAAAAATCGTAAATTTACAACTGGTTCAATTATCAGAACGTTTATTCCAACAACAGAACATTGCCATCAATTTCGACCCGAAGGTGATGAAGTTTTTAGCCGAAAAAAGTTACGATCCGGCTCAAGGAGCGCGGTTTGTCCGCCGGAATATTCAAGAATTAATTGAAGATCCGCTGGCGGAAAAAATGATCAGCGGTGACATTGTCGAATTAAACGAAATCAAGATAACTGTCGAGGCCGGCAAAATCGCCATCCGCCAAGCGGTTTTAGCCCGCGCCTAAATATCGATGCCAATATACTAATGAATACTAATTATACAAATTATTAAAGCTTTATTTATTAGTATCATTAGTAAATTTGTATATTCGAATCGATACTCACCATGAGCTTAATAGAGAATTTTAAAAAGCTAGGCCGAGGAATGCTGGACCTAGTGTTTCCTGTTTCCTGCCTTGTTTGCGGCAGGGATGGAACGTTTCTCTGCGCCGAAAGTCAGGGTCAGCTTGCCCGTTTAGAAAAACAAAAATGCTTGGTTTGTCAAAAACCCAGCCCGTTTGGCAAAACTCACCCGGATTGTGTTTCGAAAAATACTGTTGATGGAGCGATTGCCGCTTTAACCTACAAAAATCGTGATGTCCATAATGTGATTGAAGTTTTCAAATACAAATTCGTGTCTGATTTAGCAAAACCGCTTGCCCAACTCATCATTCAGGCAATCCAGCGACAAAATTTACAAGAATACTTTCATGATTTTGTAATAATTCCCGTGCCACTGCATCCCAGACGCTTAAATTGGCGTGGATTCAATCAATCAAAACTTTTAGCTTCAGAGCTTGCTTTGCAGCTTCATCTTACCGTCAATTATCAATTAGTAAACCGGATCAAATTTACCAAACCTCAGGTTAAATTTAACGCCGAGGAGCGAAAAAAAAATTTAGAAAATGCCTTTAATCTAAATTCCGAAATTAAAAATCAAAAATTTTTGCTCGTGGATGATCTGGTGACTTCCGGAGCAACAGCCAACGAATTGGCCAAACTGTTAAAAAAATCCAAAGCCGCCGAGGTTTGGATGATCAGTGCCGCTCACGGCTAGGTTTGCTTTAATGGCACAAACGCAAAGCCAGGATATTCCTTTTTTTTTATTTCAGTTTCTGAAATTTTATCAATCACAAACACAGATTCACGAACCGGAATAACCATCCGGCCAGCGATTTTCAGTTGCTGGATTAGGCTTTCTGGTAATTTCTGGGCCGCTGCTGAAACCAAAATTCGGTCATATGGCGCTGATTTTGGCAGGCCTAATTCTTTTGAAGCCAAAACGATTTTTGCGTTATTAATTTTATATTTCATAAGATTATTATTACCGAATTGGACTAATTCTTCGATGATTTCAGTACCAAAAACCTGGCCCTTGTTGCCGACAATAGCTGAAAGCAAGGCCGTGGTCCAACCGCTCCCCGTACCCACGTCCAAAATTTTATCTTTTGGGCGAGGGTCAAGTTTATTTAACATAAATGCCACAGTAGTTGGCTGGGAAATTGTCGCGCCAAAACCCAGAGGCAGTGGATAATCAGCGTCCGCTTCTGTTTCATATTCTTTAGGAACAAAATCCGCACGATTGATTTTAGCAAAAGCCTGATCGATTTCCTTCGAAGCAAAACCAATACTGGATTTAAAATAATAGTATAGCTGATTCATGATTCATGATTCATGATTCATAAGTATAATTGATTCATCTCTTTTCTTTCCATTAAATACTACCATCATTCGAAGTATGATAGTATTTTAAACATTTAAAAATCTGTCTAGGTCTTTCGACAATTGGGTTTTATTCCGCAACTGTTCAATTGTTTTCAATAATCGTTCTTTTTCCCGCTTATTGGCGGTTTTAATAATTTCTTTCAGCAGCAACTCCGGCCAAAAATACATCGGATATTTCTTTTTAAGTTTTGACAGCGGCTGATCTTCGTTATTATTCGGGGATTGTTTGGGTCCAATCCTTTTAATAATCGTTCGATAGCCGTCGCCGTATAAATCCAGCCAAGTCTGCACTCTGGCAATTGTGCCAAAGCTAACCTTCAAATCAGCTCTGATCTGTTGATATGTCTTCCCGTCAAGCAGTAATTCTGCGATTTGTAATCTTCGAGCCAGCATCAAAACTTCCGGCTCGGATAATAAATCCCGCAAAAATTGCGCTCCTTCTTGCGGATTATGCAACAAAGCCAGGGCTCTAGCCAATTTAATAAACAATTCGTCTTGTTCTCTTTTCGTCAACTTCCGTTTAACATTATACATAATATCGAAAATTAAAAATTAATTATTATTTACGTTAATACTACCATGATACGAATCATGGTAGTATTTGTCAATAGTTGACTAAAATAAGACAAAAAACCAACAAAAAAACGGGCCCTCTAGGCCAACTTATATGATTTTTATTAAATTATTCCAAGCTAAATGATTTTTTCATCAAATCTAAATAATATAATGTCTTGCTATCTTTTCCATCTAACTTATTTCTTAGTTGTTTTACCTGTTCCCCTAAATCATCTTCGACTTTAAAAATCCCCCAAAGGCGGCATTTGGCATAATGTTCTCTTGGCGGAGGCGACAGGATTCTTCGGCGCTCGCTGATGCTCGCGCAGACAGGGTTGCGACAGACGCTGCGCTTGCTCGCGTCTGTCGATCGCTTGACTGCGGCTGATGCCTTGTCTCGCTTCAACCCGTTCGAATCCTGTCTTAATATATATCAATAATGTTCTCTTGGCGGAGGCGACAGGATTCGAACCTGTGCGACGCTTTTTACACGTCCGCGGATTAGCAATCCGCTGCCTTAAGCCGCTCGGCCACGCCTCCACCAACAGAACACTATTTTTTACTAATCAATTTTTAAAACTTCTCTAACCCTAAAAACACCTCCATACGCCTAATTTTAGCCTTCATTTAAGCCTTAAGTCAATTGTGCTACAATTCCCCTTGACCCGAGTAACAAATTCCTAGCATAATACGTCTTTATTTATGACTGAAGAAGAACTTAAACAATTCTTAAAACAGGCGCAAAGCGGTGATTCTCAGGCCTTTGGCCGTATTTATGATGAGTTTGCCGACAAACTCTACCGTTTCATCTTTTTTCGGGTCGGGCACCGGGAAATTGCCGAAGATGTTCTCTCTGATACTTTCGTCAAAAGTTGGCAGAAAATCCATCAGATCAACTCCCCTAAATCACTTTCGGCTTGGCTTTACCAAATAGCTCGGAATAATATTATCGATTACTATCGGTTAAAAAAAGAGTCCGTGGCACTTGAGGAAATTGCTGATACCTTAGAAGATGCGGTCAATCCGATTGAGATCATCAACGCGACAATGCAGCAGAAAAAAATCTTGGATGTCCTAAACCAATTACCAACCGAACAAAGACAAGTTATTCAATACCGTTTTTTTGAAGATTTATCCAACGAAGAAATCGCCTTCATCTTAAACAAGACCGAAGGAGCAATCAGAGTTATTCAACATCGGGCAATTATAAGACTGAAAGAATTACTTAATCCGAATAAGAAAAAATGAGCGAACTTGAATACGAGAAAGAAATAGACGAAATGACCAAAGCGGTTGAACAAAGCCTCGATCTTTCTGCATGGAAAAAAAATCGCAAATTCTCTTCCCTGTTGACGTTAATTACCACCCTCCACAACATGCCAAAGAAAAAAATAGAGGGCTTGAATTTATTACGTATCCGCAACCAAATTTTGGACCGAATCGCTGTACCCCAAACCGAATCACAACCTGGCTGGCTCACTGCGCTCATGCCTCGAATTATCGGTTTGGGAATTGCGGGATTAGGAACCTTGTTGATTGTTGCCAGCCTCGGCTTAGGCACGGCGGTAGCCGCGCTACAGAGTATTCCTGGACAGACAATTTATCCTTTGAAAAAAGTGGTTGAGAATATCCAGCTTAAACTGACACCGAGCGATCAGAAAGCTTCGCTCCAGCTTACATTTGCTGATAATCGAATTGACGAGCTGCAACAAGTGCTGGACCAGAATGCGGAAGGAAAAATTTCTGACGAAGAAACTGCGGCGATTGTGTCTCTGGCTGTGAAGAATTTTGAAAAAAATACCTTGGCGGCAGTCAAGGCAGCAGTGCAACAACCAAAAGTCGTCAACCGACTTTCTGATATCAGCAGCAAATTAAAAACCGCCTCAATTCAAACTGACGGCCAAGTAAAGATTGAGATTGAAAAAGCCCTACAAGTTGCGCTAATTTCCCAGGACGAAGCGATTAAAAACTTGGAAGAGGCCGGAATCGTCGTGGAAGATCAACCAATCATCATCCCCCTCCCAGACCAAGTTACCGCCTCGGGCCAAGTAACGGCGACGACTGAAACCTCGATTAATATCAATACTGCTAAATTTTTACTCAATGTTGAGACAGTATATGTTAATTTGAAAGCGACAGATTTAAAAATTGGTTTGATTGTTGATATCGAAGGATTAGTAAAAGATGGCAAGACTTATGCCACTAAAATAACTCTGGTGGCTACTGCAACGGAAGAAAAAGAAAACCCCGAAACCAACACCACCGAAACTGGCATTCAACAGGAAGGCGAACCGATCACACAGTAGGGTTATTTAATTTTTGATAATTATGGCCTATAAGCCGTAATTAAATCCCGCATCACTTTTGGCGAATTATACTTCATCGCAATGTTTTGAAAATTAAATTTTTCAAGAATCCTGCAATTAATTATAGTTATTCAAAAGTGGTGCGGGATAAATTCCTAAAAAGGAAAAACAACTCATCCCGCACCAGTTTTGTCAGAGTAGTTTAAATTAACCGATTTATAATCAGTTCGTTGATTATAAATCATTAGTTTAATGCGGTTTGTCAAAACTGGTGTCGGGACTCATATGCAGAAAGTGCCATGGTGAAAACCATGGCCTTTTCTGATCCCTGGAAATAAGAATCAAAAACTGGTAAAATAATGTCATTGTGAGGAGACGCAGTTGACCTTGAGGATTAGATATCGGCGACGACGAAGCAATCTGATTTACAGATTAGATCGCCACGCGACTGCCAATACTTAATGCTCAAAGTAAAAGCAGCCGCTCGCGATGGACTAGATGGAGAGTTGCGCCGAATGGTAAGGCACCAGTCTTGAAAACTGGGGCCCCGTAAGGGGCTTGCAGGTTCGAGTCCTGCACTCTCCGCCAATTTTCAGAATTCGGATTTTGGGCGATTGTTGCCTCGCCCCGCCAGAGGCGGGGCTCGGCTTCGGCAAGGATTTTGAAGGGATTTTTGAAGTCGCAAAACAATTTCTGCCCGCTCAAACGGAAGTTCGAACCAATCTTTTTGAGAAAATCCCGTCCCGTGACGGGATTTTCTTGCAAAGCGATAATTTCGGCTTGTTTTACGGTATTTATGAATCTGGCGGCGAGTTCGAACCGATTATTGCTTTTTTGCTCAAAAGCGTTCAGTTTGTCTTTCAAAAGCTGTTTTTGATTGACGATTTTGTTTTTAGCTTCCCTGTATTCGGCAAGATTTAGCGCGTTTTCAAGATAGGCGTTCATCAATTTTTCCAGCTTCTCGTCAATCATTTTTATTTCGCTTTCTGTTTTTTGAGTAAAAAAGCGAAATGATTGGGCTTTTGTTTCTTTTTCCGTTTTCAATTCGTTTATCATTTTATCAGCCCAATCATCGGGCAAAGAAACTTTTTGTATGGCTTCGTTTATTTGAGATGCAATTTTTTCTTCTCTTGTAAAAACATTTTGCGAGCAAATGTGGTTTGGATTTTTCTTGGTGCAGTAATAATAAGTGTATTCCTTGCCACTCGGTTTTACCTTTTTATCGGCGGTTATGGTAAAACCACATTCCCCGCAATGGAAAAATCCGCGATATAGAAAAAATTTCATCTCGTCCACTTTTTGCGGTTTGCTCTTTTGCTTCATCATTTCTTGCACTTCGTCAAAAAGTTTCTTTGAAATAATCGGCTCGTGCTTGCCTTCAAAAAATTCGCCGTTGTATCTTATCAATCCGTAATAAAAAGGATTTTGCAAAAGATATTGATAATTTGAAACGGAAAGCAAGGAATTTCGCCGCCCTTTCAAGCCGAGATCGTTGATAATCTTTCGGATTTCTTTCAGCGTATATTTTCCAGTTGCATAGGCCTCAAATGCCTTTCTGATAAGCGGTGATTTTTCTTTGTCCACATAGATTTGTTTTGTTTCTTTGTTGTTGAGATATCCGAGAGGAGCCATTTGAGGCCATAACCCATTTTTTAATTTTTGGCGGTGTCCTCGTTTGATATTCTCCGAAAGATTATCAATGTAATATTTTGACTGCCCAAACGCTATACTCAACATAAATTTCCCTTGCGGTGTAGGATCAAACCAAAAAGTCGGGAATTTTAGCTCTTTGATAATTCCAGTATCAACAAGATAAATAATTTGCCCGCCGTCAACGCTGTTTCTCGCTAATCTGTCGGGGTGCCACGCTAAAATTCCCGTTGCTTCGCCCGCCTCAATTCGCTTTAACATTTCAGCGAAGACGGGCCGTCCGGGCTTTTTCGCAGTTTGCTTTTCTACCAAAGTATCAACAACATCAATATTTTCTTTTTTTGCTAATTCCCGCAATTCGGCTAACTGATCAGCAATACTGCGAATTTGCCTGTCTTCGCTGTCCGTTGATTTGCGGGCGTAGATAAAAAACTTTTTGGTTTGATTATTTTCGTTTGTCATATTATTGGGCAGTCAAAATTAAATTATCGCTTTGCTTTTCGTCCGCCCGCTGGCGGACGAAAGAAAAAAAGATTGGTTTATAAAATTTTATTTTATCCGTGCTTCGCACGGCGAACTTCCGTTTGAGCGGGCAGAAATTGTTTTGCGACTTCAAAAATCCCTTCAAAATCCTTGCCGAAGCCGAGCCCCGCCTCTGGCGGGGCGAGGCAA
>Ga0209542_10000338_pt1 | contig 115958 bp, 110 predicted proteins | sample RifCSPhighO2_01_FD_184028 | JGI IMG/M metagenome (GOLD analysis project Ga0209542, IMG submission 184028) | Soil microbial communities from Rifle, Colorado - Rifle CSP2_plank highO2_0.1 (SPAdes) (version 2) | ecosystem: Environmental > Terrestrial > Deep subsurface > Rock core/Sediment ...
CGGTGATGAAAAAACCGGTACTGTCCGGGGTAAGTCACTGGAGACTGGTTTACCTAAATCTATCAAGCTTAAATCTTCCGATATCAAAGAAGCCCTGATTACTCAGTTTAATCATATTATTGATGCTGTTAAAGAACTAATCGAGATATCTCCTCCTGAGGTGGCCGATGAACTTTTCCAAAATGGAATAGCTTTGGCGGGACAACTGGCCGGGGTAAAAGGTGTCGACCGTTTTTTTACTCAGGAGCTTAAAATCGAAACTTATATTGTTGAACATTTTGAAGATGCCACCATCCTGGGATTAATGAAGCTTGGGAAAGATAAAGAGTCACTTTATAAGCTCATTAGTGGTTAATTCTGGAAATTTATCACGCGTCGGCTAGGCAAGATGATTGACATCGTATTTAAATATGGTTAACATATAATTAATAATTTGATTATGATATTTAAGCTTTTTAATCTAAAAAAAGGGTTTACTTTGCTTGAAATGCTTATCGTGATTGCTATTATCGGTGCTCTTATTCCTCTTTCAATTACCGGTTATAACAACGGACTAATTAATTCACGAAATACCAGAAGAAAGGCGGATTTAAGATTGATTGAAAAGTCTCTGGCTCTTTATTATGCAGATAACAATGGTATTTATCCAGAGACTATAGGGAATCAATGGTGGGGAACTTGTGTTGGTCATGGTGAGTTCTCTGTCGAAGGCGCAAATGGATATATTCCTAATCTAGCGCCAAGATATCTCCAGAAATTACCCCGTGATCCACGCGAGAATATAAATACCAATAATGGTACCGGAGGTAACGATCTGGGTGGTTGTAGCGCTAATAATCCGTCTGATTATGCTTGTTATGCTTATTGGTCCAATGGAGTTGATTTTAAAGTCGTTGCTGATTGCACACCAGAAGGTAGTAATGTAGATCAAGATTCATTTGCAGACCCGGCAAGAAATGGCCGTTGGGCTATTTATTCTTCAGGAGCTAGAGCTGAAGCGATACCTCTATAAATACTTAGCAAATAAATACTTTTCTCTCATAATTGACATTATTATATTGAGCTGTTTTCATATGAATAAGTTACGAAACATATGGCACTCTGGGGAAATGAAGTAAGCGCCTATGAGTCGCGGAACAACTGGAGATCACTTGAGAGTTTGCGCGGGATATGACTTTCAGTACAATAGGGACAATATGAAATTTATTCGGTCCCTTCTTGCATACAACCAATCAGAAATTGCACAAGTGAGAAATGAGATCCTATCATTTAGTGATAATCACGGAATCAAAGCGACTATTGACGCCTATGGAATATCACGAAGAACACTGTTTCGCTGGAAGAAGAAATTAAAGACATCATATGGGAAATTGGAGAGCTTGATCCCAGAATCAACAAAACCTCATAGTACTCGTACAATGCTAACTCCCGCAAAGATTATTACCTTTATTCGACAGTTGCGGGAGCAATATTCACACCTGGGAAAAGAGAAGATCAAACCACTCCTTGATGAATATTGTCTTCAGGAAGGACTCACTACCATATCAGAATCAACGATTGGAAAAGTGATCAAAAGACATAATCTATCGGTCAAAACTCATCGTATCTATCATAATCCGGAAAGTGGCTATGCCAAGCGGAAAGTGAGGTACAAAATGAAGGTAAAGAGATCTCCAAAAGTGACAGATACAGGCTATGTAGAGATTGATACCATTACCAAATTTGTGCATGGCTTGAAACTCTACGTCTTTAATGCGGTAGACATTAAACTGAAGTTCCAGTTTTCATATATGTACTCGACACTCACCAGCCGGAATGGACGAGATTTCTTTAAACGATTAGAACTGGTGTACCCCATACAAGCAGGTATTAAAACAGTACAAACAGATAATGGCCTCGAATACTTAGGAGACTTTCATACGTACCTAGAAGGAAAAAATATTCCACATCTTTTTATCTATCCCCGCTGTCCAAAAATTAATGGCTTTATTGAACGAGCTAACCGGACATTACAAGAAGAGTTTATGGAACAGTATATCTACACCCGCTGGAATGGTCTCGTTGCCTTTAATCGTGACCTCATGGAATACTTAGTATGGTACAATACAAAGCGAGTTCATAAAAGTTTAAACAATATTTCACCTATCAATTATCTGTTATCTATTCTTCCTCAAGAGTGCCATATGTATGGAACTCATACATCATATTGACTTTTAAAAATAGATGAACTAAAATGTGCCTAAAGCACTTTGAAAATTAGGTGTTTATGTTTTAGTCTGGTAATCGGGTTAGGAATCTGAGTCTGTCAACTGACAGATCGGATAATCCTGCAATTTTTTTAAGAGTTTGATCCTGGCTCAGGATGAACGCTGGCGGCGTGCCTGAGATATGCAAGTCGAGCGACTTCTTGTGCTTCGCACAAGGAGTCTAAAAGTTAAAAGTCTGTAAAGTCGATAAAGTTCGTATGTATGCAATTACATCTAACTTTCCGATTTGATTGACTTTGCGACTTTTGGACTTCTCATGCGGAGCGTGAGGAGAGCGGCGGACGGCTGAGTAACACGTAGGAATCTACCCCTAGGTGGAGAATAGCTCATCGAAAGGTGGGGTAATACTCCATAACCAGGCGCCGAATGGTGCCTGGAAAGGACGTAACTGTTCGCCAAGGGAAGAACCTGCGGCCTATCAGGTAGTTGGTAGGGTAACGGCCTACCAAGCCAATGACAGGTAGCTGGCCTCATGAGGGTGGTCAGCCAGAGGGGGACTGAGACACGGCCCCCACTCCTACGGGAGGCAGCAATCAGGAATAGTCGGCAATGGGCGCAAGCCTGACCGCGCGACGCCGCGTGAAGGATGAAGCTCCACAAGAGTGTAAACTTCTGTGGTAAGGGATGAAGTCCCGCCGTTGGCGGGATTGACAGTACCTTACTAGAAAGTGGCCGCTAACTGCGTGCCAGAAGCGTCGGTAATACGTGGGCCACAAGCGTTATCCGGTGTTATTGGGCGTAAAAGGTCGTGTAGGTGGTTATATAAGTTATCTTTTAAATATCCTCGCTCAACGGGGAAATTGGGGATAAAACTATATAGCTAGAGTTTTCTTTAGGGAGATTGGAACTGAGGGAGGAGTAGTGAAATGCGTTGATACCCTCGGGAACACCAGTGGCGTAGGCGAATCTCTGGAAGGAAACTGACACTGAGACACGAAAGCTAGGGGAGCGAAGCAGATTAGAGACCTGCGTAGTCCTAGCCGTAAACGTATGTTCGCTGGCTGCATGTCCTGCCTTTTGGTGGGACGTGTGGCGAAGGTAACCCGTTAAGCGAACCGCCTGGGGAGTACTGCCGCAAGGTTAAAACTCAAAGGAATTGGCGGGGAGGCACACAACCAGTGGAACATGTGGTTTAATTCGATACGAACCGAAGCACCTCACCAGGGTTTGACATGCTAGCGTTCTACCCCGCAGAAATGCGGGGAATCCGCAAGGAGGTTAGCACAGGTGCTGCATGGCTGTCGTCAGTTCGTTCCGTGAGGAGTACCCTTAAGTGGGACAACGAACGTAACCCCCATCTTGTGTTACAAGTGTCACAAGAGACCGTCCCGCCTTCGGCGGGAAGGAAGGAGGGGCAGACGTCAAGTCAGCATGGTCCTTATACCCTGGGCTACACACATGTTACAATGAGCAATAACAAAGGGCTTAGCAAATGTGCAAACACAAGCGAATCCCAAAAATTTGCTCTCAGTGGGGATTGAGGTCTGCAACCCGACCTCATGAACTCGGAATTGGTAGTAATCGCAGATCAGCTACGCTGCGGTGAATACGTTCTTGCCTCTTGCACACACCGCCCGTCAAGCCAACAAAGTCGGAGATATTTGAATCCCGCCAGTAGGCGGGAGAGAATATTTTCGGCGATGAGGGTTAAGTCGTAACAAGGTATCCGTTCTGGAAGGAGCGGATGGATCACCTCCTTTCTAATTTTTTTTAAAAAAAATTAGAAACCGTACTGAAAAACGGTATACAAGATTTTCAATCGAGCTACAAACTCAAAAAATGATTGGATCTTCTATAGCAATATAGATGTATCCTAACCCGATTAGCAGACTAAATTTAATTTTCCTTCTTTAAAAAGACTATTGATATCCTGTTTATCTTTCGTTAATATTTTATCTATATGCATAAGAAAGGATTCACCCTTCTTGAGCTTATAATTTCAATAGTCATCATCTCTCTTTTGACAGCTATTGGTTCTATTGGCTATACAGATATTATCCAAAACGCCAGAAATGCCAAAAGAAAAAGTGATTTACGAGAATTACAGCTGGCTATTGAAAAATATTATCAAGATCAAGGTGCTTATCCCGACACTTCAGGCCAACCTATTTGCTCCTTCGATCATCCAACCGATTATATACCAGACCTTGTTTCAGATGGATATATTCAAAAGTTACCACAAGATCCAACTGTTGGTCGAAAAAATCAATCTATCGGAATTTGTTCAATGGCTGGTGTTACTACAGCCTGTTATATGTACACTTCAAATGGTATAAATTATAAATTATCTGCCTATTGCACTCCCGAAGGTACGCTCGATACAAACGATGTTTTTTATGACTCTATATATCCTGGTCTTTGGTCAGTCTATACTCGGGGCGCTTTTGCTTGGTAAGTTTCTCCTTTCAACTAAACTGCAGTTTGTAGCCGGGCATTTTACACCCAAAAATAGCAGCGGCAGTATTTTTGATTGAATTTTCTTCCTGCTGACTTATATTCAAAACGGACAACTGCAGAAATGGGTTGTCTTTTGCACCATAAGGACTTGGAGATAAAATCAAACTACCCTCATTGCCTTTTGTCAAAATATCGAGAAATCGGGCAGTCACAACAACTTCATTGATCTTTATTTTTGTCTCATCACCGATTTCTAGTTTACCTTTAACATCTTCCTGGGTGACAGTTGTAATAATATTACCGAAATTATCTATATGACCAACAAAAAAGCCTTCAAGCGCTGGTATTAAATTGGTGTGAGTTTCTTCGATATCCATCTCATCTTCCATCGCTTCCATTAGATGAGCAATTACACGCGCATACAAATCCCGTGATCTAAAAAACATTTTTTCCTCTAACCCCTTATAAATAAAAATCTCGTCTATTTTTTGTTTTATAAATGAAAAATTCAACCCGTTGTTTGGACCGCAGATTATTAAGCCGGATTTCAAGCGAGCAATCATAAAAATGGCAGAAAATGTATCCGCCTCTTTTGGATCAACTCCAACATACAAAACCGTATCAAGCGGCCGACCGTTTCTTTCTTCAATTTCAATGACTTGCGAAGACACAAACCCGCCGTGCAAAGTAGAAAAACTGACCGGAATAAAATTAATGTTTGGATTGTCATTGTGCTGTAAATATCCTTCGATAGTACTTCTGACCTGCTGACTGGTCAAGCCGTCTGCTGCCCAATCCGCAACCACAATAAGTTTTTTCATATTTATTTTAAAGTATATAACTGATGATGGTAAAAAGAGATGCACAAATTATCAAGAAAGAAGCAAAAATTGCCACCCAGTTATACCAACTTTTATTGGTATAAACGCCCATCAACTCTTTGTTGTTGGTAATTTTAAGAAGAAAATAAAACACAAAAGGCAATAAAATCGCATTAATAGACTGCGTGTAAAAAACGATCTTAAACAAAGAAATAAAAGGAAAAGTGACGATAATGGCGGCGGTAATTAACTGAAATAAAAAGATAATGTAAAATAACTTGCCCCGATCAAAAGAGACGTCAAGACTGCCTTTAGTGCCAAAAAATTCCGAAAAAGCATACGCAGTAGTTAAAGAGACAATGACCATACCCATGAAACCGGCATTAAAAATCCCAAGTCCAAATAAAGCCGAGGCCAGATGGCCGGCAAACGGACGAATAGCCATCGCCGCCTGCTCGCCTGAAGTCAGCGCAATATTATGAGCAAACAAAGTTGCCGCAGTAGCAACAATCATAAAAAAGGAAAATAAATCAGTCAAAACTGCGCCGATATAAGTCTCAATCTGCACAAACTTCAATTTATCTACCGTGACATTTTTATCAATGATATAACTATGCACAAAGAACTGGCCCCAGGGTGTAATAGTAGTGCCTAAAACTGCAATCGTCCCAAAGACAAACTCTTTTGATAGATGGATATTAGTGGGGACAATTACACTAGTTATGGCATTGCCCCAGTCCGGAGCCGCTTTAATTGCGGAAAAAATGTAGGCAACATAAAAAAAGCCGGAAATAAGAAAAATATTTTGGTTAGTTTTGTAATTGCCTTTTGAGACAAAAATAAACGCCAGCACGACGATTGCCACCAAAAGTGGTAAGGCGGGTAATTTAAACATCTCCGCCGTAATTTTGATAGCGGATACATTGGCAATGATCGTTCCCATATTGGCTAACATTAAAAAAGAAAATATTACTACCGAAAGGACAATCCCGTATCTTTCACGGATTAGATCACCCAGTCCCTTGCCGGTTACCACTGCTATCCGCACTCCCATTTCCTGAGTAATTGCCAAAAGAAAAGTCACCGCCAACAAAACAAACAAAATTGAGTAGCCAAATTTGGCGCCTGCCAAAGAGTAGGTGGCAACTCCGGCCGCATCATTATCGGCCATCGCAGTGATAGTCGCCGGTCCAAAAACAGTAAAAAATAAGAGCATCCGCTTCCAATATCTTCTAAACTGTTTCATGTTGTCTTATATTAAATTTTCTTCCATAAACTCCATAATATCATCCAATGTAACAATTCCTAAAATCGATTTTTTATCATCAAGCACCGGAAGCGCATACAGTTGGTACTTCAGCATTTTTTTAATTGCGATCTCTTTGGGTGTGGTTAAATGGATTACTATGACATTCTGGGTCATAAACCTGTACGCTGGAGTGTCAGGATTATGCAATAGAAGTTCATGCAGATTGCAGACTCCAACAAGTTGCTTTTGGCTGTTGACAAAATAAACATAACTTAGATGGGGAAAATCTTTGGTTTCTTTTTTTAGTAAATCAATAATCTCAGAGACCATTAGGTTGGAGTCGGCTTGTAGGTACTCTGAGGTAATAATCTCACCAATAGGCGTTTTAGATAGACTCATAAGATAGATAATTTCCTTTTTATTTTCTTCTGATATGTATTGCAAAATTTGTTCGCGCTTTTGCTTGTTGACAGTAAGTAAAATATCAACCGCCTCATCCGGCTCGATAAGAGAGATTATTTTTGCAGCCTTTTCCGGATTCATATGTCTAAATAAAGCGGTCTGAAAATTGATGTTAAGGTTTCCGATAACCTCAGCAGCAAACTGTTCGTCCAAGATATTCAAAATTCTTTTAACATTGACAATGTTGGTTTTTTCCAGATGGTCGGCCAAATCCTCTGGCCGAACTTTTTTCAATTTTGTTTCTTTTATTTTTAGTTTTACCCGACCGCGGGCAAGCTCTATAGGCTGAATATCTGCCCAAGACAAGATCTGCGGCAGCCAATGAATACGAAGTCTCCTTAATATGCTAAAAAGCGGTTTTTCCAGTTTAAACCAGCGAAGTATGCCGACCAGTCCAATATCAACGCCGGAAACAAAAAAGAAAGGTTTCTCTTGAATAATTACGTCATTTGCCCGGACTACCTTATTACCCCCGATGTCAATGATTTGCTTATCCAGTAAATTTTTGACAATTGAGATTTCGTTCTCTACCTGCTCAACGATTTGGTAGTTTTTTTGGACCAAAACATTATCATTGATCTTAATAAAATACTCAATCGGCACTAAAAAACTATTCTTGTCTTTATCTTTAATGTGTAGCTTGGTGATGCGCGGCTGGTCTGTGGCCAAAAAAATGCAGTCGCTTACTTTCCCTACCTCAACCTGATCCTGCGTATAGACCCTTCTGTTGGCGAGTTCAGAGAAGTAAATCATGATTTATTATATACCCATCGTAGTTCATTTTGCAATAAAAAATGAACGTACGGAGGGTTATACCGCTGAAAGATGAAGTGTTTTTTTGCAATTTCATCTGCAAGCGGTATAGAATAAAAACTGAAATAGTGGTGGTAAAATTATGTTATAATTTGGTTCAGCTATTGTCAACGGCCTACCAGAAAGCCTAACTACTAGACCTATTAAAAGTGCGCGTAGTTTAATGGTAAAACAGTTCTCTGACCCGCCTGCCAAAGTACAAGACGGGGTACGTAGTTTAGTGGTAAAACAGTTCTCTGATAAAGAACAGACTGATGGTTCGATTCCATCCGTACCCACTTAGTACGGCGGGCAGGTAAAGAACAGAGCGATAGTTCGATTCTATCCGCGCGCACAAATGAACTTAAAAAAGACCGCTTAGCTCAACGGTGGAGCGCTTCGTTTACATCGAAGAGGTTGAAGGTTCAAATCCTTCAGCGGTCACTAAACCGAGCTGCAACAATCTCCATTAACCTGTTTTTTAAAGCTGTTAAGAATATTCTTCATCAACCAATAAAACAAATAGAAAATCCCTGAAAACATCTCTATAATAAAATTATGTCGAAGAATTTACTCATATTTGTGCGCCAGTCAGTTGGGAATTTTGTAGAGGGCGTGGTTAATATTTTTATCTTTTTGCCGTATTTTTTTTCGGTTTCGACTCTTTTCAAAACTCTTTTTTCCCCCTGGAAAAGCTTAGTTGTCAAAAAGACCGAGCGCGGCTACTCAATGAAAGAGTGGTTTGACCGCTTCAGTTTTAATATCATTTCCAGGCTGATTGGTTTGGTGATGCGTCTATGTATTCTTATTTTTTATCTTCTGATGCAAATAATTTTGGCAATCGGCATACCCTTACTCTTTGTCGTTTTCTTTCTACTTTTACCCTTGATGTACCTGTTTGCCATCGCTTCGCGTACGGAAAATGAAAATAAAATGACGCTGAAAAACGCCTTTTTTTCCACCCATCTTCTGGATAAAAACAATTATCAAGCTGTCGAAAGCTGGTTTGAAGACATCTATTCCCATAAAAAACTCCAGTCTCAATGGTGGAAACTGGCTAATCTGTTTACCGTTCCTCCTTTAGCTCGCGATTGGACGATGGGGTATACTCCGATTTTGGATCAGTATGCTTCTGATCTGACACACGTTTCCTATCAAGGACACCGTCAGCATCTGGTTGGCCGCGAGAAAGAGATCAAACAAATTGAACAGGTTCTTTCCAAATCCGAGGAAGCTAATGTCCTTGTGGTTGGCGAGGAAGGAGTCGGTAAACATGCGATTGTAGACGCATTTGCTAAAAGGGTCTACGAAGGAAAAACCAACCCGCTTTTAGCTTATAAGCGCGTCCTTAAGCTTAACATGGAAAAGATCCTCAACGAACATACCGATGTTAAAAAGCGCGAAGATTTTCTGGAAGAACTTTTAGCTGAAGCGGTAGACGCCAAAAGTGCGATTATTTTCATCGAAAATTTTCACCGTTATGTTGCTTCGGGTCAAGGCATGGTCGATCTGTCAATACCCATTGACAAATATGCCAAAACCGACCTGATCCAGATCGTCGGATTAACCACCCCGTTCTATTACGAAAAATATATTTACCAAAACGATAAAATATATCGGATTTTTTCTAAGATCGATGTGGATGAAGTAGCGCCAGTTGAGGCCAAAAAAATCTTAATGAATGCCTACGAATCGTTTGAAAAGCGCTACCAGGTGACAATTCCTTATGAGACTCTGTCTTCTGTTGTAGACAAAAGCGGTTTTTTTATTACTAATATCCCTTTCCCGGAAAAAGCTTTTCAGCTTCTAGATACAACTTGTGCTTATACGGTGCAAATGATGAAAAAGAATGTAGTGTTACCGCAGTATGTCGATACCATACTAACACAAAGAACCCATGTTCCAACTATCTTATCTCAAAATTTAAAAGATAAATTGTTGCAGCTTGAGAACAGTTTACGCACGCAGATTATTGATCAAAACGAAGCATTAAACGAACTGGCCGCTGCTTTAAGAAGATCGTTTTTACTTCTCGGTAAAAGGAAAAAACCGCTTGCTTGTTTTTTATTTTTAGGACCAACCGGTGTTGGGAAAACAGAGACCGCCAAAGCCGTTTCCGAAATGTTTTTTGAGACTGTTAATAATATGTTGAGATTTGATATGTCGGAGTATCAAACTAAAGAAGACATCTCCAAACTGATCGGATCTTCCGAAACCAATGAGCCGGGACTTTTGACTAGTACAATTCGGGAGCATCCTTACGGCGTTCTCCTTCTTGACGAGATCGAAAAAGCCGACAAAAATCTTATTAATATATTTTTAACAATGTTTGACGAGGGTTATATTACCGACGGTTGGGGAAAACGGGTAGACTGCAAAAACCTGGTCATTATCGCCACCAGCAATGCTGGAGCCGAGTACATTTATCAATCTTTACGCGCTTCGTCTGATAATCCAAAGATTATCAGCTCAGCCACTTTGATTGATTATTTGGTACAAAACAACTTATTTTCTCCGGAGTTTCTGAACCGTTTTGACGGCGTGATTGCTTATAAACCACTACAGCTAAAAACAGCCGGACAGATTGCCAAAAATATGCTAAGGGTAATTACAGATCAAATTTTTGACCTGTACAAAGTGCAAGTGACAGTCAGTGACCAAGCTCTGCAGACTTTTATCGATGAGGGTTATAATCCGGCTTTTGGTGCGCGTAATATGGAAAGGATACTTCGCGATAAAATTGAAGATAAAGTCGCCCAGGCCATATTATCCGGCCAGACAAAAGAAGGAGATACAATCAATCTTTAAAAATGGCTTATTAAGAATGTTCTTTGATCGTTTTTATTTGATCAGGAATTTTGGAAAGAATGATCACCATCCAGAGAAGGAAACCGGAAGTGTAGATAAGACCAGAAATTGTAACAGTAAATAACCCCAGCAAAAACACCACAACTATCGGTAAAGTCAATCCATGTATCGAGAGCTGAAAAACCTTTTTATAGGACAGGTGATTCTTAAAAACTTTTGCAATAAGCCATAATAAAACCGACATGATAAGAAGATAAATCAGATGGCCAGTCATCACAAAAGACGCGCCAAGTACCGGAAAAATAAAAATACCTACAACAGCAAAAACCACAAGCAGCGGCTGTAAATAATCTAGATAGGGTAGGAGCTTATTTATAAAATTTTGATACAGAGTCTGATCCAAAATAAAATTTTTCACTTCATCAAAATAACTTACCCTATAAGTAGACATTGACTGTTGCTGGCGGTCCGGATAAACTACCGCGTTTCTAGTAACTAAAAAGAGCGTATGGTATTTTTTAAAATCATCTACCCTGCCTTTTGTATCAAAAGCTACTAAATGTTCAAATTGGTCAGGAACGTTATTTTGTGTTAACTCGGGAAGATCGATGTAATAAGGCTCTTTGACATTGGTCCTCAGATTACCATTTTTTATGGTGATTATTAATTCCTTAGGATACAGCCCCTTGGCTCTTTCTTTTATCTGTGAGACAAACTGGGGTATTTTTGGCAAATTTACTGCCAAGTTGACTACAAAAAGCGCACTTTGAACAAACAAAATAAAAAACAAAAAAAGATAAAAATATTTCAGGGAAAACTTTACGGAAGTTTTGATAATATCTGGATAATAATATATATCTGTCAGACTCTTTTTAAAAATGTAGGCAAAAGTTTTCAGTTTAGTAGAAATTGACATATTTTTTAGTATAACACAGATTTTTTTACTCTACGTTGTAAATGAGAGGTTGATTATAAAATTATATAGTCTTTCCGGCTTATCGATAAGATAATTGGCTTTTGCAGCTTGTAGAGCTTTTCTTGAGTTGAAACCCCAGGAAACTGCTATTATCGGAATCCCTACTTTTTGGCAGGCTTCAACGTCTCTTATTTCGTCTCCGATATAGATAAGATTATGTTTATTTAAGCCGTATTTTTTTATGACTCGTTTCAGCGACCTGTCTTTTCCAAATAAATTTTTTTCGCTGTGTACAAAACGAAAAAAATCTCCAAGAGAGTGATTTTTCAAAAATATTTCAATATTGTCGCGCGAATTTGACGAAATTATTCCCATTGTGAATTTTTTACGCCACAATGCGGATAATAAATTTTTCATCCTGGGAAAGGGTTTTATCTCTTGCATGTAGGTCTTGAGTAAGCGCTGTCCTTTAATGATAAGTGCGGGAATTTGATAAAGCGGCACCTTGTACTGGGAAATCAGTTGGTTAATGGACTTATCCCTAATTGAAGAAAAATCAAGTTTGTTCAAATCAATTCGTTTCCGGTCTTGAGCAAACTCACGAAATATTTTTAACGTATATGGCAGGGAATTGGCAATAGTGCCGTCGAAATCAAAGATGATAGTCGGGTTTTGGGTGATCACATTGTTTATAAGAAATTGTTTTGTTATATTGTATACCACTCTTAGTTGATTTTGCGAATATTAATGAGCAATAATCAAGTTAGAGTGCGTTATGCCGCTGCAATTTTAATTGCAAGCGGTATATCAAGTTAGCTTTAAAATATATATGCGAGGCAAATTGCTGGTGATTGAAGGAGGAGACGGTTCTGGCAAAACTACTCAGGCTAAAATGCTTGTTGATTTTTTTCACGCGCAACAAATGCCTACCCATTATTATGATTTTCCTCAATACGAGCAGTTTTATGGCAAGTTGATCGCCCGTTACCTACGGGGGGAATTTGGAGATATTCATCAGGTATCACCCTATCTCGCCTGCCTGCCATTTGCATTGGATCGTGCGTCGGTAAGTAATGAAATGCACCAATACCTGCAAAAAGGTTACTTTCTGGTAGCCAATCGATACGCTCCCTCAAATATGGCACATCAATCATCCCGTATCTCCTCAAAAACAGAAAAGATTGAATTCCTCCGGTTTATTATGACGCTTGAGTATCAGGAAAACAAAATTCCCAAAGAGGACTTAGTTTTTTATCTTAATGTCCCTTGGCAAACCGGCATGGCGTTGACTCAAAAAAAAGGAGCGCGGCCTTACCTTAACGGTAAAAACGACATCTTAGAGACAAATAGCCAATATCGCCAACTGACAGAAAAAGCTTATCTCGATCTAGCCGAAAAATACACCCACTGGATTACTATTGACTCCTTTGAAGACAAGCGTCTTCTTTCACCTGATGTCATCCATCAAAAAATTGTCTCTGTCTTAAGAAAACAAAACGTTATCCCCTAATTTGACAAACCCAAACCTAGTTGCTATGCTTTATTCAAGCATTTATATATGGATAAATACCTAACCGGACTGGTACTTATTTTTCTTTTGGCTTTCACTATTTTCACTTCCTATGTTTTACTAAACAAACCTTTAACCAGGTTAACTCGCGCTACCCAGACTGCTGCTTTTAAGCCGGAAAATAGCCTGATTTTTGCCTGGCCGCTCACCTTAAAAGCCGACGGTGAGGCAGCGACCACTGTCAACGTCTTTGTGCGCACAGAGGAAGGCGACGGCTTGGCCAACAAACAGGTGAAGCTGCAAACTACACTTGGCATTGTCAAAGAGGCGTTTGTCTCCTCGGATCAAAGCGGCAAAACCGAGTTTCACGTTGTCTCAACAACAAAAGGAGTTGCAGAAATTGTGGCGATAGTGGATAATATCAAGATTCCCAAGAGCGTATCAATTAAATTTGAGTAACCTATGAAAATCACTAAAGCAGTTATCCCAGCGGCTGGTTTTGGCACACGGTTTTTGCCCCAGACCAAAGCTATGCCAAAAGAAATGTTGCCAGTTGTGGACAAACCAATAATTCAATACATTGTTGAAGAGCTGGTTGAAGCCGGGATAAAAGACATCGTGATTGTCACTGGTTATCACAAAAGGACGATTGAAGATCATTTTGATAGTCCAAGCCAAGATTTAATCGAAAATTTAAAAATGGGCGGGGAAAAGAAAAAACCCCTATTGGATCAAATTCAGGCTATCTCTGAGATGGCTAACTTTTTTTATGTACGCCAAAAGGGACCTTACGGTAACGGTACTCCGCTTATGAACGTCCGGAGGTTTATCGGAAACGAACCGTTTATTTATACCTGGAGTGATGATTTTATTCATGCTGAGCCAAAATCACGTTTTAAACAGTTGATTGAAATTTACGAGGAATTCGGCTGTTCGGTACTTGCTAGCATTCGGGTTAAAAAAGAAGAAGACTATAAGCGGTATGGATTTGCTGGTGGACCTGAGATGCGTCCGGGACTTATTGATGTCACCAATATTATCGAAAAACCGGGTAAAGAAAATGCCCCATCTAACTTGGCCAATGTCAGCGGTTCAATCTTTACTCCGGACATTTTTAATTATGTCGACCGCGCTTACGAAAACTTAAAATCCGGCGATGAGCTATATTATAACGACGTCTTAAAACTAATGCTGACTGACGGTAAAAGAATACTTGCTTACGAAGTCAAAAACGGTAAGTATTATGACACCGGCAATAAGTTGGAATATCTAAAAACTGTGGTCGAGTTTGCTTTTAAACATCCGGAGATCAATGGTGAGTTCAAAAAGTATCTGCGTCAGCTTTCCGTTTAAGCACGCCAAAGCGCACCATTTCTCTTGCAAAATTATCTCTGTCTTGCTACAATCAAAAACTTATGGCTGATAAAAAAAACGAGGTCGACAAAGTGCAGGAACTATTTAATTTAGGCGCTCATTTGGGTCACAAAAAAAATAGACTTCATCCAAAAGCCCGAAAATATCTTTACAAAATCATGGATAGTATATCCATTATCGACCTTACCATAACCGTCTCACAACTAGAGAAAGCCAAACAAACGCTTTCTCAACTGGCAGCTGAAGGTAAACTTCTTTTGGTTGTGGCCACCAAAAAAGTGGCCAACCAATTTACGGCCAAGTTATGTGAGGAGTCACATATTCCGTCAGTTACCACTAAATGGCTTCCAGGCTTGCTAACGAACTTTAATACGTTGATAAAAAATGAAAAAAAACTATCTCAGATGAAACTACAAAGAGACAATGGCGAGTGGGACAAGTTTGTCAAACATGAGAGGTTAAAGATGTCCAAAGAGGTCTCTAAGTTGGAAAAATTTTACGGCGGTTTAATGGGAATGATCCGAAAACCCGACGCCCTACTAGTTTTAGATATTAAAAAAGAAAAAAACTCGGTCAACGAAGCCAAAAAAAACAATATTCCAGTTATCGCTTTTACCGACACCAACTCCAATCCAGATGAGGTAAAATGGCCGATAGTGGTCAATGATGATGCGCCTGTTGTAGTTGAATATGTTATGAAAGAGCTGATTGAAGCTTATACCAAAGGCCGTCCTTCTGAAACCAAACAAGAAGAAGCAAAAAAAATAATTTAGTCTTCTAAAATTTTTATGATAGATTACAAACTTTTAAAAAGTCTTAGAGAAAAAACAGGTGTTTCATTTTCCCTTTGTAAAAGGGCGCTTGAGGAAAGCGATAACGATCTAGTCAAAGCTCAAAAAAAATTAGCTCAGTGGGGCGCTAAAAAGGCTGAAGAAAAGTCGACAAGGCCCACTTTTCAGGGTGGCATTTTTGTCTACGTACACCACAACAAAAAAATAGCGGCACTCGTTGAGTTAAGAACCGAGACTGATTTTGTGGCGGTAAATAGGGAATTTCAACAACTAGGAAATGAGATTGCTATGCAAGCGGCTTCATTGCCAGCCAAATCCGTACCCGAACTTCTTAAGCAGGAATATATCCGTGATCCTGAAAAAAGTATTTCCGATTTAATCAAAGAGGCGATTTTCAAATTTGGGGAAAATATTCAGATTGCCAGATGTGTCAGATGGGAGCTAGGCGAAAAATAGTCTTCAATTTGTGATGAGGTATCAGATATAATAAATTATGGACCCAATTTCTACATTTAATAACCAGACTCACAATGTTATTACCGCCTTAAAAGAAGATCTTAAATCTGTTCGTACCGGAAGAGCCAATCCTTCTATTTTGGAAAATCTAGTTGTCGAGGCTTATGGCGGCTCAACCAAGCTAAAACTCCTTGAGGTGGCCACTCTTTTAACTGAAGGTCCGTCGATGATTGTAGTTTCACCGTTTGACCCTTCCACCACTAACGACGTAGAACGGGCTATTCTAAAATCGCCGCTTGGACTTTCGCCGCAAACACAGGGTACGAGAATTCTTGTTCGAATTCCACCGCTGTCTCAAGAACAACGTGAAAAATATCTGAAGCTAATTTCTCAAAAAGTGGAAGAAAAGAAAAATAACGTACGTTATCACCGTGACGAATCCAGAAAAAAAATTAAAAATCGGTTTGAACTTAAACAAATCACCGAAGACGACAAGTTTCGACAGGAAAAAGAAATTGACCAGCTTACTACTCAAATCTCAGATGAAATTCAAACAATCAAGGAAAAAAAGGAAAAAGAGATAATGGAGGTATAAAAATCTTACATCAGCCAGATATTAGTTTGCTAAATTTTTACTTTTCAAAGTGTCTTAGCTGTCAATTTCACTTTTAAACATGATCGATATCATTATTTTCATTTTTATTCTTGGCGTGTTGGTTTTGATACACGAACTGGGCCATTTTATTGCAGCCAAAAAAAATGGCGTAAAAGTGGAGGAGTTTGGTTTTGGTTTTCCACCAAGGCTCTGGGGCATCAAAAGGGGAGAGACGTTATACAGCGTCAATCTTATCCCAATCGGCGGCTTTGTCAAGGTGTTTGGTGAAGAGTACCAAGAAAAGGATAAAAAGCAGATCAGTGAACAGCAAAAAAAACGTACTTTTATTTATAAAAAGCCTTGGCAAAAAGTCATTATTTTACTGGCCGGTGTAATAATGAATGTTCTTCTGGCGATTTTAATTTACTACGGCCTCTTGTTGGCAAACAACTTTCAATCAGACCCCTTGCCTCTTTTTAACAACTATTCTTTTAAGTTTGGAAGTAAAAGTATTCAGGTGGCAGCTCAAAACATCATACCCGATTCACCGGCCGCCAAAGTCAATATCCAGAGCGGGGATATTATTCTTCGATATCGCCTGAAGACAATGACTTCCTGGGAGCAGATTAACGGTGCGAAAGAATTAATCAACATTATTAAAGCGCGTAAAGATGAGCCCGTTACTCTTGGATTGAAAAATATCCACGATGGAAAAACAAAAACCGTGACCGTTTACCCGCAGTATGATAATAAATTAAAGCGGGCGGTAATCGGTGTAAATCTGGTTGATCTAGCAGTTATTTCTTACCAAAAACCCATAGAAAAGCTGACTGTTGGCTTTTTGCATTCTTATAACATCCTTGAGTACAACTATAAAACCATTGCTTCGCTTGTCTCTATTTCTATTCAAGAAAAAACCGTTGAACCAGTGTCACAGGCGGTGTCGGGGCCAATTGGGATATTCGCCGTTATTCATGAGGTCGTTAAAACGTCCGGCCCCAAACTTATAAGCAATTTGCTCAATGTCATGGCGATGATCAGCTTATCGCTTGGATTTATCAACGTTTTACCTTTACCGGCGCTTGATGGTGGAAGACTGGTATTTGTCATCTATGAATGGCTAACCGGAAAAAGAGCCAATGCAACTATAGAGAAATACGTCAACATTGCTGGTATTATATTATTGTTAACATTAGCCTTACTAACTACGGTTAACGATCTCATTAAATTCACCCTTTATTTTTCCAAATGAAACTCAATTTCGATAATATTACTATCTCGGGAGGAGTGGCAGTGGGAAAAAACACACTGAAAGACAATCTCAAACCTTATCTTGAACCTTTAGGATGGCGCTTTACCTCAGGCGGACAGCTGCTCCGCGATTTTGCCAAAGAGTACGTGCAGCCGGTTGCCGGGCTGGCACCGGATGAATTCCATCTTAAACTCGACGAGAGAACGCGTAAACTTTTAACGAAAGATGGTCATTATGTTATAGAGGCCTGGCTGGCCGGTTTTATGGCACGCGATCTTCCAAATACGCTTCGCGTGTTGCTGGTATGTGCTAACGACGCCTTAAAAATTGACCGTGTGGTAAACCGGGATAAAGTCTCTATTGAAAAGGCTAAACAATATTTTAAAGAAAGAGAAGAGGCCAACATGAAAGAATGGCGAAGAATTTATGGCAATCATGATTTTTTTGACCCTAAACATTATAGTCTGGTAATTGACACCTACTCTTCAGGACCAAACGAAACCGTTGGCCGGGTACTTGATGCGCTGGGCTATAAAAATAACAACAAATAATCTCATTCTTCACATCTGGCAATCTTCTGTTAAAATGGTTTAAGTTAATATGCTTTACTCAAAACTTTTTGGTAAGACAACAAGAACAGCCCCCTCAGAAGAAAAAATTATATCCGCAAAACTGCTTTACCAGGGCGGCTTTATCCGCGAGTCGACAGCCGGACGTTACTACTTATTACCTCTAGGATTGAGAGTTCAACAAAAGATAATGCAGGTTATTAAAGAAGAGATGGACAAGGCCGGGGCACAGGAAATGGTCACGCCTGTGCTTCATCCGCTTTCCTTATGGCAGGAAACCAACCGCGATAAATCCACTGGCTATGAATTAACCGTGGTCAAAGACCGTCGTAACTTCGAATTTGCCCTGGGGGCAACGGCCGAAGAAATGTTAGTTGACCTTATTCGTAAATTCCAACTTAGCTATAAAGATCTTCCGATTAACTTGTATCAATTCTCCGCTAAATTCCGCGATGAGCTGAGGGCGCGCGGAGGTTTGCTTCGAGTTCGAGAGTTTGTAATGAAAGACGCCTATTCTTTTGACGCTGAAGAAGAAACTTTTAAAAAAGAGTATCGCAACATGTGGCAGACTTACAGCACGATTTTTAAACGTATGGGGTTAAAAACAATAGTTGTCGAGTCAGACAACGGGTATATCGGAGGCGAATACTGCCATGAATTTATCGTTGAGTCGCCAATTGGAGAAAGTCGATTTCTGATAGCCCAAGAAAATAGTTACGCTGCCCATGAAGACGTGGCCAAATTTACCAAAGACGAAAAAAATACACAAGAAGCGCTTAAACCTTTACAAGAGGTGGAAGCCAAACGCGGCAATACGATGGAAGAAGGAGTCCGACTTCATGGTTTACCCTTGTGGCAACAGATCAAAGACGTCTTGTATGTTGACGAAAAAAACCGGTTTATATTAGCGATTATCCGTGGCGATTATGACGTCAATGAGATTAAGTTAAAACATCTAGTCAAGACATATAAATTAAGGCACGCCCGCGAGGAGGAGATCCGTACTCTGATTCACTCAGAGCCGGGTTTTATCTCACCTATCGGAATAAAGAAAAATTTAGACAAAAACGTCCAACTTATCATTGTTGCCGACGATTCTCTTCGCACAATTAAAAATGCCTATGGAGGAGCAAACAAGAAACATCACGATTGTCTTAACGTGAATATCGACCGTGACTTTCAAGCTGATATTGAGGGTGATATTGCCATGGCTCAAGCCGGTTATACATCGGCTGATAAAAATAGCAAGCTTGAAGAAAAAAGAGGTATCGAGGTCGGCAATATTTTTCAGCTTGGTTATTATTATTCTAAAAAAATGAAAGGCGCGGTGTTTACCGACCGCAACGGCCAGGAAAAACCTTATTACATGGGCTGTTATGGCATTGGCTTGGGAAGAACCATGGCTACTATCGTGGAAAAATATCATGACAAGCGCGGTATTGCCTGGCCAAAACAGGTAGCGCCTTTTGACGTGCATTTGATTGGACTTGACCTAACAGCTGACGCGATAAAAAACCGGGCTTTTGCTGTGTATCAAAAATTACAGGAAAAGGGAATCGACGTGCTTTTTGACGATAGAGCAGAGGCCACAGCCGGTGAAAAGTTTACAGACGCCGATCTGATTGGCATACCGGTACGACTGGTTGTATCCAAACGCACCGGAGCTAAAATCGAGTATAAAAAACGGTCCGAAAAAACCACTGCTCTTTACGAGCTAGACGATTTAAAAAAATATCTTAATTTTTAACTTTTGACTCTCTTATGAAGCTTATTGTTACCCACCTTCGCCCTGATCTTGACGCAGCTACCGCTGCCTGGCTTATTTATACGCATCTTCCTGGCTGGTCAAATGCCGAGTTTCGCTTTATTCCGGCAGGATCAACTTTAGATAACCTGCCGCCGGATGATAACTCCGATATAATCCACGTTGACACCGGTCTTGGTAAATTTGACCACCACCAGTTTCAGGCCAAACTTTCCGCTAGTAAAATGGTATTTGATCATTTATCGAAAATGGGCGCTATTGCAATAAAAGGCCAGGAAGCTCTTGATCGGTTGGTCAACTATGTCACAGAGATCGACAATTTTGCCGAGATGTACTTCCCCAACCCCAATAGCGATATCTACGACTTTCTCTTAAACGAGCTTATCGAAGGGTATAAAGCCAAAACATTCGATGACGAACAGGTGATTCGTTTTGCCTTTAGCGGGCTTGAAGCGGCTCTTCAGATGCTGAAAAATAAAATTAATGCTGAAAAAGAGATTAAAAACGGTTTGATCTTCCAGTCAAAATTCGGAAAAACTTTGGCTATTGAAACAAGAAACGAAGAAGCTCTCACCGTGGCTTTAAAAGAAGGTTATCGGCTGGTAATCCGAAAAGACCCGGAAAAAGGCTTTATCCGCCTCAAAACCCCGCCTGAGAGAAAGTATGACCTAACCGCCATTTACGAAATAGTCAAAAAGAAAGACCCGAAGGCTACCTGGTATCTGCACATCTCCAAAAACATGCTCTTAAACGGCTCATCCAAAAACCCCGGCGCTGTGGCATCACGGCTCAGCCTCCAACAATTGATTGAAATAGTCAAGACAATATAATAAAATTGCTTATCCTCGTGAAGGGGAATTCTTTTATTTATTACTCCTAACTTGAAAAGAGAGTGAGGTGTCATTTATGATCGTGATTGTGAAGAAAAAAGGTCAATCTAAAGATGCGATGTTTCGGCAATTTACCAGAACGTCCATTGATGAAAACGTTGTGGAAGATGTCAAATCTAGAATGTTTTACAAGAAGCCGTCTTTAGTGAGAAAAGAAAAGGAAAAAGAACGTATTAAAAAACGACATCAAAAAATCTCGCCGGTTAAAAAACGTTTTTTTAAGAGACGTCCATATGCTTAACATTGTTGGTTCCTCCAGATACCAGATAAATCGTAAAAGTCTCAAATCCTATTTTGTTTACCTATTTGATAAATATAACGTTGACCCAGCTGGTGTCATCAATCTGGTTTTTATGGGGAAAAGAAAAATGAAAGCTATTGCATTATCTTATAAAAAAGAGGATGTCGCCTTGCCGGTTTTAGCTTTTCCTTACAACGAACAGGCTTCAAATGAGCGGCTTTTGGGGGAGATATTTATCTGCTATCCGCAGGCCGTGCTTTTGGCTGCGCACAGAAATAAAAAAGTCGAAGATGTGCTGAAACAGTTGACTGAACACGGACTGAAAAATATTATTGGTTAAGATAAAATTTATATTTATAACTGTGTTTTTTTATATTTATTCTTTGAATTTGAATTGATATTTGAGTTTTGATATTTGAATTTTTAGATTGCATATCATGTTTTACCTTAAATACCGGCCAAGAACCATTGAAGAACTGGACAATTCTCAGGTGAGAGAAATCATCTTCAATATGCTACAATCAAAAAATCTTCCCCATGCATTTTTGTACATCGGTCCAAAAGGCATGGGCAAGACATCAACCGCGCGTATTTTTGCCAAGTCGGTCAACTGCCTCAATAACTCGTATGCCGGAAAATCATCTTCGGTTGAACCGTGTAACCGCTGTAAAAACTGCCTTGGTATTGACGCCTCCTCAAGCGCCGATGTCATGGAGCTTGACGCTGCCTCAAACCGCGGGATCGAAGAGGTTAAAAAATTGATCCGCGAGTCCATATTTGCACCGATGACCGGTCGCTACCGGGTATTTATTATTGATGAGGCCCATATGATCACCCACGATGCCTTTAATGCGCTTCTTAAAACCATCGAAGAACCGCCAGCTACCGTGATCTTTATATTGGCTACCACTAACGAGGAAAAAGTCCCTATCACCATTCAATCGCGATGTCTCCGTGTTCATTTTGGCAGCGCCACGGCTGCTGATATTTCACGCATGCTAAAACGGATTACCAGTAAAGAAAAAATTACCCTGCCCCAAGAGATTCATGATCTGATACTGCAATACTCGGAAAGTTCCTTTCGCGACGCCGCCAAATTGCTTGAAGAACTGACAATCCAGAATAAATTAGACCTGGATGAAGCCAAACGATATTTAGGCATCCGCGCCAAACAGAATCTGCTGCATCTGATGAAAAAAAGCGAGGCAGGGGAGTCGCTGGCGTGGATTGATGAATATATTAAAAACGGCGGCAATGTAAAATATTTACTCGAAGACATTCTAGAACGTCTTCGAAAACAACTGCTTATAAAAAACGGCATCAGCCAGGAAAACACCGAGGATTTTGGTTTTTCGACCAAAGAGATCACGCAGCTGCTCAAACTATTTACCGAAGCTTATGGTAGCTTAAGAATTTCACCCATTCCCGCAATTCCCCTTGAGATTGCGGTAATTGAATTCTATAATCTGAAACAATAGACTGTAATTTGTAATTAATAATTATTTTAATAATATGGCAAATCCTTTTGGCGGTTTGGGTGACATACAAAAATTACAACGACAGGCACAGGCGATGCAAAAAGCCCTGCAGCAGGAACAGGTGACAATAGAAAAAAACGGTGTTGTAGTGATAGCCCGTGGTGATCAGCAGATTTTAGAGGTCAGCGTGGACGGAATTATTGAAAACCGGATTGCCGAGGCGATTAATGAGGCGGTTAAAAAAACCCAGGAAATGGCAGCTAAAAAACTGCTGGAAATATCGGCACAGGAAGGCAATCAATGATTTTATAACTTTATAATTATAAGACAACAATATGAAATGTTACAAGTTACATGTTATATTTTTTTATGCTAAAACTATTCTCAGGTTCAGCTAATCTTCATCTGTCCAAGGAAGTAGCAAAACTACTTAATACTCCATTAGCTGAGGCAGAAATTGTCCGTTTCGGCAATTCGGAAGTCAAAGTAACTGTACAGGAAGACGTCCAAGACGATTACTGCGTTATCATCCAGGCCACCTCCAATCCCACTGACACCCATATCATGGAAATGGCTCTATTTTGCGATGCCCTGCGCCGCCAGGAGGCGCAAAAAGTGATGGGTATCATCCCTTACTTTGGGTATGCCAAACAGGACATCCAGCACCGACCGGGTGAGTGTGTTTCCGTAAACGTGGTAATAAAACTTTTTGAAACGATCGGTTTTAACAAATTAATTACTTTAGATCTGCATGACGAAGGATCGGCTGGAATATTTACGATCCCCTTTAAGAATGCTTCTGCTTTTCCGCTTTTGGCCCATAAAATCGCCGATTTTTTTAAAAACGAAAAGGTCGATCTCAATAAAGTGGCTTTAGTTTCGCCCGACCAGGGAGCGGTGGAAAAGGTACGAAAATTTGGTATTGAGTTTTACGGAACGGAAAAATTTAATGAAGTAGTGATTGAAAAAAAACGTGACCAAAACGTGATGCATAAAGCCGAACCGTATGACTTATACGGCGATATCAAAGGCAAAATTGCCATTATTGTTGATGATATGGTAGTGTCTGGAAGCACGATGATCCCGGCAATAAATCTGTGTTTAGCTCGTGGGGCCACCGAGGTCTATGCCGCCGCCGTCCATCACGACTTTACCGAAGGCGCCGCCGAAAGACTGCAAAATTCTAAACTAATTAAGTTCTTCACTACTAATACCATTGCTTTTAAACCGGGAGATGAATTTGCCAAAATGATCGAATACTCCGTGGCGCCGGTCATTGCTGAGGAACTACAAACACTGAAAAATAAAGACAAATTGTATCCGAAACAATAAAAATTTGATCAATATATACATATTTCATTCTAGTTTGCATGAATCTCTTCATAAAATAAAAATCTTCAAATAAATAATAATAGTATCTTTTTCATCAACCTATAGTATAATTTCGTACTAACTATGTCTGAACGTCCATTTTATTATCATTGTCCAGTTCCTTTTACAGATTTTACGCAAGTGCCAGATAGGTTAAAATGTACTTTTCCTGTAGACTATTGGGATGGTGGTCAACAAGTTGTTAATGGCATTTCTGAAGAAACATTTACGAGTATATTTGATAATGCAGAAAAACCTTTTATTCGAAATGGCGAACCTCGCGCAGTAGGATTTTGGCCTTATAGAATTAGGACTTTAGAAGTATTCCCACATCTCAAACCTTATGCGTCAATTAATTATAATTTAGCAGCTAAACTCGATATCGAGGTGGCAATGATATGGAACAGAAATTTTAATATAAAAGCCGGTCTAATTAGGAATAAAGATAAAATAACTTTAGGACCACTTGCTTATCCTGGCCGTTCTGCTCATATTAATTTTACAGGCGTTTGCCAAGCTCGAACTCCAGATGATATAAAGGCGGCTATTAATTTATATAAGCGAGCATTATTAAATCAAACTTATGTACGTACTGACGGCCTACATTTAATCAGTGTTGAAGATTTGTTTATTTCCGGTTTTACTACATATCTAGCGCCGCTAAAAAATGAACCTTTGCATTTACGAATAGTTGATAACGTATTAAGAGACAAACTCAATAAAGGCCAAGAGGTATCACAAGACGATCTTGAAAATTCAGCGAGACGTCTTGTAAAAAATTGGGCTTCTTTCTTCTAGGTGTTTTTATTCATACCTATTCCTATTTTCCATCGCTTTGCGAAGAGTCATGTAGTCGGCGTACTCGAGACTGCCGCCGATTGGCATGCCGTAGCCCAGGCGGGTGATAGAAAAGGGGAGTGCGTCTTGTTTTTTTAACTCCTGGAGCTTATTGCGGATATACATCGCGGTCGCCTCGCCTTCCATATCAGGATTAGTGGCTAAAATAACTTCTTTGACCGTTTTTTTGCCTTTTCTGACCCGTTCAAGCAGGGCTTCAACAAAGATGTCGTCTGGACCGATATGGTTTAAAGGGTCAATTTTACCATGAAGCACGTGGTAAACCCCCTGGTAGATTTCCCCGGTTTCAAAAGAAAGGAGATCAAGTACGTCTTCCACTACGGTGATGATGCCCTGGTTACGTTTAGAATCAAGACAGATTGCGCAGACTTCCTCTTCGGTGAGGTTGTAACACTGTGCGCAGCGCTTGGTTTTGTCCTTAAGCTCGGATACATTTTTGGCAAATTCCTGTAAATCCTCCTGCGGCATCCGCAAAAGATAGAACGCCAGCCGGTTGGCGCTTTTTTCACCAATACCCGGCAACCTCTCAAGAAACAGGGATATCTGCTTTAAATTATTCGGTAAACTGGCCATAAAAAGAGTAAATCCAACATCAACCACTAGCTCTTGCTCTTATCTTATCGCTATTAACGATGTTATATTTGGATAACTTCCACCATCACCAGCGGTCTTCTTCCGCGCGCCTTAAAGAAAAACGATTCTACTTCGCGTCCCAATTCCTTTTTCAGACTGCCAAGTTCAAGCAGCCGTTCGTTTCTGGGTTTTAAAATCTTCTCTATCAACTTTACCGCATCGTCAAACAGTTTGTCTTCTCCTTTTTCAAACACAAATCCGCGCGTTAAAATCTTTGGTCTGATAATTAATTTTCCCATCTTGTCAACCACCACCATTGCCACGACCATACCTTCGGAAGACAAAGTTTGTCTGTCTCGAAGCACAATATTGCCCACATCGCCAACTCCATAGGCATCAACATAAATGTTTCTGGTTATCAGCGTATCACCTTTACGGGCTTCGTTTTTGGTAAACCAAACTGTGTCACCCTCATCAAGCATAAATAGCTGTTCTTTTTGATACCCCAGGTCAACCGCTAGTTTTCGGTACTGCCGCTGATGCCGGATAGTGCCGCCAATGGGAATAAAATATTTCGGGTTGGTAAAGCGCATTAAAAATTTAAGGTCTTCCTGGCTGCCGTGACCTGAGGCATGAAGCTGATCCTGGATGTCTGAATAAATGACATCTGCCCCTTGCAAAGAAAGATCTTCAATCAATGCGTATACCGCATCTTCATTGCCTGGGATCGGATCTGAAGAAAAGATCACCTTGTCGCCTGATTTGATACGGATGTTAGGATTTTGATTTCGGGCAATTTTAGAAAGCGCTGAATCATACTGTCCCTGAGAGCCCGCCACAATCAGACACACTTTGTTTGGCGGAATCTGCATCACTTCATCCTCTTTACCCGTAAGCGCATAGGGGATAGGCAAATAGCCAATATCGCCTGCCGCATCGGTATTTTGCTTCATTGAACGGCCTAAAAAGAATATCTTTCGGTTAAATTTGATAGCCGCTTCAACGCACTGCCTAATACGGGAAATATTGGAAGAAAAGGTGGTCATAAAAAATTTACCCTTGGTTTTTCGCATCTCATCCTCAAAAGTCTGCCCAACTACTGACTCAGACAGCGTCAGACCCTCCCGCTCCGAACCCAAAGAATCGGATAACAGACAAAGGATACCATCATGTCCGGCTTTGACAATTTCGTAAAAATTAGGCGGACTGCCGTAAGGAGGGGTCAGGTCAAACTTAAAATCCGGACCGTGATAAAAGGCGCCAACCGGTGTCTTGATAAGAATATGGGTAGTGTCGGGAATCGAATGAGTAACGTTGATAAAGCGTACGTCAAACTCCCCAAACCGATAATCGTGGGCGTAATCAATTTGAGTTATATTGACGTTCTGGCTAAACTCCCGCGCTTTATTGGTGATAAAAAGAGCGGTTAATTTGCTGGTATAAATAGGTGGTTTTCCCAGTTTTTCATAATAAAAAGGCACGGCTCCAATATGATCTTCGTGGCCATGGCTAAAAAGCAATGCGCGAATTTTATCGACTTTATCCTCAAGATAGGAAATATCGGGAATCACCAGATCAACTCCCAACTCATTGGCTTCAGGAAAGCCCATACCGCAATCGACAATCAAGATATCTTTTAGAACATCTCCCTCATAAATCTCATACACATACATGTTTTTAGTAACACCAACTACCCCACCAAGCGGCAAAAAACGAACTTTGTACTGTAGCATAATTAAAAAATAAATAATAACAATGACAAGAGTGTCATCCACCTTGTCCAACAGAAGTTGTCTGAGAAATAATTTATCAAGCAAATTTCTGGCTGACAAGAATTCGACAATCTCCCTCACCCGTAGGTTTATTAAGATTATATCATTTGCTATACTTTACAAGTTATGACCGTCTCAAAAAAAATGATCGAGAAACAACTTTTGCAAGTTATGGATCCGGAGTTGAACATGTCAATCATTGACCTGGGGTTGATATATGATATCAAAGTTACTGGTGAAAAGAAAGTAAAGATCACCATGACGCTGACTTCACTTGGCTGCCCGTTGTATTCGGTGATTGAGGAGGAGATTAAAAGCCACATTAACACCCTTGGCGTTAACGAAAAAGACATCGAAATTACCCTTACTTTTGATCCGCCCTGGACTATGGAGCGAATGTCAGAAAACGCCAAAGCAATGCTTGGGATTTAGTTTAAAATTAATTAGGTAGTTACGCGCTAAATAATATATGAAAAAGACGCCGGTAAAAACATACGACAATCCGTTTGAGGCTTTTAAAGATATTGGGGCTGGTGTTGCTGAAGGAGTCGTTGATGCACTCAATCCTCTTTCACCGCTTTTGAGAAGCGAACGAACCGTTTTGCCTGACGCACCGGCAAGATCAGCGGAGTCTGAAAAAGCAAATAAAAACCATACCCCTTTGGATCTGGCAAATTTAGAAAAGCAGTATGGCAAGCAAGATTCTGAAAAATATCAAAAAGCAGCTGCTTTGCACCATTTTAAACGTTTTAAATCTTCCGAGATGCAGGCAATTTCCGATATTGAAAGAGAAAGACAAGAAAAAGCTAAAAAAGAAACGGAAGACGCACAAAACAAACAACATGCTGATGAGGGGAAAAAACCCCAGGAACAGACAGGGGAGGAGCCACATGGTAAAATAAAGCCCAAGTGGTGGCAGCCGCAGCATCGGAAAGCAACAACCGGTTTTGAAAATAAAGGCCAGTTTGGGAGATAATAATGAAGTATAAAAATTATTGACGAAGAATGGTTGGTAAATACCCCTGAAATGGAATAAAAAAATCAGGATTATTAAAATCAACATCATTAATTACCAACATTCCTTGATCGCTTCCCACAACTACAAAACCATTACCCATGCTAATTGAGTTTGGCTGAAATGCTCTACCGCTGTTATACTGTCCTGTTAATCTAAGATTATCAAAACCATCAGCTTTAACAAACTGATTATTATTTACTGCCACCACTAGAGTTGATTCTTTTGCCTGCATTAGTAAGATCGGTCTAGCGTAATTATTGTCAGATGATTTAATTCTATTACAACTTAGGGCTTTTAGGTGGTCTAAAGACATCGCCACCTTGCATATCCCCGTATCAGTTAAAACTAATATTATGTTTTGATTTTCTCCTTCTAGCACTGCTAGCGCGCGTGGATTGCCCCAACCCCCAGGTATTGGTTCATATTCAACGCTATCGCGTATACCATAATCTGACATGTTTACTTGTTTCACCGCATTAACTAACCCATCAACTTGAAAATCATTCCAACCGAAAGGGTCATGATATAACACTGACGTATGATCTATGGCATACTCATAACCTGTATTATCAGCAACTGCTAAATTGACGCTCAAATCAAAAGTTGTTTTCCATTGTGAAGTGCTATTTGGCAGAGTACCTCTCGTTATTACCCAGGCGTTATTCTGTCGATATTTCTGATCAAGATAGACCTGACCTACCGCTTGTACTCCAGTATAGTTTTTAATTGGGGTTAAAGTGCCGGTGGTTTTGTCTGCTTGATATACCACCAGATTATTTCCACCCGTTCCTTTTAAGCCTGCTATCAGCCTCATTTTATTTTGAGGGTCATCAATGCAATCATAAATACCTACACCAGTTACATCTTTATCAGCAAAAGCATAGCGCCATGTGGAATTATTATAGGAAAAATGAAATTCTTGATTTCCTCCTGCTGTCCAGGTTTGGACATTTGGCGTGCGATTATATTTTGTAGCTGCCACTTGAACCGCCGGAATAGGCCAAAATGCGGCTTGCGGTACGTTTTTAAGCGCCAAGTTCAGCGGCTCTTCGTTATATTCTGTTTGAATCGGTATAACAGATGTTAATGCCTCAGGCGACATGTCTGATTGTGGTAAAACTGATTCCACTGCCTTTATTCCAAGCACATTTGGTGCCGTTGGCGATTCGCTAAGTCCTGGTAAAATAGGCGGTAGAGGAGCTACTGCTTGTAATAACACTCCAGCGCCCGCTAAAACAGCGGATGATAAAAATCGTCTTCGAGTTAATGTTTGGAATCGCTTGTTTTCCATCATATGTATCAGATACGTATCATACCAATACTTTTTAATTCATTCAACTGCTGTTTAATCTGAAAATATTATTAGAAAAGTTTGGATAATATCCGATATAATAAGGAAACTGTAACAGCTAAACGGGGTGTAGTTCAGATGGCTAGAACATACGGTTCGGGACCGTAAGGTCGGCGGTTCAAGTCCGCCCACCCCGACACTAGAGTCGCTTTTTGAAGAATGAGAATTAGCGACTCTTGTATCCTCCGAAGATCGCTCTTCAATGGGTCGAGTGAATAACGAAGGGTTAAGTATTGAAGTCAGATCAGGAGGACAACACAGAATTAAAGAAATAACTCTAATATAAAAAGATCAATTTTAATAGGCATCACTGGCCAAAGCTGTCTTTGTTATAATAATAAACATGAAAATTACTTTTTTGGGAACCAATGGTTGGTATGACACACTTGCTGGAAATACTATCTGTACTTTAGTGGAAACAAATAAATTTAATATCATCTTTGATGCGGGTAACGGGATTTATAAACTGAATCAATATCTTAATTTTAATAAACCGACTATTCTTTTTATTAGTCATCTTCATATCGACCACATTGAAGGGCTACATATTCTTGGTAGTTTTTCTAAATTATCAAAATTAGATATCTATGTATTTGAAGATTATGTAAGCAAGCTTCGATATCTTTTAAGCCACCCATTTACCATGCCTATAAAAGATCTGCCGACAAAAGTGACTATTCATGGCATAAAAGAGGGAGAATATACCAAGCCTTTTCCTTTCACGGTGAAAGCTTTAACGCATGTTGATCCGACCTTGGGTTTTCGAATAAAAACCGAAGGCAAAATAATAACCTACTGCTGCGATACCGGAATTTGCAAAAACGCGGAATTGCTTTCCCAGAAAGCCGATATCTTGATCCATGAGAGTTCCTATCTGGAAAAACAACCAAATATTAAATGGGGTCATGCTTCACCAGAAGAAGTGGCTGCCTTGTCTGTGAAAGCCGGTGTAAAAAAATTAGTGCTTACCCACTTTGCTGCCAATTTATATACTACAATCAAATTAAAAAAATATGCGGCTAAAAAAGCCCAAAAAATATTTCAAAACACTATTTCTGCTCTGGATGATATGACGATTGAAGTCTGAAATGATAAAACAGTGTAAAATATGAATTATGAGACTATATAACACGCTTTCCAGATCAATTGAAAAATTTAAGCCGCTTAACCCTTCACTTGTCACCCTTTATACCTGCGGCCCAACAGTGTACGACTATACTCACTTGGGTCATATGCGAAAATACACGATGGACGATGTTCTCAAACGAACCTTAATTTATCTAGGCTATCATGTGAAACACGTGATGAACATTACTGATGTTGGCCATTTGACTGGCGATGATGATACCGGTGAGGATAAACTGGAAAAAGGGGCAAAAAAGCAACAAAAAACCGTCTGGGAGGTGGCCCGGTTTTATACTGATTTTTTCAGCAAGACAATGAAGGCGCTTAATATCACACCGCCCGATATCACCTGCCGCGCTACTGATCATATCCCACAGATGATTAAGTTAATTCAAACTCTGGAAATTAACGGCCATACCTACCAGACTAAGGAAGCGGTATATTTTGACGTGACGACTTTTCCCAATTACGGTCGGCTTTCCAAACAAAAATTAACTGAAAAATTATCTGGCGTTCGGGCTGAAGTACGGGTCGATCCGCAAAAAAAACATCCGGCTGACTTTGCTTTATGGTTTAAAAGCGTAGGTAGGTTTAAAGATCATTCCATGCATTGGGAAAGTCCTTGGGGTGATGGTTTTCCGGGCTGGCACATTGAATGTTCGGCGATGAGTATGGCGTATCTTGGCGAAAGTATTGATATTCATACCGGCGGAGTCGACCATATCGGTGTTCATCATGAAAATGAGATCGCCCAGTCGGAAAGCGCCTCCGGCAAGCCGTTTGTCCACTACTGGGTTCATCATGCTTTTCTTAATGTCAAAAATGAAAAAATGAGCAAATCAAAAGATAATTTTTTCACCATTGAAGATGTACAAAAAAAGGGGATTGACCCATTGTCGCTTCGGTTATTATTTATGCAGACCCATTACCGGCAAGAGATGAATTTTAGCTGGAAGGCGGCCAAAGCAGCAAATGACGCTTTCCGTAAACTGCAAGACACTAGAGGCGGTTTAGCGGCAGAATTCAAAAACCTAGCTACCGAAGCCCCTGATCAAACCTCAGTTCCGTATAAAACTTCTTTTCAGCAAGCTTTGGCCAATGATCTGCAAACTCCCAAAGCAATCGCTACAGTGTGGGAAATGCTTAAATCACCACTTGACTCGGCGGAAAAATTGAAACTATTGGATGATTTTGATCAAGTGCTGGGACTTAAGCTAAAAACAACCAAAGAAACGGAAATTCCCAAAAAAGTGCTTCAACTGGCAAAAGACCGCCAGTACGCAAAAAATAATAATAATTTCGCCTTGGCGGATGCTCTAAGAAAAGAGATTGAGAGTCAGGGCTATAAAATCGAAGATACACACGGTGTATATAAAATTAGAAAAAAGTGATTACTTTTCAAGTAATAAGAAATTAATATTGGTTTATGTTAACTAAAACTGATATCACTGAGCTAAAACAGGTATTTGCGACTAAAAAAGATCTTGAGCGTTTTGCAACAAAGGTTGATCTGAATTTTGCCGTAAAAGAAATTATTGATTATATACGGGATTGCTTTTCTCCAAACGAGGAAAAACTGATTGATCATGAACACCGTCTCAACCTGCTGGAACACGAAATATTTCCGAGATAAGTTTTCTTACTGCAGAATTATTCTGCTGTCTGCCGCCTTTATTGTCGACCCCTGGACAAACAGGGGATTGATATCAATCTCCTTAATCTCGGTCACTTTTTCGAGCAACACGCCAAGCTTCATTGCCACTTCATAAAGTGGTTGGACGGCAAGCGGCGGTTTACCGCGAAAACCGCTAATTAATTTGGCAAACTTAGATTTAATCAATGTTTTTTGAAAACAATCAAAAGAAAAAGGATATACAAAATACACCGCCTCTTTGAGTAATTCAGCAAAAATGCCACCCATCCCCAAAAGAATCACCGGTCCAAACACCGGATCGCGTTTGGCTCCAAGCAAAAGCTCATAACCCAACGCCATCGGTTGTACATAACATCCTCTGGCCTCTTGATTTTGCATAATTTTCCGAAACGAAAAATACAGTTCATCTAATGATTTGATGTTGGAAAAAACACCCCTGACCTCGGTTTTATGAGTGATAGTTTCTGAAGCAATTTTTAGGACAGCCGGAAAGGAGACCTGCGTCATGGCATGTGATAGATCAGAAATTGAGCTGGCAAAAGAAGTGTTAACGCCTTCAATGCCGGAGAGCGAAATAACATCCAGCGAATCTTGCATATTAACAATTTTCTGGTCCTGGTATGTAATTAAAATTTTTTCAATTTCCGGCCGGTTGGCAACAACCGACAATGTCTGTATCAGGTTGCTATCACGACGGGAAGCCTGTTTTTGCCACTCCAAAAAGGTGTTGATTTTGTCAAGCGCCACCGGCAAGCCGTCATAAGTTTTGAAATAGGGGATATGGTTGTCTTCAAAAAAATGCAGTGTCTTGGCCATGGATTTTTTACCCATAAAGACCGGATAAATTGGCTTATCGATTTTCCGCTGAGCTTTGGCCACCACTTTAGCGGTTTTTAATATCTCAGTATTGGCCTGCGGAGTCAGAAGAACCACTACTGAGCCAATATTTTTTTCCTTTAAAGTTGAGAAAATTGCCCTTTCATAATCAAAAGCACTGGCATCGCCTAAAAGATCAATCGGGTTATGGACGGTAATTTTTTTTGCTTCTTCAAAAGCGCGATACAGGTCTTCTTTTGTATCTTCGGAGATTGTCACTAAAGATAACTGATTTTTTATCAGATCGTCAGCCAGCAACACACCCAATCCACCAGCATTGGAAAGCACCAGTGTCGAGCGCGAGCTGGGGACACGTTTAAAGCTAAATAATCTCAGTAAGTTAAGAAACTCCGAAAAACCATTGGCTCGAATCGCTCCTGACTGGCCAAAAACCGCACTATAAATATCGTCATCACCCACCAAACCCCCGGTATGGGAAAGTGCCGCTTGAGAGCCTTCCTCAGTTGAGCCGGACTTTAAAATCACAACCGGCTTTACCTTGCAGGTTGCCGTTAATATTTTTCTAAACTTTTGACCTATCCGTACATCTTCCAAATACATCCCGATTACCTCAGTTTGCTTGTCGTTTTTCAGAAAATCCAACACTTCAGTCTCGTCAATCACCGCTTTGTTACCCAAGCTAACAAAATGAGAAAAACCCAGGTTTTGGTGTCCGGCGTAATAATCGACCATCACGCTACCCAAAGCGCCCGACTGGGAAATAAAGCCGATATTACCGGCAGGCGAGGAGCCTTTCAAAAAAGTGGCATTAATGCCAAGGCTGGTATTGATAAAGCCTAAGCAGTTTGGTCCCAAAACAGTGATACCGAATTTTTCGGCTTTTTCGATCAACTCTTCCTCAAGCTTTTTTCCTTCCTTACCCGACTCCTTAAAGCCCGCCGCATAAACGATGGCGTTTTGACAACCAACAGACTTGATCTCATCAAGGTAAGGGATGATCATTTTGGCCGGTAAAGCAACAATCGCCAAGTCGATCTTATCGTTAATGTCTTTAATTGACGGATATACTTTTTGTTCCAGTATTGCGCTGTGTTTGGGATTAACCAAATAAATCTTACCTTTATAGCCCTGGTCAAACATGTTTTTCAACACCAGATAGCCGATTTTCTGAGGATTGGCAGAGACCCCCACAATCACCACTGATTTGGGATAAAAAAACGAATTCAGGTCCATCAAATCAGTATAGCGAATTACGCCGTGGTTTTGTTAATTGGTTTAGAGTTGACGTTGATAGATTCTAATGACCGGATGATCAAACGCGCTATATGATTCTTCCGCCGTCTCATCAGGAAAAACCACAAATTGTTGGCCTAATAATTCAATTTGCGGGAAAGAAGCAAATTCCGCCACCTTTTTAAAACCCAGTTTTCCCGAAAATAATTTTCGGTAATACTCAACCAGTTGGGGATATTTGTACTCCAGTTTCGCGCAACGGTCCACCCAATAGGCACTAAAAAAAATCAGCGTTGGATTTTGGTCCCTCAATTGACCAGAATCAGGTTTCTCACAGGTGAAATTCATAAACACCCGCCGCGACGGAACGAAAATGTAATCTGCTTGTTTTAAATTGTTATCAAGAGCTGCCTGCAGTACGGGAACGTTCTCCAGCTCATAAAAATTAAAAGGGGAATACGAATAGTGTTTATTTTCCAAAAAGCGCCGGTTACTGGTAGGGTTTTCAATTGGCATATCAACCACGTTGGCAGTTTCTGAAAGAATATGAGCTTGAGCAGGTATATTCTTATATATCCATTCCGACGCCTGAAAACGCACATCCGGCTTCAAGTACACCGAAAGATATGCAACTCCAGGCAATGCCGCCGCTATTATAATCAACAAAAAAATAAACCTCAAGATACCATGCCGGTAATCAAACTTTACTAAACTGCGACTTGATAAATGGCTCAGTATTAAATAAATTTGAACCAAGAGAAGCACTGCCAGAAGCACCATTATCGGAAAAACCGGTGCCATAAAACGCGTCCATTTAACAAATAAAAAAGCGCTTGGCAAAAAATATACTAAAAAAGCCAGCCTAATAATGTTAAATAATCGGTTTGTAGGAAATAGAAAAAAACCTAACAAAAACAACAGTAAGATCGGCCAACCCAGAGAATATGAAAAGATATTAATAAACTGAAAAACCAACGGGACAGAATTGACAAACTGCTGGGTATAGAAAGCAATATACCGGCCGGTGGCTACATCTGTCTCGTAGCGCATGGAGCCAATAAAATCGGTAAAATCGATAAGGTTATAAGGGGAAGCTAAGACACCAATAATCAGCGTCAGACTTAGCATATTCATCGTAGCAAAAAAGATACTTAGCAGTTTTCGGGTCTGGCCGTTTTTAAAAAAGTACCAGATTATCGCGGCCAGTGGCACAACTGTAAATATGAGAGCCGACACTTTGGTCGCTACGGCCAGACCCGAAAAAACACCGGAAACAAAGATATATTTTTTTATCGACATCTGCTCCAAAAACAGTTTGAGGCTAAAAAATAAAATTAGTAGATAAAAGAACATCAGCAGTGATTCTGTAGTGCCAAAATGAGCCAGCTGTATCAGTCCGGGTGAAAAAATAAATAAACTAGCTACTATGAAAGAAAAACTTGTTAAAGAAAAAAAACCGCTTAGACGACTTTGACTTTTAAGGTTGGGAAAAAAAAGAAAAGTTATCTTAAGTAGGATCAAAATCGTAAGAAACGACCCAAAGGCGGAGATGGCACGAAGAACCAAAACCGCTTGGGTAAAACTGATTGGAGTAGTTCCAAAACTAAACAGCCACTTGTAACCCATGAGTAAAAAGTATCCTAGATAAAGCGGCAATTGACCGTAAGCAAAAAAATGTGGATTGAGGCAGTTGGCCAAATCTGCCCTTTCGCAACTCAGTTGGGTTAAGGCTACCGCCATATTTCTCTCATCCGGATGCATCGGGTAGGGCAGTCCCCAGTTGAGTCCAGTAAACCGCGTATACAGGCTCAGAAACAAAAACAACCCACCGGCAACAAAAAACCAGTATTTTTTGAATAATTGTCTTAAGGCTACAAAAAAATTTAGTCCTGGATTTGTGAAAAATGCTTTTTGCACTTGATTTTTAACCATATTCTTACTATTATATGTTGATTGGATTCTATTATTTTAACTTATTCTGTTGACATAAAAAGAGATAAACGAAGCTGATATATGAATAACTACGAAATAACTTTCCTTCTGGAAGATTCCAAACACACCGAAACCATCAAAAAAGTGATAGTCGAGCTTGCCGGTAAAGTTATTGAGGAAAAACACTGGGGCAAGCAGTCTTTGGTCTACCCGATTAATAAAATCCTTGTTGCCGATTACTTCACCTGGAAGATTCAACTTGCCAAAGACAAACTGTCTGGTTTAAAAAAGACCCTTAATTTTGACAATCATATTATCCGTTTTCTTCTTCTCAAAAAAGAAGAAAGTTAATTTACAAACTTTATAATTTAAAGTTAAATTTATGGCCAGCCGATCAATCAATAAAATCATGTTACTTGGTAATCTGACTCGCGATCCGGAACTGAAGTACACACCAGCCGGTACTGCTGTATGTACTTTTGGAGTAGCTACTAACCGTACTTGGACCACCAACGATGGCCAAACCAAAGAAGATACTCAATTTCACCGCATTGTCGCCTGGCAAAAACTTGCCGAACTCTGCGGTAAATTGCTGGCAAAAGGCAGAAAAGTTTATCTTGAGGGTAGAATTACCTATCGTGAATATACCGATAAAAACGGTCAGCAAAGACAGATTACTGAGATTGTGCTTGACGATTTCATTGTATTTAGCGATGGCCGAAGGCCGCCGATGCAACAAGACAATACTAAAGACGAAAAAACCGTATCCGCAGATAAAAAGCCGGACGAAAAAAAACAGGAAGAAAAACCCAATAAAGAAGAAAAAAAAGAAAACACCGAAGAGAAATCTTCGTCTGTAGAGGAAAAAGTAAATCCGGACGATATTCCATTTTAATTTAATAAGACATTAATTTATGGCAAAATGTTTTTACTGTAAATATAAACTTACACCCGATTACAAAGACACTGAGAATCTCAGTAAATTTCTGACTTCACGGATGAAAATTGTTGGTCGGGAAAAGAGCGGAGTCTGTGCCAAACACCAAAGAGGACTGACAAAACACATCAAATATGCCCGTTATCTCGCCTTGATTCCTTATACCTCTTACCAGGGCTTGCGATAATTGCTATAATCAGGCAATGAATCTAACCATTTATATTCCAAATCATCAAGAATTATTAGTCAGTGTCGGCCAAGATGTAGATTTGAAAAGCCCATTTCTCAAAAAAAGTTCTCCCACCAATGCGGTTTTAAAAATCAGCGAGTCTCTTGGTTTCAGACCGGAAAGGATATTCAAGTTTCTGAAAAAATTTGTTGGTGAAACCGTTAAAAAAGGTGAATTATTAGCCGAATATAAAACTTTTCTTTCTTCAAAACAGTTTGTCAGTAATTTTGAAGGTCTGATCAAAGAGGTCAACCATCAAACCGGTACGCTTCTTATTGAAACGGCTACTGATCAGAAAAACATTATCCCCTGTTTTTTCCAGGGAACAGTCATAGGCATAGACGGAAATCTACTTCAACTTCAGGTAAACGAGCTTGTTAAATATCAAACCCAACCGCAAAAAACATATACCGGCGGACAGGTGACTTATCATAAAGACAAAAATAAGCTAACCGAAGAAACGATTAGTAATAAATTTATCTGTGTTGAGGAGATTAAGCTTTTTGACCAGGTAAAACAGGAAACGTTGGGCGCTAATGGTTTTATTACTTTATCAGATCTAAAAAAAGAGACTAAACTGCCTAAAATCAAGATCAAAAAGATCGAAGATTTCAAGCAAATCCTGGATGGCCATTTGCCCTATTGCATAACCGGTGAGGATGATACTACAATATACTTTTACGCCTGATAAAAAAATTATTCAATAAAAAGTAAAAAATAAACGGCTTTTGAAGTAGAATTTTTTCAAGCGTATAATAAAAAATTTAGTTAATTTACGACAGTTTTTTATATGAAATCTAATAAGCTGACTAATATCTTGCTCTATCTTTCAGTTGCTATTTTCTTGTTTGGGGTGGGATACAAAACCGGGGAGTATCAAACTAAAAATAGCCTCCGTCAACTGATTACCTACTCAGTCTTTACGCCCAATAACAAACAGACCGGCCAGACCAAAACCCTTGACTTTAGTCTGTTTTGGGACACTTGGGAAAAAATTGAAAACAAATATGTTGATAAAAAGAAAATCGATCCGAAAAAAATGTATTACGGGGCAATAAAAGGCTTGGTGGCTTCTCTTGATGATCCTTACACTTTTTTTCTGACACCGGAGGAAAATAAGATAACCAAAGACTCGCTTGATGGAAAATACGAAGGGATCGGGGCGCAGCTTGGTTTAAAAGAAAATCGGATTGTAATTATTGCTCCACTTAAAAATTCACCTGAGGAAAATAAGATAACCAAAGACTCGCTTGATGGAAAATACGAAGGGATCGGGGCGCAGCTTGGTTTAAAAGAAAATCGGATTGTAATTATTGCTCCACTTAAAAATTCACCTGCGGAAAAAGCAGGTTTGAAATCGGGTGATATTGTGGCTAAAGTTGACGGAAAGTCAACCAAAGGCTGGAATCTGTATGATGCCGTCTCCAGAATCCGTGGCACAAAAGGGACAAAAGTCATCTTAACCGTGGAGAGAGTAAATGAAGATAAACCGCTTGATGTTCCAATTACCAGACAAGAATTAAAAGCGCCCTCAGTAGAACTCTCCTATGAAAAATTGGCGAGCTGTCAAAAGGAATGTGCCACAGTAGCCAATCTGAAACTAACTCAGTTTGGGGATGATACGGTCAAGGAATGGAATAAGTCAGTAGATGAGATTGCGCTCAAATGGAAAAATAAAGAAATTTCCGGCATGGTGCTTGATCTGAGAGATAATCCCGGTGGATATCTGGAAAGCTCAGTTGATATCGCGTCGGAATTTTTACCTGAAGGAAAACTAATCGTGAGCCAGAAATCAACCGACGCCTCGGCAATTGAGTACAATGTTACCAGGAAAGGTCGTCTGATAAATATCCCGATGGTGGTGCTAATAAATAAAGGGTCTGCTTCGGCCTCAGAAATTTTATCAGGCGCACTAAGAGACCATAAAAGAGCCGTGCTTGTGGGTGAAAAAAGCTTTGGCAAGGGATCGGTTCAGCAAGCGTTTGATCTGCAGGAGGGAGCCGGCGTCCATGTAACTATTGCCAAGTGGATACTACCAAAAGGGGACTGGATAAATGGCAAAGGCATCGAGCCAAATATTGTAGTTGAGAATCAATTGGATGGAGCCAACACTCTGACTCCTAAAACCGATCTGCAACTACAAAAAGCAGTCGGACTTGTCGCTAAGTAAAATATTATCAGTGTATTTATCGCTATGAAAAAAACACTTTTCTTTTTAGCATTTATCATCATCTTCCTTGCTTACTTGTCCCAAAAAAACATTATTCCTCAGTTAAGTTTTCTCAACATCCCCAAACCCTCCACGTCTTCGTCTTTGACAACACCTCCCGAAAAACAAACGGTAGTTTATCAGGAATCGGTTATCACTAAGGTGGTGGCAGACGCACTACCCTCGGTGGTGACTGTTGGCATCAGTAAAACAACCACCACCGGTGATCGGATTCAAATCAATCCATCTGACCCTTTTGGGCCTTTTCAAACTATTCCGGGCCAACAAAAACAAATCGAACAAAATATTGGCAGCGGCTTTATAATTACAGCCGACGGTCTGATCATTACCAACAAACACGTGATCGCGGATGATTCTGCTAAATACCAAGTTATCACAAATGACAAAAAAAAATACCTGGTTGAAAAAATCTATAGCGATCAACTAAATGATCTGGCCATTCTGAAAATAGGTGCTTCGGGACTTAAACCGCTTAAACTTGGTGACTCTACTCATCTGCAACTAGGACAGCTGGCTATTGCGATTGGTACGCCACTTGGTGAGTTTCAAAATACCGTGACCGCCGGAATAATTTCGGGCTTAGGCAGAGGTATCACTGCCGGTTCGCCCTTTGAAGGATTTGTGGAAAAACTAGACGATGTAATCCAAACTGATGCCGCTATTAGCCCAGGCAACTCAGGCGGCCCGCTTCTTAATTCCGCCAGCCAGGTAATTGGCATTAATACTGCTATTGCAAGTGAAGGTCAAAATATTGGTTTTGCCATCCCTGTCAATGTGATTAAAGAGCTCATTAAAAGCTTTAATGAACGAGGTGGTCAGTTTGAGCGTCCGTATATCGGCGTCCGCTACCAAATGGTCGATAAAAAAACCGCTATTCTGAATGATATTGTGGAAGGAGCATATATCAAACAGGTAATCGAAGACTCTCCCGCTTCTAAAGCAGGTCTGCAAGAAGAAGATATTATTACCGAATTTGACGGACAAAAAGTATCCGGGGATGATGACCAAAGTCTGGCTAAGATAATCAATGAGAAAAAAATCGGTGACCGGGTACAGATTAAAGTCTGGCGAAATGGAGAAGTTAAGACGTTTAGCCTCACTTTAGAAAGCTACAGCCAATAGTTTATGTTATATATGAAAAATAACAAATTAACGCCGCAAGCACTTAAGGGTTTCCGCGATTTCTTACCGGAAGAAAAAAGAAAGCGCGATTTTGTGATCAAAAAGATAGTAGAAACTTTTGAAATTTTTGGCTTTGAGCCTTTGGAAACACCAACTCTAGAATACGCCGCACTACTTTTGGGAAAATATGGCCAGGAAGCTGATAAGTTACTTTACTCTTTTCAAGATCGAGGTGGACGGGAGATTGCTTTACGTTACGACCAGACTGTGCCTACCGCCCGTATTTTAACTCAGTATCAACATGTACTTCCGCGGTATTTTCGCCGCTATCAGATCCAAAACGTTTTTCGCGCCGATAACCCACAAAAAGGCCGATACCGTGAATTCACACAATGTGACATTGATATCTTCAATTCCGAATCGCCAATTTCTGACGCGGAAATTATCGCTACAACTTATTTTGCATTTCAAAACGTTGGCTATCCTGAAATTAATATCATAATTAATGATCGGCAATTACTTTTTTCCATTTTGAGACCATGTGCGACATCGAAAGTTGACGTCTTTTCTCTGATTCAAAGTATCGATAAATTAGCAAAAATCGGAAAAGATCAAGTTGTCGCCGAAATAGTTCAAAAGGGGATTAAACAAGATCAAGCAGAGGCCGTCATCTCAAACACATTAAAGACAAAAATAATTCCTAGCCTGCAAAATATTATTGATCTTGCTACTGGCCTTGGTGTGCCCAAACAATCGATTATTTTTGATCCAACGCTCGCCCGAGGACTTGATTATTATACCGGTATGATTTTTGAAGTGCAGCTGCCTGGTTATACTGTTGGTTCCTGCGGTGGTGGTGGCAGATATGACAAACTAATTGGTCAACTTGGTGGGTTGGATGTTCCGGCTGTAGGAATTGCTTTTGGTTTTGACCGAATGGTTGAGGCGGCTGAATATTTTAAGCTCATTTCGCAAGCCAATTTTATTACCCAAATTTTAGTGACCGTATTTGACAAAAACAATTTATCAACGTCTTTGTCAGCAACCAGTACTTTAAGAAAAAATGGTGTTAAAACTGAGCTATATCCTGCTTTTGATAAACTCAGCAAACAACTAAAATACGCCGATAAAAAGGGAATTCCCTATGTGGTGATTATTGGACCAGAAGAAGCGGAAAAAAAGATGATTAAAGTCAAGGAAATGAAAAGTGGCGAGGAAAAAACACAGACAATTGAAGATGCTATTGGATATTTACTTTCTCAGTTTGGATTTTAAAGTTTTAATATTTGACTTTTTAACCATGCAGATTAATCCAAACGTTGTCATTATCGAGGCGATGCCGGGGGCTGGCGGCGACGAGTCCAAAATCTGGGGCAAAGAGCTTTTGCTTTCCTATATACGATTCGCCCAAAAGCGCGCCATGAAGTATGTGTACATTGATGAGAATGTAGTAAAAATTAGCGGTCATGATGCCTTTAACTATTTTAAAAAAGAAACCGGAGTTCATCGCGTCCAGCGCATACCGACAACTGAACGGCGTGGCCGGATTCATACCTCAACCGCCGTTATATTGGTAACGCCTCAGGTAGTGCAGTCTGATTTCAGGATTAACCCAAGCGACTTGGAATGGCAATTTTTCCGCGCCGGCGGCCACGGCGGACAAAACGTCAATAAAGTAGCAACCGCGGTCCGCCTAACCCACAAACCGACTGGAATCGTTGTCACCTCAAGCCAAGAGCGCTATCAGGACGCCAACCGACAGATAGCGCTGCAAATTATGGCCGGCAAGATATACCAGCTTGAAGAAGAAAAAAAAAGAGGACTCATGTACTCCTACGTGCAAAATGTCGGTACCGGGGAGCGGGCCGAAAAAATTCGCACCTATAACTTCCCGCAAAACCGGCTGACTGATCATCGGATCGGAAAAAGCTATCACAATCTAGAAGATGTCATTGGTCAAGGAAAGTGGGATAAGGTCTTTAATTCTTGATTCTTATTTCGTCGCTATTCTTGCTTTGATATTTGTTAAACCTCTTGTTATAATGACTATCCTATGAAAGCGAAAATTCATCCGGCATATTTTCAGGCAACGGTCACCTGTTCATGCGGTAACACCTTTACCGCCGGCTCTACCACAGAACATTTGACAGTTGAGGTCTGTTCTAAATGTCATCCTTTTTACACCGGCGAACAACGTTTTATCGATACCAAGGGCAAGGTTGAGCGTTTTAATAAAAAACAAGAAATTGCCCAAGCCTATAAAATTAAATTTGGTAATAAAAAGTCTAAAAAACTAGAAAAAAGCGATAAAAACACCAAATCGCTAAAAGAATTACTAAGCGAATCTTAAGGCCGCTGACTTTTTGATATTTGCTATTTAGAATTATTTTTATATAATATCGTATTCACCAAAACCTCAGGCTTGTCCTCCGAAGCTTTACGCGAAGGAGGATTGTAAGAATTTTAATATTTACCTGAAATAGAGTCTTCCGAAGCTTTACGCGAAGGAGACCAAGTGAAAAACTATGCCCAATCTGAAAAAACAGTCACTTCTGTCTAAAACTATCCACTCTCTGGAGGAAAGCTCCAACTTCGCTCTTGTTAAATTTGAAAAGACCAAACACATTACGTTTGAAAAGCTAAGAAGAGAGCTCAAAGCCAACAGCGCCTCTTTGACTGTCGTCAAAAATACACTTTTTCAGAAAGCCGTTAATAAACTGGTGGCCAAAAATAAACAACTTCAGACATTCCAAAAACAGGCTTTTCCTCTGCAGGAAAACACCGCGCTTCTTATTTTGAAAAATGACTGGAGCCGGGGACTGAAGACTTTTTATAACTTTATCAAAACCGAGGGGACTATCGTCTTTAAAATAGGCCATTTAGACCAGATCGTTTATCCTCAGGCTGATTTAAAGAAAATCGCCGAGCTTCCTTCCAAGGGTGAGCTGATTGCCAAAATCATCGGTAGTATGAAAAGTCCACTTACCCGCACAACCCGAGCTTTTCAATTTAACACACAAAAATTGGTTTACGTGTTGAGTCAAAAAGCACAAAAAGCAAGTTAAACTATTATCACATACATAGAAGGTGAGGTGAATAAAATATGACAAAAATAAAACTTTCCGAAAAACTAGAAAAAATCGCTAAAGAGATTGAAAGCATGACTGTTGTGGAGATGGCCGATCTGGCAAAATATCTGGAAGATAAATTCGGCGTTTCTGCGATGCCGGCTGTGATGGCAGCACCCGCTGGAACCGCGCTTGCAGGAGGTGGAGCCGCACCAGTCGAAGAGAAGACCAACTTTGACGTCGTTTTGGCTGAAGCCGGAGCAAACAAGCTGGCCGTGATTAAAGCGGTCCGCGAAATCGTTCCCACTCTTGGACTGATGGACGCTAAAAAATTAGTCGAATCCGCTCCAAAACCGGTCGTGGAAGGAGCAAAAAAAGAAGCCGCTCAAGAAGCTAAGAAAAAGCTTGAGGCCGCGGGAGCCAAAGTGGAATTAAAATAATATTCTTAATTAAGTCTCAATTAAATTTTGCATTTTGAGTTTTGAGATTTGATCTTATTAATATGTTTGTCACCATTATCAACGACTGCCATGACGACAATGTCATGAGCCGCCAAGCGACGCGGGCTACTTCATTTTTCAACTGTCCGGTCAGTACAATTGGTATCGGTTCTTTCAAAGATATCGAGGCCTCGGGCAACATTGTTGATGCGATTGACGCATCAGACCTGCATGAAGGAATAATTTTAGTCAATAGTGCACCCCGCCATGGTCGGGGTAAAAAATGGCCTAACGGCACCCCGTTTGCTTACTTTACCTATAAAAAAATATTGGTTGTCTCAACAGTCGACGGTCTCACCTTGTCTTTAGCCAAAAAATTAGGACTAATTGATAAGCTCTATCTGACCGACATACCAACAGTGATTGACACTATGATCGTTAAAAACAAATTTGCAAACTCGTATCGCGAATTGGTGATTGAATCCCAGTTTAGAAGCTTTGACTATGTGCCCCGCCTTGCCAAATGGCTTATGGAAGGTGAAGAAATCCCTTCGATTGAATACCCGATTGAACAGATTGAAGACACACCCATGGCCGTGTGGTGGGTAGACAACTTTGGCAACTGCAAAACTACCATGCTTGCTTCCGACATCGATCATAAACCAGGTAAAGAAATCCAGACCAAGTTTGGAAAAATCAGATGTTACGATCATTTGAAAGATGTACCAAACCAAGAAGCGGCTTTGGTGATTGGCAGTTCCGGCCTAAAACACAACCGGTTTATCGAGTTTGTGGTGCAAGGAAAAAGCGCTGCTGAAATTTATCATCTTACTTCAGGCTCGACATTATTTTAACAAAATACACTATAATAATTACTTCGCTTTGAGTTAAAAACAGCTTCATTTTATGATATAATTTCCTATGACGAACGACACAAAAAAAGATAAATATGACTCAGAATCGATTGTGGTTCTGGAAGGCCTAGAACCTGTTAGAAAACGCCCGGGGATGTATATTGGTAGCACTTCACAAAGTGGAATAAACGAATGCCTTCGCGAAATAGTTGACAACTCGGTTGATGAAGCTCTGGCCGGTTTTGCCAATAATATTCTCACGGTGATTGAAGAAAATGGATATTTTTCCGTATACGACGACGGACGCGGAATTCCGGTGGACATCAATCTCAAATATAAAATCTCCGCCTTGGAGCTTGTTATGACCCGGCTGCATGCCGGCGGCAAGTTTGAGCAGGGCGCCTACAAAATCTCCGGTGGTTTGCATGGAGTAGGCGCTTCAGTAGTCAACGCCTTATCCGAACACCTAATAGTTGAGGTAAAAAGAGAAGGTAAAATATTTCGTCAAGAATACAAACGCGGAGTACCAATGTATCCGGCCAAACAAATCAAAACTCCTCTTTTAAAAAATCCTTTTTTAACCGGAACCGCTACTTCTTTCTTACCAGACAGCCAAGTATTTAAAGAAACTATTGAAGTCAATTATCCGGCACTTAAAAAACTACTCAAAGAACGAGCTTATCTTCATTCTTCACTTTATGTCAAAATGGATAATCATAAGACTAAAGTCAAAACCGGCTATTTTTTTGACGGTGGCATTATCTCACTAATCCGCGACATAAATCGTGGGAAAAAAACATTCCATGACCCGATATATATTCATAAACAAGTTGAAGATAAAGAAGTAGAAGTGGTGATTCAGTACAACGACTCCCTCTCAGAAAACATTTATTCTTATGTCAATACAATAAACACCCATGAAGGAGGCACTCATCTGACTGGTTTTCGGATTGCTCTTACCAAATCAATCAACAACTACGCCAAAAAAATTCTCTCGGAAAAAGACCTGAAAGAATCATTAAGCGGTGATGATACAAAAGAAGGACTGGCAGCAATTATTTACATCAAAATGCCGGCGACCAATTTGCAGTTTGAGGGTCAGACAAAAGGCAAACTGGGCAACTCTGAAGTGCAACCGATTGTGCAGCAGACAGTCGGGGAGTTTTTGGATGTTTTTTTTGAAGAAAATCCTAAAGTGGGCCGTGAGATCCTCGGTAAAATTATTTTAGCTCAAAAAGCGCGATTGGCAGCTAAAGCGGCAAAAGAAGCCGTATTAAGAAAAGGGGCATTGGAAGGCGCAACTTTACCAGGAAAACTGGCCGATTGCCAGGAAAAAGACCCGGCACTATCTGAACTTTATTTGGTTGAGGGCGACTCAGCCGGCGGTTCGGCCAAACAAGGCCGAGATCGGGCATTTCAGGCGATCTTGCCTTTAAGGGGAAAGATCCTTAATACGGAAAAAGCTTATCTGGACAAGGTACTGGCTTTTAGAGAAATCAAAGACATGATCATTGCTCTGGGGGCGGGAATCGGGGAAAGCGTTGATTATAGCAAGCTTAGATATCATAAAGTTATCATTATGACCGATGCCGATGTCGATGGCGCCCACATCATGACTTTGATTCTGACCTTTTTCTTTCGCCATTTACCGCAGATAATCCAACTGGGTCACATATACATCGCCCAGCCGCCTTTGTATAAAATCAGCTTTGGGCGCCAGTTTTTTTACGCCTATTCTGAAGGCGAAAGAATAGAAGTTGTTGCCAGCCAGGCCAAAAAAACCAGCCAAACGCCGATGATCCAGCGGTATAAGGGTTTGGGAGAGATGAATCCCGACCAACTCTGGGAGACCACCATGAATCCGCAAAACCGTCTATTAAAACAAGTGACAATTAGCGATGCCCAGGAAGCCGACTATACCTTTACCATGCTAATGGGCGAAGAAGTACCGCCAAGAAAAAAGTTTATCATTACCCATGCTAAAATGGCCAATCTGGATATCTAACGTTTAACCTGAAACGTGTAATATTGATTAAGTTACATGTTGCATGTTACACGTTAATTAATTTTATGGATATTTCCAAACTTACGTCCGGGAAAAATCCACCGGAAGAGGTCAATGTATTTATTGAAATCCAAGAGGGATCTTTGGTGAAATATGAACTGGATAAAGAAAGCGGGTTTGTGGTGGCGGATCGGTTTCATTACACCGCTATGCCTTATCCTTTCAGTTACGGCTTTATACCGCAAACCCACGCCGAGGATGGCGATCCTGTTGATGTGATGGTGGTGTCTTCACAGCCGGTGGCTATGGGTGCGGTCATTGCTGTTCGGGTGATTGGCATGCTTGAGATGGAAGATGAGGCTGGCGTTGATACCAAAATCATTGCCGTTCCTACCAAAAAAGTTGACCCGTTTTACAACCATATCGAGGACATCATGGATCTGGATGAGCCGACCCGGAAAAAAATCAAACATTTTTTTGATCACTATAAAGAACTGGAACCAAATAAATGGGTTAAGACCAAAAATTTCTTAAGCCGTGAAAAAGCTTATCAGTCTATTAAAAAATCACTTTAGGCTTTAATTAAAAATTCTTTATTTTTTAAGGTAAAAAATTAAGCTTGTATCGTGATAAAAAAAGAATATGGTAAAAAATGTCAAACATGAAGTAGAGATAGCAGAAATTACTCGCGAAATGAAAAGAGCCTATCTTGATTACGCAATGTCGGTTATTGTATCTCGCGCATTGCCTGACGTTCGTGACGGTTTAAAACCGGTGCATCGGCGAATACTTTACGCCATGTATAAGATGGGGCTTACATATAGTGCCCGTTTTTCTAAGTCAGCCAAAGTAGTAGGCGAAGTACTGGGAAAATATCATCCGCACGGAGATGCGCCGGTTTATGAGGCGATGGTACGCCTGGCCCAGGATTTTTCCATGCGCTATCCGCTTATCAAAGGCCAGGGCAACTTTGGCTCAATTGACGGCGATCCGCCAGCGGCCATGCGTTACACTGAGGTCAAACTGGCCAAAATTGCTGAAGAAATACTTACTGATATTGAAAAACAGACCGTCCCTTGGGTAGACAACTTTGACGGTACTTTGCAAGAACCGATATACCTGCCGGCCAAATTACCAAATTTGCTTTTGATGGGCGCTGAGGGCATTGCCGTTGGTATGGCCACCAAAATACCTCCCCATAACCTGACTGAGATCATCGACGCTTTAGTCTTCATGATTAATGCAGCCAAACTTTCCTCACCAAAAACCAATGCTACTTCACTACCCATCAATCTTACAACCGCCCAAACTGACGAAAAAGCAGTTATTCCGGTTACCAACGAAATTTCCCATCCCACCGATCATCTGGTGCTTTTTGACGTAACTGTAGAAAAATTATTGGAGTATATTAAAGGTCCGGATTTTCCAACAGCCGGTATCATTTACGGTGCAAAGGATATTGCTGAAGCCTATGCTACCGGCCGCGGTAAGATACTCATCCGGGGCCTAGTTGAGGATGAGGAATTAGACCACGGTAAAACAGCTATCATTGTCAAACAGTTGCCATATCAAGTGAATAAAGCCCATCTGGTGGAAAAAATTGCTCATTTAGTAGTCAATAAAAAAATTGTGGGAATCTCTGATCTTCGTGATGAATCTGATCGGGATGGAATTCGGATCGTGATCGAACTCAAACGCGACGCTTCCTACAAAAAAGTATTAAATAATCTTTTCAAATTCACCGAGCTTCAGACCACTTTCCCGGTCAATGTTGTGGCGCTAGTTGACGGAGTGCCGCAAACGCTATCGGTCAAACAGATTCTTGAATATTACCTGCGGCACCGGATGGATATTGTTAAAAAACGTTCGGAATATGAACTAGCCCAAGCCAAATATCGCGCCCATATTTTGCAAGGTTATCTGATTGCTCTTGATCACATTGATGAGGTCATTCAGATTATCCGTAAATCCAAAGACGAACCAACCGCTAAAAAAAGCTTGATGCAAAAATTTGGCTTATCCGACCTTCAAGCTCAAGCGATTCTTGACATGCAGCTGAAACGGCTGACTGGTCTTGAAAGAGCAAAAATTGAAGATGAGTTGAAGATGCTTAAGGAGCTAATTGCCTACCTGGAGGCTCTACTTAAAGACGCTTTCAAAATGCTCAAAGTGATTAAGGACGAACTTTTATACTTAAAAGAAAAATACGGCGATGAGAGAAAAACAAAGGTCATCAAAACCAAACCCGGGGAAATCAGTGATGAACAGCTTATAGAAAACAAGGAAGTGATCGTTACGTTGACTAAAGAGGGTTACATCAAACAGATTCCCCGCGAGACATTTAAAGTGCAGCACCGTGGCGGCAAGGGAGTTAATGGAATGGAGACCAAGGACAGCGACGACATTTACTATATCACCAGCGTCATGACCCACGATTACATGCTGTATTTCAGCAATATGGGGCGGGTGTTTCAGACGCGCGTCTGGGATATTCCCCAAGGCTCACGGGTTTCCAAAGGTAAAGCTATCGTCAACTTGCTGACCCTTCGGCCGGATGAAAAAATCACCTCCATTCTTAATTACGCTGGTACACAGACTGATCAGATTGACAAACTTTGTATACTGATGGTCACCAAACATGGTACCGTCAAAAAAACGCTTTTTAAGGAATATGCCAATATCCGCAGTAACGGTCTTATCGCAATTAAGCTTGGAAAAGGGGACGAACTTCTTTGGGTAAAAATGACCAATACCCAGATGAACGTCATGCTTATCACCCGACAGGGAAAAGCCATTCTTTTTAAGGAAAGTGAAGTTAGGACAACTGGCCGATCGTCAATTGGTGTACGGGGGGTGGAGTTAGTGGCTGGAGACGAGGTAGTGGCTGCTGATATTTTTCAAAACGCTGATTTGAAAAAAGATATCCTGGTTATCGGTGAAAAAGGAGTTGGCAAACGCACTAACCTGGCCAATTTCCGCGGCCAGCACCGCGGCGGAAAAGGTATCAAAGTAGCACCGGTTGAAGGCAAACTGGGCAAAATCGCTTTTGTTCAGCTAATTAACCCGAAAGACTCAACGGTGATCATCACCAGTATTTCAGGACAGGTCGTTAAAATCAATCTGGCCGATATTCCGACTTATTCACGCCAGGCTAAAGGGGTTTACCTCATGCGCTTCTCAAACGCCAATGACAAAGTGGCTAGCGCAACATTTATTTAATCCCATTCCATGCTGATACCGTGCAAAGAGATTGCGATGATGATCACTCAAGCTTTAAAAAGCGAGGCGTTCCTGCTTAAAAAAAAAGGTAAAAAATTACAGTTGGTGACTTTTCTAATCGGCCAATCTTCCCAACAGTTGTCATTTGTAAAAATAAAAAAACGGGTTGGTCAAAACCTAGGAATCGGCTTTTCTCTACGACTCTTTCAACATATTCCCCCTTTTGAAAATTTCCTCGATTTATTGCGACAAACAGTGGCTGATCCGGAAGTCAGCGGAGTAATAATCCAGCATCCGCTGCCAAAAAATTACGATTTTGATGATATGTATGCCGCCATTCCTAGTCACAAGGAAATCGAGGGTCATACTGACAATTCACCTTTTGTTTTTCCTTTGAGCTTAGCGGTATTAACCGGTTTGAAATACGTTTACGGCAGCCAAAAAATCAATGACTCGTTACTTGTCAATTTACCAAAAGATAATCAGTTTTTTAGACAGACCCTAAAAAATAAAAAACTAGTGCTCGCCGGGCGCGGCCCAACCGGAGGTAAGCCAATTGGCCGCGCCCTCCAAAAAATCGGTCTTAACTTTACGGTCGTTCACTCGCAAACTACCAACCCAAAGACAATTTACCAGCAGGCGGATGTAATTATTACCGCCACTGGTAAAAAAATAATTACCCCATCGATTATAAAAAAAGAGGTTGTGCTCCTGAATGTTGGTTTAAGAAGAGAAAGCAATGTTTTAAAGGGGGATTATGACGAACCGAAAATTGCCAAAACCGCCTCATATTACACAGCCACTCCCGGAGGATTGGGACCAATTGACGTGCTGTACCTTTATAAAAATCTGATTGATGCTGCTAAAATGCACTAAACCCATGTCCAAACCCCACCTCTACATCATCACCGGCCAGACCGCAAGCGGCAAAACTCAGCTAGCACAAGAGTATGCGGAAAAACTAAACGGCGAGCTTGTGAACTGTGATTCGCGCCAGATTTATAAATATCTGGATATTGTAACCGGGAAAGACATCACCAATCAGAAGTTCCATGCGGTAAAAAAGCTTAATAATTTTTCTATTGGCTATTACCTTTTACAACAATCTAAAATCTGGCTTTACGACATTGTTGATCCACAAGTTCATTTTTCATCTTACGATTATCAGACGTGTGCTCTTGACGTGATAAGTGATATTTTAAAAAGGGGGAAAACTCCGATTATCGTGGGCGGAACTTATTTTTATTTAAAACACCTCTTGTATGAGATTCCATCAGAAAGTATTCCGCCCGACTGGAAAAAGCGCCAAGCCCTTGAGTCAAAAACAGTCCAGGAACTGCAAAATACACTTTTCGGATTAAACAAAACACTGATGAATAAGTTAAATGAAAGCGACAGGCAAAATAAACGCCGTTTAATCCGTAAAATAGAGATTACCTTGAATACAAACTCCGCTTATCGTAACAGTCTAAAAACTACTTTACCTAAATTAAACCGCCTGTTAAAAATCCCTGATCTGAAAATTAATTTCTTAGGTCTGCAGATCCTTTCTAAAGAAGAACTGGTTCAAAGAATCAGTCAAAGAGTACGCGACAGAATTGATAAGGGCGCTATGGCAGAAGTGGAAAAGTTAACGGCAATGGGTTATCAAGATAACGCGCCCGGACTGCAGACTATTGGCTGTAGGCAGATTAGACAGTTTCAGCAAGGTCTAATCAACAAAAAACAGTTGATGGAGCAATGGATCACTAAAGAAACCCAATACGCTAAAAGACAGCTGACTTTTATGAAAAAAGATCCGACAATTCACTGGCAGGGTATGACTTGAAAAAAATATTACAACGTGAAATAATTAAAAAAGTCACTCATTATTATGGCTGAATCTAATAATTTTACTCCACTTAAGGGGCAAGATTCCCCAACTATCTATGTGTCTAAAAATGCCAACTTCCAGACTGTTTCCTCAGATAGCAGATCTAATCTGATAACCACCATTCTTTTAGTCGTCGCCGTGATCTGTTTGATCTTTAGTATTTCCTACTCAATGATCAACAGCCAGATTACCAAAAACTCCAAAGCTTCAACTATACAACCCCAACCGACTTTGCGGGTTATTAAAATCGAAAGTCCGCTTATTGCCGCTATAAGCGAATATCCAAAAAGTTATAACGGTCAGATTATTCCAGAGGAATTATATCTTGAGATCAAGAATCACTATCTGGTCAACACCAAGGCGAGAAAAAATTATGTCATCGACAAAATCGGCCGCTATTACATTTATCAGGATGTTTTGACAGAAAATAGTTTGTATTTTGTTGAGTCAGAAGAAACCGGAGAATTTGCCCGGCTTCTGGCTGATGAAAAAACCATGGAAAAAATCATTATCGATAAACTGGTTACCCATGGAGATTTTATCGGAAAATATGTTAATTTAGACGAGATTATTAACGAAAAACTTAAGCTATTTAAATAATCATGTTAAACTCATTGACGATTACCAAAATATTACTGGCGGTGGTTTTGCTGGTGTTTGGCGGAGTGATTTCATACAACACCTACGATACGCAGAAAAAAATAACTATTAAAACTAAAGCCGAAGCGCCTACATGGAACCAGTGTAATGTCGGCAGTACCAATGTTCCCTGCGGAAGTTGTACAGTCGAAAGTGTCACCAATGGCAGTTTCCATTTTAGCTGCGAATTAAATTGTGGCGGTAATTCGGCAAACTGTCCAGGAGGCCCAGGCACCCAACAGATCACCGGTAAATGGTTCTGGTGCGGTAATGCCAATAATCCTGGTGACGCCAATAACAGCTGCGGTAATAATTACCCTGATTTTAAAAATGACGGCACTCTCGGTGGTGCACCTTGGACAATAAATCGCCAATCACTGATGGGTTTCGACGGCACTTTCGAAACTATAAACTGTGGACGTGTCCAGGTGGACGTGGTGATGGATGCCCAGGGCGTCAGCCATGCTGGACTGGTTTTTAGTACTAATCAAGATTGTACGACACCACCAACTTTGCCACCTTCTCCACCACCAACAGAACCACCACCGCCAACGATTACCCCAGCAGAGCCGCCGACAATTACACCAACCGGACCACCTCTGACCGATACACCTACTCCCACACCAACCAATACGCCAACACCCACTAATACTCCGACTCCGACCAAAACACCAACACCAACCAGAACTCCCACACCGACTAGGACTCCGACGCCTATTCCAACAGACACCCCAGTGCCAACGGAAACACCCTATCCCACTGCGTCACCAATCCCGACCGAACCGCCAGTTCCAACCGAACCCCCTGTTGGCGTCGCACCAACCGTAGTGAATACTCCAGTTCCAACCAACATCATCACCATGATTCCCAGCAATACTCCTACCCAGATCCCCACCAAAGCAGCGACTCCTAAACTGGAAATCAGCGGCCAGCCACCCGGAAGCCCCATGCCCTGGTTAATATTTACAATTCCGCTAACGCTTTTACTACTTGGATTATTGTTCTAAGGAAGATCAAGATTGATGAAACAGTTTACGAAAGGCATCTTTTGGGATTTCCACATGACCGATCATCTTCATTCGTTTTTTGCCTTCTTTTTGCTTTTCCAGCAGTTTTTTCTTTCGCCCCACGTCTCCGGTTCCAATCACCTTACCGCTTTTTATAAGCACATCTTTGCGAAAAGGCGCAATCCGTTCGGAGGCGATAATCTTCCCTTTATACTGAGCCTGAATCTTGACTTCATACTGCTGGCGGGGGATCACCCGGCGGATTTTTTTTACCAGGTCAAAGGCTTTTTCAAAAGCCCGCTCGTGCACTACAACCTCGGAAAACTCCTCCACCTCTTGATGGTTTAGTAAAACTGCTAGTTTGTCGGCCTTGACAGGCTGGTAACGGATAAACTCCCAGTCCAGAGAAGCATATCCCGAAGTCACGCTTTTTAACTTGTCAAAAAAATCGGAGATCATCTCGCTCATGGGCATTTCATAACTTAAAGAAATCTGATTTTTATTATCCATAGTGATAAACTTCGCCCGATATTTTTCGCAAAGATCAATGACTGCGCCTAAGTACTTATTTGGCGTAATGATAAACAGTTTGACAATCGGTTCAGAATAACTACCATTCTCTTGTTTATACTCCACTTTGGGTGGTGTCAGGACCAAATTTAGCGTATATTCCCGCTCCAAACGCTCACGAACCACATCCGCATGCAGTAAGCCTAAAAAACCCACCCGAAAACCAGCGCCAAACGCTTTGCTGTAAATGGGGGAGAACTCCAAAGCCGAGTCATTAAGGTAAAGTTTTTCCAGGGCTTTTTTTAAATTCAGATAATCGACCGTATCAGTGGGAAACATGGAAGCAAAAACCATTGGCTTGACCCTTTTATAACCAGCCAATGGCGGTAAGGAAAGAGAAGCCGCCTGAATGGTATCGCCAACCTGTACTTGATGGATATCTTTCAAATTGGTGACAATATATCCGATTTCACCAGCGGTAAGTGCGTCCTTTTGCTTTAAATCCGGCGTAAAAATCCCCACTTCTGAAGCTTCAAATTCCAGTTGATTGACAAACAATTTCACCTTTACTTTTCGCGATACCTGTCCGTGAAAAACACGGACAAAGGCAATCACACCTCGATGTGAGTCGTAGTAAGAATCAAAAATAAGTGACTGAAAAGAAGATGATCCTAGCTGGGAAGGTGAAGGTATTTTTCCAACTATCGTTTCCAGTAATTGAGAAACCCCTTGGCCGGTTTTGGCCGATACCTGAAAAATATCAGTTTCCGCTACTCCTAAAAAATCCATTAATTGTTGCTTTACACCGACAATATCGGCGTTTGGTAGATCAATTTTATTGATGACCGGTATGATGACTAAATTTTTTTCCAGGGCTTTGTAAGCATTGGAGATAGTTTGTGCCTGTATTCCTTGTGTCGCATCAACCAGAAGTATTACTCCTTCAACACTGGCTAAAGTCCGATCAACCTCATAGGAAAAATCCACATGCCCGGGAGTGTCGATTAAGTTAAGAGTTAACAGTTGAGAGTTAAGAATTGTGGCATTTTTACTGACAAATTTTTCATTATTATTTTTTAATTGATAATTCATCCTTACCGGCGCCAGTTTAATAGTGATCCCCCGCTCGCGAGAAACCGGATTACGATCCAGATATTGCTCCTCATGTTTGCCTACTTCCACGTTGCCTGTCAGCTCCAAAAAACGATCAGCCAGGGTGGATTTACCATGGTCAATATGAGCAATGATGGCAAAATTACGAATCTGGTGAATGCTGTCCATTTAGGAAATAGTAAGAACTTAGGAATTAAAATATTTTTAGTCGAGGTTAGCAAAACTATGCTTCTACCAACTGGACAGTTGACGTCCCGCCAGTCACGGCCCAGTAATCACCGTGGAGTACAATTAGTTTTGCGCCTTTTTGTAGTAAATTTTTACTTAGCAGAAAATCAACTACTTCCCTCACCGACTGTCGCGAGACCTCAGCGTCCGGCTGAACTTCCCTTGAAAAGGGGACCACGCCAAAATTAATTGTCATCATGTCGCGCACCTTTTTGTTGGGTGTAAATGCGTAAATGGGAGTTTTCGCCCGATAACGAGACAGTAGCTGCGCTGTTTTACCAGTCTGTGTAAATACCAAAAAGCCGGCAATTTTCTGATTTGAATGAACATGCTGTAAATACAAACCATAGGCCGTATCACAGATCATCGAAGGAATATCTTTGACCGAATGATCAAATGATCTAGTAAGATTCTCAGTTCTCAGAAGCTCGTTATAGCTTACAGTTCGGCGCATCGTTTCCACCGCCTGAAGCGGATACTTGCCCGAAGCTGACTCGGCCGAAAGCATAACACAGTCGGTCTCATCGTAAACGGCATTGGCCATATCAGAAACCTCAGCTCGCGTGGGTGTCGGATTATCGATCATTGACTGGAGCATCTGGGTGGCAGTGATAACCGGTTTACCTGCTGTTATACATTTTTTGATCATCATTTTCTGAAAATAAGGTACTTCCTCGACCGGTATCTCCACACCTAAATCGCCTCGGGCCACCATAATACCGTCTGCTACGCTGATAATCTCGTCAATATGATCCAACCCACTCTGGGTCTCAATTTTGGCAATATATTTTCCCTTTACTTTATATTTTTCTGCTTCCTTGTGAACAATGCGAATATCGCGAGCGTTGCGCACAAACGATAATGCAATAAAGTCAACGTCTTTTCTGGCTGCCAGCTCCAACCCCTGAAAATCACGATCAATTAAAACCGGAAAGGGGTAATCGGCTCCCGGGATGTTAAGCGATTTGTGATTTTTCAGTACTCCGGTGGTGTCTGATCTCAACTGAACTCCGTCTTTTTCTTTTTGAAAATAAAAAGTAAATGCTCCATCGTCAGCCAGCAGTTTTTGACCGGGTTTAAGATGATTGATTATGTCAGGATGAGTAATGGAGAGACCTTTTTTGCCGTTTTCAAAAGCCGATGCACCAAAAGCCAAGATTTCACCTTTTTCGATAATCAGTTGATCTTGGGGCATATTTATTCGCAAAGATGGACCTTGCAAATCAATAAGGGTTCCCACTACCACTCCCAAGCGATCAGCAATTTTTTTGACCCTTTCAATTCTTTCACTATGCCACTCAAGAGTATTATGTTTGAAGTTGTAACGGAAAATATTTACTCCAAGAAGAATCAGTTTCTCAATCATCTCCTCAGAATCAGATGATGGACCTAAGGTAACAACAATTTTGGTTAGCTTGTTCATATCTTATTATAGCTTATTTAAATGCCCATATCAAACCTCAACCTCTTGCCGATTATGGATAAAAAACATATATAATTGAGAGGATTTTCAAAATTTATTTATGCATACCAGCCGACCGACCGTCTCAGTGATCATTCCGACCCGAAAAATTAACCGTTATCTCCTTGAGGAAACCCTTCCCGCCCTTCAAAAACAGTCATTTAGACGTTTTGAGGTTATAATTCTACCCGATTTTATTTTAAACCGATATGACAGTCTGATTAAGATCTACCCTTGGTTAAAAATACTGACAATAAAAGATAAAAGTAAACCCGGTAGCAAACGTGACTTTGGTGCTGTAAATGCCAGTGGGCAATTCCTGGCGTTTATTGATGATGATGTTTTTCCAACATCAAACTGGCTAAAAAATGCAGTAAAGTTATTCAAAGAGAGGCCAACAATTGATTTGATCGGTGGACCGGGTATACTGCCTAAAAAAACCAACACCTGGGAAATTATTTTTGACGAAATCTTAAAAAGACCTTTGGGAAGCGGGGAATATAATTATCGCTTTACCAAAAAACCGGAGCGTTTGGTAGACGATTACCCGGCAATGAATCTGTTGATTCGGAAAAATACTTTTTTCAAACTTGGCGGGTTTCACACCCAATACTGGCCGGGAGAAGACAGCAAGCTAACTAATCGCGCAGCAAACCTGGCTAAAAAACTAGTACTTTACCATCCTGAGGTAACTGTCTATCATCACCGCCGGACATCTCTTCATTCACACCTCACCCAGCATAGTAATTACGGCCTAACCCGCGGGGCTTTTTTTGCCCAGGGAGACAAGAATTCTACTAAACTGATGTATCTTATTCCCGCATTTTTTACGCTTTATTTGGTCGGTTTAAGTGTCCTGTGGGGTATGTCGATGGTGTTTACACCGAACTTGACAATTCTTATCATCTGTCTGCTGCCTATCTTCCTCTATTTATTAGCCTGCCTTTATCTGGCAATACAAGTTTTTGTCAAACGCAAAAATCCAGTTGTTGCTGTCGCCGCTGTCTTTGTCCTTTTTTTAACCCATATCGTGTATGGCGTTAATTTTGTTCAAGGTTTTATCGGAGAACTGATCAAAAGGTAACCACGAGATCATTGCTTTAAATTTGCTTAAATCTATTACTTCTGGCATACTAGTTGTCACACAAAAAGAGAAAAAATCATTATTAACATGGATAAAAAAATGAAACCAACTGTGAAAATCGCCATTGGTTACCCGCCGATTCATTCCGAAAAAGGAGCCCCTCTTCTTTCCCAGAATCGTCAATTTCAATATTTTAATTCTCCAACCTATATTTATCCAATGGTGCCAGCTTATGCCGCTTCCAATCTGCAAGCAAACGGCTATCGTGTTTTTTGGCTTGATGGTATTGCCGAAAGAAAAACACAAAAGCAGTGGCTTGCGGATTTACTTACCATAAAACCAGATTTTCTGATGGTAGAGACAAAAGCTCCGGTTGTTAAGGCGCATTGGGAGCAGATAAAAGAAATCAAAAAATTACTGCCCAAAACCAGTCTAATCTGGGTAGGCGACCATATCAGTTATCTGCCGCTTGAGATCTTTGAGAACAGTCCTGTTGATTTTGCCATAACCGGAGGCGATTATGACTTTGTGATAGTTAACCTCTTAAATCATATTTATCAAAAAGATAATTTAGAGGGCGGTGTCTATTGGCGGAAGAATAACCGGCAGATTACCGCTAGACCAAAACTGGTAAACCAATTGGCAAACGGTGAAAAAATATTTAGCTCCGGAGCCGCCTCTTTACGACACGATTTAAACTCTTTGCCGTTTGTTGACCGCGATCTGACGCGCTGGAAACTTTATGCCTATGAAAACGGAAACTATAAATATACCCCAGGAACTTACATGTACAGCGGCCGCGACTGCTGGTGGAACCGCTGTACATTTTGTGTTTGGGATCATACCTTAAACCCAGTTGGCTCCTATCGCAGTTTTACTCCAGAGCGTTTGTTTGCGGAAGTAAAATATGTGGTTGACAACTATGGCGTTAAAGAGATTTTTGATGATGCCGGTACCATGTTTGTTGGTAATAAATTAAAAAGATTTTGTGAGCTTTTAATTGAAAGCGGTTATAATAAAAAAGTAAAATATGGCTGTAATATGCGCTTTAACGCTATTCCTTCCCAAGAACTTTATGATCTGATGGGACGGGCTGGCTTTCGGTTTATTTTATACGGCATGGAGTCGGGGAATCAAAAAACGCTCGATAAACTTGATAAAGGAACCAAGGAAAAAGATGCGCTGATTGGACCGGCAATGGCCAAAAAAGCGGGTTTGGAGCCTCACGTGACTATCATGCTTGGTTACCCGTGGGAAACGTATAAAGACGCTAAAAAGACGATTTCAACCGCAAAAAAAGCTTTTCAAAAAGGTTATTATGAAACCATGCAGGCCACGATCATTATGCCTTATCCGGGCACGCCTCTATACCGCGAAGCCAAAGAAAAGGGCTGGTTGTTGACTCAAGACTATAATCGATTTGATATGCGCGAACCGGTGATGAAAATTCCTTTTAGTCGGAAAAAGTTATTGGAACTGGAACAAGAGTTATATTTGACCTTTATGACGCCGCAATATATTTTGCGAAAACTACTATCAATTCGCTCTTTGAAAGATTTTACCTACCTCTTTTACATGGCTAAAAAGTTACTTGGTCATCTGCTGGACTTTAATCCCGCCCAAACTAAAGTATATGATTGATTACCGATAATTTTGTAGCCTATTGATTAGGTATGGATATAAGGGCTTGACGAATCTCTTGATTAGTCGGATCAATCTCCAAAGTTTTCAAAAAATATTTTTTAGCAAGATCGAATTTTTTTTCCTCAAGATAAAGATAGCCAAGACCGGCCGCTAACTGAGAATTGTCGGGAAAAAGACTTGTTGCTTTTTTTAAAGTAGCTTCAGCGCTGACAAATTCCTTTTTCTGGTAGTATAAATAGGCAATCGCTTGGTAAGATTGCCATATATTGGGATTATTATGAAGCGCTTTTTGATATAAGACCATTGCCTCTTTTAGCTTTCCCATTTTGACGTAAGTGTTGCCTAAATTATGATAGGCGTCGGCGTATTTTGGATTTAGCTTTATTGCGGTTTGAAACTCTTCTGCTGAGCGCTGTAAATCACCTTGTCGCCCATAGACATCGCCCATATTATTATGTGATTTCGGATCTGAAGGTGAAGTCTTGACAGTGGCCAACCACAGATTATCTTCTGTTTTCCAGTCATTGTTTCGAATGATTGTCCGTACCATAAAAGTAAAGATAACGATTACAAAAATAACTATTGATGCCGCTCTCAGTCGATACTTGTTGGTAATCTTTTCGATAAAATAACAAAACAGGAAGACAACGGCGATTGTTCCGGCATACACATATCGTTCCGCTACAATCCAAGCAATACCAAAAGGTGTTAAAGTTACCGCCAAAGAAAGCGGGAAAAAAAGCATCCAAAAAAAAGCCAATTTATCTTTCTTGATAAAGGCAAAAGTTATCAATAAATAGATCATCAATAACACCGCCATCACCATCAGTTGAGAAAAACCATACATTAGTTCTGAATGATAAAGAGTGAGATTAACCGGAAAAAATATTAATTGAAGATAGTTGGTGATGGCAACGGGGACAGTCAGAAATGGATTAAGTTGAGTATTAGTTACATAATGAAGCGTTTGGAAATTATGCAACCGGCTGCCAATACCGGCAAGATTGCCAATTCCCCAAATTACGCTAAGCACAAGATAGGGGATTAATTTTCGCCAGCTATTTTTGATATCGCCAAATAATAACTCAAATAGGCCGTAAAAAGGGCTTAATACTACCGTCATCGGCGAACTCATAAGAGAGGCGATATATGAGACGATTGATAGACTATATAGTTTAAAACTACGACGGGATAGGAGGAAGGAAACAAATGATAATAAAAAGAAAAAAGTATATTGCACGTAACCACCGCCAGAAATCCAGGTAATTGATTCAACAAGAACCGGATGAACTGCAAATATACAGGCAGTAAAAAGAGCCAAACGCCGATTGGAAAGTAGGCAAAAAAGGAAATAAACTAACACAGTTGATCCCAGATGGAAAAAAATATTAACTAACCGAAAATACGCCGGTGTTAGTCCAAATAAATGATAGATTACAAATAAAATAAATGGTCGTAACGGATAAAAAGGGGAAGAAAAAATGTTACTTAAATTTCCGATCTGCTTATTTTGCACAATGCCAAGAAGGTCATCGGAAAGAAAGACGTTATTTATCGAGTTAAAATAGGTGACAAAAACCAGTACGGCAAGTAAAAAAATTGATGAAATAGTAAAACTATCACGCAACCGTTTTCCCAATTCTAAATTTTGGGGAAATGTGAATTTATGACTAATCTCTGGTGGTTTAATTTGAGCAGCAAACTGATCGTATTTTTCTTTCCGCCAAATTCGCTTCAGATAAGATAAAATTTCCGCTTGGGAAAGCTGGATTGTGGCGGATATTTCCTCAAGAGTAAGGCGCTTAATATTTTTTTGAATGTGCTTTTTTTGGAAGTGAGTAAGAGACATGCAAAATTTCGGTGATTATTAAACTGTCGCTTTTGTATTATGATATCATGTTTGTGTTTTAATTTATGGGTCTACTCTCGCTATGTCGCCAATAAAAATTGCGTATGTTTCCTCAATGCTTCCGGGAGGTCACTATTCACAAAGTCTGTGCCGGGCACTTGCACAGCAACCCATTAATTTATTGGTTTATACTGATCGCCAGTTAGCCAACCTGAAGATTAAAGACTGCGGTCAAGTAAAGGCTGTCTGGACAAAAGATCTTCGCTATATTTTCCAAATCACTTGGCAAATTATTAAAGATCAGCCCGATATCGTGCACGTGCAACACGAATTCAATATGTACGGAGGACTGATTACCGCAATTTTTTTTCCTTTGTTGCTGCTAATTCTAAAAGTATTGCGGATAAGAACCGTTATCACCATCCACGCAGTTCCAGATCGCAAATTAATTGATGATCAATTTCTAAAAATGTTTTTTAGTAAACCACCAATTGTAATGAGGCCAGCTTTTATCCGCGTGGGTTTGGATTTTCTATACAGACTAATCGGCTTATTTTCCCACCAACTCGTCGTCCACAATCGCCGGATGAAACTGCAGTTAGTAAACCAGTACCACCTTTCATCCGCAAAAATCAATGTCGTCCCACCTTTAATCGAGATGCACCGATTCGTGCCAACAGTTAAGGAAAAATTCTTTTTATTTTTCGGTTATATTGTCGGCCGCAAAGGTTTAGAAATACTCATTGATGCCTTTGCTCACTTTTGGCGGCGACATCTTGATTACCGGTTGATTTTGGCCGGTGGCACTATTGCAGGTCAAAAACAAACTAAGCAGGAAATTGTAAAATTTATAAAAAGAAAAGGGCTAACCAAGGCAATAAGCCTGATTGGTTTTATCGAAGAAAAAGACTTCGCTCAATATTTTTTACCCTCCCAGGCAGTGTTATTGCCAGCTATTCTTTCCGTTTCTTCAAGCGGTCCGCTTACCCACGCTTGGTCTTTTCATAAATGCGTGTTGGCTTCAAATATCGGGAATTATTCTTGTGATATTGACAATGGTGTTAATGGCATTCTTGTGGATAATAATGCGTGGCAGGGAATTTTAGAAAAAATAGTTTATGACAACCGCTTGGTAGAAAAAATTGAACAAGGAGCAAGAACAACCGCCAAAAAACGCCACCCTCAACAGATCGGTGCCCTGTATTACCATCTTTATCAACAACTGCTAAATGAGACCTGAGTTTTCAATTATTATCGTCAACTGCAACGGTTTTACTTTCCTGAAAGGCTGCCTTCGCTCAATTTCCCAAGTGACCGACTGCGCCAAGGAGGTCATTGTCGTTGATAACGGTTCAACCGATGAGAGCATTACCAAAACTTGCCAACTTTTCCCAGAGGTAATGTTGATTCAACTGATGCGTAATTTTGGCCCAGCTTATGCCAGAAATGCCGGTTTGGCAAAAGCTAAAGGCAAGTTGATTGTTTTTTTAGACAATGACACCAAGCTCGACCGCCACTGCCTAAAATGCGCCCGCGACGCTTTTGCTCGTGATCCCAAACTGGGAATTATACAGTGTAAATTAGTTTTGATGAATGATCCAAAGTCGTTAGACAGTACCGGCGAATATCTGGGGCAAAACGGCTTTCTGGTGCACCGCACGGAAATGGGCGATCGAGACTGCGACAGCCGGGGAGTAAATGAGATAATCTTTTCTGCCAAGTCGGCAGGTATGATAGTACGCCGTGATGTAATAAGGCAAGCGGGCGGCTTTGACAACGATTATTTTATCTATCTTGAGGAAACTGATCTGGCTTGGCGAGTTTGGCTACAGGGATTCACGGTCAAATATTTTGCCGCCTGTATTGTCCTTCATCAAGCCGGAACAAGCTCCCTCATTCTGTCTCCTGATACTCATAATTATCACGCCAAATTTCATGGAACAAAAAATTATCTACTGACCCTGCTTAAAAACCTACAAGCCATAAACTTAATTAAAATCGTACCCGTACACCTGACGCTTTGGATCGGGCTGGCCTACTTTGCTTTATTTAGGCGGCAGTGGCAGACGTTTTACTGGATTCATAAAGCCGTTTTTTGGAATATCCGCCATATTGGGCAGACCTGGGAAAAACGGAGGATTATTCAAAAACAACGGAGAATTTGTGACTCAGATCTGTTTCCCATTATTATGAAAAAACAACCTTTTTGGTATTATCTTAATAAAATTCGTAGTAAACCGCCGGTGGGTTTAACAGAAGGATTTTTTAGAAACCAATAATATGCAAGCGATTATTTTTATACCAACTTTAAATCGGTTTACTCCATTAATAAACTGTCTTGACAGCCTCGATAAACAATCGTACCGGGATTTTTGGGTATTGATGATAGCGCCAGCAATAGACCAAAAAATCAGCAACCGGTTAAAAAACTATACTTTCCATATCAGATATATCAAGCAAGGTAAAACCGGTCTGGTGGAGGCGGCCAATCAAGCGCTTACCCTGGCCGGTGACTCAGATATCTTTATTCGCATTGACGATGATGTGGTCGTTGACAAAGACTGGCTTACTAATATGGTTAAAAGTTTTGATAAAAATCAAAAAGTGGGGGGAGTGACCGGACCGACTCTGATGACTAAAAAGGGGATTGAGTCGCGGGATGTACTGTCGTTTATCAAACGATTTTATGAGGATAAAAGCTTTCTTTGGCAGATTGTCGGTAAAATATATTTGAAGTTAATCTACAACAACAATCCCTATGCCATTGGCAGATTTTTCCCAAGCGGTGCTTTTTCATTAGGTTCCAATTATGCAAAGTCAACAAAACTCCCAAAACCAGTTGAAGTTGACAACTTGGAAGCGTGCAACTTCTCCTGTCGCACTAAACTATTGCGGCAGCTTGGCGGCTTTGACCCGATCTTTAACCGAGGGTTGGGAGAGTATCATGAAGCTGATATTGCCTGTAAATTGCGTAGACTAGGTTATAAACTGATTTTTAATCCAAAAGCTCTTGTCTGGCATAAAGTGGAAACTACCAAAAACAACGGATCAAGGCCGGATGCTTTCTACCGGATTTTCAATTTTATTGTTTTTTACCGTCGCCACTTAAAAAAAGGTCGTGGGGCATACCTTCAATTTATTCTTAATGTAATAATGCAAAATTGTTACTATGCTTATACTTTCCTAAAAACTGGCAAATTATCTTTATTAGGTGCGCTACCTGGGACAGTATATGGATTTTTAGCTAAAATAACATGAAAAAACCAACGATCTCAATCTGCATCCCCACCTACAATCGGGCTGATTATTTAGATCAGACATTGCAAAGCGTTATAAAACAGACAGTTAAACCTTTTGAGGTCTTAGTAATCGATAATGCCTCAACGGATAATACGCCAGACATTATAAAAAAATACCGGAAATTCGGAATCAGCTTTATTCAAAACAGTAAAAATCTGGGAATGATTGGCAACCTTAATAAATGTCTACTGCTGGCAAAGGGCAAGTTTGTCAGTATTTTACCTAGCGATGATCTGATTTTACCTACTTGGTATGAACAATGGGAAAAAATCATTACCCAAAATAAAGCATCGGTCTATACCTGCTCGCTTGTAGTTGTTGACAGTAATGGCCAGTCGCTATTTGTTGGACGCACTTTCTCAAAAAACCATTTAATCCAACAGCCGACTGTAATGGAGAAATTTTACTGCCATTACTCACCTTTGTTGCCGCCGACAGCGGCGGTAGTTTATCGAAAAGATATTTTTCAAGATCTGGGCCATTTTGATCCCACACTTTCTACTGAGGCCGATGTGGAGATTTCGCTCAAAATAATGTCCAAATACGATATTTATTATCTGGATAAAATCCTGTTTGCCCACCGCTGGCACGAAACGCAGTCTTATGACCAAGTTGAGCAAAAAAAGACCGAGGAAAATGATCTGCGGCGTTTGGATAACTACTTCCATATTTTATCCGATTATTATCAAAAACATATCAAAGATCAACCCATTGACCGACTCTTTCTCACCAGCCATATTTCAATGACTTTAGGCAGTGTCAATCTGTATCTTTTTTTAGGAAAATATAAAAAGGTTTTTGGCACCTATAAAATCATCAACCACTATTTTCCAGGGGTTTGGTGGCACAACTTCGATTGGTTATTCTTTCTCAAAACCCAGCTACTATTTATAAAAAGAGCGTTATTTGGAAAAATATTAAACAAGAAAGATTTCAAAGAAATCAAATTGTTGACCTCTTTGTATTAAAGACTATAATAAAATTCATTCTATGAATTTAGTCATACCTTTGGCCGGGAAGGATCCGCATTTTGAGAAAGTATTTAAACCTTTTATAAAAATCGACGGTTCGTGCCTGATTGAACATGTGGTCAGACAACATGATTTAGATAAAATAAACCAACTGATTTTTATAGTTTTACGAGAACATGAAAAAAAATATCGGGTTTCGCAAAAACTTAAAGATATTTTTTCAACCAAGGCGACTGTCTGCGTACTTGACGAGCTCACCCGCGGTTCACCCTGTTCAATTATTGAAGCGGCCGGTGATCTGATTAATAACAAGGAAGACTTATTAATTGATCTGGGAGATGTGATAAGGGAACTATCCAGCCTTTACCGCAATATTAAAAATATAAAAAGGGGAGTGCGGGGAATAATTCCGGTTGACAAAAAGCTGCTTCGCGACCGCCGTTGGGGCTATATTTACTTAAATAAGAACGGTTACGCGCGGTATCTTCATGAAAAAACTCTTAAACCCCGATCGCAGCTGGCGACAACGGGACTGTATTACTTTAGCCATGGCTGCGATTTTATCTGGGCCGCCAAAAAAATGATCAAAAACTATCACTATATGTTCCGAAATAACTTTTTTACCGGCCCCTGTTATAATGAACTAATTAGAAATAAAAAAAAAGTAATTGTTTCCTACAATCCGATTAAATATCTGGTGCTTTATCCAAAAGATATCAAAACTTATATTAATAACATTGTGTAAAAATGCAGATTTTTGCTCATCGCGGACTGCTTCACCAATATCCGGAAAACAGTTATCCTGCTTTAATTAAGGCGCTGACTGCCGGTTATGCCATAGAGACTGATCTGCGTTTAACAAAAGATCATGACCTGGTTATAATTCATGACGATAACGCTAAAAGGTTAACCGGACAAGATCTAATCGTTAAAAACTTAACGCTTAGCCAATGCAAAAACTTACCTTATACCAACTCATCGGAAAATCTAATTTCCTTTCGCGCTCTGCTGAAGGGGTTGAAAAAATTCGGCTCAACTCAGTTTCACGCCATCCATCTTAAATCCGACTGTCAGACGGAAATTGGTTTACAGACTGTAGTGTCATACTGGCAGGAGTTTGATCTTTACGACCGCGCCTTTGTCTTTGATCTAACTCTTGCCTCAGCCCGCCGGCTTAAAAAACTTGACCGGAAAATCAAGATTGCTTTAATCGTCTCCGAATACCAATTTGAGCCAACCATTCACCTTTGGCAGGAAGTAAAAAGTTTGTCCGATTTTGACTTTGTTTGGGCTGCCGAATACCGATATTTTTATAGTAAAGATCTGATTTTGCAGATGAAAAATCAAAAAGAAAAAGTCTATGCGATGTCACCTGACGTCCACAAAGCGCTTGGCCATCCGCTCGCTTTTCATGGATATCAAAAAACTTGGGTCAATTTATTCAAGTGGGGGATAGATGGAATCTGCACCGATGAACCGGTAAAATTAAAAAAATATTATCCGATATGAAAATTATAATACCCATGGCCGGCCGCGGTTCTCGTTTTTCGCATATTAAATTACCCAAGCCATTAATCAAGGTTTTGGGGAAGCCGATGGTCCAGTGGTCAATTGAAAGCTTAAAAACCGCTTATCCGCCGGCTAAAAGCCACGATTTTATTTTTATCTGTTTGGAAGAACATGAAAAGCAATTCCAGATCAGTAAGACTTTGAAAAAATTAGCAGGAAACGACTGTACAATCAGATACTTAAAAACCACGACCGAAGGCCCTGTCTGTACGGTACTTTCCATAAAAGATCTGATTAACAACAACGAGGATATGATGACCTGTGATTGTGATCAATATTTTATCTGCCCAAATTTTTATTCTCACCGCAACCAAGCCAGAAAAAACAACTGGGGCGGCTTGATTCCCACCTATGACAGCGATTCGCCAAACTATTCTTATGTCCAGCTTGGCAAAAATGGCAACGCGATAAAAACCGCCGAAAAACAGGTGATTTCCCGAAATGCCGCTATTGGCATTTATTACTTCACTAAGGGCGAATATTTTGTCAGATATGCCCATGAAATGATCAAAAAAAATATCCGCTACAATAACGAGTTTTATATGACGCCTCTTTATAACCTGCTTATCCAATCTGGTAAAATTGTCCGCATTGTTCCGACTAAAAAATGGATGACTCTGGGAACACCAAGCGAAGCTGAAAAGTTTATCAAGAAAATGAGTAAGAAATAATTTTATGATAAACAGCCATGCTAAGTTTTCCAGAAAAACCTACCATCTAGTCAGAGATCAATTTCCGGTCATTCCCATTATTACCTATGTCAACGAATTAAAAAAAACGCTTAAGGGTTGTAATACCGTTCTTGACTTAGGGTGCGGAGTAACCTCACCTCTGCGTTTTCTCAATTTCGACTATGTTGTAGGTCTTGATCTACATAAACACGCCCTAAGTTTTGCCAAAAAAAACAAAACACATCATCGCTATATTTTATCTGATATCAGAAGCGTTGGCGATAAATTTCCCAGAAAATCATTTGCTGCTTGTTGCGCTTTTGATGTGATTGAACATCTTACCAAGGTGGAAGGGCTGAAGCTAATTAAAAATATGGAAAAAATCGCTATCAAAAAAGTCATCATTTTTACTCCCAATGGTTATATGCATCAGAAAGATAATAAAAATCCGCTTCAAAATCACCGTTCTGCCTGGACGGTTCAAGAGATGAAAAGACTGGGGTTCAAGGTGGTTGGCATTTTCGGACCGAAATTTTTACGTGGCAACCAGCATTATTTTAAAGGGAATAAATACATTTTAGGTATGATTTCTGAAATCATTCAATACTTGCATACCCGCAATCATCCGGAAACCGCGGCTGCAATTTTGTGCTTTAAGACTTTACCGCAGCCCACTAAAAAATAGCCAAATCCGCAAATTAAATCGATCATATACAGAACGTTGTTTTTAACAAATAATCGAAGAGCGATGATGGCAACGGTAATTTTTTGCCCCCCTGATAATTGTGACCTAATAACCGCATTTAACATAAAATACAGATCATAAAGATACAGTATCCAAAATTTACAATACCTTCTGATTCTCTGCCGGATCTGGACAGAAAATGGATCATTTTTTAGTATTTTATAACGACCTAATGTAATTCCTGAATCTCTTTTGTAAAGCAGGATTTTTTGGTTAAAGGCCACCTTGCCTAAAAGCAGTAAGCGCAAAATCGAAACGTGCTCGCCTATCCCATCTGGAATAGGCAATGGATAGATAAAGAAACCACCGGTTTTCTTTAATGCAGTAGTTTTTACCAGTCCGTAAGTAATCAATATGGCTTTGTCGATAAACTGTTCAATTGATTGCGGAATAGGTAAAATTTCGGGATAAGTAAACTTTGTTTTAATTTTTATCTGATCATTAAATAGCTTATAATTGGAAGTGGCCACAACAGTATCCGGATGTTTTTCCAAAAGCATAAGCAGCGCTTTAATAAAATTTTTATCCCATCTATCGTCATCTGTCGCCCACATAAAATATTTACCTTTAGCCTTTTTCAAAACGAAATTGAAATTGTTATACATACCGATATTGTTTTTTTGCCGGAAATAATGGATTCGGGCGTCTTTTTTGGCGTATCGTTGACAGATCTCAGCCGTCTGATCGCTAGAAGCATTATCGGAGACCAGTAGTTCAAAATTAGTGTAAGATTGAGAAAGCAAATTATTTAATGTTATGGCTAAAATTGCTCCACGGTTATATGTAGGTAACCCGATTGACACCAAAGGTTGAGTCTTATTCATATTGCTAATAAATTATAAAATACGCTTATACTTTATACACAGAATGATAAAACAATCATCCAAAATATTATCCAGCCATTTTCTCAGTCTAATTATTCCCGCTTACAAAAAAGAAAAACAGATTTTGGAAAACATCAAAGCCATAAAAAATGTTCTGGATAAAATCCGTTATGACTACGAAATCCTTGTGATTGTCGATGGGGATCTAGATGATACCTACAAAAAATTGAAAAACGCCCACCTGAAAAAAGTGGTCGGGGACTATCTGATGTTTCTTGACTGTGGGATGGAAATCGACCCCAACGGTATCTCGATGCTCTTGGAGCATATGGAATGGTATAAAGCCGATATTATTGTCGGTTCCAAACGTCATGCGGCCTCTCAAGTCAATTATTCTTTTTCAAGAAAATTATGAAGAAACAACTTATCAATCTTTCAAAGAATTCATTTGTGCAGGGTGGATTTTTTTTAACTGCGTCAAGTTTTACTGCCGGATTTCTCAACTATCTTTTCAATATTTTTGCTGCCCGGGCCCTTGGACCTGAAGGGTATGGGGAAATTGCTGCACTGTTTGCGTATACAGTTGTTCTTTCTATTCCCATGGGGACAATCACATCACTTCTTATTCAAAAAATCGGGAGTGCTGAAAATTCCAAAGAGTATGCTGTTGCAGTACATTCATGGATTGTGGAAAAAACAAAAAGATGGTGGTATCTCATTTTTGGTGTAGTAGTAGCGACACCCTTTATCCCATCTGTCACCAATCTGTCGCCGATCAGTGGATATATTCTACCGATTATAATGCTTGTTTCATTCGCATCTGCCTACTATACCGGAGCACTTCAGGGGCTACATATTTTTTTCTTGTTTGCAGTTATATCAATTGGCAGCGTGCTTCTTAAGCTTACTGGGGCGGTTCTTGCTTTGTATTGGTTTGGAGGACTAGAAATTATCTTAATATTTCTCGTTTTGTCTGGAATCATTAGTCTTTTGTTTAATCATCTAATATTTTTAAAATACGTACAAACAAAATCTAGTCCGATCATGATCAAAAATCATAAGATAAGAAAAATATTTAAGGATAGACAATTGTGGCTCACAACCGGAGTCACCGGAGCTTTGGCTCTTATGAATAATGTAGATATTATGTTTACTAAGAAATTCTTTGATGCAGAACAAGCGGGTTTATATAGCTCATGGGCGTTGTTTGCAAAGATTATTTTTTATGTTCTTGGTCCAATTTTGACAATAGCGTTTATTTTTTTCTCAAGTAAAAAATATGAGATAAAACACCGGATTGTTTTTATTATCATATTTACTTTTTTTGTTTTCATTGGTGCGGCAGCAATTTTAGGTTATGATGCTTTTGGAAGATTGATTGTTGATAGCCTTTTTGGGAAAGACTTTTGGGGCGTAATTCCCTACCTTAAATGGGCAGCCTATTTTGGTACGGGATACACCTTGATGACGTTTATGATGTATTTTTTTCTTGCCAAAAAAAGCAAACTTTCTTTACTTCCAGTAATCTTATTTCCGGTGTATTTGATCATTCTTTTAAATTTTTCTCGTGTAATTTCTGATGTTATGTATATCAGCACTTTCTATACTTATATTAATATAGCGGTCTTTCTTCTGATATTTTTCAAAAATCGGCTCTTGTTTATTATTCGTTAGACTTTAGATTTCTTGATAATATTTCTATTTAGAATCATATATAATCAAAAATCACCATGATTCCACAAACATCTCACTTTCTTAGTCTGATTATTCCTGCATATCAACAGGAAAAACTAATAATCAAAAATGTTCGTCATATCAAAAAAAGTCTCGATAATATCCGTTATGACTATGAAATCGTGGTAGTGATTGATGGGATAGTAGACAAGACGCTCGACTTACTCAAAAAAGCCAAGATTCCCAAAGTTAAAGTACTTGCCTATAATAAAAACCAAGGTAAGAGTTATGCCATTCGTCTGGGGATGTGGGAGGCGAAAGGGGATTATGTGATGTTTCTCGACTCTGGCATGGAAATCGATCCTAACGGCATCTCGATGCTTTTGGAGCATATGGAGTGGTATAACGCCGACATTATCGTTGGATCTAAACGACATCCTGCCTCGCAAGTAAATTATCCATTGATGAGAAAAGTATTAAGCTATGGTTACTATTACATAGTCAAATTTCTTTTTGGAATAAATGTTAAAGATACCCAAGCGGGAATCAAAATATATAAGAAAAAAGTGCTACAGCGGGTTCTACCTAGACTACTAGAAAAAAAATTCGCTGGCGATTTGGAAATTTTAGTAGTCGCACAACTTTTTGGATTCAAACGCATCTATGAAGCGCCTATTAAGCTCGATTATCACCTAAGCGGGCTTACCTCAGCTGCTACATGGATGTCCGTTTTAAACATTTTCATAGATACTTTAGCGATTTATTACCGAAAAAATACATTGCATTATTATGCCAGTAAACACAATAAAATAATTTATCCGAAAGACATCAAGGTATATGAGTGGACAATTTCTTCAATCAGGAAATGAAACTACCCAAAATTAGCGTGATTATTCCAGTCAGGGAAATTGAAACATATTCTATAAATGAAGGACTTCCTAGCTTTAATAAGCTAACATATCCAAATTTTGAGGTATTGATTCTGCCAAACAAATCAACAAATAATGATCAAAAACTGCTTAATAAATATTCGTGGCTACGGATTATTCCTACTGGCAATATTACCCGTCCTGCTCAAAAAAGAAATCTTGGCGCGCGACTGGCTAAAGGAGAGATATTATCCTTCATTGATGATGACGCGTATTCATCACCTCAATGGCTAAATAAAGCAGTTGAGTTATTTATCGAAAAAAAAGTAGAAGTAGTGTGCGGGCCTGGTGTTATTCCAGTTAAGACCAATCGGTGGGAACAGGTATTTGATCTTCTGCTCAGATCACCGATCGGATCTGGAGGATATACATACCGATTTACTCCACAAAAAGAGCGATACGTTGATGATTACCCATCAATGAATCTACTTATCAAAAAAAAATTGTTTCTTGATCTTGGAGGATTTAATAATGATTTCTGGCCCGGAGAAGATAGTAAGCTCTGTGAAGAACTTGTATACCGCAGGAAAGCGAAAATATTATATCATCCTGACGTTTTGATTTATCATCATCGAAGAGACAACTTGCGAGGCTTTCTCAAACAACATGAACAATATGGTTATCATCGGGGAGCTTTTTTTGCTCATGGGGACAAAAATTCCCGCCGCTTTTCATATCTCGTACCAACTATATTTGTGTTGTATCTGACCGTAATTACACTCTTAAATATCCTGAAGCCACCCATTTTTTTAGCAACATTTTTTTCCTTGTTAACAATCCCTCTTAAGATCTACTTAATTGGAGTTAGTATTCAAGGACTTATGTTTTTGGTCACAACTCAAAATATTGTGATGAGCATTCTTGCAATTGTGGTATTGGTGCTGACTCATATTATTTACGGATTGTTTTTTATTAAAGGATTTATCATTGGGTTGTACAAAAAAGACAAAATATATTAAAATATCTTTAGTAACATTTTTTAATATATATGATGAAAGACAACAGAGAAATCATAAAAAAAGACGATATTGAAATCATAATAATTCGTGATCTTTGTATAAGCGCTGCAACCTGCGTGGTCTATGCACCAAGCACCTTTGATCTTGATGCAGAAAACATCGCTATAATCAAAAATGGAGAATGGGACAAGCTTGAAAAAATTATTGCAGCTGCACAGTCTTGTCCTGTTGCTGCAATTGAGGTATCTGTCAAAGGTAAAAAAGTTTGGCCAAAGTAATGTACGAAGCGTATAACGCGTAACGCAAATCGTATACTATTAAATTATTGTTTTTTGTGTCATACTAGTATTATAGTAATCAAAAGTAACGAACACCGATGCAAAAATCTCATAAACCAACTTTGAAAGGAATTAAAACCAACACAAAAGGTGTCAAAATAAAATCACCGAAGGAGATCACTATAGTTGTTGGTTACGCACCGATTGAATCCAAAAAGGGTGTTGCGCTTCTTTCTCAAAATAGACAGTTTCAGTATTTCAACGCCAAAACATATATTTACCCCATGGTGCCGGCGTATGCCGCATCGAATTTAAAAAAGCATGAATACGATGTGTATTGGATGGATGGCATAGCAGAGGAGAAGACGTATGATCAATGGGTGGATGAACTATCTGCAACGAGCCCAGACTATCTGATGGTTGAGACAAAGTCTCCGATCGTAAAAACTCACTGGAAACAAATTAAGGATTTAAAGAAAAAACTTCCACACCTTAAACTTATCTGGGTAGGAGACCATATTAGTTATCTCCCCATGGAAATATTTGAAAACAGCCCTGTTGATTATGCCATAACCGGAGGAGATTATGATTTTGTTGTGGTAAATTTGCTCAATCACATTTACCAGGGCGAGGAACTCGAAGGCGGAATATATTGGAGAGAGAAAAATCATGACATTAACGTTCCCAAAGATGAGCGGAGAGAAAAGAAATTGGCCTCTGGAGAGATCATCTACAACTCCGGTCCAGCATCACTCAAACACAAATTAGACGATCTTCCTTTTGTAGACCGTGATCTGACGAAGTGGAAACTTTACGCTTACGATAACGGAAACTATAAATATACTCCAGGCACATACATGTATAGTGGTCGAGACTGCTGGTGGAATCGTTGTACATTTTGTGTCTGGGATCATACGATAAATCCCATTGGTAGTTATCGAAGCTTTTCTCCGGAACGTTTGTTTGCGGAAGTAAAACGTGTAGTAGACAATTATGGGATCAAAGAAATTTTTGACGACGCAGGAACGATGTTCATCGGTCCAAAACTCAAAAAATTTTGTAACCTTCTTATTGAAAGCGGATACAACAAAAAAGTAGTCTATGGATGCAATATGAGATTCAATGCCTTAAATCAAGAATATTATGACCTGATGGGCAAAGCAAACTTCCGATTTATTCTCTATGGAATGGAGTCCGGAAACCAAAAAACCCTGGATAAACTCGACAAAGGAACAAAAGAAGTGGATGCAATAAACGGGCCGAGAATGGCGAGCAAAGCAGGACTCGATCCACACATCACCATCATGCTCGGATATCCGTGGGAGACCTATGAAGAGGCAAGAAGAACAATTGACATTGCAAAATATGCATTTAAAAAAGGCTATTATGAGACCATGCAGGCGACGATCGTGATTCCGTACCCCGGAACTCCACTGTATAAGGAGTGCAAGGAAAAAGGCTGGCTCCTCACTGACGATTATAATGATTTTGATATGCGCCGTCCGGTGATGAAGATTCCGTTTGAGCACGAAAAACTTATGGAACTTGAACAGGATCTTTACTCAGTGTTTATGACACCCCAATACATCACCAGAAAAATTCTTGAGATACGAAGTTTCCATGACTTTAAGTATTTGTTTTATATGGGTTGGAAACTGATAGGACATTTGCTTGATTTCGATCCAAATCAAACTAAGGTAAATTATTTTTCTTTTGCATTCTTAAAAAATGCCTTCACAAAATTATCTAAAAACTTCTTCCAACCAAAAACTTCTGTTGATCGGGAGAAAGATGCGATCAAACTAGAGGAGAGTGCAATGAATTTATAATTCAACTTAGGGAAATCTGTCGGGATATTTTTCTCTCAAGGTAACCGCGTGAAGATCACGTTCGGAAATAATCATTTGGTCATGGGGAATTGGCCATGCAACATTTAGATCTTTATCAAATAAAGAAATTGCGATATCACCACTGGCATCCCGTTCAGAATATAACTGATCAAAAAGATATATATAATCAACATGACCTTTTAAAACACACATCGAATTTCCCAATCGCGGAGGAATATAGAGGGATCCATCAAGCGCTCTATCTCCTTGGCCTAAAATAAATATCTCGACATTCAAAAAAGTTGGCGATTCAGGCCGAACATCAGCTATCGCCGAAAAGCACTCACCGGATATCACTTGAACATACTTGCTCCAATTCTCAGCATGAAACCCACGAATCACATTCTGCCTTGAACGCGCGTGACTAATTTGTTTTACAGGAAAAGGTTTTTGAATCATTTCCTCAAGTTCAGGTATGTAGCCAAGTTCACTAAAAAATCCTCGGCTGTCTTTAATTGTTTTATGGGAACAAAATAATAGTCCATCAATCTTAGTTTTATATATATTTCTGGTAATCTTCAATTCGGGTTTTAATTCAAAAATCCCTATTGGATTATTCATATTTATATACGTATTTGCATTCTTATGATAACAAATTACCATTACGCCTTCAATAAGTTATTCTGTTTAAATAGCTAATTTTTAAGAAAAAATTACTAAATACTAGTATAATGTCTACATGTCGAGTTCACTACCTCGGATATCGGTGATTATAGCAACGTTTAATGCAGAACGTACGCTTGATCAATGTCTAAAGTCTTTAACAACCCAAGACTATCCTCAAAAGCTTTTACAGATTATCATTGTTGATGGTGGATCGAGTGATGCCACTCTTCAGATAGCATACAAATATCATACTGAAATTATTCATGTGCCCCAAGAAAAACAATCAGCTGAGTATAATAAAGGCTGTGGAGCACAATATGCAAAGGGGGAATATATCTTATTTATTGATTATGACAATATTCTTCCACATTCTGCATGGTTGTCAAAGATGATACAGCCCCATATACAGAATCCAAGTATCGTCGCAGTTGAACCACTAAGATATGCTTATCGGAAAGATCACTCTCTACTTGATCGGTATTTTGCGCTTTTTGGAGTGAATGACCCCGTCCCGTATTATCTTCATAAAGCTGATCGTTTATCTTATATGTACGACAAATATAATTTGTTGGGAAAAGCACAAGAAAAAAAAGATTATTTCATTGTCACATTTGATCCGAAAAATCCTACCAGAATTCCCACCCTTGGGGCTAATGGATTTCTGATAAAAAAGAAAATGTTTGATCTGGCAAAAAGCTCTCCTGAACAGTATTTTCATATCGACATCAATGTCGATCTAGTTAAGAAAGGATATAATTCGTACGTATTTATCAAAGATGAAATTATTCATCTAACAAATAATAAACTAATCAATTTTTTAAAAAGAAGAAAGTACTTTGTTGAACATTATTATATTAAAGAGTATCAAAACAGAAGATATAATGTATATATGGACGAAGATTTTTGGCCACTTGTTCTTTATATTGTATACTCTCTATCTCTTGTTAAACCCATCTGGGATAGTCTACGCGGATGGATAAAAGTTAGAGATATTGCCTGGTTTATTCACCCACTGATGTGTTTAGCATTTCTTTATATCTATAGCATAAGTATCGTAAAAAAATGGCTACAAATCAGATAATATTCATGATTGATCTGTTATCATAGACTACAATAACTTAATATAATTAATAATTTCATAAAAAGTATGCATCGATGTCGCATTTGTTCGTCTAGACTTAATAAAATAATTGATTATGGCGATATGCCGATCGCCAACGGATTTGTTAAAAATCCTAAAATTGAGGAATATACGTTCAATCTAGCTGCCTTTTTTTGTCCATCATGCTTGATGGTCCAAATTGGTGATACGGTTAAACCAGAAAAAATGTTTCATGACCATTATCAATTTATCTCATCTACATCATCAGCGATGGCTGAACATTTTAAGGAACAAGCAGAAGAGATCACTGATTCATTAAAAGACAAAGACGATCCGTTTGTAGTAGAGCTTGGATCCAATGATGGAATTATGCTCAAGCACATCGCCAAAGTAGGTATCCGTCACTTGGGGATTGAACCATCAGGAAATGTTGCTTCGATGTCAGAAAAGGTTGGCGTACTTGTGCTTCGCGAATTTTTCCATCAGAAAACGGCAGAAAAAATCCGGAAAAATCACGGTAGAGCAGATGTAATCTGCGGATCAAATGTCACCTGTCATATCGAATTTCTCAATTCGGTTGCTGAAGGAGTTCGGATACTATTAAAAGATGATGGCGTTTGGTTCTTTGAGGAACCCTATATCTTTGATATTGTACAAAAATCATCGTTTGATCAGATGTATGACGAACATATTTTTTACTTCTCAGGATTATCCGTTCAGAATTTTGCGCAAAAACACGGTATGCAACTTGTTGATATGAAACATCAAGATGTCCATGGAGGATCAATGCGCTACTATATTAAAAAGGGAGCTAATAATACTGTCAGTCCTGCAGTAAAGAAACTAATAAAAAAAGAAATTGGGCTCCAATTAAATCGGCTTGATGGATATCTTAAATTTCGTGACAATGTCAACAAGGTATGTTCTGATTTAAAAAAGCTGTTGGTCCAACTGAAAAAAGCAGGGAAAACCGTTGCTGCATATGGAGCAACTTCAAAAAGCACAACTCTCCTTAATTACGCAAAAATTGGCCCCGAATTAATTTCCTATATATCAGACAATACACCGACTAAAATCGGACTATATACACCAAAAACCCATATTCTGGTAAAAGCCCGTGATAAATTTATGAAAAATCCGCCAGATTACACTGTTCTTTTTGCTTGGAATCACAAAAAAGAAATTCTTCAGAAAGAAAAGCAATATCGGCAAAAAGGAGGAAAATTTATTACTTTTTTTCCAAAAGTCAAAATTGAATAGCAGTGAACGATCAATCTTACTACACAAATAAACGAATTCTTATCACAGGTGGAACCGGTTATATCGGTTTATCAATTGTCCAAGCGCTGCGAAATATTTCATGTGAAATTACTTTAACTACCCGGTCTTCGACGCAACGCTCTGTACTTGAGCATACAAAAGCAAAAATCAAGTATCTCCGAGCAGACATTACCGAACCGTCTTTTTGGCAAAACTGTGCTCCTAATACCGATATTATTTTCCATCTTGCCGGCCAGACCAGCTCGTCATACGCTAATGAACGTCCGTTCGAAGATGTTACAGTCAATGTCCTGCCAGTTATTCATTTGATTGAATATTCAAAGAAATGCCAAAAAAAACCCGATGTTATTTTTGCCGGTACATCAACTCAGATAGGTTTTACGGAATCTCCAAAGCATAAAGAAAATGAAAACGATCTACCGATCACTGTCTATGATATTAATAAACTAACAGCTGAAAATTATTTCCGATATTACGCAAACCAACTTGATGGAAAAGCAGTATCACTGCGTCTAACAAATGTCTATGGTCCTGGACCAAAATCAAGTAAACAAGATCGAGGAATAGTCAACCTGATGGTCCAACGCGCGCTTACAAAAAAGCCATTGACAATATATGGTGATGGAAAATATATTCGAGATTATGTTTATATTGATGATGTAGTTGCTGCCTTCTTACTTGCGGGCATGCATATTGACCAACTTACCGGCAACTATTACTTAATCGGGTCAGGTATAGGTTATACAATTTTTGACATGATGAAAATGATTCAAAAAAAGGTAAAAGCAATTCAGTCGCTCACTGTTGCGATAGAAAAAATTCCTGTGCCCAAAAAAATCTCACAGATTGAAAAAAGAAACTTTATCGCAGATTCAACTTTATTTAAAACACTAACAAAATGGAAAGTAGAGACGTCACTCGAACAAGGTATAATTAAGACAATTGAATATTATCAAAGAGCAATAATATGAAAATTATAATTCTTGGCGGAGTAGGATTTTTAGGTATTAATCTTGTTTATCGTTGCCTTGAAGACGCAGATAATCAAGTCACAGTATTGGATTCGTTAGATCCACGATTTAAAAGCGATATTCATAATCTTGATCGAGTAAAATCAAAGATCTCTTTTATCAAGGCTGATATCTGTGACAGTCGTACTATGAATAAAGTAGTTCAAGATAAAGATGTAATATTTAACTGTGCCGCTCAAACATCTCATCCTCTGTCGCTTATCGATCCCATTCTTGACGCCAAAATAAACTGCATCGGTAATTTAACTGTTCTTGAGTCGATCCGAAAACACAACCCAAAAGTAAAAATTATCTTTACAGCTAGTAGCACATCTATCGGAAAAGCTCGGTTCATCAATGTTGATGAAGGTCATGTTGAGCGTCCGCTTGATATTTATTCAGCAAATAAAGGAGTTGCCGAGAAATACTACTTTATCTATCATAAAGTTTATGGTCTAAAAACGCTTTCTCTTCGATTTGCCAATCTTTTTGGTCCTTACGGTAAAGGATTGCCTGATTTTGGGTTTATCAATTATTTTATCTATCAGGCATTACATCATAAAGAGATTCCGATCTACGGATCGGGGAGTCAGATGAGAAACGTGATGTATGTGAAAGATGCCGTTGATCTTTTGTATAAAGCTATTTATTATGATAATCTTTTTGGAGAAATATATTTTGCTGTCCATCGTGAGCATTATTCAGTTAGAAGTATTGCTAAAGCGATTATCGAGGTTTTTGGTAAGGGTGTGATTAAAAAAATTCCTTGGCCAGAGATGCGAAAAAAAATTGAAATTAACGATATTATTATCAATGGAGAAAAGCTATTTCTAGATACTAAATGGAAGCCAAAATATTCACTAAAACAAGGCTTAATAGAAACAAAGAAAATAATTGAATCGTTATCAGCTTTAACTTAAATGATATGAACATCTGTATCACCGGAGCACTTGGCCATATCGGATCAAAATTAATCAGAGAACTTCCTACTGAACATATTGATAAAATCCATATTGTTGATAATATGCGCAATCAACGTTATTGCTCACTGTTTGATCTACCTGATAGAAACTATGTTTTTCATCAAACCGACATTTTATCAACTGACATGAATAATATAATAAAAGATTCTAATATAGTAATTCATCTTGCGGCTATAAGCGATGCTGAAGCAAGCGTCAACAATCCCATCTTAGTCGAACAGGTAAATATCAAAGGACTGCAAAATATCATCAATCTATGTTCGCAATATCAAGTAAAACTGTTTTTTCCATCAACAACTAGCGTCTATGGAGGCGTTAATAAAAATTTTTCTGAAGACTGTAATGAAAAAGGTTATCAGCCGCAAAGTCCTTATGCCCACTCGAAACTGAGGGGAGAAAAAATGATTCAGCAATCAAACTTAAAATATGTCATTTTCCGTCTGGGTACGATATTTGGATTTTCCATCGGTATGCGTTTTAATACCGCGGTCAATAAGTTTTTATTTCAAGCAGCTTCCGGACAGGGGATCTCGGTCTGGAAAACTGCCCGTTACCAAAAAAGACCATACTGTGATCTTATTGATGCAATAGCTGCAATAAATAATGTCATTTTTAATAATCTGTTTGATTGCGAGATATATAATATTGTCACAGTTAATCTCACTGTTGACGATATTCTCAAATCTATACAGAAATATATACCACGTGTCTACATTTCTTATACTGATTCTAAAATCATGAATACCCTTTCTTATGATGTTGACAATACCAAATCTAAAAACAATGGATTCACCTATGAAGGAAGTCTCGACATAAGTGTTAAAGAACTTATTGAAAAATTTCAATATGTTAATATAAGGGTTAAAAATTCTCTGTAATCCATGAATATAAAATTTCTGGATATAGCTGCGACCTATAAAGAACTATATAAAGAAGTGGATACAGCTATACAAGATGTGCTAAACAGCGGATGGTTTATTTTAGGTAAGCATGTCAAAATGTTTGAGAAGAACTTTGCGCAATACTGTGGGGCTAAACATTGTATTGGCGTCGGAAACGGTATGGATGCTCTCGAGCTCATTCTTCGAGCGTATGACATCGGCCCAGGTCATGAAGTAATAGTTCCGGCAAATACTTATATTGCAACTGTGTTGGTGGTAAATATTGTTGGTGCCACCCCGATTTTTGTCGAACCTGACCCACGGACATTCAATATTGATCCTGAAAAAATTGAATCTGCTATTACAAAAAAAACCAAAGCAGTTATTGCAGTCCATCTATACGGACAAACAGCTGCAATGACTAAAATTAAAAAAATTTGCACGAAACATAATTTAAAACTTATTGAAGATGCTGCACAAGCTCATGGCGCACTTCATAAAGGAAAAAAAGCCGGATCAATGGGAGATGCTGCTGGTTTTAGCTTTTATCCTGGCAAAAATCTTGGAGCTTTTGGGGATGCCGGGGCAGTGACTACTAATGATCCAAAAGTCGCCAACTATATCGAGATAGCCAGAAATTATGGATCAGATGTCAAATACTATAATCTTATTAAAGGATTTAATACTCGTTTGAGCGAGATGCAGGCGGCGATTCTTGACGTTAAGCTTCGCTATCTTGATAAGTGGAATAAACGCCGGCAGAAAATAGCTGATTATTATCTTGCTCATCTTAACCCAGATAAAAAAGAAACATTTCTTTTACCAGTAGTAGCCGGGGAGAATAAGCACGTTTGGCACCTGTTTGTAATTCAAACAAAAAAGCGAAATCAGCTTCAATCCTATTTAAAAGATCAGGTCATCGAAACGCTGATTCACTATCCGGTTCCTCCGTACTCCCAGAAAGCATATCAGGAATATAATCGGTTTGCTATTAAATTTCCGATTACGAACCGCATGAGTCAGGAAGTTCTAAGTCTACCAATCGGACCTCATATGAGTAGTGAACAGGTTAAATATGTTACTGAGAAAGTTAATCAGTTCTTAGAGGAAAATTAACAATTATCATTTTATATCAATAAGTGGCTGCAATAAATAAAATTCCCGTAGTCATTCTTGCCGGTGGTTTAGGAACCCGTCTAGGGGAGGAAACGATTAAGATACCTAAACCGATGGTGATGATTGGAGAAAAACCGATGATCTGGCATATTATGAATATATACTCGCATTTTGGATTACGTTCATTTATCATCTGCCTGGGATATAAAGGCGAAATAATCAAAAAATATTTTTATCATTATGCAATCCTGAATAGTGATATTAAGATCTCTATCGGGAAAAAAAATACCGTTTCTTATTTTAATAAAGGCGATATGGGAGATATCCAAGTGATTCTTGCTAATACCGGTCTAAACAGTTTTACGGGAAGCAGGCTTAAAAAAGTTCAAAAATATATAAAGTCTGATAATTTTATGGTGACTTATGGTGATGGCGTTGCCAATATCAATATCGCAAAATTATTAAGATTTCACATTCAACATGGTAAGATTGCAACAGTTACCGGAATAAAACCACCGACTCGTTTTGGAGATCTGGTAATAAATGGTAGCCAAGTCAAAGAATTTACCGAAAAACCTAAAACTGAAGGAGGATATGTCAACGGCGGTTATTTTGTTTTTAATAGAGCAATCTTCGAATATCTTTCAGAAGATGAAGGCTGCATTCTGGAAAAAGAGCCGCTAGAAAAATTAGCACGGGATGGTCAGTTGATGGTCTTTAAACATGATGATTTTTGGCGCTGTGTTGATACTCCGCGCGAACTTGCATTACTGAATGATCTTTGGAAAAATGATAAAGCTCAGTGGAAAGTTTGGAAGTATGGCCGTTATGAATAATTTAAAGAAAAATATAACTCTGTCTGTCATTGTTCCTTCGTATAACGAAGAGGCAAACATCGTTGCGTTATACAAAAGATTGACTCATGTACTTAAAAAAATACTTAAAAAAAATACTGATTCATATGAGATCGTCTATGTTAATAACGCAAGTACCGACAGTTCAGAAAACATGATCAAACAAATCATTAAAAATGACTCAAATGTTACTCTGATAACTCTTTCTCGAAACTTCGGATATCAGATGGCAATATCCGCTGGACTCGACTATGCAAAAGGTAATGCTATTGTTGTTATTGATGGAGATTTACAGGATCCGCCCGAGTTAATTAAAATATTTGTCGAAAAATGGAGACAAGGATATGATGTTGTTTACGGCGTTCGAAAAAAAAGAAAAGGAGGTTTATTTCGAAGAATTAACTATAAAATATTTTATCGGATATTAAAAAAAATTTCCTATATCAACATTCCAGTAGATGCGAGTGAATATGCGCTTATTGACAAAAAAATTCTTAAAGAACTGCAAAATTTACCTGAAAGAAATCGATTCACCAGAGGCCTACGGGCATGGGTTGGATTTAGGCAAATTGGTGTCGAGTATACCCGAGAAGATCGAACCGCGGGTATTTCTCATTTCAATTTTACCGCCAATATTAAATTAGGCTTTGATGGTATTTTTTCTTTTTCTGAAGCTCCACTTCATCTTATTACGATAATAGGATTTATAATTTTTTTATTATCATTAATCGGAATTATTGTGTATGTAATCTATTATTTGATGGCTGGAAGGGTCGTCCCGGGTTTTTTATCTACTGTTATTATCATGCTCTTTCTCGGTGGAGTACAACTTTTAAGTATCAGTATCATCGGTCAATACATTGGGCGAATTTTCGAAGAAGTGAAACAAAGACCACCATATATAATTCGTGAAATAGTAAAACATGTTGTATAAAAATATTTTAATAACTGGCGGTGCAGGATTTATCGGCTCACATTTAGTGAAAAGGCTAGTAAAAAAAGATGTGAAGCTAAATTTAATTATTAAAGCCACTACCAAAACTTCCCGATTAACCGATGTTTTGTCTTCAATTAACTTTTACGAAGCTGATCTCACAGACGAGAATAAAATAAAATTACTTATTAACAAAATTCAGCCTGATATTATCTTTCATCTTGCCGCCCGCGGTATTAATTTTGAAAATTCCAGTGTCAATCAAATGCTGGAAACCAACATTAAAGGTACGCATATCCTGATGCGATCTCTTCAAGGGTCAAACTGTAAAAAATTTATTAATACTGGTTCGTGCTTTGAGTATGACGGAAATTCAAATAAACCATACGATGAAGAAATGCAGTCTTGTCCAAGTAATTATTACGGATTAACAAAGCAAACGGCAAACAGACTAGTTAAGATGAATGCGGAAAATTTAAAAATTACGGCCATTACCATACGACCTTTTGGATTATATGGCGAAGATGAAAATACAACTCGTCTTATTCCCACAATTATATTAAAAGCTTTAGACGATAAACCGATTAACCTTACTCCTGGTAAACAGATCCGTGATTATATATATATCGAAGATTTGATCGATGCATATATTCAAGCCGCAGAATGGACAGCTCCTAATCTTTACGAAGAATTCAATATTGGCTCAGGAATAGGTATTTCAATTAAAAAATTGGCAGAAATGATTATTAACCAGCTGAATAAAAAATATTCCTTACTTAAGATTGGAGCATTGCCGTATCGCGAAAAAGAGATGATGTCACTTGTTGCAGACACAACAAAAACACATCGACTTCTCAGCTGGAAACCCATAACTTCTTTGGAGCAGGGACTAAAACAACTTATTAACTGGTACTATGAAAACCGCAACTAATCAAGTAGAAGAAACTGATCTTGCTTATATACACGACCATGCTGATGCTGAGTTAAATAAAATTTCTGGTGAATCCATCTTGATAACAGGAGGAGCTGGCTTCTTGGGGTATTATTTTACAAAATCTATTCTTAACTGGAACGATCAGCATCTTTCAAAACCAATACAAATATCAATTCTTGATAATCTGATGCTTGGAATACCTTCCTGGCTCAAGGAAATTACTAGACGTTCTGATGTGACATTAATAAAACAAAATCTGATAAATAATTTTCATATTACCAAACACTATTCATATATTATTCATGCTGCCTCTATCGCTTCTCCTGTATATTATCGAAAATACCCAATTGAAACGATGGATGTGAATACTGTTGGTTTAAGAAAAATACTGGATTTTACAAGAAAACAAAAGACAAATGGGGTATTGTTTTTCTCAAGTAGTGAAATCTACGGCGATCCAACGCAGGAAAAAATACCTACTCCTGAGTCATATCTAGGAAATGTCTCATGTATTGGGCCTCGTGCGTGCTACGATGAATCAAAGAGATTTGGCGAAACTCTCTGTTATGTGTTTTCGAAGAAATATGATCTACCTGTAAAAATTGTTCGACCATTTAATAACTATGGACCAGGTATGAAAATAATCGATGGAAGAGTAATTGCAGATTTTTCTCAGTGCATACTGGAAAATAGAGATATTAAGATATACTCTGACGGTTCACCAACACGTACATATTGCTACATCGCTGATGCAATTGTTGGCTATTTAAAAGTGCTTGTTTTTGGAAAAACAACAGATCCATACAATATCGGTATAGAGAAACCAGAAATATCAGTTATTGAATTAGCAGAAACTATCTCAAAAATTGGTAAACAATATTTTCAATACACCGGGAAAGTACGATTTAAAAAAAGCGCTGATCAGAATTATCTGATAGATAATCCATCGCGTCGATGTCCTGATATCTCAAAAGCACAAAAAGAACTTAATTTCTATCCAACTATTACACCCGATGAAGGATTGTATAAAACCCTCAGATGGTATAAACAGATATATTACCCACATCAATGAAGATCTCAATAATCGGAACCGGTTACATCGGACTCATCACTGGTCTTGCGCTTACCAAGAAAGGTAACTTTGTTACCTGTCTTGATATTGATCAAGCAAAAATCGACGCATTAAATAAGGGTGAACTATTCTTTTACGAGCCTAGACTGAAAAATCTTCTTAAACAAGCTTTACAACGTAAGCTTCTGCGTGTATCTCGTATGAATTATGAAGATATTACCAATAGCAATATGACGATTATTGCTGTTGGGACTCCAGAACTAAATTATGACATTGATCTACGCTATATCAAAAATGCCGCTAAATCAATAGGAGAGGCCTTAAAAAGAAAAAAACGTTATCATGTGGTTGTAGTTAAATCTACCGTAACTCCTGGAACCACTGAACAGGTCATAGGAAAAACAGTGGCTTATTTTTCTGGTAAACAAATTGGCGAATTTGGACTATGCATGAATCCGGAGTTTCTCCGTGAAGGATCAGCTATATCCGACGCTTTTTATCCTGATCGAATTGTTGTTGGAGCATATGATAAAAAAAGTTCTCAAAAATATATCTCATTGTTTCGCTCAGCAAAATGTCCTATCATAGGGACTAATCTTAAAACAGCCGAAATGATTAAGTATACGTCAAACGCCTTGTTTGCGACTATGATCAGTTTTTCAAATGAGATTGCGCGTATCTGTGAAAAGCTCAATGGTGTTGACTGTGAAGATGTTTGGAATGCTATTCATCTCGACCAACGTTTAACGCCATTAGGATATCAGATCAAAACAAAACGCCTATCAAAAATCACTCCAGGATTTTTACAGTATCTTCGTTCTGGATGTGGATATGGTGGTAGTTGCCTTCCAAAAGATACCAAAGCGCTTAATTCTTTTGCTAAAAGTTTAAAGCTTGATACACCAATATTACGTTCTGTTATCAGAACTAATAATACACAACCCCAACAAATAATCTTGCTTGCAAAAAATGCTTTGGGAGGGCTTCATGGAAAAAGGGTGGCGCTACTCGGGCTTGCGTTTAAACCAAATACTGATGATATTCGAGAATCGCCAGGGATTAAAATTGCTAAATTATTACTGAAAGAACAAGCTCTTGTGATATGTCATGATCCAAAAGTCACTGAAAAAAATATTAAAAACAATCACCCAGAATTAACTATTCAGTTATTTCCAGATATTAATCAGGTATTAAAAAACGCTAATATTATAATAATTACAACAAGTTGGGATGAATATCGTAAAATAACTCCCCACCAATTAAAAAAGCTCACGTGCACGCCCATAATAATAGATGGAAGAAGAATATTATCTAGGAAAAACTTTATCAGAGCGAAAATACCTTATTTTGCTATTGGCTTGGGTAATTAACTATTATGCAGGAAAAATCTTATTACAAAAGAATTCTTGATCTGACAAAAAAGCTTATTGACGAGCGTGTCTCAAAAGTAAGTTTTGTCCCAGGAAAAACTCGGATTGGTTATGCTGGTCGCGTTTATGATCATTTAGAAGTGATTAATGCAGTTAAAGCTTCTCTTGATTTTTGGCTGACAGAAGGGCCATATGCACGCTCACTTGAAGCAAAATTTCGAAACTATTATGCTTCAAAAGGTTTTTTTCTGCTAAATTCTGGATCATCCGCAAACTTAGTAATGATCGCTGCTCTTATGTCCAAAAATATTCCCAATCATCTCAAACCAGGAGACGAAGTGATCACACCCGCGACAACATTTCCCACAACGCTGACTCCAATAATTCAAAATGGTCTAATACCGGTTTTTGTTGACATCGAGATCAATACTTTAAATATCGACGCAACAAAAATTGAATCTGCACTCTCCAAAAAAACACGGGCTATCTTTATTCCACATACTCTTGGTAATCCATGCGATATGGAGATAATTATGAAGTTAGTAAAAAAATATGATTTATTCATGCTTGAAGATAGCTGTGACGCTTTAGGTGCAACTTATAACGGAAAGTCTGTGGGAACATTTGGGGATTTAGCTTCGCTTAGTTTTTATCCTGCGCACCAGATGACCATGGGAGAAGGTGGTGGCATTAATATTAATAATGCTAATTTTGTTAAAACTGTCCGCTCGCTGCGGGATTGGGGACGCGATTGTTGGTGTGCACCAGGAAAAAATAATACCTGCCGAAGACGATTTAACGGCAAATGGGGTGGCAGTTTACCGTTTGGTTATGATCATAAGTATGTTTACTCGGAGCTCGGATACAATTTGAAAATTACCGATATTCAAGCAGCAATTGGACTAGCTCAGTTTGAAAAAATTGGAATTTTTATTAAACAGCGACGAGATAATTTTCAACAATTATATGACGGTTTGAAACAATATAGTGACTTCTTGCTCTTGCCAAAATTGTCATTAAACTCTAGACCTTCATGGTTTGGTTTTCCAATCACCGCACAAAGCAATATCGATCGAAGAAAACTGACTATCTTTCTTGAAGACTCGGGAATTGAAACTCGGATGATATTTGCCGGCAACATTTTACGACAACCTGGCTTTAGTCATATTAAAAAAAGAGTCCCGGAAAGCCTTAGCAATACCGATGAGGCGATGGAAAGAAGTTTTTTTATCGGCGTTTATCCGGGCATAACGAAACCAATGATTGAATATATGCTTGAACAATTTGGTAAATTTTTTAAGAACATATGAGGAAGTTAATATTATTATTTGACCGTATCAACCCGAAAATTTTTCCGATAATTATTTTTATCACCACCTGCTTGATCTTTAGTCTGCTTATTAAATACGGAGGATTTCATCATAGTGATGACTTTCATTTTTTCCGCAAATACAGATGGAATGAACTGATTAAAGTGTGGTACAGCAACTGGGATCTTGATGGTACGGAAAGTGATGGATACCGTCCTTTGGCAATTTGGATATATTCGTTATTTTATATAATTTTTGGATTTAGTCGCAGTCAACCGGTATTTTATATGACTACGATTGTGTTGCTAAACGGAATTTATTCCTTGTTTACTTTTCGTCTTGCACGACATTTTCTTTCCAAAAACTTTGCATTTCTGGTAGCTCTTTTTTCGGTTATTTCCCCAAAAACCTTATTCCATTTTACTTGGGCGACAGAAATCCCAGCTACGATTTGTTTTATCCTTGTTCTTGCGGGATTTGAGAAGTTATTATACTGGACAAAAAAACCTCAAAATACCCGTCTTTTCATTGAAATAGTCATGATTGGAATAATTGCATCACTAATCAAAGAAGCCGGCTATAGCGTGCTTGCATCTATACCAATAGTTGCATTTTTGTTAAATAAAAATATAGTAAATAAAAAATATTCAAAATTCAGATTAACTTTATTGAAGTTACTACCAATATTACTTCCTTCAATCTTGTTATTGTTTCTTCTATTTATGAGACAATTATCCCTTCAAGTTTTTCCTGAATTAATTGATCCTACATCTCCCCAAATTGAATTCAAACTAAATTTTTCGATATTTAAAAATATGAGCCAAAATTTCCTGATAATAATAAAAAATTTTTATTCGGTATCTATACAAATTATTTTATATTTTATACCTCGTAACATTAAAGAACTAAATATTTTTATCTGGTCGGATTCATTAATTTTTAGTTCGCTTTCTCTAATTTCAGCTTTTATTATCAATAATTTCTTTTGGAAAAAGCGCTTTTTCAGTCACATTATTTTTTTACATTTTGTATCAATATTACTTTATTTACTCCTAACTAAAATATTTCTTTTTTCGTTAATTTTTCGATTGATTAGTGGTTCAAATTTGTTATTACTAGGCTTTACTGCTTATAAATATTTTACTTTTATTACACTTTTATTTATATCCTATTACTTAATAAAAAATCTTAAAAAAAAATATTTTTATCTAATAATATTTTTTTTGGTGTCAACCGTTCCTTTGCTTTTTTTTCAATTTAATCGTCTTCGTCCTGTTCCTCATACTGTCTTGTTGATTCTAACTTTTTGCACAATCGAGCTTTTTTTCTTTTCTAGATACAAAACATTAAAAAACATTGGCGTTGCATTAACAGTAATTTCAGTTTATTTTCTAATACTTTTTGTAATTAATACTTTTAAATTTATTATCATAGAAAATTATCGTATTAGTTTTAAAATTAAAACGAAACTAATCAATGAAAAATTTCGTCCTTCTCTTGCCAAGGATATTTTTACAAAGCAATCAACTTCTATTATTGGCCCTGATGATTGTTCGAAAGCTTGGCCAGGAAATCCTGATTTTGAACTTTATAAAGGTAACAAAGAAAATAAAAAAGTTTTAATTCTCTCGTCAAGAAATCATATTGCCTGTATATCTGTTCCAGTAAATAATTTTCATCCAAAAAAAAATTACCAACTATCTTTTTATGCAAAAACTATCATCGGAGATAATCAGCCAGATATATATTTTAGAAACGTTTTTGAACCGGCCACTAGGATTACATTGTCATCGACAGATAATGGATGGCAATTATTTGATGTTTCCTTTATTCCACTTGAACCTACCTTATATATTGGTCTCTATTCAAAAGGAATTAATGGAAAGCTCAATTCTATAGCTTATAAAGATTTTTATTTTAAGGGTGGTAGTTTATTTACATATCTTCATAATGATTTTACATGGCCAAAATTATTTAACTCCGATGCCTTAAAAGTACCTTTTGACTAATATATAGATTATTTTGTTATAATTTATAAATGAAGTTTTCTGTAGTTGTCGCTACTCATTCGTTTGCTTTTGGTACTTCCCAGGGGCTAAAAGCCTATCTAGAAAGAAAAAAGGCTCCTCATTATTTTATTCAGCACCGACTTTTCGGCAATCCGCTGACTTGGTTTATCGGAATGATTGATACTTTTTGGAAAGTTATCAGCCAAAAGGAGCTGTTTGAAATATTTATCGGTTCCAACCGTCTGAACGCTTTTGTCGGCATTTGGTTGAAAAAATTCGGGAAAGTGAAAAAAGTAGTTTATTTTTCTCCTGATTGGGTAGAGGATAGGTTTAAAGGAAACCGCTTATTAAATTCACTTTATCAATGGCTTGATTATTATTGTGTTACTCATGCAGATATCACCTGGAACTCATCGACAATTATGGATCTTGATCCAATGATGCAGCAACGACTCAGGGCTGGATATCCAGAAGTATTGCTCAAGAAACAGATCCAGGTACCTGATGGAACAGATGAATTCCCTGAAATACCTCTTTCTCAGGTCGATCGCTATCGATTGGGTTTTATTGGTCATCTGCGAAAAGGGATGGGAGCTGCACTAATAGTGAAAGCGTTTCCACTTATTCAAAAAGCTCTACCAAAGATATCATGTATCATTATTGGCAGTGGTCCAGAAGAAAAGCATTTGAGAAAAATGGCGCATAACTCTGGTATCGAGTTTACCGGTTTTATGGGAGATATCCAAGAGGTTTACAAGACTCTGTCGAAATGCGCCGTTGCTTTAGCCCCCTATCGCAATACTAAAGATAACATGTCTCAATACACTGATCCAGGTAAAGTCAAAGTTTATTTATCAATCAGTCTTCCGGTTATTATTACGTCTGTTCCGAAAATTGCCGAAGAAATTCATCAGAAACAAGCAGGTCTAATGATTGCCGATAACCCAACAGAGCTTGTCAATGCAGTAATAAAGCTCCTAACTGATCAAAAAATGTTAATTACTTTCCGGCATAATGCACATCTATTTTCTCAAAAATATTCTTGGAATACAATTTTTGACCGTGCCCTGTCATTGACCTTAGATTATAAAAATCAAGCCAGTATATGAAAATTTGCTACATCTTCTCCAACTTTCATCAGACAAAACTTACCGGTCAGGCTGGTATTATGTTCAAACTGATCCAAAAAGCAAAAGCGCGTTATCAAAAAGTATTAGTCATATCAAATTCCAACGATGACAAGTCATACCAAGGTCAGAATCTCAAAGCGCTGCTGTTGAAAGGCGACGATGACGCAAAGGCATTTCTCTTCTCTACATTTCGGTTAATTAAGTTTCTCAAACATGAAAAACCTGATATAGTTCACGTGAACGGTGCGTTGATGACAATATACTTTTCCTTACTCAACATTTTTCTCCGATTGCCTACGGTATGTCTTTTGACAGAAGTTCTTGACAATATTCATCCTTTACTAAGATCTCTTTATATCTGGTGTCTAAAAAAAACACAATATCTCTTTATTACCTCAATCTACATGGAAAAAATGCTAATAAAGATGGGAGTTCTAAAAAGTCAGATCTCAGTTGTCCGACTTGGTCTTGACCCGCAATTTTTATCTATACAACAACCAATAAATGAGCCTGTTGATATTATTTTTTTTGGAGATAATAATCGAGATAGGGGATTTGACCATATCTATTCACTTGCAAAACAACTACCTCAACATTCTTTTCAGATATTACTTAGATATAAACAAAACGATTGTCTACCTGAACTAGCTAAAATGGAGCATTTCCCCAATGTCTCAATTCAACAATATCCTTATCAAGAACCGCTAGAATTGAAGTTATCAAAAGCCAAATTAATTGTTCTTCCGTTTCGTTGGATGTTGATCCGTCCTCCGATCTCAATTGTCGAAGCGATGGCGCTGGGAAAATGCGTTATTACATCAACCATGAAAGGCAATGAAGAGATTATTACCGATGGTGTAAACGGTATACTGGTAGATCCTTCTGATACCAAAACGGTTATTTCGCGTATAAACTTTCTGCTTACCGATGATCCTCAAAGAAATAAAATCGGCATCAATGCCAGACGGCAGATTGAAAAATTATATAATCGGGAGGAGTACGATAAAATTTTCCGCATTTATTCGTTAATTAACAGAAAAACATGAATAATCAAATTGATCTTCATAAACAGATATTACAACTGTGCCAAAAAATATACCCCAGTCATATTACTGAAGATAAACTATGTCTTCCTTCCTCCACTGCTAAGATATTATTATTTGCTGAAAAAAACCGTCTGATTCATTTCCTGGCTTTGGAACAGAAAGCAACAGGACAAAACCAGTTATTACAAAAATCCGCTCAAGAATATCGGCAGTATCAGAAAGATCTTTATCTGTCACTAGATCTGTTAAGTAAAAATCTTAAAGGCAAACAGTACTTAGTTATTAAAACTTTTTCATCATATCCTCATACCACTAGTGATCTTGACGTGCTGGTGAAAAATGCTTCTGACTATAGACAACTGAGTACAGATATTCAGCAAAAACATATCGTATTTCCAGTAAAAACCGATATTAACCTTAAAATATCCTGGACAACAGGCAGAGAGATTAGCGATAATTTTGTCTGGTCTAATACCGATACAAAGAAATTTAACTCTCTGGAAATTACTGTACCCAATCCAGACCTAGATGTACTAATTCGTCTTGCCCACATTCCATTTGAACTGGCAGAAATTAGGTTGGGGGAACTTTTGTATATTTTTCGTCAAGCAAGAACAGTTAATTGGTTAAAGCTTAAAAAGGAGGCGGAAGATAATAGTTGGAAAAATACCTATCAACGAATGATAGAAATATTCAATAATCTTCATCATACTCTTTACCACCAGCCTTTACTGAATAATCAAGAAACCAAAGATCTTGGGCAGCTCTATTTTCCAGTCACTATCCCGTACTGGATACTTATCGGTGCAATAATTGAGAAACGAGCCTGGAATAAAATCTGGGGAGGACGTTATATATTAAAAGACCGTCTTGGACTATGAATACCGATCCGCGTTCCTTAATCGTATTATGCGGTATGGATGGCTCCGGCAAAAGTCTTCTGGTGGATAGGCTGAAAGCTTTTTTCCAGTCTTACGGCTTACCTGCGACCTCTATCCACGCTCATACTTATACCACCGCTAAAACAACTTTTAACTCTGACGAACAAACGGTTAAAAAATACCGTTTATTTTGGCGGCTCTTGATACCTTTTGCTTTTTTTGATAATCTTTTAACTTATTTTCTTCAATATCGAAGAGCGAAAAGACCCGGCATAATAATTTCAGACAGATATTTCTACGATAAAGTGGTTAGATTACTTTACTATAAGATATGTCCACGTTGGCTTGCTAAAATTTACTTAAATTCTATCCCGAAACCCGACCATTTATTCTTTCTTGATGTAGCGGCATCAGTGGCAATCAAAAGGAAAGGGGAATATAATAGGGTAGAACAGGAAAAATTCAGAAAACACTATTTGTACGCTGCTAAAATACTGAAAGCGCCAGTTATCAACACGGGCGAAACTATCGATAAATGCATAAGTAAGATTGTTACTATTTTAGATAAAAAATTGTAAATTTATAGACGTCTATGAAAAAAATCTCTGTTGGAGTGGTCGGGCTTGGATACTGGGGACCAAATTTAGTCAGAAATTTCAGCGATCATGACAACTTCTCTGTCTCTTGGGGTTGTGATTTGGTAGAAGAAAACTTAACACAGATAAAAAAAACTTATCCGTTAATCAAAATCACTAAAAATATAAACGATCTTCTAAATGATCCGCTGCTTGATATGATTGCCATAGCCACTACTCCTGAAACCCATTTTTTACTCGGGAAAAAGGTGTTGGAGAGTAACAAACACCTGTGGATAGAAAAACCGTTTACTACTTCTTTAGCGGACGCTCAAAAACTATATAATCTGGCGGTAAACAGACACCTTTACTTGCATGTCGATTTTCCGTTTATCTTTTACGGTCCGGTTCTGAAAATTCAAGAACTTCTCAGCAAGCGGACCATCGGAGAACCATTTTATTACACCTCTTTTCGCTCTAATCTTGGTCTGATTCAAAAAAATATTGATGTGATATGGGATTTAGCCCCCCATGATCTTTCTATTATTTTTCATTTATTCCCCGATCGACAAATAACCAGAATTCAGACTATTGGTTCATCGCCAATCGCCAATGGAGAGAAAAACCAAATCGCTAATTTAGCGATTGAATTTGAAAAAAACTTTACCGCATATATCCATCTGAGCTGGCTTTCTCCAGTCAAATTAAGACTCATTACCATTGGTGGTAAAAAAAGAATGATTTTATTTGATGATATCAATCCCTCTGAAAAAATTAAAATTTATGATAAAAGCATTAAAATTGTGCGAAATAAGATGACACCATTTAAACCTGTATATCGAACTGGTGATATCCTCGTCCCGACTTTTTCGCAGAAAGAGGCATTACTTTCGGAAATTGAGTTTTTATATGCGAAAATGGCAGAAAGAACATTTGATTACTATACTGCTAAAATTGCAGTAAAAATACTTAAAGTGTTAGAAAGTGTAAATAAATAGCTTCCTATATTTTACTTTAAGAATGAAAAAAATTTTATTTCTACAAATCTATGGCGGTGGAGAGATAACCGGAGGAACAGAAGTATATTTAAAAAATCTTCTTAAGGAACTCTCTAAAATCAGTAGTAAAAATAACTATTTTGTAACGACATTTAACAAAAATGACAGTATATTCTCTCCTTATGCGAGAGTAGAAGACAGTAATTTTACCAGATTTTTAGAAAACTGGAAAACGGTTACCTTATCTTATAAATTTCCTCTTTTGGGATTTTTTAATTATCTCTGGGGAATATATTGGCTTTATAAAATATCATGTAAAATCATTGCTCAGGAAAAAATTGATTTAATTTATTCCAATGGGGGAAACCTTACTGCTATCGTCGCGTTCCTTCTGTATAAGAAGTATAAAGTACCCTATATTTTACACTTTCATGGATTATTTAATTTTCAAAAACAATTAAATGCAAATACCTTTTCCTGGAGGTCACTTCTCTTTAAAAAAATTACGAAAAACTCTTTTTTACAGGCAACCAGACTCATCGCCAATTCAAAAGAAGTGGCAGACGATATTAACTCGATCGAAGGGATAGATAAAAAAGCCGAGGTAATAAATTGTTTTACAGATACAGACGTCTTTTTCCCTCAAAATCAACAAGATTGTCGTAAAAAACTAAAACTGCATTATGATCAATTTATTTTTCTTTCTTCTAATAGATTAGATCGAAATAAAGGTATTGATTCTTTGATGCAAGCAATCCCGTTAGTAAAAAATAATAATATTACTTTCATCTTTATTGGCGATGGTGAATTAAAAACTCAAATAGTCAACTTAGCAAAACATGATAAGAGAATTAAATATTTTCCTCCTATTAATAATGAAACCTTATCTACTTATAATGGTGCTGCAGATATTGTATGGGGCGCTGCATCAACCCACTATATTGGTTTAAGTATCATTGAGGCGCTTGCCTGTGGCAGACCGATTATGGCTTTAAAAACACCTTTACCAGCAGATAATGACTACCAAAGTCTAGTTGATCCAAATACAATCCCGTCTTCTGTCGGTTATCTAGTAGATGCAAATCCGCTATCGTTCGTTAAACTATTAGAGCAACTGATTGAACATCGTGATATTTTAGAAACAAAAACAGAGAACTGTCTTAAATTTTATCATCAACAATATGGGTCAAAAAATATCAATAAAATCATGAAGATTTTATATAATGTAGTTCAAAGTAGTTAATAATGACTCTTATGAAAAAAATATTGGTAACGGGAGCGGGTGGATCACCATCCACCAATTTCATCCGATCGCTCCGAGATATGAAAGAAAAGATATTTATTGTCGGTACTGATTTTGACAAGTATAATATTAATCGATCTGAGGCTGATATTTCTTACCTTTCGCCTTCTTGTAAAGATAAAAACTATATTGACTATCTTAATTGGATTATCAAAAAGCACGATCTTCAGTTTATGCACGTCCAAAATGATACCGAATTAGAAGTAGTTTCCCAATATAGAAATGCATTACGCATTACCTTATTTTTACCTTCCGAAGAGACAGTTTCAAACTGTATGAATAAATTTCAATCTTACTCCAAATGGCAAAAAAATGGACTGACAGTCCCAAAGACATTGTTAATATCAAATATCAATGATTTAACCAAAGCATATAAGGATCTTGGAGATAAAATATGGATTAGAGCTATATCAGGAGCAGGAGGAAAGGGGTCTCTTGCACCAAAAGATATAAATCAAGCAAGGGCATGGATTGATTTTCATTCAGGCTGGGGCAATTTTACAGCTTCTCAACTACTGACTCCAAACTCTGTTACTTGGATGTCTATTTGGAACCATGGAAAATTAATCGTAGCCCAAAGTAGAAAAAGACTATATTGGGAGCTGGGTAGAATTTCACCTTCTGGTATCACGGGAATTACAGGTGCAGGAATAACAGTAAGCGATAAAGCCGTTGATACAATTGCATTGCAAACGATAAAAAGTATAGATACCAAACCGCATGGAATATTTTCTGTGGATCTCACCTATGATTTTACTGGAATTCCAAATCCTACAGAAATTAATATTGGTCGTTTTTTTACTACCCATTATTTTTTTACCAAAGCGGGTATTAATATGCCAGAAATATTTGTAAAATTAGCTTATAATGAAAACCTGCCAGTAATTAAGAGAAAAATAAATCCACTTCCGCCTGATCTGGTATGGATTAGAGGTGTTGATTTTTTACCTATATTGACCACCCGTTCGAAAATAGAGAAGCACAAGCAAGTAATGAAGAAAATTTTACAAGAGCTTTAAGATGAATATCTTATTGACTGGAGGGAACGGCTTTATCGGAAGTTCATTTAGATTATCTTCTCCTCATAAGATATTTCCTTTGTATAGAAACGTTAATTATTCATACAAAGAAAACAGCGTTTTTATTGACTTAACTAATAAAAAACACATTATTAATCTTGTTTCCGACTTGCGGAATTTAAAGATAGACGCCATCGTTCACACCGCGGCTATCACGCCATTTTCTTTAAAAAACAAACTTAATTATCATCATGATATAGTAATGGCCGAACATATTATATATCTGGTAGAAAAATTAAATATTCGAAAAGTGCTTTTTACTAGTGGTTGGAATATTTATGATCCATTAAGTCATATTCCAATTAAAGAAAACTCCGATCTTAAACCAAACACAGATTATGGCATCTCAAAGATGAAAGTTGAAGCTATCTTTAAAAACTCACTCAAACACGCCTTTTTAATTAATGTTCGGTTTTCTTCTATTTATGGACCCAAGCAAACTTCAAGCGGACTTATCCCAAATTCCGTCCATTCCGCCTTCAAGTCACATACTATTACAATAAACTCGTTAAATACTAAAAGAGATTATCTATACATCGGAGACACAATGACCGCTATGAATAAGTTATTATCGTTATCAAGAAAACAATTGCTAGATATCAATATCGGAAGCGGTACATCGTATTCAGTTCAAACTATTATTACTATCATTCAGCAAATAATGAAAAAAAAATATAATATCGATGTAACTTTAATTTTAAAAATTAATCCAACTGAAACTGTCCCTGCAGACAATCGTTTAGATATATCAAAAGCGCGTCAGGTAATCAACTTTGAACCATCAACTAAGTTAATTAACGGGCTGGAAAATTATATTGCATGGATAAAACAAAACGAGTAATTTTCATTGATCTTGACGGTACAATACTAAATAACGATAGACGCTGGTATCGGCTACATCTTGATTTGGCAAAATCTTATCGCTTCCAACCTATTAACCGGACAACTTATCTTCAAGCTAAAAAGAACAATATCAATGAAAGAATTATTATTCAAAAAACGAATATTGTTCCCCATAAAATAAATGCCTATATTAAAAAACGTATTAATTTATTGGAAATACAAAAGTACCTGCTTTTCGATAAAGTAAAACCCGGGATGAGGGGATTTCTAAAAAAATTCGCAAACAATTATCAACTCATATTGGTAACCAAAAGAAATAAGCCACGAAACTGTCTTTCTCAACTTAATCAAACACATCTGTTACCTTATTTTTCAAAAGTCATTATTACTAAACAAGACGAAAAAGACAGGACAGTTAGAAAATATCTAAGTCAAAAACAGATCCAAGACAGTGTATTCGTTGGGGACACCGAAGACGATTATCAAACGGCTCGAAAATTGAAAATAAATTGTCTATTAGTGACTTATGGCGCAAGAAATAAAAACTTTATTCAAAAAATAAAACCACCCTATATTGCTGATACTGTTGAAGAGCTGACCTGTGCTCTTAAAACCGTGTTTAATTTAGATTAACTATAGACATATAAATTAACTTGTTTTTGTTTCATTCATCGATTTATCAAATACATTACTGAAATATATGATAACCATCAACGCCAACATGATATAAGCCCACATCCCCAACTTCTGCGCGACCATCTCCATTTCAAAAAGTATCGCAAATGGCAGGATTGCTAATAGAACAAGTACAATTACTAAGGTAATCTTATATGATATCGAGAGGGTATTAAAAACTATAACCGACATTACTGAAAGAATACTGACGATGATACCAATAATTTTTGTAATAAAAAAAATGTCCCATAATATAAGCATATACGTTAAGAATGGTAATAATATTTCATAAAGATAAAGGGGTCTCTTATTTTTGATCTGTTTTCTTTTTTGATTCATTTTTTCATGTAGGCCTGATGAGATGCGTTGAATTAGTTTTAAAAAAACATCTTTATACTTCGAGTGTTTAATATATCGATAAAAATGTATTTCACTGTCTATATAAATAAATAAAATATAAAAAATCAAAGGTATCAAATTAACGAAAAAAGTGAACAATACATTCCTGTCTTGGATTAAATTAAACAATTTCTTAATTGTGTATACAGTTAATCTTTGCTTATCTTCTTGGATTGACTCATGTGAAAACACATATTTACTTTCAAGCTGCGGGTATCTTGTACTGATACTAACATAATTAGTGCTGGTACCGGAAATCGACTCTAACTCAAAATAGTATTCTTTTCCTTGAGAGTTATTAATTTTAGGAAAACCTAAAGGATATAGAGGCAGGCCGAAAAAAGCCGCGGTATTATAATCGGATTCATAATACCATTGTTTGCTGTTTTTTTCTTTTATCCGAAACCTTACTGTGTCATAAACAATGTGATTGTGGCTGTTGAATAAAATACTTACAATCCCCATATTGTCTTGCGTTGCATAAAAAGATCCTTTTAACACTTTCCCCTTTAATAGTTCCTGATTCTGATTTAGGAAGACATCTCTATGTCTTGATACTAGAGTAAAAAATTTGTCTTGATAGTTAATGATAAATAGTAAAGTCATTACGAACCAAAATAACAATAAAAGTATGAAGATAATTACTTGATAGGATGATGATAAAGTTTTTAGTTTTCTAGCGGATAACATATTCCTGAACACTTTTAATAATCAGCGATACTAATAGCACTGAAATGCAAGTAATGCTCACCAGAAATCCTATGATAAAGTATAGTTGGGGTTTAAACGAAATATATATCACATCTGCTGACGGTAATGTTGATGAGTCTATAAACCAGGCATTAGCATAAGAATTAGCAGTCAAGTGTTGAGTCTCATCAATTGATACTAGTGACCCATTTAGCTGATCAAAGAAAACAAAGAGGTTGGCAAAAAAAGAAGATTGATTGTTTGTTGAAATAAGCGACGTGCTTTTTATCCCAATCAAAGCTTCCCAGCTAGTGTTATAACTTTCGGAAAAAATTAGAAAAAAAGGTAAATTCTTCGGATTATCGATAGATAATTGGTAAAGTGTCGGGTTAATTTTGTCTATTTGTAAATGGATTGATGAAGTGCCACTTGCTTGAGTGAAACCTGTTAACGGTAAAATAGCCATTTTCCGCTCCTTCTTTTCTGAGCTCAGTATCTGTTCCAGCGAGCTAAGTTGATCTGAATTTTTTACTATCACCTCAGGAATATAAAACTTCGGCAATGTACAATTTGAGTTGGTCTCGTAGATATCAAAATATTCATTTTTGCTAATTACTTTTAAATTGGCATTGTTAATCAACTGTTTTGTTAATATTTTTGCTTTTTCAACACCATAAATCTTTATTGGTTTAATAGAAGTAGTAAATTTATAATATTCGGGATTGTCTTTATGGAGAAGTAGATACTTAATATTTAATATCTTAAGTAAAGGTATAAAGTATTGAAAATCTTTTTCCAGACGGGATATTCTCCAACTATCTAATGGTTTTAAGCCTTTAAAACCTTCTTTAATAAACCAGAATGATTCCACTACTTCTTGGTCAAAGAAATACATATCAGTTGGCGGTCCGACATAATAATCGTCCCTCCATTTAAATATCGGACCGCTGCCATTTGGAGTAACAGGTAACGATAAGATTCGGTAATTGTTATTTAGATGTTCGCGTTCTTTTACCTGTTGATATATCTTAGGAATTTGAGTAAGTAGCTCAGGCTGGGGAATCTGCCCCATAAAAAAGGGAATATTGGATAACAAGATCATAATAAATACCAAATAAATAATCTTTCTATTTTGCCAATGAGACAATATTGTCAGTATGCCAAAGGAAATAAGTACAGATACAGCAAGGACTCCATAATAAGTAAACTTCGGATATACTGCTCTATACATTCCATAAAGCGGTATCTTGGTGAATATAAAAAGAAATAATTCCCGAAAAGGTGGATGCAAACCCTTGGCAAAAAATATACTGACGAGAAAAACTATCAGGAAAAAAAACTTAAGTTTGGCATTTCTTGTTGATAATAATGGAATTAATGCTAGTAATATTGGTAAAAAACTTAAAATAACAAAAAATGGGGACTGATTATACAGCTTAAAATAAGGAAAGGATTCCCAGGTAACAATGCCCGCAAGTCTAAGTATATTGGGAATTGAGGTATAAGTACTATGCAACTGAGTGGATGCATAAAAATCACCGGCCTTGCCGACGATACCATAGGGATTTGTGTGTTGTAGCAAGATCGGCAACCAGATATAAGAGGTAACTAAAGTGAAGATTAAAATAAATGGGGTAGCAAATGACTTTATCCTTGCTCTTTTATCAGTTATATCTTTCCGGAACCAAATAACAAAAAAAAATAGAAATAGACTAATACTGATAGTATTAGAGGGATTACCTGCAGATAGTAATAAGAAAATAAAAGTAAATATTATTGTTTTATATAAATTGTTCTGGGAAAATAGATTTAATATCAAAGCATAAAACAGCCATGGTAATAACATATATGAAAGATGATAAGGAAAAATCGGGATACTCATTAACGCCATCGTATAATGATTAAACATATAAAAGATAGATCCTATTAAGATGGCGCTCAACTGGTATTTTTGGATAGAAGGTTTTGTTAAATAACGAAACAAAACACCAATTAATAAATATGTTCCGGTTCCCGAGACAAAAAGAAACAGAAAAAAAAGAATCCGTTCAATAATAAAACCCGACAACTTTAGCTTATAAAGAAGCAGAATAAACATATGCCAGCTTAAACTGATTGTTGCGGTCAGATTCATTTTACCGGGTGCATGATGTGAGTCCCACATATAGAAAGTTAGATCTTTGAGAGTATTGGGGAAATGAAAAGCCACACCAGCATCGTCACCAAGAAAACTTTTTTTAAAGCCTAAGTTGATTATAGTCACCACTGCCGAAAGCAGACCAATAATAAAAAAAGGGGGCACTCGTGAAAGAATTGGTTTAATTTTTTGCATGATTGATTGGATCGAAAATAGTATTACTGAGTAACCTGCCACCACGGCTCAATCCAATAAAACGATACCATGATGATAAATTGTATCAACAAGAGGATTGTGATAAAATATCGGATTTTTTTTGATCCAGCAGCAGATGTAATCCCAAAAGCGTACGGCAGTACAATGCCCATTTCATACGTTAATCGTGCTGAAGAGTAATGATCACTCGAATAGTTGTAGTAAACATACATTCCTAACATTGTTGCTCCAATAATGAACATGTATGTTGCCAATAATTTCTGATGTTTCCTGGCCCGATAAAAACCATAGAGTGATAATGGCAAAAGAACAAATCCAAGAGTCCAAAGGATAAACGCTTTTTTATGAAACTTCACAAATGGCGTGATGACATTGTGGCCATCTGACCAGAAGCTGTTCCAAGCCGCCCCGGTAAGCGAGTAGTACTGGGTTGTATACATATCGACTTTGGGAATCCAGTCAAGGCGATAGTAAAAATCTATTGATCTTTTGTTGGTGCCGATCTTTTCAATACTTTGTAAATTAGTCACATAGTTGACGTTTTTTATTCGCAGCAGAGACGGCGCCGACAATATCGTGATCATTATTAAAGATCCAAATAAAATAATAATCTGTTTTTTTTGTCTCCAATACCTGTGAATAAGTATAATCAGCACTATAATTATTGCTGTAGTTGTAAGAATAATTGACACTTTGGTCCACCATCCTAAAATAATACTTGTTGAAAACCAGAATAAACTTAGATAAGAGATTGTCCGTTTTTTATCGGTAATCAAGTAAATTCCGGCAACTAAAGTCGAAATAATCCAAAAAGTATTTAAAAGTTCGTTAGTAATCATTGCTGGAAATATATTCAGCATTGGCAGTGCAACAAGAGAAAACATGCCGATCATCACTTGAAATTTATCATGAAAAATTCGCCATAAGCCAAATCCCGAAACCCCAATGATCATCCATAACACAAATGTATTTATATATTGCACTGATTTCGTAGTCCCAAAAACACGCAACACACCTGCACCAACAAGATAGTAGAGTGGCGGTTGATGTGTTTCCCAGTTTGAACTCGGTTCCGGCAGTTTTCCCTTTGTGGCGATATATTCAATATAATAACTATGACCGGTTCCATCAAATCCATGAGCATGATTGTATAATGTTGCGTTATGAAATCCTAAAATCACCGAAACTGTGATAACTGTAATCGAGATAAATAACAGCGGCAACGTTTTAAGGGTAACCATTTGTATAAATCTGATTTTATCAGTTTTTCCGAAAAATGACGTACCCCGCAGCAAGCTGCGAGGAATTAAACCGTTAATTCAAGCTAAAGCCTTAAAATTTAAACCTTATCGGTTAACCTGGATTGTCAAAGTACTTATTACGCAATTGATCTATTATTCATGCTAGCTTAGTTTAACAAAATACTAATCAATTATTTTAACCTGTTAATATTTTAGTTTAATCATCGCAAATAAATACAGAAATCATTATAATTATCTCATTAATGATAAAAAACTACCTTAAACTGGGTAATTTGCTTTTTCTGGCGATACTTTTTATTGGTTTCGTTTTTCGTCTGACAGGCATCAGCACAAATCATTCTTTCTGGTCTGATGAAGCACACTTAGCAGTAACAGCGCGTGACATCGTTCAGAATAAGATCAGTATTCCGCAGGCGATCGCGATTCAGGATTATCAGCCGTTGCATCTGCTCGTAATAACGGCCAGCTTTCTCCTGTTTGGTATCAGTGAATTCACTACCCGACTGCCTTATGTTCTTTTTGGAACAGCCGGAATCGTCGCTGCATTTTTACTCGCTAAAAAACTGTCTACGATATCTGGAGGGCTGCTGGCTTCTATGATTTATGCCATTTCCCAGATTAATCTAGCTAATTCTACCCAAGCTAAACCTTATACAGCGCTGCAAGCGATTATCTTGTTTATCTTATTTCTTCTGATAAAACTTCAGGAGTCAAATAACAATAACAGGGTCTGGCTTCATCTAACAATTATCTTGCTCGCTTCTTTTGCTACGGTCATGCATTTTCTCGGAGTGGTGGTCTGGGTTCCTTATTTAGTTTTTCTTTTTCCCAAGATTAAAAATAGATTCATTTTAAAGCCGGCCGGTTGGTTAATTTTTTCAATAATTTTAATTGTCTTTTTGTTTATTTTTCAACTGCCGTCAATGCTACGGTTGTTTATCAAATCACCTGGTAACGTTATCTTTTCCTATAACCACTTGACTTATCTTCGAGAACTTTTCTGGAAACAATACGGCTTTTTTACTTTACCTGCCTTGTTTGGAATATTAATGATGATGGAAAAGCGTAAGACACTGACTTTGGGTGTGCTTATCTATTTAGCTACTATGGCTTATTTTTGGAATTTTAAACAATATACGCATAATATTCGCTATGTTCTGCCTTTATTTGGCTTATTTTTTGTCTATTTTGGTGTTTTCTGGAGTGAAATAGGAGATCGGATTTTTGATAAGAAATCCCATCTTATCTGCTTATTAGTAGCCATCCTACTATACGCTGGTGGTAATAAAATTGTCAGAAAACCAGCTTTTTACTATACACCTAACGCCGACTTTATTGCTGATATCCAGATTGCTAACTATAAACAGCTTTTCAATGAACTCCAAAAAAAATTTCCAGATATGAAATCTTATGTGATTTACAATGACTTTTTTGAACCGCAAGGGTGGTATCTTGACGGTCGGTTACCCGACGCTTTATTGATTAAACATAACACGATTCCGATTGAACAGGGAGGACAGACTACTCATCATGAGACCGGGATTCCGGTTTATACATCACTTGGACAATTTAAGACGCTGATCAAAAAAAATCCCCAAGGAGTGCTGATTATTGAAGATTGGGAGAGTTTTTTACCTCTTGAAATAAAAAACTATGCTAAAATTCATTTAAAAAAAGAAATTACTGTTAATTCTCTTCCGCAGGCAATAGACGATCCATGGCCACTGACAGTTTATAGTTGGGGGATGTAAATATGATTAAGAAAGGATCTATCGTTACGGTAATATTTATCTTCTCTACTCTTATTCAACTAATTAGCCAGATCGTGGTGACTCGTCTTTTTGGAGCTAAATTAGAACTCGATATTTTTTTAGCAGCGGTATCTGTGCCCACGATTTTGATCACTGTAATTTACAGTACACTAAACGATGCTTTTTTACCGATTTTTGGAGAGATGAAGAGTAAAAATCCCAAAAAAGCAGACAGTTATTTTTTTTCACACTTGCTATTGTTGTCTATATTATCTTTAGTCGTGGCTTGTATATTAAGCTTTCTCTCACCAAGCATCAGTTATTTACTTTATGCCCGTAGGGGAGAGATGTTTGTAAAAGAAGTCGCAACTCAGATGTTTTTTATGTCTTTTAGCTTACCGCTAGCGGTAATCGCTACGTTGCTGGGTACATATTTTTACACATTAAAACAATTCTACCGTTTCCCATTTGCTCAACTAGTAGGCAGTCTAACTAACCTGACGCTAATTATTACACTCTATCAACATTTTGGAATATGGGCAATAGTAATAGCTTTTATTGTGAACATCTTCTTTCAGTTGCTATTTATTTTTCCACGAAATATCTTATCTTTTGCTTATCAAAGAATCAATATTAAACCATTACTAATAGCTTGGATTCCCTTAATCATTGGTTCTTTTGCTTTTCGCTCTGATACTCTAATAATTAGATCTTTTGCCGCAAGCTTACCTACTGGCAATATCGTTTATGTTAATTTGATATCAAAAATATTTTCTCTTGCTACGAGCGTAATGACAATTAATGTTCAGATTCTGTTACTACCTCATCTAGTTGAATATATTCAAAAAAAAGAGTTTACTAAAGTACAACAAAATGTCCGCCGGGCAAAGATTGCAGCTATTGGAATAACTCTTGCCACTGTCTTGCTACTAACAATTTTATCACCAATTGTAATTAACTTACTATTTATCGGAGGAAAATTTAGCCAGATTGATGCTCAAAAAACTATTGCTTTATTACCTGCTTTTATTTTACCGGCAATTGGTTGGGGAGTTACTTCTGTTTTTTTTCAACCATTACTAGCCTTAAAAAAACAGTTACACCTAGCGATCATAAATATCATATCTCTTGCTATGGCTTTATTTATTGGAATATGGATTAAGACGATTGTTGGGCCAATTCTTGGGATCACTTATTCATTAAGTACCCTATTTATTATTAATATTCTGGGTAGTCAGATCATATGGCAAATAGAGAAAAACAAATTTCCCAAAAATTAATTTCCATTGTGATAGGGACGCTTAATAGACCAGCGGTTGTTCTAGATTTACTCACGCAGTTAAGCAAATATTCCCAAAATATTCCTTTGGAGGTGCTTATTTTTGATCAGTCGTCAAAAAAAAATAAAAACATCTTAAAAAATTCGTTTCCTAAAAAAGACAGCTTTCGCTTATTTGAGCTTGATAAACCAAATACCTGCCGTTATCTTAACCTTGGCTGGAAAAACGCAACCGCGCCAATTGTTCTTTATTTGGATGATGATGTATCTATTGATGATCGGGCGATCCAAGCTCATCTAGATGCTTATACAAACAATAATACCAATGCTGTTGCCGGCCGCGTAATTAACAACGGTGAAAAAATAACCGCCGATAATCGTGTCGGGAAAGTGTTATGGTTTGGCGCGCTCCTTACAAAAAATTTTTCACATGATCAAAACACTTATGTTGATTTTCCGTACGGATGCAATATGTCTTTTAGAAAAAAAATTATTCGGGAAACCGGTGGTTTTGATGAGCATCTTAAACCGCCGGTGTATGCTTTTAACGAAGTGGATCTTGGATACCGGATCAGCCGTCGCTGGAGAAACTCGATTTTGTTTATTCCTGAAGCGCTTGTCTATCATCACCAAGCAAAAACTGGTGGTACGCGTGACAATTTTCCAAAACCAGCGGTCTACTACTGTCAACAATTTAATTACGGTTATTTTCTTGGAAAAAACTTAAATCTTATTCAGAATCTGATCTGCTTTAGTCGCCGTTTATGCTATCAGGTAATTAAGGAGCCGCAAGCGATTCCAATGATAATTCGCGGTTATTTATATGGAAAAAAATTGCTTGTTTAAAATGAAAGAATTTTTGCGTCGTCCCGATCAACTTGGGAATATCGCTGCTGTGTTAGTATTTATTTTTATATTATTTATCCGTCTAACGAAAATTCCTGAACTGTTTTATTTTGGCATTGATGAAGAATATCAATCCTTCCTTGGCTGGTCTTTAGTCAAAAATTTTCACTTAATCTGGATCGGGCTAAGTGTAGCCGATACCGGTTTCTATCTTGGACCAGGATTAGTTTATCTGCACGCCTTATTGCTTTTTATTAGTAAGGGCGATCCTGTAATCTTAGCCTATTCTGCTGCAGTAATTGGGATTATCACTAGTACCGTCATCTATCTTGTATCGACAAACTTATTCAACCGTCAGGTCGGATTTATCGCTTTGATATTTTATGGCTTATCTGCATTTATGAACTACTTTGATCGACGTTTCTGGAATCCAACGACAATAACGCTTATCTCGCTTCTCGTGTTTTATAGTTTTTGTAAGGTGCAGAAAAATCCATACTGGTGGGTGGCAGTAACATTTCTACTTGGTTTAATATTCCATACTCATGCATCGCTATTTGTCTATATTTTTATCGCAATACTGATCGGCATTCGTTATCTAAAGACAAAAAAGATTCTTCCGATAAAAGTAATTATTTTCTCTTTTCTCACTGGTGTTTCTCTCTATTCGCCTCTAATCGCGTTTGATATTGCTAAAAATTTTGAAAACCTCAAAGCTCCGATCCGACTACTCACAAGAGTTGGGGATAGCGGAGGAGTACAGATCTTTGACCATCTGGCTATCGTGCTATCAACTTTATCTCGTTCACTAGTTGATGACTATTCCCTGCAAATAATGGTCATATTTACAGTTCTCTTTTTATATGGCTATTATTTCGTCCGTTTTCGAAAACAAGCAAAGAAAAATGAAGCAATTACTGTATTGTTTTTATGTCTTGGAATATTTATGCTTTCACTGATCATTTTTCCTGGAAAAATTTACGATTATTACGTGCTAGGAATAGTTCCACTTTTTTATATTTTTGTTGCTTATCTTTTATCAAAACTACCGAAAAAATTCATAACGTTGAGCATCGTAGGTTTTTTATTTTTAAATATTTCTTTAATTTGGAATCTCGATACAGACCACGGATTAATAAAAAAGAAACACTTTATTCAAAAAGTATCCACTCATCTAAATGGTAGACAATTTTATCTGGATACCGCAGATCAATATGTCTTTAACGGAGGATGGCGATATCTTTTCAAGATGTATGGGCAGACACCAGTGTCAAGTAGGGCTGATGAGATGTTTGGATGGATTTATCCTGAGGAATTAAGTAATATTTCTCCCCGATATTATGTTGTCATCGGAAAAAAGGAAATTGACTCTCCTAAACCACCGACAATTATACGTTCAAAACCTTATAGTGCTCAAATCTATGAAATTTCTTCCCAATAAAAATGCGGTTTTATTTCATATCCGAAAATACCTGGTTTTCTATGTCATTATTTGTATTATTATTTTTTTACGCACATATAAAGTCGCTGATTTCTTTAGCTTTAATTTTGATGAGGAGTACCAAGCCAGTCTTGCTTGGGAACAGGTAAAAAACTGGCATCCGATCTGGATTGGAGTGAGTGCATCCAATATTAATTATTATTTAGGTCCAGGATTTGTATATTTGAATGCCCTTCTTTTTGCCTTATCATCCGGTGATCCGGCCATTCTCGCTTGGTTTTCCACTATTTTGGGTATTGCAACAACGATAAGTATTTATTATGTGGTGTCTAAGATATTTAATAAACGCATTGGATTGATAGCAATGACGCTATATGGAGGTTCAGCGTTTCTAATGTTGTTTGACCGCAGATTTTGGAATCCCAGTCCGATCCCTTTTATTACTATCTGGATGATCTACAGTCTGATCCAAGGAAAAAAACATCCTCAGTGGTATATTGTCAGTATTGCGCTTTATGCAGTATCCCTTCATGTTCACCTGTCGCTTGTACTTTTTTTACCGTTGATACTCGCGTCAATTCTCATCGATCGTAAAAAGATCCGATTGTTGCACTGGCTATTTGGTTTTATTGTTTATACCGTTATTACCATACCATTGTTGATCTTTGATCTTGTCCATAACTTTGATAACCTACTGGCTCCGATAAGATATGTGTTTACTCCTGAAACCGGTGTTTTTGGATCTTCGATTGCCTACATCCAGAGACATCTGATAGTAATGTTTAGTGCATTAGGAAAGCTTTGGTTTCTTCGTTTTCAAACCAATATTCAAGACGAGCACTGTCTTAGTTCTCATTGTAATATTGTTCAGGGAAAATGGTATTTAATTTTATTGTCAATCTTACTTATCGTTACATTTATTTATTTTGCTTGGAAAAGGCGAACGCGTACCAATCTTATTCTTACTTTTGGAATTTTAATCTATTTTTGTATTTATATTTTTTATTCTGGTTATGCAGCAGAATATTTTCTGCTCTCAATGTATGTAATGTGCTGTATTGTTTTCGCATTTATACTCTCAAAACTACTAAACGGTATCCTGGTACCATTTTTAACAATTTTTTTAATTGCCAATGCTGGTGTTATTTTCACTATGAATCAAGATCAGTACGGACTTAGTAATCGAAAGAAATTGGTAAAACAGATTACTGATATATTACATAATCAACCATTTTCCTTGGAAACATATGGAACCGATCCACGTTATTATCACCCTTATGGGGGATGGCGATTTTTATTCAAAATCTATGGACACAACACACCAGTAAAAAGTATGGCTGATGATTCGTTTGGTTGGATTTACCCAGACGAGCTTAATCAAGAGCAACCTAAGATGAAAGTAGTAGTAATGGATACGATCAAATACAAATCAAAAGACAAACCAGTATTCGTTGTAAAAGAAGGAGTTTATTACGGTTATATCTATCGTATTTCCGACTGATTATTTACCAAAATATAAGATCTATAATGCCCTGATTCAAACATCGCAATCGGTACTTGGTTAAGTTTTGGGTTAATAGTATCGGCAACGATAACTTTATAAGTGGCCGGAGTTTCCTGGATTTCATCGGGATATATCCACCCAAGGATAATATCAACAGTGCTTTTTACGGGTGTTTTTCCGTAATGTTTAAACAGATATCGCCACCCGGCATAAGTATATTGTGGTTTCGGTAATTCTCCAGTAACTTTAAGTTCAAAACTTTTTCCGCCTACTACTGGCATCGTTTTTTCGATTAATCTTTTACGAACGTTGAGTCCATATTTACCGGATAAAGTCGCGGTGGTAAATATATTAACGATAACAAAAATAACAATTACCGTATGGGCTAATTTTTTAGGTAAAGCATTAATACTATATCCAATTGCGACAGTTAAAAGCGTAAATAAACTCATTAAATAATATTCCAGATTATAGCTTGGATAGATAATAAAAGCTCCTAAGATGGTAACAATTGAGATGAAAAAGATATCTCTTTTCTCATTTTTAAATTTATATAGAAAGTAGAATAATGCACCAAAAGAGATTATCGATAAAACAAGATTGCCTTTTGTTTTATCCATATGAGATTCGAGGACGATTTCATCTTGAGGGTTGGAATACGATTTGATGTACCATAAACGTCCAAATGCTGACGATATTTCGCTGAGATGACTAATTGTGTTTGGGAGATTAATCGTATCAAGAGCCGCTTTTTGCTGGCCTCTTAATGTCCGGATAGGCATCATCAAATTGTCGAAATTATGATTGATATCAAAAATAATTAGCGGTGAAGTGGCAAGCAAATAGACGACGAAAGATAAAATTACCACTTTTAAATTTGTTTTGGTGTTATTTTTTTTCAGACTTAAAAAAATTACATATGCTGTAGGTACAATAAAAAGAAGTAGCGTGAGATGAGTATGAAATGCAGCACCAATCAACCCAGCAGTCAAAATCAACCACCAAGGATTATTTTTTGCTTTAATCAAGCTGAATATCATCCAAATCGTAATAAAAGGAATTGGTGTTGGGTTCCAAAATCGGCGGTCATGAAGGTTAATCAACATCGAACATCCATATATCGTTGCTGAATAGAGAGCAATTCGTTTCGTAAAACAATTACTGATTATCCAATAAATACTAAAGGTGGTCGCTAAACCTAATAATGCCGAAAACCAGGCAAGGGAAGCAGGATCTCCGTTAAATAATTTAAATAATATGGCGTTTAGATAAGTAAAGCCTGGCCCCAGATAATAGTAGATATTAGCAGCACTCACCCCAATCCAGATTGGATGCCAGTTTTTCACTTGTTCCCAGGCCATCACTGCCTGCATCTCTTCACTAAAAGTAAAGTTAAATAACTCGGCTACTTTCCACGTCCGAAGACCGATAATAACCCCTGCCAACAATATCAACGCTATTTTATTCTGCCAGAGGGCAATCTTTTTTTTCAAAGTTTCTACTGTCATATATCGGTAAGTAAAATATTATAATACTATCATGCACCAATCAAAACAAGAAACAATTACCGCGATCATTCCCTGTCTTAATGAAGAGAAACAGATTAAACGCTGTATCCACAGTCTCAGTTGGTGCAATAAGATACAGATACTGTGGATGGGGAGTGATCAGACCGCCAAGATCGCCAAATCCATGGGAGCGGAGATTCTGGAATTTGATAAACCTGGCCAGCCAGACTTTGTGGCTGTCCAAAAAAACATTAACTGGGCAATAGACAATGCTACGACAGACTGGCTCTTGCGTGTCGATGCGGATGAAGTGGTAACCAAAAAATTACAAAATGAAATTCTTGAAATGTTGAGAAATCCTGCAAATCATAATTTTATTGCTTTTGGGGTACCCAGAAAACAATATTTTCTGGGTGAATTTCTTAAAGGTGGCGACTGGGCTTATGACAGATTAACACGCTTATTTCGACCAAAATTCGCCTATTATAAACCATTGGTTAAAGTTCACGAGCAGTTAAAAATCAACGGTCAAATCGGTTATTTAAAAAACTATCTTTTGCATTATTCTCACCCGGATTTAAAAACGTTGAACCAAAAATTTGACACTTATACCACTCTTGAGGCCAGTGATTTAGATGATAATTATTTGGTAGCTTTGTGGAAAATATTTTTTTTACCTTTTTATATTTTTCTTCGCTGGCTTATATGGCACAAGGGATATCAAGATGGGATAAGAGGTATTGTCGTGGCTTACTTTCGTGCGAAGTATGATTTTATTCTATACGCGAAATACTTAACGAAAAAACGGTCAAATTAATTTCGTTACCCCTTAAGAAAGTCTTTTGATATCCGCCTCGAGCATCAGCTTGACCAGTTCCTTAAAACTCACCTTGGGCTTCCAGCCAAGCTTGGCACGTGCTTTGTCGGCTTTCCCCCGCAGTCGCGGCACTTCAGCCGGTCTTTTGAATCGGGGATCGATCTTGACATGCTTTTGCCAATTGGGTAAGCCCGCCGCTTTAAATGCCTCTTCGACAAATTTTTTGACCGAATGGGTTTCGCCGGTTGCGATAACGTAATCTTCCGGTTCCGGCTGCTGGAGCATCAACCACATCGCCTCTACATAGTCGCCGGCAAACCCCCAATCACGATAGGACTCCAAATTGCCAAGATGCAGATCCGGCGCTAGGCCCAGTTTGATACGGGCTACGCCGTCGGTGATCTTTCTGGTCACAAACTGGATGCCCCTTAAAGGCGACTCATGGTTGAATAATATACCGTTGCAGGCGAACATTGAGTATGATTCCCGGAAGTTAACAGTCATCCAATAGGCGTAGACTTTGGAAATACCATAAGGGCTTCGCGGATGAAAGGGCGTGTTTTCGTCTTGATAATCTTTAGTTTGCGATAATCCAAACATCTCCGAAGTTGAGGCCTGATAAAAATGAGCGGTCGGAATCATGAATCTGATTGCATTCAAAATATAAAGAACACCCACCGCATTGATCTCTGTCGTTACTTTGGCTTGCTCCCATGACGATCCCACAAACGACTGGGCCGCCAGATTATACACTTCAGTCGGACGAACGGTCTTGATGATATTTAAAAGTGACGACTCGTCAGACAGATCGCCCTCAACAAATTCGATTTTATTTGTCAGCCCAAGGTAGTCCGTGTTACCAAAATGAGGATTTGAATAACGCCGAATAAGACCATAGATCTGATAATCTTTCTCAAGTAGCAATTTGGCTAAATATGGCCCGTCTTGGCCTAAAATACCGGTTATAAGGGCGACTTTTTTCATATCAGTCTTGTAGGTTTACAAATGATAAATGTTTAGCTCATTATACAAAACAATCTGGAAAATCACCAGTCTCAGTCTTATCCAATCAATAATCGGACTGAAAACAGCCCGATTGCTCTTTGAAAAATCGGAGTGAATGAGGACGACCAAATCTGTGATAATCAGCATATATGGATCTATATATGGACATAAAGCATCTTGATTCTCTGGAGCAGTTGAGAAGATTTGTTAAGGGAAGCAGACAGTTTACTCTAAAAGCAAAAACAATTGAGGACAGGTATGAAATCATCGAGAGAATGATTGATAAGTTTGATTATCCAAGATTGTCAAGAAAAGAAAAACATGTTGTTCTTGTAGTATTAAAAATATTTACAGGTTACAAACACAGTCAACTCCATCGGTTGATAGACGCTTGCTTACAAGGAAAACTATCCCCTAAGAAATATATACGGGTAAACATCCACCGCACCTACACGGGATATGACATTAATCTCTTGGAAAAAACAGACGAACTCCACTACCGCCTGTCTGCCGCCGCAACCCATGAGATTATGCGAAGAGAATACGAACTATTCAGGAAAAAAGAATACGAAAATGTTTCTCGTATCTCTTTCTCTCACATCAATAATTTGAGAGAGTCTGCAAGATACAAGGCAAAATATCTCCATCATACACAGGCTCGTCAGATCCCAATTGGGGAGACGGCAAAACCCAATCCCAATAATAGCCCTGGATCAATACGGGTTGATACAGTAAGCCAAAATGATGTATTCCACATTAACAGTATTGATGAGATAACCCAGTGGGAGGTAGTCGTCTGTGTACCGCAGATTACAGAGTATTATCTAATGCCTGCATTACAAAGTATGATCAATCAATATCCCTTTAAGATCTTTAATTTTCATTCAGACCGCGGCAGTGAATTCATCAATAGAATCGTTGAACATTTACTAAACAAGCTTTTAATCCATCAGACCAAGTCCCGCAGTCGTCACTGCAATGATAACGCATTAGTTGAGGGAAAGAACGGATCAGTTATTCGAAAAAACTTAGGATTTTTTCATGTCAACCAATCCTTAGTTGACAAATTTAATGATTTTTTTAAAGACTGGTTTAACCCTTACCTAAACTATCACCGCCCCTGCGGATTTGTTACCGAGGTTATTACCGATTTTAAAGGCAGAGAGAAAAAGATATACGGACAGTACACAACCCCTTACGAAAAACTGAAAGAAGTATCAAAAGAACAGAATCGTAACTTTTTAGAAAAAGGTAAAACATTTGAGGAGCTTGATAGGATAGCGTATAATATGAGCGATAATGAGTTTGCGAGACTTATGAGAAAACATCAATACGAGTTGTTTGATATTAACAGTTTGCTGAAATCACAGTAGATTTAGCCTCAAAACCAATTTAGCCTCAATTCAGTCCGATTTTTCGATTGGTTAATACT